>Ga0075418_10004835_pt1 | contig 15271 bp, 11 predicted proteins | sample SoiMetdeltSBSDD2_FD_81776 | JGI IMG/M metagenome (GOLD analysis project Ga0075418, IMG submission 81776) | Bulk soil microbial communities from a Populus tree surrounding site in Tennessee, USA - Soil MetaG P. deltoides SBSDD2 | ecosystem: Environmental > Terrestrial > Soil > Tree plantation...
CGCGAGAAGGACTCTCTCGACGAGCTGCAGGGCACGGTGCTGAAGCGGCTGAAGGAGACGGGCCTGACGAGCGCCTTGACGGCAACGAACATCCGGGTGGCGGAGCCCGCCACAGTCCCGGTCGGTCCGATCCGGCCCCGGACGATGCTGATCTGGAACCTGTCGGCGATCTGTGGCGTCATCCTCGGTATCGGGGTGGCGTTCCTGTCCGAGTCCCTCGACACTCGCGTCCGGTCGTCGGATGAGATCGAGCGCGCGCTCGGCGTGCCGATTCTTGGAGTCGTGCCGGTCTTCCGCGGCAAGCGCGAGCTGCCGCCTCGCAGCCTGAGCGAAGAGCCGGCGAGGGGCTGAGGCGTGGGCATGTACCTCAAATTCTTCGGGCTCACCGAGAAGCCCTTTGAGCTGACGCCGGACCCGAAGTTTCTGTTTCTGACTCCCGGGCACCGTGAGGCGCTCGCGCAATTGACCTACGGCATCCAGGAGCAGAAGGGCTTCATTCTCATGACGGGCGAGGTCGGGACAGGGAAGACGACCCTGCTCCGGACGCTCGTCCAGCGGATGAATGGCCAGATCGAAACGGCCTTCATCATCAACTCCACGTTGCCATTCGACCAGATCCTCGAGTACACCCTGGCCGACTTCGGTGTGTCCGACCCGGGCGGCAGCCGCGCCCAGCGCCTGATGGCGCTGAATCACTTCCTGATCAAGCAACGCCGCGCGGATCGCAAGACGATCCTCATCATCGACGAGGCTCAGAACCTCAGCATCGAGACGCTGGAGCAGATCCGTCTCCTGTCCAATTTCGAGACGACCTCCGACAAGCTTCTGCAGATCGTCCTGTCGGGGCAGCCTGAGCTCCACGCCAAGCTTCAGCTGCCCGAGCTCCGCCAGCTGAAGCAGCGGATCGCTCTGCGATGCGCGCTGGCGCCGATGAGCGAGGAACAGATCGAGCAGTACATCACGAGCCACCTGCGCGTGGCCGGTGCTCGACGGCAGCCCTTTACCCCCGCCGCCATCAATCGGATCGCCCGGTACTCCGAAGGAGTCCCGCGTGTCGTGAATATGGTGTGCGATCACTGCCTGCTGTCCGCATACGCGAACCAGACGCGAGAAATCGACGTCGATACGGTGAAGCGAACGGTTGCATATCTCGAGAACGGCATGCCCACCGGTGGCTGGAAACCGCGGGCTCGCACCGGTTCTCAGATCACCGGGTACTCCCGCCGTACGCTGATCGCGTGCTCGGCGGGCGCGGTGGCGGCGGCCGCTGCCACGGCCGGCGTCTTTTCGTCATCCGTATACGAGTCGGCGCTTCATGCGGTGTCCGCGACCATAGAGTCACCGATAGGCGGGGTTATCCGCTGGCTCACACATTGGTGGGGATCATGAGCGAATTTTTCAGGGCGCTCGAACAGGCCGAGCGCGACCGAGCGCGGGAGAGTCAGCAGGAGGAGGCGGTGAAGGCGCCGCCCGCGGCACGAGTCGCCTCGCACGAGAATGGAGCACCGCCGGCGGAACGCCCCACCGCGGAGCCCGTCGTGGCCAAGCAGGCGGTTGCGAAGCCGACCGTCGAGGAGCCCGCCGCTCCGAAGCCGAAAGCACCCGAGCCCGTCCCGGGCCCAGCGGCGAAGGCGGCTCCGAAGCCAGCCGCGGCCGAACCGGCGGCTCCAAAGCCGGCGGCGGCCGAACCGGTCGTTCCAAAGCCAACCGTGGCGGAACCGGTGGCGTCAAAGCCAACGGTGACGGAACCGGTGGCGTCAAAGCCGGCGGCGACCGCACCGGCGGCTCCAAAGCCACCCGCGGCGGAACCGGCGATTCCGAAGCGCGCCATGGCGGAGCCGAATGCTCCCAAGCGTGCCGTGTCGGAACCGATCGTCGCGAAAGAGGCAAGTCCCAAGCCTGCGCCGACGCCACCGGTTGTCTCGATGCCGACGCCGTCGCCGTCCAGCGTCTTCCGGCCGTCTCTGCGGATGCCGGAGCGCCCCCGCCTGCTGGGCCGGCTCAATGGGCGGCAACCGCTGCTCATCTCCCTGAGCGATCCGAGCTCGATCGAGGCTGACGCGTATCGCACGTTGCGCGCCAACATCGAGCTGATGTCGGATGGCACGGCCCTACGACGCGTCGCCATCACGTCAGCGGCCGGCGGGGACGGTAAATCGACGACGGCGGCGAACCTGGCCATCGTCGCGGCCCAGGGCGGTCGGCGTGTATGCCTGGTCGATGCCGACTTCCGCCGCCCGACTCTGCACGAGGTCTTCGGTCTTTCGAACGTCGATGGTCTCGACGTCGCCCTCAGCCGGGGGACGTCGCTCGAGACGGTGGCAAGGCCGGTCGATATCCCGAACCTCTCCGTGGTGGTGGCGGGGCGTGGTCCGGCGGAGACGTTTCACGATCTGCTGACTCCTCAGCGTCTCGACAAGATGCTGCGCGAATCGGAGGCGGCGTTCGACTTCATCGTCTTCGACAGTCCGCCGGTGATCGTGTCCGACAGCCTCAGCATCGCGGCGGTGTCGGATGGCGTCGTCCTCGTCGTGCGGGCGGGCAGCATCCCCGTCAGCGTGCTGCAGCGTGCCATCGGACAGATCACGCATGTGAAGGGAAGGGTGATCGGCGTGCTGCTGAACCAGGCCGACCTGCGGGCGAGCGATGGGGATGCGTACCGTCATTACCGCGCGTATCACGGGACGCGGAAGGCATAGCTCCATGTCGATGCTCCTGGGCGCTATCGCTTCTGACCTGAAGCAGCGACTGCTGGGCCGGCCGACCGTCGGCGTCATCGGCCTTGGCTATGTCGGCCTTCCCCTGGCCGTGGCGTTCGCCGAGTCTGGCTGCGACGTCATCGGCGTCGATCTCGACGAGAAGCGGGCGGCGGCCGTGGCGAGCGGCGCCAGCATCACGGAGGACGTCACCAACGAGCGCTTGCGCGCTCAGGTCACACGTGGCGGGCTCAGGGTGTCGCGAGACGTCCAGCCGCTCAAGGATGCCGACGCCGTGATCATCTGTGTGCCGACGCCGCTGGGCAAGTCGCGGCAGCCGGACGTCTCCTACATCGAGAAGGCCACCGAGGACATCGCCCGCATTCTGCGGCCGGGGCAGTTGATCGTACTGGAGTCGACGACGTATCCCGGGACGACCGCGGAGATCCTGCGACCGCGCCTGGAGGCGACCGGTCTGATGGCGGGTGAGCAGTTCTTCCTCGCCTTCTCGCCGGAACGGATCGATCCGGGCAGTCGCACGCACCGGCTCGAGACCATTGCCAAGGTGGTGGGCGGTGTCACGCCGCGTTGTCAGGAGCTGGTGGCGACCCTGTACCGCCGCATCGTCGAGAAAGTCGTGCCGGTGTCGACCGCACAGACCGCGGAGATGGTGAAAGTCTTCGAGAACACGTTCCGCGCCGTGAACATCGCGCTCGTCAACGAATTCGCGATCATGTGTCGGCGGCTGGGGATCTCAGTCTGGGAGGTCATCGGCGCCGCCGCCACCAAGCCGTTCGGGTTCATGCCCTTCTATCCTGGGCCCGGCCTGGGAGGCCACTGTCTGCCCTCCGATCCGCACTATCTGTCCTGGAAGCTCCGTCTGGAGGGCTACGAGCCGCGATTCATCGCGTTCGCCGACGACATCAACCGGCAGATGCCCGGCTACGTCGTGCAGCTCGCCGTCGACGCGCTCAACGACCGTGAGCGCTCGATCCGGGGCGCCCGCGTGCTCGTTATCGGCGTCGCGTACAAGGCCAATGTCGCCGACACACGCGATACGCCGGCCGTCGAGATCATCGAGACGCTGCGGCGCAAAGGCGCCGCCGTCGACTATCACGACCCGCACGTTTCCGCGTTTTCGGTGGCCGGGGCGACGCTCAAGTCGGTCGAGCTCGCCGAGGCTGATCTGTCGGCCTGGGATGTGGTGCTGGTTCTCACGGCGCATGACCTCTGCGACTGGAAGCGCATTGCCCGCGAGAGCTCACTGGTGATCGACACCCGTAACGTGACGGAAGGCATGGAAGGCTCTGGAAACGTCATCCGCCTCTAGCCGGCCCGAGTTTCACGCCAACGGCACGAACGGCGATGGTGCGCCGACCGCTATCAGTCTGGTCCTGACCGGCCATCATCCGCTGACCCTCTGCGGCCTGGCCCAGGTGTTCGAGAAGGAGTCCGACTGCATCGTGCTCGCGGTCTGTACGGACATCGAGGCCGGCCTCGAGGCGGTGCGTCGACACCAGCCCGACATCCTCATGCTGGATCTCGATCGCAACGGCACCCTCGGCGCCCTCCGACGTATCCAGCGCGAGAGGTTACCGTCTCGCGTGGTGGTCCTGAGCGCGGCCTCGGATGACGACGACATGGTCGATGCCATCCGACTCGGTGCCAGCGCCATCGTCCAGAAGGAGTTGCCGCCGGATGCCTTCGTCAGCTGTGTTCACAAGGTCCACCGCGGCGAGCAGACCCATCTCGGATCGGGCGTCGAGCGGCTCGTGACCAGACTTCCGAGAGGCCCTGTGGCCGCTCGGCACGTCGGCCGCCAGCTCACTCCCCGCGAATCGGAGATCGCCCGCCTGGCCGCTCGCGGCGTGCCCACCAAGGACATCGCCACGCGCCTGGCCGTGAAGCAGGGGACCGTGAAGATTCACCTGCACAGCATCTACGAGAAGCTGAATGTCGGCGGGCGACTCGGGCTGATCCTCTTCGCCCGCCGACATGGCCTGACGTAGCCCTCGCCCGCTAGGCGAGGGCCTTTTCCTTCAAGTACAGCAAGAGTGCCAATCGCCCGTCGAGCTGCAGACGCTCGTAGATCGCGTGCAGATGGTTCTTGATGGTGCCCTCGGAGACACCGAGCCGCTGTGCCAGCTCCTTGTTGCTCAAGCCGCTGACCGCCGCCCGCGCCACCTCGATCTGGCGGCGCGTCAGTGTCTCCAGCGTGGTCGCGCTGACGGGAAGAGGGGCATAGGCGTTGAGGCTGGAGTCCCGCCAGCGGCGCCCGGCGTGCACCTCCCGCAAGCAGCTGAGCAAGTTCTTGGCGTCCGAGTGCTTGAAGACGATGCCCTCGACGTCGAGGTTGAGGGCGTCGCTGAGCTTCTGGTTGTTGGTGGTCGCCAGCAGCACGACGGGGGTCCGGTTACCGGCGAGGCGCAGCTGCTGGAAGAGCGTGATGCCGTCGAGTCCGGGCATGTCCTGATCGACGACGAGGACGTCGGGCTCTTCCGCCTCCACCGCCCGCGCCGCCTCGTGCCCGTCGAGACAGCGGGCGACGACCGTGAAATCGCGCTCGCCCGAGAGGAGCGAATTGAGCCCGGCCAGCGTGATCGGATGATCGTCCACGACGACGATCCGCATACGCCGCTGCGGGCGCCGGGCGGTGCCGTTCATTGGCCGGCGATGAGCTGAACGGCGGAAGGGACTCAGGGCAGCCACTTGAGTTTTCATTGTGCTCCGTCACTCATACCTGCAGCTTCAAGAACGCGGGAGGTCCGCCGAAAGTTTCTGCTGACACCGCCATCGATCACGCGCACGACGTCCGTAGCATCCGAGGTCCCTTCCCGGCGGAGATCTGGTGCTTGCGCAACAGATCGTGCATCGTCGGCCTGCTGATGCCGAGTTCGACCGCCGCCCGGCTGATGTTGCCTCTGGTGCGAGTCAAGGCTTCCACGACAGCCTGCCGCTCCACCCGATTGCGAGCTTCGCGGAGCGACAGGCGCTCCTTGGGGCCGGCCACGCCAATCCCGAGTCCGGCCGGCTCAACGACGCCGCCGCGAGTCAGGATGACGGCGCGCTGGATTGCGTTCTCCAGCTCGCGGACGTTCCCCGGCCAGGAATGGTGCACGATGGCGTCGAGCGCCGCGGGGCTGAATTGCATTTTGCGGTGGTACTTCTGGCAATTGCGGCGCAGAAATTCGTGAGCCAGCGTGCCGACATCCTCGCCTCGGTCACGCAGCGGTGGCAGCGTGATGGTCACCACGGACAGTCGGAAGTAGAGGTCTTCGCGAAGCCGCCCGGCCGCGACCTGCACCTTGAGGTCCTTGTTGGTGGCCGCGATGACCCGCGTGTTGATGGCGATCCGCTGTCGCCCGCCGATCCGCTCGGTCTCCCGCTCCTGGAGGAAGCGAAGGAGCTTGACCTGCAGCGCCAGGCTGAGCTCGGCGACCTCGTCGAGGAACACGGTGCCGCCGTCGGCGAGCTCGAGCTTGCCCTTGCGCTGGACGTGGGCGCCCGTATACGCACCCTTCTCGTGGCCGAACAGCTCGGCCTCCAGCAGGCCCTCGGGGATCGCCCCACAGTTGATCGGCACGAACGGCGCCGCGCGCCGGCGGCTCTCCGAATGGATCGCCCGCGCCAGCAACTCCTTGCCCGTCCCGCTCTCTCCCTGAACGAGCACGGTGGCGTCGGTGTTCGCCACCAGCGCCACCATGCCGTAGACGTCGCGCATACCTGGCGTGCTGCCGATGAGGCCCTCGATCCCGACCTCCGAGTCCGTGACGGCGTCGCGTACGCCGTCGGCGCCGGCGCCATCGAGGTACGCTACACGCTTGAGCACCATTTCGTATTCAGCCAGATCGATCGGCTTCGATACACACTCGGTGGCGCCCAGCTGCAGTGCGCGGGTCGCGTCCGAGCGATCGGCAGCGCTGGAAACCGCGATGACCTTGGCCCCAGGCGCTACGCGGAGCAGCTCCTCGAGCAGTCGAAAGCCCTCGTCGCCGGCGCCCGTCGAGACCGGCAAGCTGAGATCGACACTCACCACGTCGGGCTGGAATTCCTTGAGAAGGGTCAGCGCCTTGCGGCGATTCGTCGCGAACGCGAGCGTGTACCGCTCTCCCAGCGCACGCTCGAGCTGTGCTCGAGTCGCCGCGTCGTGCTCCACGATCAGCAGCTTCGTCTGGCTCATCGTCGAATCTCTCACCTCTGCTCAATGACAGCTGCTCGGCGACGAGACCGCCTGCGCGGTGCCCTGTGCGGGGCGCCTCAGCGTCGCCGGGCGCTCACGAAACGCAAGGCGCATGCCGGATCGACAGGCGTGTAACTCGCGATATATCCACGTTTTCCGACAGCGGTTTTTGGAGCGGTGCGCAACAATGGGGCGCGGCTTTAGCCCTCCCCGCAAACTTTGCGGGATCATCGGTCCGACCGAAGAGAGGTCCTGGGCGGGCAAGTCCAAATGCTGCGGGGGCCCGGCCAGTACGGTTTAGGGGCAGTGCAGCGGTCCGCGCCCTTGGCGTGCCCCCCAGGCCGGGCGCAGAGGCGCCCGGCGCCGCCTGCGAGGCTACTTCAGGAAGTCGACTGGGTCCAGGCCTGGGATTCGTACGATCGGGGCGGGGGACGACGGCTACACCGTCGTGAGCGAATACTGGCAAATCTCCCGACACCGAGCGTTACCGCCGCTGCGCCCGGCTCGGATGTCAGGCGACCTGGTTAGCCCCCGGGGTGCGTCAACACTCCAGGGAATCCGGGATCGTGATGATGGCGTGCGACCGCGTCTGCAATTCGACCTCTACTTCGGGGCGCCGACGTCGATCGGCACGGCGTCTCTCGTCATCGCGAGGGACTTGCTCCCGGCGACGCTCGCTGACTCGGCGATCGGCGATGACCTCCACGGCACTGTCTGAAGCAAATCGCTCACGCAGATAGTCGTAGAGATCCGGATGCCGTCTTGAGACGACAAACAAGGTCCGTCCCATTTGCTCCTCGGTCCTGGGGTCCGGGAACTGCTATCGACTTCGTGCAGTTTCATGGAGACAGTACCTCGACCGCGCCTCCTTGCCGAAAGCTTATCGGGTGCCAGGGCAATAGACTCACATATTTATTCAGGTGCGGCGGTGACGTTGTCTCGGAATGGTAAAGTTTCTCGACTCTCACGCACTTGAATTGTGGTTCGACGGCGGGTCGGCGCCGATCCGGGGCGCCGGTGTCGCTTACAGCGCCAACCCTCACTCGCCAGATTTCTCAGGAAGATGCGCGTCAGTTAACGTTCCCGCGCCCGGCCGAACGTGTCGCCGGGTTTTACGTACCTGTCGGAAAATGTCTCGGACCTGGCTGGAGGCTGAAGAGGCTCGCGTAGAAACCGATGCGCCGCGGCGAGCGATTTCACGGTACGCTGCGGCGTGCGCATTTTCGTGGTCGTCGCGAAGAGTCGCCCCGACCTGTTTGACTACTTCACAGCGGGATTTTCCGGCGTGGACAACGTCGAGGTCATTCTCGATCGAAGGATTGGACCCGACGATCCGCCAAGCCCTCCTGGGAGTCTGAGCGGCGAGCGTCGGACTCCCCGGAATGTCTACGAGGAGCTCGAGCTCCGGGGATTCGTCATCGTACGGCTTCCGGCCTAGGACTGAGCTTGGGAAGCGACGTAGGAGGGAGCGGCGACACTCATCTCGGCGTCGATGATGTCGATCAGGGCCTTCAACTCAGCGCTCCAGACTTCATAGCCAGCGGCGGCAAGTTCCTCGTAAGCGGCGCAGAGGTGACTGGCTGCATCCGCTAGCTCCCGGGCCTTTTTCAGCTGCTCCATCCCGTCCTCCCGCCGCGACCCCAGCCTGGCGTCATGGAAGTAAGGTGCAGAATGCATGCCAGAGTTCTCGGGCGGCTAAGTAAGCGTCAACGTGCAGCATGGCGATGAGGACTTCCGGTCAACTGTCGATGTCTTGACTTGAACCCTGCACATCGTCAGCGGCACGACGCACAGCCGCTGAGGCGACGCGACAGCGACTCCAGGTCCTGAAGGTGGGCAGGCTCGAACGTCGACTCAAGCGAGCAACTGTGTCTTCGCGAATGAGGGCACCATCGGCTCGACTGCGGGTGTCGGACGGGACGGTACCGGCACCGCGTCCGTCTCGGCGTAGGCCTTGAGCTTGTATTGCAAGCACCGGACGCTGATGCCGAGCATCTTCGCCGCTTCCGTGCGGTTGCCGCGGACTCGCTGGAGGGTTCCGAGGATGTGACGCCGTTCCACCTCGCGGAGCGGGAGGCCGGGCTCGAACTGCGGGCTGGACGAGGTCGGAACGCTGACGGCCGGGACGTCATCGACGAACAGATCCCGCTCGGTCAGCACGTCGCCTTCGGCGAGCACCACCGCCTGAGCGAGGAAGTTCTCGAGCTGGCGGATGTTGCCGGGCCACGACAGCGACGCCATTCGCTCCATCGCGGATGGCTGAACTCCCCGGATAGGCTTCTTGTAGGCCGCGGAAAAGCGCTCGAGGAAGTGATTCACGAGCAGGGGGATGTCCTCGCGGCGGTCGCGCAGGGGCGGGACCTTGATCATGACGACGGCGACCCGGTAGTACAGGTCGGCGCGGAAGACCCCGGCATCGGCGGCTGCTTTCGGATCCTTGTTGGTGGCCGTGATGAGCCGGATGTTCGTCTTGAGCGGTTTCGTGCCGCCGACCTTGACGAACTCGCGACCCTGCACCACGCGCAGGAGCTTGGCCTGGAGCGGCAGGCTGAGTTCGCAGAGCTCATCGATGAAGAGCGTGCCTCCGTCAGCCTGTGAGAAGACGCCTTCGCGGTTCTCGGTGGCGCCCGTGAAGGCCCCACTCACGTGGCCGAAGAGCTGGCTTTCGGCAAGATTTTCCGGAACGGCCGCGCAATCGAACGTGATCAGGGGGCCATTGCGACGATCGCTGATGGCGTGGATGGCGCGTGCGATGAGTTCCTTGCCGGTTCCGCTCTCGCCATAGATACAGACGTTCGCGTCGCCTTTGGCCGCCTTCTCGATCCGCGCGAAAACGTCGAGGATCTGTTTTGATCTGCCCACGAGGCCATGGAACGTGGCCGTCGGCCGCGAGGACGCCTGCGACCCATTGCGGCCGGCACTGACCTTGGCGAATGTGGCCTCGAGCGTGTGCGTCGAGAACGGCATCGATTCAGCCCGCGGCAATGCGAAGCGCGCTTCGAGCCCGAGGTGCTGAGGATCGTCGACCATCAGAAACGTCTTGCCCGGGAACCCGCGACTCTGCAGATATTCCGCGATCCGGGTGGCGTCATCGTCGCGTCGAATGCGAACGACGAGAACGTCATTCGACGCTGCGGAGGCGAGTGGAGCAGCGAGCGCGTGAAGCCACGCGACATGAATGATCCCGACGCCTGCTGCCGCAAGCCTCTGCTCGGCGCGTCCTGCAATCTCATGCGTGGGATCGAGAACAATGACCTGCACGGGTAATGAGCCTCCTCGAAACTGTGTCCGTGAAACTGTCACGGGTCGAATTCCCGTGGAGCTCGGGCAAGGAATGATGGCAAAGGTTCCAACAGCAGTCAACCGGGAAACCAGGAGCCGGTCAAGCGCTCCCGACGGGCAAAGCGGTCCGTCCCGGAGAGTCAATCAGGGGACGGCGATTTTTCTCTTAGCCGATGGCCATGTCCGGGAGGGTCAGAATGGCATGCGAGCGAGTCTGCAGCTCCGCCTCGACTTCGGGCCGGCGTCGCCTGTCTTGTAGGCGGCGGCGCTCACACGCACGGGGCCGCTGCGGTTGCCGACGTTCGAACACGCGCCGGTCGAGGATTATCTCAACGGCCGGATCCATGGCGAAGCGCTCGCGGAGATACGTATACAGATCCCGATGCTCTCTGGAGACAACGAATACGGTGCGCCCCATGTTTTCCTCTGGCCCGATACCCGAAGTGACCATCGCACTTCTAGTTGCAATCGTAGGGGCGCAGACAGGCTTAAAGTGTGCCAGGGCTCAGAATTCAGTAATATCGCGTTGCCACGCCCGCTGGAGCGCACGAAATCGGCAAAGTTTGCCGACGGTCCTGCGGTTTTTTCATGGTATTGCTCGGTCCTTCGACTCCGGCTTGCTCGGCGAGTCGACGTCCGCCGCCCCAGGTTCTGATGTGTCCCGCCGTTCGGTGACGTCGTCCGCCGGTGGTTCGGGAGATGAAGCTTCTGGCGATCGCAGCGGTGCGCCGCGGGCCGTAAACCTGATAAGTCCATAGCCGAGACTGCTCATCTCGGCGCGGCGGACTCGGCGGTCGAAGCGGCGACGGTCGAGCGCCGGCGAATCGGCGGGATGACGCCGCTCACCGTGACGCCGGTCGACGATGACAGTCGCTCCTGGCACACGCTGGAGCAGCCGCTCGAGGTGGTTGTAAGCGTCCAGGTCCCCGGCTGCGACGATGAATAGCCAGCGAGTCGTCGGGAACGAACTCGACGGGAACGCCTCGAGAGCCGCCTGCTGATGGCGGTCACAGATTCCGTGGGTGTCGGTCGGATCATCGAGGGGCTCCCGAACGCGCAGAAGTCCGGAACGGCCCTCGTGCTGACACCAGGCGCAGATCACACGCATAGTGGATGACCAATCAAGAACGGTCTAATCGCACGCCTCCACGCTCGCGCGCAGTGGAGCACGTGGTATGCCAAACTCACGAATCTCCGGAACGATCGCGGGTACTCGGGCAACGCGATGCGCGTTTTCAGTCTAACCGGCAATGGCTTCGGCGCGGCGACGGCCGCCGAATGGTAAAGCCGGACCTCATCGCCGGGCGCAGAAAGTGCGTCTGGGGGCTTGGCTCGAGCAAACTCTCCGACGGTTGGGAGGCGCGCGGAAGGCCTTGCCCAGCCCGTTTCCGCTTGGACCGGCCCCGCGCTAGGATGGTGGCATTGCCTAGGATTCGCTCGACGACCCGGATGCGCTCGGTAGCCGGCGCTGCTTATGCGGGCGGTCTTTTAGTCGACGGCGTGTTGCGACGGGGGAGACGGCGATGCGTGTGATCTGCGCCTGGTGCCAGCAAGAGGGCCGCTCTGGTCTACTCCGCGTCCGTGAACCGCTGGACGACACCACCGATACCCACGGAATTTGCGACCGGCATCAGCAAGAGGTCTTCGAGGCTTTTCCGGCCGCGTCGTTTCCGACGACGCGCTGGCTGTTCATCGTGCCGGCAAGTGACGTTGCCCGATTCCAGCAGCTGTCCATGCTGCTGGCGGAGGTGCCTGAGGCCACCGTCATCCTCGACCGGCGGCGTGGCGAGCGGCGCCGGGTCACGAATACCGGAACGCCGGACCGGCGTCGCCTGGAGCGGCGGGTTCGCCGTCCCGAAAAGAACAGCCTCGGGTATGCCCTCGTGAAGTTCACGATCCAGCAGGCGGGGGGCGCCGACGTCGGGCGTCCGTCCGGCCCGCCGGCGTTGACGTCGCGAGGCTAGTCGGCCTTGAAGTACTTCGCCGCAGGGTGGTGGAACACCACCGCCGACACGGATGCTTCGGGGTCCATCATGAAGCCCTCGGTCAGCTGGATCCCGACCTGCTCGGGTTTCAGCAGCCGCCACAGCGTCGCCTGATCGGCGAGCTCCGGGCACGCGGGATACCCGAATGACACGCGCAAGCCACGGTACCGCGCCTTGAGCTTATCTTCGATGGAGAGCTCCGGCGGATCCGGAAACCCCCACAACGTGCGCAGGCGCGTGTGCAGCATCTCGGCGAACGCCTCCGCGCACTCGATGGCGAGGGCCTGGAGCGCGTGCGACTTTAGATATTGGCCCGCCTCCTTCAGCGCCGTGGCGCGTTCCCGGACACCGCGCCCGCAGGTGACGGCAAACAGCGCCACGTAGTCGTCGACGTCCTCGCGTACGTAGTCGGCCAGACACAGCCGCTCGCCGTCGCGTTGACGCGGGAACGTCAAGCGCGCCGCCTCGAGGCCCGAGGGCTCGTACAGCACGACCGTCTGGCCGGTGGCCCGCGCGCGATACCAGCGGTACAGACCGTCGGCGCGCAGCAGACCGTCGCGCGCCGCTTCCGCCTTCAGCGCTTCCACCACGTCGTGGACCTCGCGCGCCTTGGCGTCGCCCTCCTCGATGAGGCGGGTCACCACGCCGCGCAGCCCGAGGTGCTTGCCGTACAGCATCTGCAGATTGAGGTAGGGATAGACGTGCGCCAACGGGACGTCGCGCAGGATGTGAGGCTCGAGGTCCGGTGGCGCCGGCGGTGACACCGCCGGCACGTCGGCGCGTGCGCGCACAGCCGGCGCGCCCGGACGCGGCGCGTCCACGGGCCCGGTGCTGGCGACGAGGGCCGCCTGCTCGGCGCGAACGCGCTCCACCAGGCGGTCGCGGGTGACCGCGGAGAAGAGCTGATTGGCGAGATCGAGGCCGTCCATCGCGTCTTTGGCGTAGAGGGTGACGCCGCCGTACTCCACGGCGATGCGCGTGGCCGTGAACTTCTTCGTGAGCGCCGCCCCGCCGACGAACAGCGGGATGTCGACGCCGGCGGCCTTGAGGTCCTGCGCCGTGATGACCATCTGCTGTGCGGACTTCACCAGGAGACCGGAAAGCCCGAACGCATCGGGCTTGTGCGTGCGGTACGCGGCGATGAGGTCCTCGGGCGGCACCTTGATCCCGAGATTGATCACGCGATAGCCGTTGTTGCCGAGGATGATCTCCACCAGGTTCTTGCCGATGTCGTGCACGTCGCCCTTCACGGTGGCCAGCACGATCACGCCGCGCGTGGACGACTCCGTCTTCTCCATGTGGGGCTCGAGATGAGCGACGGCGGCTTTCATCGCCTCGGCAGACTGTAGGACTTCGGCCACGATGAGCTGATTGTCGTTGAAGAGGCGGCCGACCTCGTCCATGCCGCGCATCAGCGGTCCGTTGATGATGTCGAGCGGGCGCGATTCTGCGAGCTTGAGGTCGAGATCCTCGAGAAGACCGTCGCGACTGCCTTCCACGATGTAGCGCGCCAGCCGCTCGTCGAGAGGCAGCGAGGTCGGGCTGACGACTGTCTTCTTTCGCTCGCGGAAGTGCGCGGCGAACGCGGCCACCGGGTCGGCCCCCCGGTTTTCGAGCAAGTCCTCGGCGAGCTTACGCTCCTCCTCCGGAATCGAGGGATATCGCTCGAGACGCTCGGTGTTGATGATCGCGTAGTCGAGGCCGGCCTTCGTGCAGTGGTACAGGAAGACGCCATTGAGCACCTCACGCCCGGCCGCCGGCAGGCCGAACGAGACGTTCGAGATGCCTAGAATCGTCTTGCACTCCGGAAACCGCGCCTTGATCGCCCGGAGTCCCTCGATCGTTTCCACGGCCGAGCCGATGTAGTTGACGTCCCCGGTCCCCACGGGAAACACGAGCGGATCGAAGATGAGATCGCGCGCGGGGATACCGTACTTGCGCGTCAGCAACTCGTGGGCGCGCTCGGCGATGGCGAGCTTGCGCTGGCGGCTGACGGCCATGCCTTGCTGCTTGTCCTCGTCGATGCAGCCCACCACCACCGCCGCCCCGTACTTCCGGAGCAGGGGAGTGACATGCGCGAAGCGCTCCTCGCCGTCCTCGAGGTTGATCGAGTTGACGATCGCCTTGCCCTGACTGTGGCGCAGCGCCAGCTCCAGGACGGCCGCGTCCGTGGAGTCGATCATCAGCGGTGCCTTCACGCGCCGGGTGAGCTCGCGCATGAACCGGTCCATGTCGGCGGCCTCGTCGCGGTCGGGGTTGGCCAGGCACGCATCCAGCACCTGGGCGCCCGCCCGCACCTGCGCACGCCCAACCTCGGCGGCGTCCTCGAAGCGGTCGGCGACCACGAGCTCCTTGAACTTGCGCGAGCCGATGACGTTGGTGCGCTCGCCGACGAAGATCGGCCGGTTGTCGTCGGTCGGGTAGAGCACCTCGACGCCGCTCACCGCTTGCGGCTCGGCCGCGGCGGGTACGCGCGGCGGCCGGCCGGCGACCATCCGCGCGATGGCGCGGATGTGCTCGGGCGTCGTGCCGCAGCAGCCGCCGACGATGTTGACCCAGCGCTGCTCGACGAAGCGTGTGAGCTTGAGCGAGAGGCTCTGCGGCGTTTCGCCGTATTGCCCGCGCTCGTCGGGCAGGCCCGCGTTGGGATAGACGCTGGTCCAGCAGGTGGCCATGGTGGCCAGCGAGCGGAGATGGTCGGTCATGAACTCGGGGCCGGTCGCGCAGTTGAGCCCGATGGAAAACAGGCCCAGATGCTGAAGCGAGACGTAGAGCGCCTCGACGCCCTGTCCGGCCAGCATGGTGCCCATCGGCTCGATGGTCGCGCTGACCATCAGCGGTACGGTGCGACCTGACGCGCGGAGCGCCTGCTGGACGCCGATGGCGGCCGCCTTGAGGTTGAGCGTGTCCTGCGCCGTCTCGAGCAGCAGCGCGTCCACGCCGCCCTCGACGAGCGCCGCTGCCTGGACCTCGTAGCCCGTCAGCACCTCGTCGAAGGTGACGTTGCGGGTGACCGTGATCGATCGAGTCGACGGCCCCATCGCGCCGATGACGAAGCGCTTGCCGGCCGCTTCGCGCGCAATCTGCGCGGCCGCGAGGGTGATGGCGTGCACGCGCTCCGCCAGACC
>Ga0075418_10004837_pt1 | contig 15270 bp, 15 predicted proteins | sample SoiMetdeltSBSDD2_FD_81776 | JGI IMG/M metagenome (GOLD analysis project Ga0075418, IMG submission 81776) | Bulk soil microbial communities from a Populus tree surrounding site in Tennessee, USA - Soil MetaG P. deltoides SBSDD2 | ecosystem: Environmental > Terrestrial > Soil > Tree plantation...
CTTAAAGAAAGGGATCTTGTTGATCAATGCACCATTGAATTCATGGACAAGATTTCCCTGGTAGAATCTTTCAAACAACGCAAAAGTAGAATCAAGTGATTGGAAGGCTCGATTAGGATTCAGAAAAAATAATGGATCGCCACGGCGCTGAAACTGGTAGTCGACAAGCCTCAATACTTTTTTATTGGGTGTATTTCCTGTCTTAATTGTATATAACGTTGATCCCGCCACGCCAAGGTTTATCTTCTGTTCAATCCCAAACTCGAGATAATCAAAATCGATTTCGCTTCGGAAAATACCAGGAATGCCTTTTCTCCATTTCACGTAGAAAGTCGGCCATTTTGAACGCAGAAAAATCTTTTCTTTTGGCTCACGTATATAAGGCTGTTTAGGGGTGAAATACAATTTTACTTCATTATAAACTGCATTGTATGGTTCAAATTCCACCGGCTGATCATTAGCAAGCAATCCTCCGAATAAACTATCGGCTTTTGGATTTGTCTGGTATTTACTTACAGAACGTCGAAAAGCGACCTCAAACTTATTGAACATGTATAAGCCATTCAACAATTCCAATTCGTGACCTAACTCAACATAATTGTTGAGATAAATATTGCTCCGTTTCAGCATGTTTACCCAGGCATCACCTTCGAAAATAAAAGCAAAGTCGCGACCAGCCGCAAAACTAAAGTGACCCCTGTTAAAAGGATTGTACTTCCTTCGAAGCTCTATATTACCATTGATATCACCATTGCGAAAACCATAACTTAATGCCCCCTGCAGGGAAATATCTTTTCTTGAAGGAAATGTTTTTTTATAGGCTGCTTCCAATCGAATTCTGCTGCCGCCAAATTGTACCGGCTGAAATACAGTTGTGATAGGAGGCAATATCCACATCCTTTCCTTTTTATGATCATTAAATATTTGGCCAAAGAATAAAACTTTTGGCCAGGTTACTTTATTCAACACTGCATCCATTGAGTCGAGATAGGCTTCAGTATGCATCACCTGATACATGCTGTCCTGGTATTGTGTATACAGCATTTCTTGTCTTGAAAGTGGCTCTGTTCTTATCCTGTTCCAGAAAGCACTGTCTTTCTGATAGGCTTCGATGGATGTGGTGCTGACTTCGGTTCCAAAATAACCTCTGCGGAAATTCTTATTTAAGTCAAAACCTGAATATACAGCCGTTGTCTGGCCGTACTTATTTCCTCCCTTCGCTTTTACATAATAGTTAAATTGTTGACGCGTGATCATCCATGCTGTGTCATTTACTTTTTCGTAACGTTGACGCACTTCAAAAAAATCATATTCCGGCAAATGCATTTCGGGAAGTTTGAATTTTGCCTCCAAAACCACCCATAAGCTATCAGATATCACTATTTCACCTTCTACTGTTGCATTGCTTAGTTGGCGGGGCCTTATCGAAATGGTATAAATTTTCCGATTGCCAATGCGATCTATTTTTAGTGTTTTAAAACGATAGGCCAGCAAGCCGCTATAACTAATAGGAGAAACAAAAGGTATTTTTGAAAGCACGGTAGACTTCAAAAGATTGTTGTAGATAGTAAAGTCCCCTTCAGTTGCTGAAAGGAAAAATAAACTTTCCGTCTTACCACTTTTCTTGACGCCGAGCCTTTGTTCACGCATTTGTCCTGATTCGCTTTTATCAAAACGCATTGAAACTTCAGCAAGCGATAGATCATTGTAATTTATAGTTGGAGGATCTGTGCGGTTTTTTTTCCTCTTCGACTCAACAGAATCTTGTTGAAATGCTTTTATATAGATATTACAGGAATAAGAACCTGCAGCAGAAAGAATATTTTCCTTATTACGTATAACATTCCGGATAATTTCCTCAGCCTTATCTTTCAATTTGGCCGTTATCACTACTTCGCCAAGTTCAGCATCATCTATCTCCATTACCACATTCTCATTGATATCTTCATTGCTGACCTGTACAGTCAGCACTTTCGTTTTAAAACCTATCATACTGATGATAATGCTGTATTTACCCCTTTCAAGTGAGAATTCAAAGCTGCCATCATCACGGGTAGTAATACCTGACTTCAGTTCTTTTATTTCCACACTGGCAAGGCCAAGAGGCTCCTTATTATGATCCATTACTACACCCGCAACTTTGTACACCTGCCCATTGGTATTTGCAGCAGGCAGCAGTGATAGCAAGATCAGAAATGGCAGAACGAAAAACTTCATCAGCAGATTTATTCGAGTGGCAAAATTGCAGTTACTCCCGGTGAATTCTAAATCGATTTTTCTTATTCATCAATATTTAACAGAAACAGTCATTTCTTCACCCAAAATTCATCTTTCCACCCGATGGCTGTAGGGTCAGTGTTGCAATGGGTTTCATTGGGAAGATCATTGTAGATCTCTTTGAGTTGCCCAGGTGTCAATACTTCTTCTGCATAAACAAATAGCTTTCTTTCTTCAAAGCGAATATGATTATTGATGAATTCTGCAAGCAGTTGTAGTGAATTTGTATCCGGTTCTTTGTCCAATGAAATAATAAGATCCCGTATCTGTGCATGTTCTTTGAACATTTGCTGAACCAAGGGATTGTCTTTGGGTAAAAATTTCACAAGCACTTTCTCTTCGTCTTTAAAATGAGGCTTGATGTGGTTTGACCAAAACCAGCGGGTATAGTTGCAAAGAGTTTCAACAGAGGTGCCATTGGCAAGTCCCTGTTTTATTTTCCAGGCGAATAAAAGTCCGTCATGATGTTCGCGACTGAGCGGAGCAAGTTCTTTGCTTCGTTTTATTGGTTTCGTTTCGTCCATGGTGTAAAGTTAACACCATTGAGAGAAGCGAAAGTGATATTCGGCAATTGTTGAGCTGACCTTAATCAGAAGCTCTAAGGTTTTACGCAAAGACGCAAAGGTAACTTTGCGACTTAAGGTATTAATCTTAGCGTCTTTGCGTGAAATAAAAAGCTGAATAGAATTGTTGCCGTACAAGTGAGCAATTTGCGTGGCAACGCAGCAAATTGGAAACAAGGAAGCTCATAGTTGCAAGAAAGTTGAATCCATAGAAATTAGTAACAAATATTAACCAAACATTGTTACAAACAATTTGTTTGCACACCTGTTAATAATTAACTTTAGGATGTGATTGAGATAAGTCTTTATTTTAAATCACCAAGGGTTAAGCATCGTACTAAAAGCGACGCTTGTGAAAAATCTGGTAACCACCCTATACCGGCATTGTGAAATTAAAATTGAAGTGAATTGACAGAAACGATCATCAACCTCGAAACCGTAAACCCTATCGAGTTCTTTGGCGTAAACAACGGCAAGCTCGACATTCTGAAAAAGAAATTTCCCCTGCTGAAAATCTTATCACGGGGTACCCAGTTAAAACTCAGCGGCTCAGCCGAGCAGGTAAGTTCTGCCCGTGAAAAAATTGAGCTTATTGTGCAGTACCTGGAAAGGAACGGGCACATGAGCGAGAATTATTTTGAGCAGGTGCTTGGCGGCGATGATGCCGAAACGGTTGACAACTTTGTTGACCGCAATCCCAATGATGTTTTAGTATTTGGTCCCAATGGTAAGACTGTTCGTGCAAGAACTGCCAATCAAAAGCGTCTTGTGCAAATGGCGGAGAAGAATGATATCGTGTTTGCGATTGGCCCTGCTGGTACAGGTAAAACCTACACCGCGGTTGCTCTTGCCGTTCGTGCATTGAAAAATAAAGCGGTGAAGAAGATCATTCTTACCCGTCCGGCTGTTGAAGCTGGTGAGAACCTTGGCTTTCTTCCCGGTGATCTGAAAGAAAAGATCGATCCATATCTGCGTCCTTTATATGATGCATTGGATGATATGATACCTGCTGATAAGCTTGGCTATTATATGAGCACAAGGACAATTGAAATTGCCCCGCTGGCTTATATGCGTGGTCGTACGCTTGACAACGCCTTTATCATTTTGGATGAGGCACAAAACTCAACCGATCTGCAATTGAAAATGTTTTTGACACGTATCGGCGCGAATGCAAAAGCGATTATCACCGGTGACATTACACAAGTTGACCTGCCAAGGAACCAGCGCAGCGGTTTGCAAAAAGCTTCCCGCATTTTGAAGAATATTGATGGCATAGCTCACATTGAACTTGACGAAGATGATGTAGTACGTCATCGCCTGGTAAAACAAATATTGAGAGCTTACGATAAAGAAAGAAAAGAGGAAGAAAAAAGAGAGAATCCATAATAAGAATTTTAGTCAGCCTTTTAACCTATATCTCCCCCTCTATTTGGAGGGGGATCTTTATTTACCGTGGATCGGTAAATTCACTGCTTCAGAGTTTTTAGTACATTGCAGCAATGAAAAAACTGATCAATCTAAGTCCAATACTGCTTTTATTTTTAACTACCTGCAACGATTCGCCCAAAGAAGAAGAGATCAAACCTGAAAATGGAATGGATGCGGCCAGCAAATTTATTCGTGCTGCTCTCGATGGCGATTATAAAAAAGCAAAAACTTTTCTGGTCGACGACTCTACTAACCAGCAAATCATTTATCTCTATGAATGGAGCTATAACAACCGGATGACACCGGAAGATAAAAAAGCATACAAAAATGCAAGCATTCGCTTTTTAAAAGACACGCATCCTTTAAATGATTCAGTTACGATCATTCATTATTCAAATTCATATAAAGACAAACCTGATTCGTTGAAAGTGATAAAAGCAAATGGTCAATGGCTGATCGATCTGAATTTTACTTTTCAATCAAAAGATTCAATTCCTCAATGATCAAAAGTTTTTTAATAGTTGGGTTAGGTGGTGGCGCGGGTAGTATGCTTCGGTATGCTGTTCAAAAGATCTTTACGTCACAAAGCGCTGCTGCATTTCCAACCGGTACTTTGGTCGTTAATATTTCAGGTTGTTTTCTTATCGGCATCTTATGGGGAATTGCCAGCCGTTCGCTTGCGTGGAATGAGGAAATGAAATTGTTATTAATGACAGGTTTCTGCGGTGGCTTCACAACTTTTTCGGCCTTTACATTGGAGGGGATCGGTTTATTAAAGGAAAATAAAACCGCATTGTTCATTATTTATTTTTCCGCCAGTGTTATCGGCGGATTGCTGGCAACATTTGTAGGGATTCGCATAGCAAAATGATTTTTTATGCTTACGGTTTATCATCCATGGCATGGTGCACATTATGGCAAGAATGCGCCATCAGTAGTAAACGCAGTGATCGAGATACCACAAGGTAGTCGTGCCAAATATGAAGTAGATAAAGAAACAGGTCTTTTGAAATTGGACCGTGTCATCTACTCATCATTCCATTATCCAATCAATTATGGCTTCATCCCCCAAACACTCGGTCAGGATGGCGATCCGCTTGATATTCTTGTTTTTTGTTCCCAGTCTATTCAAACACTTTGTTTGGTGGAGGCTACTGTTATTGGCAATATGCAAATGATTGACCAGGGACAGGTGGATGACAAAATAATTGCCGTTGCGGCAAAAGACCCATCAGTTAATCATATTAAAACCGTAGACGAATTGCCTCCGCATTTCATTGCTGAACTGAGAAATTATTTTGAACAATACAAAGTATTGGAAAATAAAAAAGTGGTGATCGATAATTTTCAAAACAGAGAATCCGCCATGAATGTGATCGATGATGCGATTGCTTTTTATAAGAAAAACTTCAAAACCAAAACTGCTGACTAGTTCAATCATATGGAATCTCTTCATCAAAATACCTTACAACAAAAAATGACTATACAAATAATTTTAACCATTATTATAATTGGTATTGCTGCCGGTATGCTTAGCGGCCTGGTTGGTGTAGGCGGAGGAATTATCATGGTTCCGGCCCTTGTATTTTTTATGAATTATAATCAGCACCAGGCACAAGGCACCTCATTAGGAGTACTTACACTACCCGTAGTGATAATAGCTTCTCTGTACTACTATCATCAATGCAAGAAAATGGGGACGCCCATGGATCTTCGTGTTATTGGTTTATTGGCAGTCGGTTTCGTCGCAGGAGCTTATTTTGGAAGCAAGCTTGCCATTTCATTATCTACAGGAACTCTTAAAAAGATCTTTGCTATCGTACTTTTTTATACCGCGATAAAAATGTTGGGTTGGGATGCTGCATTCATTAAATGGGCAAAAGGAATTTTTTGATGAAAAGAATATTATTTCCGGTTTTACTATTAACAGTTTGTACGGCCTATTCGGTGAGTTCTAAGACTTATTGTGAAATTTCAAAGTTCCCGCATCATAGAAAATGAAATTAGCTATTTTCAACCTGTGAACCCAAAGCTGCACAAACATATCACTGACCAGGAACTGCTTGAACGATTTTATGCAGATCGTGATAACCAATGGCTGGGTATTTTATTGGAACGTTACACGTTATTGTTATTGGGTGTATGCATGAAGTATTTAAAAAATGAAGAGCTGGCGAGAGATAGCGTACAACAGATATTTCTTAAAGCCATTACAGAACTTCAAAAATACAAGGTTGAATATTTCAAAAGCTGGATATACATGGTTGCCAAGAATCATTGCCTGATGCAACTAAGAGATAAGCCGGGGAAAAATACGATTGAAGTAAGAGATAGTATGCCGGCCGAAGCGAGTGAACCGGATAAAGAAAGTTTATTATTAAATGAAAAGACATACGAGTATATGGACGAAGCGCTGAACGAACTTAATGCTGACCAGCAACTATGTGTAACTTTGTTCTATATGGAAAAGAAAAGTTATCAGCAGATAGCTGATCAAACCGGTTATAGTATGATGCAGGTGAAAAGCCATATACAAAACGGAAAACGGAATATGAGGCTTTTGATTGAAAAGAAAATGAAATCATAAAAATTAATAATTATTAATTTTTAATTCATAACTATATAAATGCCTGACAGATTAAAGGATATATTATCGCATCTTTCTACCGAAGTTGACCAGGAAACTCTTTTAAAGTACCTGGAAGGCCGGCTATCCGAAGAACAGAAACATGAGATAGAGAAAAAAATGCTTGCAACCGAGTTCAGTGATGATGCCATGGAAGGATTACAGGAAATTAAAAATAAAAAAGATCTTTCTTCACTTGTAGAACAACTCAATCGTGATCTTCATAAAAAATTAGAAAAGAAAAAGCAAAGAAGAGAAAAATTTCGCATTAAAGACCAACCCTGGCTTTATATTACTATTGTCATAATTCTGTTACTTCTTGTTATCAGTTTTGTGGTAGTATACAGGATGTTGCAACAATAGTGAAAAAATATATTTGGATTCCGGCATAGTTATGGTGTAACTTTTATAGGAAATTAATAGCTCCTTTTAAATCTTTTATTATGACTATTTTACACCAACTTGATAGATGGAGCACCACGCATCCCCGTTTATTATTATTACTTCGTGCTGCTCTTGGTATTGCGCTTACCACAAAAGGCATTTCTTTTATAAGTGATATGGTGTCGTTTAAAGCATTGCTGGCAGGAAGTAGTTTTAGTTTTTTACCTGACTGGGTTGCCTTAGTAGTTACATGGATACATTTACTATGCGGCTTTTTAATCACTATTGGACTGTTCACAAGATTTTCAGCATTGATACAGATACCGATTCTTATCGGGGCTGTGATCATTAATGCGTCAACTGGCATTTTCACATCAGGCTCTGAACTGATCTATTCACTATTGATACTCATCTTACTTGTCTTTTTTGTTTTTGAAGGCGGCGGAGAGCTATCACTGGATCGCTTTATTAAAACACATTTAATTTAAGTAGCTAAAACATGTTTTTCATTTCTTAATGTTATCCACGCTACAAAAGCGCTGCCGATCATGAAAACTGCTCCCAACAGAAAAGCGGCACCGGGAAAATAAACGGGAGCTTTATCTGTTGTAAAAAATTTGAAAAGATTGTTCATTAGCGGAGGTCCTAAAATAGTCGTAAGGCTCATTAAACTTGTGAGCGCACCCTGCAATTCCCCTTGTTCATTTGGTGGTACGTGCCCGGCAAGAACTGATTGCAATGAAGGACCGGCGATACCTCCAAGACAATAGGGTATAAGAAAAGCAAACATCATCCAGGTTTGTGTTGCAAAAGCAAATAATACAAGTCCAAGAGTGTACAACATCAATCCAATATAAATACTTCGTTCATTACCCAGCCTGGGATTGACAAGTCGTGTTAAGCCTGCCTGAACAACTCCTACCAATAAACCAACAACAGCCAATGAAATGCCTACCATTTTTTCACTCCAATGAAAACGATAGATAGTAAAAAAATTCCAATTCCCCTGTACCGATTGTGCAGCCATATAAATAAGGAAAAATGAAATAGCGAGTTTTCCAATAGTTGGATATCGTTTGAATAATAACAGTGATCCAAATGGGTTTGCTCTTTTCCAATGAAATTCTCTCCGGTGTTCTTCACTTAATGATTCAGGCAAAACAAAATATCCGTATAAAGTATTTAATAAACATAGAATCGCTGCTGCGTAAAAAGGAGCTCTCACTCCCAGGCCTGCTAATAAACCACCAAGTGCAGGGCCAATAATAAATCCAAGTCCGAAGGCAGCACCGATCATCCCAAAATTTTTTGCTCTTGTTTCAGGAGTGCTTACATCAGCTATATAAGCTGACGCTGTTGTAAAACTTGCACCGGTTATACCTGCAATGATTCTTCCGACAAATAACCAACCATATGAAGGCGCTAAAGCAAGAAACAAATAATCAATACCAAACCCTATTAATGAACAAAGCAAAACAGGTCTTCTTCCATATTTGTCACTCAGGTTACCGATCACCGGCGCAAAGACAAATTGAGTGACAGCATATGCAGATAACAACCAAGCTCCATAAGGGCTAGCTTCATTAACAGGAATATTTTTAAGCTGAGAAATAAGATCAGGCATTACAGGAATAATAAGCCCCCAGCCCATTACATCAATTAAAAGTGTTATAAAAATAAAATTGATCGCTGCCTTCTTTGATTCCCTCATTATTAACGATTTAATCCACCAAAGTTGCAGAACTGTGATCACAAAAAAAAAGCCTAACAAATATGTGCAAAAACAGGCATCATTATTGTTTTTACCGGGTTTTCTGAGGAAAATTGAAATTGAGCGTTTTTTTTATTGCGTAAAGATTCGATCTAAATAAAAGAAGTAAAAATACATTAATGAAAATCATAGCATTATTTTTTTCACAGTGTATTTACTAATGGAATATGCTATGTGATCTGAAGTGTGGTTTCTATTTTTGATCCGTACAATTAATCTCCTATGGCAAACTACAATTCCGGAAATGAAAAGCCCTAACAACCGTACCCCCGGAAATTTTTAGTTAATTATTCTGATACTCCTGTGTAAACCTGATTCATAAATCCAACACCTCGGGTCGGCATTGTTTTACCTAAAATTTAAAACGATGTTGAACAGAAAAATTAAGACAGTTTCGATCTTATTAATCGTCTTCTTCTCCGTACTCAGATTAAATGCAGGAATCAATCCCTCCTTTATTCATGATACTAATGAAGTAAATACTCCTGTAAACGTTTTTGCTCTAACTCCGCAAATTCCGTTACATCCTTCCATGGGAATTTTTGTAGCCGATTATGCCGATGATAATGAGGAATTATTTGAACAGCTCAGGCTCACCAAAAGCAATTATTTAAAAACAATAGATAAAGTTTTTATACAGCATAATATACCTGTCGAACTAAAATACATGGCTATTGTGGAATCCAAACTTAAAACAAATGCAAGATCAGGCGTTGGCGCCGTTGGTGTGTGGCAATTCATGCCTGCCACTGCAAAAATATTTGGATTAAAGATCACGTCAGCATATGATGAAAGACAACATCTGTGGAAAAGCAGTGCTGCAGCAGCAAGATATCTTAATGAGTTATATGATATTTTCGAAGATTGGTTATTGGTAGTTGCTTCATATAATAGCGGACCAGCTCCGGTATTAAGTGCTATTAAAAAATCAGGGAGTAGGAATTTCTGGAAGCTTCAATACTTTTTACCAAAAGAAACAAGATTGCATGTAAAAAGATTTATCGCTACTCACTATTATTTTGAAGGAACAGGAAGTCTTGTGACGTTGGGAAAAGCCGAATCGGAAAAATATTTGAAAGAGTTGGAAGCATTTAATTTGAAAAATACCGATAATGACGAAGAAAATGATAATGACAATCATGTTGCTCAAATGAGTCAATTGATTGCTGTTATCAATGCTGATAGGGATCTGACATTTATCCTGAAAAAATAAACAACCAAAATGATCGCTGATCTGCTTTACCTGGCATTACTCATTCCTTCGAGAGATGCCACTTTACTTTGCCTGAATTGAGCCAGGCGATTACGTAGACGTAGCAACCGTTTCAATCCACGGAACGGGTTTTCCTGCAACTGATAAAATCCTTACATTTAATATCCACAAAATCGGGCTAAAATGAGAATCGCTTTGCTATCTGCAATCCTTACTTTTTTACTTTCTCCAATTGCAGAGGCTCAGCTAAGGTTACCGGCAATTATTTCATCAGGAATGGTATTACAGCAAAATGATTCAGCAAGCTTATGGGGCTGGGGAAATCCTGCAGAAAGAATTTTAGTAACAACAAGCTGGAATAACAAGACCGATACGGCGGTTGTAAACAACCGTGCAAACTGGAAACTAAAAGTAAAAACTCCAACAGCCGGGGGACCTTACACAATAACACTTAAAGGCAGTAATACAATTGTGGTAAATGATGTCATGATCGGAGAGGTTTGGATCTGCTCGGGTCAATCCAATATGGAATGGAATTATTGGAATGGCTTAAAAGATATTAAAGATGAATTGCCCACATGCCATAATACCAATATCCGTTTTTTTCATATTCCTAAAACAACGGCTAATCATCCTCAGGATGATGTGCAGGCTGAATGGAAAGTTTGTGATTCAAATTCAATTAAATCTTTTAGTGCTGTCGGTTATTTCTTTGGCAAAAAAATAAATGGTGATCTGAATGTTCCTGTAGGTCTAATTAATGCAAGCTGGGGTGGAACTCCGGCAGAAGTTTGGACACCTGAAAAGATATTTGATGATGATGAAGAATTAAGATTATCTGCAGCTCGTTTACAAAGTTTTCGCTGGTGGCCAAATCATGATGGGCTTTGCTATAATGCGATGATCGATCCTGTAACCAAATTCAACATTGCAGGTGCAATATGGTACCAGGGAGAAAGCAATATCAACAATCATGACACTTATAATAAGCTTTTCACTACGATGATAAAATCATGGCGTGAGGCATGGAAAAAAGATTTTCCTTTTTATTATGTGCAAATTGCTCCTTTTAAATATGCATTCAATAATGTTGGCGCCTTAGTACAGGAAGCGCAAACCAAATCGATGAGCTTGCCCAATACAGGCATGGTAGTAGTAACAGATCTGGTCGACAATGTTAATGACATTCATCCAAGAAACAAACGTGATGTGGGCTTGAGGCTTGCTAATTGGGCCTTAGCCGAAACATATAAACAAAAAAATATTGCTTATAAAAGCCCCATGTATAAAAGCAAAACAACAAATAAAGATAAGATCACACTAAGTTTTGATAATGTTCCAAAAGGCTTTAAAGAAAATGAAGCAATAACAGGGTTTACGATTTTTGATATGAAGACGGAGCAATGGTTTGATGCACAGGCAAAAATTGAAAAAGATAAAATTATTGTTTGGAGTGATAAGGCCGCAGTACCGGTACAGGTAAGATATGGTTTTGGAAATACTCTTATCGGAAATGTTTTCAGCAAAGAAGGATTACCACTTTGTCCTTTTCGAACTGATAGCTGGGCTGTTGATCAAAGCCCGGTAAAATAAAAACCCCACTCTTAGTGCGGGGTTTAAACTATTTAGTATGAAATTTATTTTGCTGGCGGTGGCGGTAACAACACTGCCTGCGGAGGAACATTCTTAATGGGCGGTGTTGTTTTGAGATAAGCAAAAATCGCTTTCAGCTCGTCATCAGCCATTTCGGTTGCTGGCATCATGGACATAGGCGGCATGAGTGGCCGAGTGTTGTCAAGCCCCATCCATTTCTTTTCTTTCAGGCATTTCACAAATTGTTCTTCTTTCCAACCTCCAATACCTGTTGTGTCGGAAGTAAGGTTTACTGCATAAGTTGTTCCCCATGGCCCTGTCCACGACGTAAATGTTTGGGTAACAATCAGGCCTTTTTTTGCAGCTTCTTTTGCATCAAAATCGGCAGGCGGCATTTGCGTAGGATGTCCTGAAAGCATCAGGGTCATGTCATTCTCTGGTCCGTTTGGCCCCATTTTTTTCGGTGTATGGCAATCATTACAACCTCCAATAAAAACAAGACGCTCCCCCCATTTTACCTGGCTGTCAAAGCCTCCATACTGCGCGGCGGTTGGTTTTATTTCGCTGGTGTCTTCTTTCTTATCATCCGAACATTGTGCAAAAATGAAAATAGCAGCTGTAAACATAGCGGCAATGATGAAAATTCGTTTCATAAGCTTTTTATTTTTGGTTTACGATAAAAACTTAAGCTACGGATTTATTTTTAAACCCAAAATTGAAAATTTTTGATTTGTTAATAACTCTAAAAAGCCTCAGTATCTTAACGAAAATAAAACCTTGCGTTCAACAGTTAATCGCTATCTTCGTGCCTCAAATTTGAGTTCTAGTTTTTGGTAAGTCAATGATTTTTTCTGCTAAGCGTTAATCTGCTAAATAGTTAGTCTTTCTTCCCAGTACTCGTGCCTCAGATCATTATTAATTAAAAATTAAAAAAGTACATGAACATTTATGTTTCGAATTTAAGCTTCAACGTACACGATGAAGACTTGAAAAGTTATTTTGCTGATTACGGAGAAGTATCTTCAGCTAAAGTTATTAACGACAAAGAAACCGGCCGTAGCCGTGGTTTCGGATTTGTTGAAATGTCCGATGATACAGCTGCTCAAAAAGCAATTGCTGAATTGGATGGTGCTACTGTTGATGGCCGTGCTATCAAAGTAACCATTGCAAAACCTCGTGAAGAGAGAAGCAACAACAACAATCGTCGTTCATTTGCCAATAGCAATAGCCGTTGGTAAAATGATAAACTGATTAAAAGAAAAGTCCCGCTATTTAGCAGGACTTTTTTTTATGCTCTTTTCTTTGCAGCCGGTTTTTTCTTTGACTTCTTTAAAGCACTATCAATTGCCTTACTTAAATTTTCAAATGTTGGCTTTAACGTCACCATTTCATCATTGACAAAAAATACAGGTGGTTCCTTCACTCCTTTTTCGAGCCCTTCTTTAATATCATCCTGTACCTGCCAACCATAGGTTCCGTTAACAAGATTATCAAGGAAATTCTTATCACTGATACCCGCTTCACGGCTATAAAGTTTCAGACTTGTTGTTCCAAGATTTCTCCTGTTGTGGAATAAAATATTATGCATTTCCCAAAACTTACCAGTTTGACCAGCCGCTACTGCAGATTCACTTGCTTTTAAACTACGCTGGTGAATTTTTGTTAGGGGAAAATGTCGAAATTGAAATCTTATCTTATCTCCATACTTTTCCAATATTTGTTTTACAACTTCATTTGCTTTTGCGCATTCTTCACTTTCATATTCTCCCCATTCCATCAGGGTTACAGATGCTTTCTCATTCCCAACCCACATTTCCGTTGGCTTGATAATAATAACTACTTCTTTTTGTAATGGCATATTACTTTACTCCTTGCCCGGTCATTGCCGATGCTTTTATGGTATTGATTTTTTTTCTTTTGGTTTCGATGAAAGTTTCCCGTTTTCCTCATTTCGAAAAACTACTGTGTTGTCAAAAACATCCACCAAAACCGGTATTGATTTATCTATATCGCCGGCCAATATACGTTTACTAAGCGTATTCACAATTTCCTTTTGTATTAAACGTTTTAGGGGCCTTGCACCGAATTGAGGATCAAAGCCTTGTTCGCTTAAAAATTCTAACAAGTAATCGCTGAAAGTAAGCTGAATGCCGCTATCGGCAACTAATTTTTTCAGGTTTTCCAGCTGAATTTTTACAATTCCCGTTATTTCTTTTTTCATCAACGGTTTGAACATTATGATCTCATCCACTCTATTCAAAAATTCAGGCCGAATCGTTTGACGTAACAAAGCCATCACTTCGATCTTTGCGCTTTCTGTTACATCATCAACATTCTTTTCAGTTACATTTTCAAATGCAGCCTGTATGATGGTGCTACCGATATTGCTGGTCATAATGATGATCGTATTTTTAAAATTCACAACCCGACCTTTATTATCTGTTAATCTTCCATCATCTAATACTTGTAACAATACATTCCAAACATCAGGATGTGCTTTTTCAATTTCATCAAGCAATACAACACTATATGGTTTTCTTCGAACCGCTTCAGTCAACTGACCTCCCTCATCATAGCCGACATACCCCGGAGGTGCACCAACCAAACGACTCACAGTATGTTTTTCCTGGTACTCACTCATGTCAATTCTTGTCATCATGCTTTCATCGTCAAATAAATACTCGGCGAGGGCTTTTGCCAGTTCTGTTTTACCGACACCGGTTGTGCCAAGAAAAATAAATGAACCAATTGGCTTTTTAGGATCCTGCAAGCCTGCACGACTTCTTCTTATTGCATCTGCTACGGCAGTAATGGCTTCGTCTTGTCCAACGACTCTTTCGTGTAAGTGTTCTTCAAGATGTAATAATTTTTCTTTGTCACTTTGCAACATCTTGGTTACGGGTATACCGGTTGCTTTAGCCACACTCTCCGCAATATCTTCTGCATCAACTTCCTCTTTTAAAAGACGTTTCTCCCCGCTTGTTTCAAGCTGCCTGCTCAACTCGTCAATAATTTTTTCTTGTTCTTTAACTTTTCCATATCTGATCTCAGCCACTTTACCATAGTCGCCTTCCCTCTCCGCCCTTTCAGCCAATGTTTTTAAGTTTTCAATTTCTGCTTTTGCATTCTGAACTTTTTCGACTAATTCTTTTTCTTCTCTCCATTTTGCTTTTAACGTATCTCTTTCCACAGAAAGATTTCCAATTTCTGTATTTAAGTCTTTTAGTTTAAAATCATCATTCTCTCTTTTAATAGCTTCCCTCTCAATTTCAAGCTGGCGGATCTGCCTTTCCAATGTATCGAGTTCCTCTGGCATTGAATTCATTTCAAGGCGAAGCTTGGCTGCACTCTCATCGATTAAGTCAATGGCTTTATCGGGAAGGAATCGATCAGTAATATACCGATGCGATAATTC
>Ga0075418_10004838_pt1 | contig 15269 bp, 16 predicted proteins | sample SoiMetdeltSBSDD2_FD_81776 | JGI IMG/M metagenome (GOLD analysis project Ga0075418, IMG submission 81776) | Bulk soil microbial communities from a Populus tree surrounding site in Tennessee, USA - Soil MetaG P. deltoides SBSDD2 | ecosystem: Environmental > Terrestrial > Soil > Tree plantation...
ACCGCCGGCAAGGCGAACCCGGCGCAGGTGAACGAGCTCCTGAAGCGCATGCTCGCGGGGCCATGACGGCGACCGGCGACCTGCTGCACCACTTCCTGTTCGAGCGGCTGCCGGTCCGAGGTCACCTGGTGCGCCTCGACGCGAGCTGGCGCGCGGCGATCGAGCACCACGAGTATCCCGAGGCTGTCGCGAGCGCGCTCGGCGAGGCGATGGCGGCTTCCGCGCTGATGGCCGGCGCGCTCAAGTTCGAGGGCCGCCTGTCGCTGCAGTTCGAGGGACCGGGGCCCGTGCGACTCATGCTCGCGCAGTGCACGCACCGGCATGCGATCCGCGGTGTCGCGCGCCACGACGAGCTGCCGTCCGAGGCCGAGCCCGCGGCAGGACTCTTCGGCGCAGGCCAGCTCGCGGTCACGATCGAGCAGGACGAGGGCGGCGACCGCTACCAAGGCGTCGTGCCGCTCGTCGCGCCGCGACTTGCCGAATGCCTCGAGGAATATTTCGACCGCTCCGAGCAGCTTCCCTCGAAGCTGGTGCTGGTCGCGACGGCGGACCGCGCCGCGGGACTGCTGCTGCAGCGTGTCGCGCTCGGCGACACGGGAAGCGAAGCGGAGCGCGCCGAGGCCGACGACGCCTGGCGGCGGCTCGGACTGCTCGCCGCGACCGTGTCGGCGAAGGAACTGCTCGACATGCCGTGCCGCGAGCTCCTGCGGCGGCTGTTCCGCGAGGACGACATCCGCCTGTTCGACGGCACGCCGGTTTTCTTCCAGTGCAGCTGCTCGCGCGAGCGTGTCGCGGGCATCCTGCAGGCGCTCGGCGGCGCAGAGGTGCAGTCGCTGCTGGCCGAGCGCGGCGATATCGAGGTGCGCTGCGAGTTCTGCAACCGCGCCTGGCGCTTCGACGCCGTCGACGTCGCCGGCCTCTTCTCGGACGGCGCTCCGCAGCAGACGCCGCCCAGGCTGCACTGAGATCCAGGTTCGCCCGGTTTGCGGGCGCACGTAGCCGCCGCTCGGCCGGCGGCCTTATGCTTTCTCACCCCGACTTTCGTGCGGAACAGGCAGATGCACCCATGCGTATTCCCATCGCTCCAATCGCAGCGGCGCTCGCCATGAGCGCCGGTCTTGCCCAGGCCTCGCCCGAGGACGACCGCCGCGCGGCCGCGGCGCTCGACACCGAGTTCCAGGCCGCCGTGAAGCGCAACGACGCGGCGACGATCGACCGTATCCAGCACCCGGACATGGTGCTCGTGCTCGGCGACGGCCGCGTCTTCACGAAGGAAGACCACCTGAAGGCCGCTCGCGAGAAGACAAGCGTGTACGAGATCCAGGACGAGGAGCCGGGCACCCAGGTCGTGCGCGTACTCGGCGACGCGGCGGTCGTGACCGCGCTCCTGCGCCTCAAGGGCACGAGCGACGGCAAGCCGTTCGACCGGCGCGTCTGGTTCAGCGACACTTACGTGCGCACGCCCGAGGGCTGGAAATACTTCTTCGGCCAGGCCTCGCTCAGGCTGCCGGACGAGGCGGCGCCGAAGCCCTAGAGCCGCAACTTCATTCCTTGCGGTGGGCGGCGAAGGAGATCTTGTCGAGCACGCCTAGCAGCACCGCCGAGACGACGAATGTCAGGTGCAGGATCACGTACCACAGGATCTTGTCATTCGGCGTCTGGTGGGCGTTCATGAAGATCCGGAGCAGGTGGATCGAGGAGATCGCGACGATCGAGGCCGCGACCTTGAGCTTCAGCGTGCCGGAATCGAGCTTCGAGAGCCAGGCCGGCGCGTCCGAGCCCGAGTCGAGGTCGATGCGCGAGACGAAGTTCTCGTAGCCGGAGAACATCACCATCACGATGAGGCTGCCGACGAGCACGAGGTCGATCAGCGCGAGCACGGTCAGCACGAGGTCGGCCTCTCCGAGCGCCGTCACCTTGGCGATGACGTGGAAGGCCTCCTGGAAGAACTTGATGCCGAGCACGAGGAGCGCGAGCGAGAGCCCGAGGTAGAGCGGCGCGAGGAGCCAGCGGCAGGCGAAGAGCAGTCGCTCGAGGGGTTTTTCCAGCATCGTTCCGGGCTCCCGGGAAATCGTGGCATTGTATACTCGGCGCGGACTCGCGGCCGGCGCCGGCCGGTGCGCGGCGAACGGAGGATCGCGTGAGGCGAGCCGACGCAGCGACGAGGTCGCGTGCCGCTATCCTGAGGCCCGCGTGAGCATCCGATTCACGGTCAACGGCACGGAAAAGGAATTCGCGGGCGACGGCGAGATGCCGCTCCTGTGGTACCTGCGCGACCACGCGCGGCTCACCGGCACGAAATTCGGCTGCGGCGGCGGCTTCTGCGGCGCCTGCACCGTCCTCGTCGACGGCGCCGCCCAGCGCTCCTGCCAGCTGCGGGTCGCCTCGCTCGCCGGCCGGAAGATCACGACGATCGAAGGGCTCGGCGCCAAAGGCCTGCACGCGGTGCAGAAGGCTTGGATCGAGGAAGACGTCCCACAGTGCGGCTACTGCCAGGCGGGTCAGATCCTGTCCGCCGTGGCCTTGCTCCAGCGCGTGCCGGACCCGACGCCTGCGGACGTCGACACGATCACGAACCTCTGCCGCTGCGGCACATACGCACGCATCCGCCGCGCAATCGCGCGCGCGGCGCGCGACCTGAAGGCGACGAGGTGAGCGCGCTCGCGTCCGTCGTCACGCGTCGGCTCTTCCTGCAGGCCTCGCTGTCGGCCTCCGGCGCGCTCGTGCTCGTGCCCGGCTGCACGCAGGCGGCGGACGGGGCCGCGACGCCCGAGAGTCCGCTCGGAATCCTCATCCGCATCGAGCCGGACAACTGGATCGTGATCGGTGCTATCGGCGCCGAGATCGGGCAAGGCGTCAAGACTTCGTTGCCGATGATCATCGCGGAGGAGCTCGACGCCGACTGGTCGCAGGTCGCCGTCGAGCAGAAGCCCCTCATGGTGGACTTCAGCGGGCCGGAGCCGCGCTTCCGCTTCGGCTCGCAGGGCGCAGGCGGCAGCACGAGCGTCCCGGACGGCTGGGCGGAGCTGCGGCAATTCGGCGCGCAGGCGCGCTGGCTCATTCGCCAGGCCGCGGCGGCGCGCTGGAATCTGCCGGCGCAGAAGATCGCGACGCGCGACAGCCACGTGATCCATCCCGACGGGCGGCGTGCGCCGTATGCGGAATTCGCAACCGCAGCCGCGAAGCTCGTCCTGCCCGCGGAGCCCGTGCCGCTCAAGGATCCGTCCGAGTACCGCGTCATCGGCCAGCCACGGCGGGTGGTGGACGCCGAGGACATCGTGACCGGGCGCGCGCGCTACGGCATCGACGTCTACGAGCCCGACGCGCGTACCGCGGTGATGCTGCGCTGCCCGTACTTCGACGGCGACATCGCGAGCCTCGACGACAAGGCGGCGCGCGCCGTGCCGGGTGTGCGCGCCGTCGTCGTCGTCCCGGGTCCGAAGCCGGGGGAGCCGATCACGACGAACCTCGCGACGGGGATCGCGGTCGTCGCCGACGACATGTGGTCGGCCCTCAAGGGAAGGAATGCGCTCAGGGTCGAGTGGACCCCGGGTCCGTTCGCCGGCGAGTCGAGCGCAGCGCTCGACGTCCAGTGCGAGGCGCTGCTCGCGAAGACCGGCCAGGTCGTTCGCAACGACGGCGACTTCGACGCCGCGCGGAAAAGCGCCGCGCGGGTCGTCACGGCGCGCTACCGCCAGCCCTACATCAGCCATGCGCCGCTCGAGGCGCCCTGCGCCTTCGTGCACGTGATGCCGGACCGCGTGCGCGTCGTCGCGCCGCTGCAGCAGCCGGGCGGCGCCTCGCGGGCGGTCAACCGCGTGACCGGCATCCCGCGCGCCGCGATCGCGGTCGACATGACGCGCTGCGGGGGCGGCTTCGGCCGGCGGCTCACCAACGACTTCGTCGCCGAGGCCGCGCACGTCTCCAAGGCGACGGGCTGGCCCGTCAAGCTCGTGTGGACGCGCACCGACGACCTGCAGCACGACTTCTTCCGGCCGTTCGGCCACCACGAGCTGATCGCGACGCTCGACGCGTCCAACCGCGTAACGGGCTGGACGCACCGCCTCGCGAGCGCCTCGAAGTATTACCGGCGCGCCGACGTGAAGCCCGACGAGATGTGGACCGCGGAGCTGTACCCCGACGACTTCCCGGCCTACCTGGTGCCGAACTACCGGCTCGAGTGGCACGAGGTGAAGAGCGGCATCCCGCGGGGCTCATGGCGGGCGCCGGCGCATACGGCGAATGCGTTCTGCGTTCAGAGCTTCGTGGACGAGGTTGCGCACGCGGCCGGAAAGGACCCGCTCGCGTTCCAGCTCGCGATGCTCGGTCCGGACCGCGTGTTCGACTACGCGCAGCACGGCGGACCGAAGTTCAGCACCGCGCGCCTGCGCACGGTGCTCGAGACCGTGGCCCGCGAGATCGGCTGGGGCCGCAATCTACCGCGCGGGCGCGGCATCGGCCTCGCCGCACACTTCACCTTCGGCGGCTACACCGCTCACGCGATCGAAGTCTCGGTCTCGCCGGAGGGCGCGATCCGCTTCGAGCGCGTCGTCGCAGCGACGGATGTCGGCCGCCCGATCAACCCGCTCGGCATCGTCGCCCAGATCCAGGGCGGCACGATCGATGGGCTCTCGACCGCGATGAACCTCGAGATCTCGATCAAGGATGCCCGCGTCGAGCAGTCGAACTTCGACGGCTATCCGCTCGCGATGATGGGCCAGATGCCGCACGACGTCGAAGTGCATGTCATCGATTCCACGGCGGATCCCGCCGGCTGCGGCGAGATGGGTATCCCGACAGCTGCGCCCGCGCTCGCGAATGCGATCTTCGCGGCGACCGGAGTGCGCATTCGGAACCTGCCGATGCGAGACCAGCTCGCACAGGCCCTCAAGAAAAGCTGAGCCTCTCTAGAGGCCTTGCAGCAGGCCTGCCTTCGCGACGCCGCTCATCTGGTGCAGGATCCAGGTCTGCCGTTCGCGCACGTACGGTCCCGGATTCACGACGCGGTAGCGCGTCGGGCTCGGCAGCACGGCTGCGAGCAACGCCGAGTCAGCACGCGTGAGATGCGCCGCGTCCTTGCCGAAGTAGGCGCGGCTCGCGGCCTCGACACCCCAGATGCCGCGGCCGAACTGCGCGCTGTTGAGGTAGACCTCGAGTATTCGCTGCTTGGGCCACAGGAACTCGATCCACACCGTGAACCAGACCTCGAGTCCCTTGCGCACCCAGCTCTGGCCCGGCCAAAGGAAAAGGTTCTTCGCGACCTGCTGGCTGATGGTGCTCGCGCCGCGCAGTCGCCGCCCGCGCTGCGCCTCGGTCACCGCCTTGCCGATCGCGTCGAAATCGAAGCCGTCGTGCCGCAGGAACTTCTGGTCCTCGGAAGCGATCACGGCGATGGCAGCATGGCGTGAGATTCGCGCCCAGGGCACCCAGTCGTGCCGCTGGCGAAGCGGCGGCGAGCCCGCATCGACAAGTCGCTCGTTGATCATGAAGGACGTGACAGGTACGGGCACCCAGCGGAATGCCGCGACAATGGCGATGCTGCCGAGGGCGACCGACAGGATCGCGGTCGTGAGCCACCGGGCGATCCGCGCCGCCAGCGAGCGACGCTCCATCGCGGCGCGGGTCAGCTGGCGCCGGTGCGCCGGGCAGAGCGGATGACGACGGCTTCTGCGGGTACATCGTCGTGCCCGTGCCGCCGTCCGGTCTTCACTTTGGCGACCTTGTCGACGACGTCCATGCCGGCGACGACGCGGCCAAAGACCGCGTAGCCGAAGTTGCCGGAGCGGTGGTTCAGGAAGTCGTTGTCCACGAGGTTGATGAAGAACTGCGAGGTGGCGCTGTGCAGGTCGTTCGTGCGCGCCATCGCGAGCGAGCCGCGCAGGTTCTTGAGCCCGTTGTCGGCCTCGTTCCTGATCGGTGCGTGGCCCGACTTGTGCTCCATCTCGCCGGTGAAGCCGCCACCCTGGATCATGAATCCGGGGATCACGCGGTGAAAGATCGTGCCGTCGAAGAAGGACTCGTCGACGTATCGCAGGAAGTTCTTCGCCGAGATCGGCGCCGACTCGCCGTCGACCTCGACCGTGAAGTCGCCGTGGGAAGTCTCGAAGCGGACCATCGCGTTTTCCTGGGTCATGTCACCGATTCTACCGCCTCGCGCGGCCGCCTGCCCTCGGTCACGCGATCGCGGCCCGCGAGGTCGGCGAAGGTCTCGACCTCCTCGAGGCCCGAGTCCGCGAAGAGACGGCGAACGGCGGCGCCCTGGCCGGCGCCGTGCTCGACGAGCAGGACGCCGCCCGCTGCGAGGTGGCCGGGCGCGCCGGCCGCGACCGCGGCGAGCGCCTCGAGCCCGCGGGGTCCCGCGGCCAGCGCCAGCCTTGGCTCGTGCGCGAGCAAATCGAGCGACTTGTCGCTGTCTGCGACGTAAGGCGGGTTCGAAGCGATCGCCTCGAAGCGCGCGCCCGCGAGCGGCGCGTACCACGCGCCTTCGAAGAAGCGCAGGTTCGGCAGGCCGAGCCGCACGGCGTTCCGCCGCGCGACAGCAAGCGCCGCTGCGCTCGCGTCGGTCGCCGTGACCGCGGCGTCCGGCCGCGTGCAGGCGACGGCGATCGCGATTGCGCCGCTGCCCGTGCCGAGGTCGAGCACGGCGGGATGCCGTGTGCCTGCGATGGCCGCGAGCGTCCGCTCGACGAGAAGCTCGGTCTCGGGCCGGGGCACGAGGACGTCGGGCGTGACTTCGAGCTCGAGCGACCAGAATTCGCGGCGGCCGGTCAGGTAGGCGACCGGCTCGCCCGCGAGGCGCCGCCGCGCCAGGGATTCGAGCGCGAGCAGCTCCTCGGGCCGGAGGGCGCGGCCCGGGTCGGCCGCGAGCGCGGCGCGGCTGATGCCGAGCACCTTCGCGACGAGGATCTCCGCATCCAGGGCGGCGGACTCCGACACGTCATCGAGCCGCCCGCGGAGCGCGGCCAGCGCATCGGCAGCGCGGATCATTCGAGCGCAGCCAGCTCTTCGGCCTGGTGCTCGCGCGCAAGCGCCTCGACGATCTCGTCGAGCGCGCCGTCGACGATGCTGTCGAGCTTGTAGATCGTCAGCTCGACGCGATGGTCGGTCAGGCGGCCCTGCGGGAAGTTGTAGGTACGGATGCGCTCGGAGCGGTCGCCCGTGCCGACCTGGAGGCGGCGCCTGGTGGCCTTTTCCGCTGCATGGCGCTCGCGCTCGGCCGCGAGCAGGCGCGCACGCAGCAGCGCCATCGCGCGCGCGCGGTTCTTGTGCTGCGAGCGCTCGTCCTGGCACTCGACCACGATGCCGGTCGGCAGGTGCGTGATGCGGACGGCCGAGTCCGTCTTGTTGACGTGCTGTCCTCCCGCACCTGAGGAGCGGTAGGTATCGATCCGGAGCTCCGCCGGGCTGATCTCGATGCTCTCGACCTCGGCGATCTCCGGGAGCACGGCGACCGTGCAGGTGGAGGTGTGGATGCGGCCCTGCGACTCCGTCGCCGGCACGCGCTGCACGCGGTGCGTGCCTGACTCGAACTTCAGCTTCGAGTAGACGCCGCGACCCGCGATGCGGCTGATCACCTCGCGGTAGCCGCCGTGCTCGCCCCGGCTTTCAGACAGGAGCTCGACGCTCCATCTCTGGCGCTCGGCGTAGCGCGAATACATGCGGAAGAGGTCGCCCGCGAATATCGCCGCCTCGTCGCCGCCCGCCGCTGCGCGAATCTCCAGGAAGACGTTGTGATCGTCGAGCGGGTCGGGTGGCACGAGCAGTTCCTGCAGCCGCGCCTCGTCCGCGGCCGTCGCCCGCTCGAGCGCGGCGATCTCCTGCTCCGCGAGGGCGCGCAGGCCCGCGTCCGGGTCCGCCGCGACGGCGCGCGCGGCTGCGAGCTCGCGCTCGTGGCCAGTGAGCTGCGCGAGCCCCTTCGCGATCGGGTCGATGCGCGCGAATTCCACCGACAGGTCACGGAACCGATCCGAGCGGCCGGGCAGCTCGGGATCGGCGAGCATGCGCTCGATCTCCGCGTGGCGATCAGCAACGCGCTCGAGCCGGCGGCGCATGCCATCCTTCATCACGGCTCGCGCCCCATCCGGAAGAGCCGCGCCGCCGCAGCCGCAAGCGACGTGTCGCCGCTTTCTGCTGCCTCGCGCAATGCCGCCGACGGCGCATGCAACAGGCGATTCGTAAGCGCGTTCGCAAGCTGCTCGAGCACCGCCTCGGGCTGATGGCCGGCGGCGAGCTGGCGCCGCGCCTCGGCGACCGCGGCATCGCGTGCCGACTCGGCCTGGCCGCGGAGCTCGCGGATCGCCGGCACGGCTTCCAGCGCTTTGACTCCGGTCATGAACGCGGCGACATCCGCGTCGATCAGCTTGCTTGCGGCGGCCGCTTCCTCCTGTCGCGCCTTCAGGTTCTCGTCGACGACCTGGCGCAGGTCGTCGATCGTGTGCAGGTAGACGTCCTCGAGCTTGCCGACTTCCGGGTCGATATCGCGCGGCACGGCGAGGTCGAGCATGAATATCGGGCGGTGGCGGCGCTCCTCGAGCGCGCGCACGACCTCGGCAAGCCCGATCACGTGGCCGGGACGCGCCGTCGAGGAAATCACGATGTCCGCCTGCGCGAGGTGCGCGGGCAGCGCGTCGAGCCGGATTACCGAGGCAGGAAGCCCCTCCGCAATTCGCTCGGCGCGATTCGTGCTCCGGTTCGCGATGATGAGGCGCCCGATCTTCTGCGCATGCAGGTGGCGCGCGGAGAGCTCGATCATCTCGCCGGCGCCGACAAGGAGGGCAGTGTGCCGCTCGAAGCCGGCGAAGACGCGCCGCGCGAGCTGGATGCCGGCGGAGGCAACCGACACGGCCGCCGCACCGATCGCCGTCTCCGTGCGCACGCGCTTCGCGACCGCAAACGTCGTCTGGAACAGGCGATTCAGCGTCGCGCCCGCCGCGCCCGCCTGCTGCGCCGCGCGGTAGGCGTCCTTCAGCTGGCCGAGAATCTGCGGCTCGCCGAGGACCATCGAATCGAGGCCTGCGGCAACCGAGAACGCGTGGCGCACGGCGTCCGGTCCTTCCATGCGGTAGAGGCAATCGGCGAGCGCGGCATCGCCGCCCGACTCGGCGACGAGCCAGCCGGCGAGCTCGGCGCCGCCGCCGCCGACGCTGTACACCTCGGTCCGGTTGCAGGTCGAGACAATCAGCGCCTCGGCGACGCCCGGCAGAGCGCGCAGCGAAGTGAGCGCGCCCGGCAGGCGCTCCGCCGCGAACACGATGCGCTCGCGCACCTCGATCGGCGCGGTGCGGTGATTCAGTCCGAGGACGAGGAGCGACATGATGAGCCGGTTGCGGGAATCGGCCGTCGGATTGTCCGGGAACGATCCCGGCAGCACAAGCGCCGGGGTATAGTGCCGTGATGCATGTTACGACGCGATTTGCCGCGCCCCTCCTGCTTGCGGTCGTCTCGATACCGGCGGGCGCCGCCGTGGAAGGAGGCTGCCCGCGCGGCGACGCCTGGTCGCTTTCCGTCGATGCCGAACGCGCGCTCGGTCGCGGCGCCTGGCCCGAGGCAGCGCGACGCTACGCCTGCGCGGCGCGCGCGAGCTCCGACGCTGCCGTTGCAGAGCGCGCGACCCGCGAGGCCTATGACAACCTGCAGTTGAAGCGCGCGGCCGAATCGGCGGAGCGCTGGCTCGAGCTCGCACCCACGAGCGAGGTTGCGCGCCGTTACCTCGCGACGACGATGCTGCGACTGTATGACGAAGATGGCGCGGCCGCGCAGTTCTCCGAGCTCCTGAAGACCTCATATCCCGACCGCGCGCGGGGATTCCTGGTGCTGCTGGGAATCCTTTCCGCCGAGCCGAACGAAACCGGCGCGGCGCGCGTGATGGACACGCTCGCGGCGGCCGACCCGGAGCTTCCGGAGGCGCAGTACGCCGCGAGCATGCTGTGGCAGCGCGCGGAGCACGGCGCGAATGCGCTCGCGGCCGCCGACCGCGCGCTCGCCCTGAAGCCCGACTGGCCGCAGGCCGAATTCGCGCGCCTGCGCGCGCTCGCAGTGGCGGGCCGGCGCGAGGAGGCGCTCGTGCTCTCGGCCAAGCTCGCCGCGGACGGCGACCCGCTCATGCGGCTCTCGCACGCCTGGCAGCTGCTCGGCGAGGACAAGCGCGACGAGGCCGTCGCCATCTTCGAGGATCTGCGCAAGGGTAAGGGCGACGCCTCCGAGGAGGCAGCGTCGGCGCTCGCCTCGCTCGCGATCGACGAGGGCCGGCTCGACGACGCCGAGAAACTCGTGGAAGGCGCCTCACGCGACCCCGAGCAGGCGCAGGCGCTCCTCTGGCAGCGCGCGCGCATCGCGGAGGAGCGCGGCCGGAAGATGGACGCCGCGCGCCTCTACCTCGGCATCGGCGCCGGCTCGCGCACGCTCGCGGCGCAACTGCGCGCCTACCGGCTGCTGCGCGAGCAGGGCGCGCCCGAGATGGCGGACATGCTGGTCGACGACTTCCTCGCAGCCGAGCCGGCGGACACGGCCGACGTGACCTCAGGCATTGCCTCGATCCTCGTCGAGGAGGGCCGCGGCAAGGAAGCGATCGCGCTCGTCGATCGCGCGCTCGAAGTCTTGCCCGACGACGGCCTTCGACTCGCACGCGGTTTCCTGCTCGAGCGCCTCGACCGCGTACCCGAGGCGGTCGCGGAACTGCGCAAGGTCGCGGAGCGCCGCCCGAACGACCCGACGACGCTCAACGCGCTCGGCTACACGCTGGTCGACCGCACCAAAGCCGTCGCCGAGGGAACCGAGCTCATCGAGCGCGCGATCGCTGCGAAGCCGGATAGCTACGCGATCCAGGACTCCATGGGCTGGGCGCTCGTGCAGTCGGGCAGGCTCGAGGACGGCAAGACCTGGTTGCAGAAGGCCTGGGACCTCTCGGAGGATCCCGAGGTCGCCGCGCATCTCGGCGAGACGCTTTGGCGCATGGGCCGGCCCGACGAGGCGAAGCAGCTTTGGAACGACGCGCTCGCCGCCAATCCCGACAGTCCGCCGCTCAAGGCCGCGATCGAGCGACGCGCCCAGTGACGCGGCGGTTCGCGGCGGCCGCGGTCCTCGTTCTCGCGAGCGGCTGCACGACGCTGCCGCCCGCTCCCGAAATCGCCGACTGGTCCGCGCGCCGCGCGGCGCTGCAGGCGCTGCCGGCCTGGACGTTGAACGGCCGCATCGCGGTCGCTGCGGGCGAGAACGGTTTCTCCGGCGGCTTCGACTGGGCGCAGGTTGGCGAGAGCGCGGATATTGCGCTCTCCGGGCCGATGGGCGGCGCGCGCCTGAGCATCCATGTCGAGGGCGGGGCGTTCGAAGTCACGGACGACCGTGGCAACCGCTACACGGGTGAAGAGGCCGAGCGCTTCGTCGCCGAGCGCATCGGCCCCGGCGAGAAGCTGCCGGTCCTGCAGATGCGCTATTGGCTCGTCGGCGCACCGGCACCGGGTGCGCCGTACGATGAATCGCTCGGCGGCGATGAGCGGCTCGCGAGCCTCACTCAGTCCGGCTGGCAGGTTCGCTTCGAGCGCTACGCGACAGTCGGCGCGCTCGCATTGCCCGCGCGCCTGGAAATGACGACGCAGGGATTGCGCCTGCGGGTCGTCGTGTCGGATTGGCGCCTGCCGCCATGAACGGCGCGGCCTGGCCGGCGCCAGCCAAGCTCAACCTCTTCCTGCATGTGACGGGCCGCCGCGACGACGGCTATCACGAGCTCCAGACCATCTTTCAGCTCATCGACCTCGCCGATACACTCTCTTTTGTCCCGCGCGCGGACGGCGTCATACACCGCGTCGAAGGGCCGGCCGATGTCCCGGCAGCGGAAGACTTGTGTCTGCGCGCCGCTCGCCGGCTTCGCGAGGCAAGCGGCTCGGCGACCGGCGTCGACATCCGCCTCGAAAAGCGCATCCCGATCCAGGGAGGCCTGGGCGGCGGCAGCTCGGACGCCGCGACGACCCTCGTTGCCCTCAATGAAATCTGGGGCTTGCACCTGCCAGCCGCAGCCCTGGCTGAAATCGGTCTTGGCCTCGGCGCCGACGTCCCGCTCTTTGTCCACGGCCGCAGCGCCTGGGGAGAGGGCATCGGCGAGGTCCTGACCCCTATGGAACTGCCCGAAAAGCACTTTGCCATCGTCTTTCCGGGGGTCGGGATCGCAACCGTCGAAGTGTTTCAGGCTCCTGAATTGACAAGAAAAACCCCCAAGACGACAATTCGCGGCTTCCTGAGGGCAGGCGGACACAACGACTGCGAGCCGGTGGTGGCCGGACGCAGTCCCGAAGTGCGGCGGGCGCTGGCCTGGCTCGCCGAAAAAGGCGACGCGAGGCTGACGGGTACGGGCAGCTCGGTGTTCGCGGCATTCGCCGATCGCGCGGCTGCGCAAGCGTCGCTCGCCGGCCTCCCACCGGAATGGCGCGGATTCGTGGCCCGTGGGCTCGACCGCTCGCCATTGCAGGAACGCCTGGCGGCGGAGCGATCCCGCGTGAGCGGGCAGGTTTGAAGACTGGGGTGTCGCCAAGTGGTAAGGCAACGGGTTTTGATCCCGTCATACGAAGGTTCGAATCCTTCCACCCCAGCCAGATCGGACGCGTGAGGAGAGGCGCGTGGACCAGTCCACGATGGCGGTGTTCACGGGCAGCGCGAATCCGGTGCTCGCGCAGGAAATCGCGCGGCACCTGATGCAGCCGCTCGGCCGCGCCCTGGTGGGGCGGTTCAGCGACGGCGAGATCCAGGTCGAGATCATGGAGAACGTCCGCGGCAAGGACGTCTACCTGGTGCAATCGACCTGCCCGCCGACGAACGAGCACCTGATGGAGCTGCTCGTGATGGCGGACGCCTGCCGGCGCGCATCGGCCGGACGGATCACCGCGGTGATCCCGTACCTCGGCTACGCGCGGCAGGACCGGCGCCAGCGCGCGATGCGCGTGCCGATCACGGCAAAGCTGGTCGCGGACATGATCGGCGCTGCAGGCGTCAACCGCGTGCTGACGGTGGACCTGCACGCGGACCAGATCCAGGGCTTCTTCGACGTGCCCGTGGACAACGTGTACGCGTCGCCGGTGCTGCTCGGCGAGGTGTGGAAGCAGAAGTACGACAACATGATCGTGGTGTCGCCGGACGTCGGCGGCGTGGTACGGGCCAGGGCGCTCGCTCGCCGACTCGACAACGCGGACCTCGCGATCATCGACAAACGGCGGCCGCGCGCCAACGAGTCGCAGGTGATGAACATCATCGGCGACGTGCGCGGCAAGTCCTGCATCCTGGTGGACGACCTCGTGGACACCGCGGGGACGCTCTGCCAGGCGGCGCAGGCGCTTAAGGACGAAGGGGCCGAGCGCGTGATCGCCTACATCACGCACCCGGTGCTGTCGGGCAAGGCGGTGGAGCGCGTCTCTGCCTCCGCGCTCGATGAACTCGTCGTGACGGACACGATTCCGCTCGGCGAGGCTGCCAGGAAGTGCAAGCGTATCCGCGTGCTCTCGGTCGCAGAGCTGCTCGCGGAGACGATGCGGCGGATTCGCGACGAGGAGTCCGTCAGTTCGCTGTACGTGGATTAACACTGGAGACATGACATGAAGATTTCCTTCGAACTCGACGCCGAGTTCCGGGACGACCAGGGCAAGGGTGCGAGCCGCCGCCTGCGTCACCTCGGGAAAGTCCCGGCGATCCTCTACGGGGGCAAGCGCGACGCGCGCGCCCTCGTCGTCGACCACACGAAGCTCTCGCAGCTGATGGACAACGAGCGCTTCTTCTCGACCATCCTCGCGCTCAAGGTCGGCGAACAGCAGCAGGCCGCAGTCCTCAAGGACGTGCAGCGCCACCCGTACAAGAACCAGATCGTGCACATCGACTTCCAGCGCGTGCTGGAGGACGAGAAGATCAAGATGCGCGTTCCGCTCCACTTCAGGGGCGGCGCCGAGTCGAAGGGCGTCAAGGAGCAGGGCGGCGTGCTTGGGCACGTGCGCAACGACGTCGAGGTGAGCTGCCTGCCGAAGGACCTGCCGGAGTTCGTCGAGGTCGATGTCTCGGGCCTCGAGATCAACCAGGTGATCAAGCTCTCCGACCTCAAGCTCCCCGCGGGCGTCGATCTCGTGGACCTGCTCGCGAAGCGCGACGGTCCCGTGGCCTCGATCCACATGCCGCGCGTGGAAGAGGAGGAGGCGCCGGCCGTCGACGAGGCCGCCGCCGCTGCCGCCGCCGCAGGCGTGCCCGGTGCCGCTCCCGCCGCGGGAGCGCCAGGCGCCCCGGGCGCGGCTCCTGCAGCGGGTGCCGCGGCAGGCGCAGCCCCGGGCGCGGCCCCGGCCGCCGGTGCCGCCGGCGCACCCGTCGCGAAGGGCGGCAAGGACGCCAAGGACGCGAAGAAGGGCGACGGCAAGAAGTAAGGTGTGGCGGGACTTTCGCTGCAACTGGTCGTCGGCCTCGGCAATCCGGGCGTCGAGCACGAGGACACGCGCCACAACGCGGGTTTCTGGTTCATCGACGAGCTGGCGAGCCGCCACGATGGCCGCCTGAAGGCGGAGCGCCGCTACAACGCCGACGTCGGCCGCGTGACGATCGCGGACACGCCGCTGTGGCTCATGAAGCCGATGGGCTACATGAACCGCAGCGGCCAGTCCGTGCGCTCCTTCTCCGAGTACTTCCAGATCCCGTCCGAAGAGGTTCTCGTCGTGCACGACGAGCTCGACCTGCCGGCCGGCGTCGCGCGCCTCAAGAAGGGCGGTGGTGCCGGCGGGCACAACGGCGTCAAGGACGTCATCGCACACTTTGGCGAGGACTTCTGGCGGATCCGCGTCGGTATCGGACACCCCGGCAATCGCGACCAGGTCATCGACCACGTGCTCGAGCGGGCAAGCGCGGTGGAGGAGCGCCTGATGCGCGAGGCGATCGAGCTCGCGATCGCGGAGTTCCCGCGCCTGATCACCGAAGGCGCCGAGAAGATGATGAATCGGCTGCATACGGCGTCGCCCGCCGGCGACGCGCCGCACTGAAGCCCGGACCCGCATCGCAATGGGCATCCGCTGCGGCATCGTCGGGCTGCCGAACGTCGGAAAGTCGACGCTCTTCAACGCGCTGACGCGCGCCGGCATCGCCGCCGAGAACTACCCTTTCTGCACGATCGACCCGAATGTCGGCATCGTGCCCGTGCCGGACCCGCGCCTCGCGGCGCTCGCGTCGATCGCGAATCCGGAAAAGATCGCGCCGACGACGGTCGAGTTCGTGGACATCGCGGGCCTCGTCGCCGGCGCCTCGCAGGGCGAGGGCCT
>Ga0075418_10004839_pt1 | contig 15269 bp, 13 predicted proteins | sample SoiMetdeltSBSDD2_FD_81776 | JGI IMG/M metagenome (GOLD analysis project Ga0075418, IMG submission 81776) | Bulk soil microbial communities from a Populus tree surrounding site in Tennessee, USA - Soil MetaG P. deltoides SBSDD2 | ecosystem: Environmental > Terrestrial > Soil > Tree plantation...
CCCGCGCAGTCGCCGCGCGCATTCAGAGCTCGCAGCCCGAGCGCCAGGTCGAGTTCTTGATTGCAGAGGGACTGACTGCCAATGCGGATGCGCGTCTGTTGGGCATCGTGCTCGAGAACCTGCTGGGCAACGCGTGGAAGTTCACCACCGGGCAAGCGCAGGCGTGCATCGAATTCGGCCAGGAGCGCGAAGACAGCCAGACCATCTTCTTCGTCCGCGACAACGGCGCGGGCTTCGACATGGCGTTTGCTTCGAAGCTCTTTGGCGTATTCCAGAGGCTCCACACGACGCATGAGTTCGAGGGGACCGGCATCGGCCTCGCAACCGCCCATCGAATCATCCGTCGTCACGGCGGGAGCATCTGGGCGCAGGGGCATGTGGACCAGGGCGCCGTGTTCTATTTCACACTCGAGGAAAGGACTGAACGCACATGAGCGAGCCGGTCATCCTGCTGGTAGAGGACAACGCCAGCGACGAGGAACTGACGTTACGCGCCCTCAAGAAGAGCCACATCGTCAACAAGGTCGTCGTGGCCCGTGATGGTGCGGAAGCGCTCGACTACGTATTCGCGCAAGGTGCGTACGCCGGACGGGACGTCGCCGAGTTTCCACAGGTTGTCCTCTTGGATTTGAACCTGCCCAAGCTCGGTGGCCTCGACGTCCTGCGTCGCATCCGCGCTGACGAGAGGGCCAAGCGCCTACCCGTGGTCATTCTGACATCGTCGAAAGAGGCCAACGACCTGGCTGGCGGCTACGAGGAGGGTGCCAATAGCTACATTGTAAAGCCAGTGGACTTCACCCAGTTCTCCGACGCGGTGCGGCAGCTCGGCCTCTACTGGATAGTCCTGAACACGCCGCCGCCGGCTCCAGACAAGTAGTCGCCAGGAAGACAGCGCCTCCGACCTTCTATCCGGCGCCTAGACGTCGCAGAGCGCGACGGCCTGCCGCAGCGACGACAAGGGGTCGCGCGTGGGGACAAACTCGTGGGCCAGGAAGCCGGAGAAGCCGGTGTCCACGATGGCCGAGCACACGGCCCGCCAGTTCAGCTCCTGGGTCTCGTCCAGCTCGTGACGGCCGGGCACGCCGCCCGTATGATAGTGGGCGATCCAGTCGTGCTCGCGGCGAATGGTGCGGATCACGTCGCCCTCCATGATCTGCATGTGGTAGATGTCGTACAGCAGTTTCACGCGGGGGGAGCCGACCGCCTTCACAACGTCGACCCCGAACGCGCTGCGGTCGCCCTGGTAGTCGGCGTGGTCGACCTTGCTGTTCAGCAGCTCGACGCACAGCGTGACGCCGTGATTCTCGGCGATGGGCGCGAGGCGCTCGAGGGCAATGACGCAGCTCCGCTTCGCCTCGGCGTCCGGAAGACCACGCCGGTTCCCGAAGAACGTGATCAGGTTGGGCACGCCGAGCCTCGCCGCCTTCGGAATGCTGCCCGTGAGTCCCTTGACGATCGCGTCGTGATTCGATCGATCGTTCAGGCCGTTCTCGATCGTTCCGCCCCCGCCGTAGCCCATCGAGCAGACGAGCCCGTACTCGCGCACGACGGTCCATTCCGCCTCATCGAGGAGGTCGACGGCCGTGAGGCCCATGTCCGCAACGGCGCGATAGAACTCCCGCGAGGGGATCTTGTCGTAGCACCAGCGCGAGACCGACTGCTTCAGCCGGCCCTTCGAGACCGCGCGTTCAGCCCCGGCCACGATCGGCAGCGTCGCGCCCATGACCGCGGCGCTCGCCCGGGCGAGAGCCTCACGTCGAGCCATCTTCCCCATGACCTTCTCCGAGGAGCGCGGTTGCTTTGAGGCGACCGAGACGTTAGCGTATCGCCGCATCATCACCACTTCGCGATCTCGAGGGTACCCGATGCAGATCATCGGTGGAACGAAGGTCTACGACGTGTGCATCGTCGGCTCCGGCGCGGGTGGCGGTATGGCCGCCAAGGTCCTCACCGAGGCGGGAGCCGAGGTCGTGCTCCTCGAGGCCGGCCCGATGTGGGACAGCGCGAAGGACTCGGCCATGTTCAAGTGGCCGTACGACTCGCCCCGGCGTGGGGCGGGCTCGCGCCAGCGCCCGTTCGGAGACTTCGACGGCAGCATCGGCGGCTGGGACATCGAGGGTGAGCCGTTCACCGTCGCGGACGGCGACGACTTCATGTGGTGGCGGAGCCGGATGCTCGGCGGCCGTACGAACCACTGGGGGCGCATCTCGCTGCGCTTCGGCCCCTACGACTTCAAGTCCAGGAGCCGCGACGGCGTCGCCGACGACTGGCCCATCGCCTACGAAGATCTCGCTCCCTACTACGACCGGCTGGACGAGCTGGTCGGTATCTTCGGCACCCGCGAGGGCCTCCCCAACGAGCCGGACGGAGTCTTCCAGCCGCCGCCGAAGCCGCGCTGCTACGAGCTCCTGGTGAAGCGGTCCGCGGACCGACTCAGGATCACGTGCATCCCGGCGCGGATGTCGATCCTGACGCGGCCATTGAACGGGCGGCCCGCCTGCCACTATTGCGGCCAGTGCGGTCGAGGCTGCGCGACGCACTCGAACTTCTCGACACCGTCGGTCTTGCTGCCGCCTGCCCTCGCAACAGGTCGCCTGACGCTCGTCACCGGTGCGATGGCCCGCGAGGTCACCACCGACACCGAAGGCAGGGCGACGGGCGTGTCCTACGTCCGCGCCTCGGACGGCCGCGAGCAGCGCGTGCGCGCGCGCATCGTGGTGCTGGCCGCGAGCGCGTGCGAGTCGGCGCGCCTGCTCCTGAACTCCAGCTCCGTTCGGCACCCGAACGGGCTCGCGAACTCGAGCGGCGCCGTGGGCCGCTACCTCACCGACACCACGGGCTCACACGTCACCGGTTTCTTCCCGAGCCTCATGGACGGCACGCCCCACAACGAGGACGGCACCGGTGGGCTGCACCTCTACATGCCGTGGTGGCTCGACGACGCCCGGCTGGATTTCCCTCGCGGCTACCACGTCGAGTTCTGGGGCGGCAGGGGCCTTCCCGAGGCGTGGGCCATGGGCGGCGTGCACAAGTGGAACGGCGGCGGCTATGGCAAGGGCCTGAAGGACGACTATCGCCGCTTCTACGGCTCCACCATCGGCTTCTCCGGCCGCGGCGAGATGATCCCCAACGAGGACTCGTGGTGCGAGATCGACCCGAGCGTCGTGGACAAATGGGGCATCCCGGTGCTTCGCTTCCATTTCAAGTGGTCCGAGCACGAGATCCGGCAGGTGCTCCACATGCAGCACACCTTCCGCGAGCTGATCGAGGCGATGGGAGGGACGCCGCTCGACCCGATGCCGGACGCCGACGAAGGCTACGGCATCTCCAAGGGCGGCGAGATCATCCACGAGGTGGGCACCACGCGCATGGGCGAAACACCCAGGACGTCGGTCCTCAACGGCTGGTGCCAGGCCCACGATGTGCCGAACCTGTTCGTGGCCGACGGCGGGCCCTTCGTCACCAACGCGAACAAGAACCCCACGTGGACCATCCTCGCCCTCTCGTGGCGGACCAGCGACCACATCGCCGAGGAGCGCCGCAAGGGGAACCTCTGAGGAGGCCATGCAGATCCTGAGCGAGACCAAGCCCTACGACGTGTGCATCGTCGGCTCCGGCGCGGGTGGCGGCATGGCCGCCAAGGTCCTGGCCGACGCCGGCGCGGAAGTCGTGCTCCTCGAGGGCGGCCCCGATTGGGACTCGGCAAAGGACTCGGCGATGTTCAAGTGGCCCTACGAGTCGCCGCGCCGCGGCGCCGGTACGCCGTACCGGCCGTTCAACGACTTCATGGGGACGATTGGCGGTTGGGAGGTCGAGGGCGAGCCGTACCTCTCGGCCGAGGGCCAGAGCTTCCTCTGGTGGCGGAGCCGCATGCTGGGAGGACGCACGAACCACTACGGCCGCGTCTCGCTGCGCTTCGGCCCCCACGATTTCAGGATGCGCAGCCGCGACGGCCTCGGCGACGATTGGCCGATCGCCTACGACGAGCTCGCGCCGTACTACGACAAGGTGGACGAGCTGATCGGCATCTTCGGCAGCCAGGAGAACCTGCCGAATGATCCCGATGGGAAGTTCCAGCCGGCTCCGAAGCCGCGCTGTCTCGACCTCCTCGTCAAGAAGGGCTGCGATCGGTTGGGGATCACCTGCATCCCGGCCCGCATGGCGATCCTGACGAAGCCGCTGAACGGTCGCGCGCCCTGTCACTACTGTGGGCAGTGCGGCCGAGGCTGCAGCACCTATTCGAACTTCTCCTCGCCGCCCGTCCTGCTGCGGCCCGCCCTCCAGACGGGCCGCTTGAAGATCCTGACCGGCGCGATGGCGCGAGAGGTCACGACCGACAACGAGGACCGCGCCACGGGCGTCTCGTACGTGCGCACGTCCGACGGCCGGGAGCAGCGGGTGCGGGCGAAGGTGGTGGTGCTCGCGGCGAGCGCGTGCGAAAGCGCGCGCCTGCTGCTCAACTCCCGCGCCGTCCGGCACCCGGACGGCCTCGCCAACTCGAGCGGCGCGGTGGGGCGCTACCTCACCGACTCGACGGGCACCTACATCCGGGGCTACTTCCCACAGCTCATGGACGGGATCCCCCACAACGACGACGGGGCCAACGGCATCCACATGTACATGCCGTGGTGGCTCGACAACCGCAGCCTCGACTTCCCGCGCGGCTACCACATCCAGTTCTACGGCGGGCGCCAGATGCCCCAGTACGGAGCGATGCCCGGGATCCAGCGCTGGAACGGCGGCGGCTACGGCGAGAGCCTGAAGGGCGACTACCGCAAGTTCTACGGCTCGGTCATCGCGTTCCAGGGTCTGGGCGAGATGGTGCCCAACAAGGACAGCTACTGCGAGGTCGATCCGGGAGTGGTCGACAAGTTTGGCATCCCGGTCCTGCGCTTCCACTTCAAGTGGTCTGATTTCGAGCTGAAGCAGATCCGGCACGTGCATGAGACCTGCCGTGACCTCATCGAGAAGATGGGCGGAACCCCGCTCGACCCGATGCCCGGCAAGGAGCAGGGATACGGCATCACGGTCGGCGGCGAGATGATCCACGAGGTCGGGACGACGCGCATGGGCGAAAGCCCCAAGACGTCGGTACTCAACGCGTGGTGCCAGGCCCACGACGTCCCGAACCTGTTCGTGGCCGACGGCGGGCCTTTCGTGAGCAACGCCGACAAGAACCCCACCTGGACCATCCTGGCCCTCTCCTGGAGGACCGCCGAGCACATCGCCGAGGAGCTGAAGAAGGGGAATCTATGAGCGAGATCGGACGTCGCGGGCTGCTCAAGGTGATCGGCTCGGTGCCGCTCGCGGGCCTCGTGCCGGCGCCGGCCGCCGTCGCACAGGCTGGCAAGGCAGCGAAGGCCGCGCGGGGGAAGGCCTTCACCCCGCAGTTCTTCACGGCCCACGAATACGCGACGGTGCGCGTGCTCGTGGACCTCGTGATCCCGAAGGACGAGCGCTCGGGCAGCGCCACCGACGCGGGCGTGCCCGAGTTCATGGACTTCATCATGGTCGACCCGCTCGAGATGCAACGGGAGCGCGAGAAGCGCCAGACCTCGATGCGGGGCGGCCTCGCTTGGCTGGATCACCAGTGCCGGAGCCGCTTCGACAAGACCTTCCTGGAGTGCACCGAAGCGCAGCGGCGGGAGGTGCTCGACGACATCGCCTGGCCAGCGAAGGCCCGGCCCGAGATGAAACCCGGCGCGAGCTTCTTCAATGGGTTCCGCGACCTCACGGCGTCCGGGTTCTGGAGCAGCAAGATGGGGATCGAGGATTTGCAGTACCAGGGGAATACGTTCGTCGCGGAATGGAAGGGATGTCCGCCCGAGGTGTTGAAGCGCCTGGGCCTCGAGGACGCGTGAGCGCACTGCGATGAGCGTGGTTGATCGCCGCGGGGCATTGCGACTGCTGGGGCGCGTCGGCCTCGGCACCGCGTCGACGCCGGTCTGGTTCGAGAGCCTCGCCGCGCTCGCCCACGACCACGCCCACGCGCTGCAGCAGGCGGGTCCGTCCGCGCCAGTGGCGGACTGGGCGCCCAAGGCCCTCGACGCCCATCAGAACGAGATGATCGTCGCGCTCAGCGAGCTGATCATCCCTGCGACGGACACGCCGGGCGCGAAGGCGGCCCTGGTCAACCGCTTCGTCGATGCCGTCGTCGACGACGCCGACGAGGCCGATCGCCGCAGCTTCCTGCGCGGCTTCGACTGGATCGACGCGCGCTCCCGCGAGCTGTTCGGAGACGAGTTCCTGAAAGCGAGCCCGGATCAGCAGGCGGCGTTGCTCACCGTCCTGAGCTCGCGGAAAAACAAGACGCTGCTCGAGGATCGCTTCGGCGTGGATTTCTTCGAGGCGGTCAAGGAGCTGACGGTCATCGGCTACTACACATCGGAGATCGGCCTGAAGCAGGAGCTGCATCTCGACGAGCAGCTCTTCTTCAAGGACTCGGGGGGATGCACCCATCCGGAGCACGGCGGCACGCCGCGACCCGCTGCTCCAGCGAAGACCGAACCATGAAGGCGGGCATCTTCGACGCAGTGATCGTCGGCTCGGGCGCGAGCGGCGGCTGGGTCGCCAAGCAGCTCACGGAGGCCGGCCTGCGCGTGGCGGTGCTCGAGGCGGGACGCCGCCTCGACCCGGCCGTGGACTTCACCGAGCACACGCTGCCCCACCAGATGCCGCTGCGCGGCCAGCGCCATCCGCCCCGGGCGGCGCGACGGGAGCAGGAAGTCCAAAGGCTCTGCTACCAGTGCGACGAGTACGCTCACCACCTCTTCGTCAAGGACACCGAGCTCCCCTACACGACGGCGGAGGGCAAGCCCTTCGCCTGGATCCGCGGCCGCCACGTGGGCGGCAAGTCCATCACTTGGGCGCGCCAGAGCTACAGGCTGAGCGACTACGACCTGAAGGCCGCCTCGCGCGACGGCTTCGGCGCCGACTGGCCCATCAGCTACGCAGAGCTCGCGCCGTACTACGACCGGGTCGAGTCCTTCATCGGCATCTCCGGCCAGGCCGAGGGCCTGCCCCAGCTTCCCGACAGCCGCTTCCTGCCGCCGATGGAGCTGACCTGCGGCGAGCGCCTGCTTCAGAAGGCCGTCCGAGAGAAGTTCGGCCGCACGCTGACGATCGGCCGCACGGCCATCCTCACGCGGGCCTTGAACGGCCGGCCGGCCTGCCACTACTGCGGCCCGTGCTCGCGCGGTTGCTCGACGGGCTCGTACTACTCGAGCCCCGCGAGCACGCTGCCCGCCGCCGAGGCGACCGGACGGCTCACGCTCATCCCGAACGCCGTCGTGAGCCACATCGAGGTGGACGACGCCGGGCTATGCCGCAGCGTCGCCTACATCGACCGGCTCACGCGCGCGCCGCGCGAGGCCTTCGGAAAGGTTGTGGTGCTCTGCGCGTCCGCGCTGGAGTCCACCCGGATCATGCTCAACTCGCGCTCGGACCGCCATCCCAACGGGATCGCCAACTCCAGCGGCGCGCTGGGGCACTACCTGATGGACCACGTGATGGGTGGCGGCGCCAAGGGCACGTTGCCGGTGCTGAAGGGAATACCGGACACACGCGCGAACCGACCGAACGGGATCTACATCCCGCGCTTTCGGAACATCGACGACCGGCATCCGGATTTTCTCCGCGGTTACGGCTACCAGGGCTCGGCCCGCGAAGAAACGTGGGGCCACGCCATCCGCGTTCCTGGCTTCGGCGCCGCGTTCAAGAACCGGGTGCGTGAGCGGCCGTGGCGGATCAGCCTCTCCGGCTTCGGCGAGTGCCTGCCCCGCTTCGAGAACTACTGCGAGCTGGACCCGCAAAAGGTCGACGCCTGGGGCATCCCGGTGCTGCGCTTCCACGCGGCTTTCGGGGACAACGAGAGGAAGATGGTCAAGGACATGGCCGACGGCGCCGAGGAGATGCTGCGGGCGGCTGGCGCCGAGGAGATCGAGCGGACCGAAGAGATCTCCCTGCCCGGCCTCGCCATCCACGAGGTCGGCACGGCCCGCATGGGCGACGACGCCAAGACCTCGGTCGTGAACCGCTGGCAGCGGGCCCACGACGTCGGCAACCTGTTCGTGATGGACGGCTCCGTGTATCCGAGCTCCGCCTGCCAGAACCCGACGCTCACGATCATGGCGCTGGCCTCGCGGGCCTGCGACTACCTGGTGGAGCAATACCGCCAAGGGCCCGTGTAGCCTTCGGGTTACGATACGACAGGGGGAAGGAGCCGATCCCATGGACGTCGTGCGCGGCAAGCGACTCGAGCGTTCCGATCACTGATTCTGAGACCTCCTCGCCCGGCACTCGGGCCGCGTTTCCATTGATGTAGGCACGGGCGACGGCCGGCTGCCGTATGCGCTGGCCCAGGACGCGCCCGAACGCCTGTTCATCGGGCTCGACGCGAGCGTGGCGGCGCTGCGAAAGGTATCGGGCCGCGCGGCCCGCGCTGGCCTCGGCAACCTCATCTATGTGCGGGCGGCCGTCGAGACGCTCCCGCCGGAGCTGCTCGCCGTCGCCGACCGAGTGTCGGTCATCCTGCCCTGGGGCAGCCTGCTGGCCGCCGTCGCTCGTCCGTCCGTCGCGGTTCTCCAAGGCGTCCGCGCGTTGTGCGGGGCCGGCGCGCTCTTGACGGTCGTCGTGAGCGTCGACGCCGCGCGCGACCTCGCCGAAGCCGGCCGGCTCGGCCTGCCGCTCCTCGACAGCGCCCACCTCGCCGGGCCACTCGCGGCTGGCTACGCGGTGGCCGGGTTCGCCGTGGCTTCCGTGCGTCCCTTGGACGCCGACCAGCTCGCCCGCTGGCCCTCGACCTGGGCCAGGCGCCTCGCCCATGGCCGCCCCCGCGCGGTGTTCCAGATCGAAGCGCGCGCGCTCCCGCGGTGAATCCACTCGCCGCCGACGTCGCGCTCAGGGCAGCGCAAAAGCCAGCACGTAGTCGCCCTGCTTGGTGCCGAGCTTGCCGTGGCCGCCAGCGGCGAGGACGAGGTACTGCTTGCCCTTGATGCTGTAAGTCATGGGGGTGGCCTGTCCGCCCGCGGGGAGCTGGTACGCCCACAGCTCCTTGCCACTCTCGGTGTCGAAGGCGCGCAGATAGCCATCCCAGGCCGCGGCCGTGAAGACGAGACCGCCTGCGGTGACGATCGGGCCGCCGAAGTTGATGGCGCCCGTTTGCTGGCCTGGGACCATGCTTCCGAGCGGAACCTCCCAGACCTTCCGTCCGGAATGGAGGTCCACGGCAGTGACGGTTCCCCATGGCGGCGGGTTGCAGGGAAGCTTGTGGCGCGGCGAGAGCAGCGGCTCACGATACAGGCCGTAAGGTGCGCCGCTCTGACGAGCGAACTCGCTGGCCATACGGTTCTGGTCGCGCGCCGCGTATGCGGCTGCGAGATCTGCGCGCGGGATCAGCTGCACCCACATGGCCAAGTGATTCATGTTCATGAGCAGGAGGTGGCGCTGCGGCTCGACGGCGGAGCTGCCCCAGTTCACACCTCCGGCGTTGCCGGGAAAGACGATCGTCCCCTGCAGGCTGGGAGGAGTGAAGAGGCCTTCCGAGCGCGACGCGCCGATCCGGTCTGCGCACCACTGGCGGTCCTCGGCGTCGAGACCCCAGGCGTCCGCGGGCCGGAGGAGCTCGGTCGCCAGTGCAACGCCCGAGGGCTGAGTGGGCCAGGCCGCTTCGCCGGGAATGTCGGACTTGGGGACGGCGCGCTCCTCGACCGGGAGCAGCGGAGCACCCGTCACGCGATCGAGGACGAAGAGCCGTCCCATCTTGGTCGTGATCGCAATCGCCGGCGTGCCGTCCTTCCACGAGAAGAGGCTCGGCTGCGCCGCGACGTCGTAGTCCCACAGGTCGTGATGCACGACCTGAAAGCCCCACACCAGCTTGCCCGTCGAGGCGCTTAGCGCGACCACGGAGTTGGCCCACTTGTTGTCGCCCTTGCGTCCGCCGCCGAAGTAGTCGGGGCTGGCGCTGCCGGTGGGGACGAACACGAGGTCTCGGGCCGGATCCACCGAGAGCGTCGACCACGCGTTGCCGCCCCCCGTGCGGGGGCGGCTGTCGTTGGCCCACGGAATCGGATCCCAGGACCAGCGTAAGACGCCACTCCGCACGTCGAACGCCCGTACGATGCCGCGTTCGATGTCGACGGCGCGGTTGTCGCCGATGGAGGAGCCGACGATCACCACCCCTCCGGCGATCGACGGAGCGGACGTGACCTGGTAGTTGCCCACGTCCCGAAGCTCGACGCCACGCGTCAGATCGATCTCGCCGTTCGAGCCGAAGTCGGCGCAGGGCTTGCCCGTGGCGCCGTCGACGGCAATCAGACGCGCGTCCAGCGTGCCGACGAAGACTCGCAGCGCGCACGGCTGGCCGGCCCGCGCGCCGGCATCCTGCCAGGCGGCGACGCCCCGGGATGTGACCTCCGAGTAGCCGTGAGAGACGTCGAGCTTGGGATCGAACTCCCAGATCCTCTCGCCGGACGCCGGATCGAGGGCGATGACGTGAGCATAAGGCGTGCTCAGGAACAACTTCCCACCCGCGAGGATCGGGGTCGCCTCGAAGGCCGCCTTGGCGTTCAGGTCGGTCTTGACGTCGAGAGCACCGGTGCGGTAGGTCCACGCTACGGCCAGGCGCGCCACGTTCTCCCGATCGATCTGCGCAAGAGACGAGTAGCGCTCGCCACCCGGGCCACCCGAATAGCTGGGCCAACCCGAATCGCTCGCGCACTGCGCGTGCGCGATGGGCCCGAGCCAGGGGAAAGCAAGCGCGGCCAGCACTCGGCCAACGATGCGTGAGGGCTTCACGGAATCCCTGATATCGCGAAACAGCGGCGGGCGTCCACTCGCCGCGAGGAGGTCGGGCGCGGTCAGCGCGACCTGGCTCAGCCGGCGGCGAACTCCGGCGACCTGCTCGGCGCCCTGGTAGAACTCGACGAAGCGGAGGACCGCGTCCTGCTCCGAGGCACCCGCAGGTAGATTCGCAGCGCTCTACTTCTTCTTCGCTGGCTTCAGGCTCTTGTCGAAGGAGCGGACGTAGGCCGCGAGGGCCTCGGTCTGCTCGGGCGTGAGCTGGGCCTTGAACGGCAACATGGCCGAGCCCGGAACGCCCTCGGCGATCACCTTCGAGATCGCGGCGGCCTCGCTGCCATGAGTCCACTTGCTGTCCGCGAAGTTCAGCGGCTCGAGGGGAGAGTTGCCGTCCGGCATGTGGCAGGTGGAGCACTTCTTCCGGTAGAGCTCCTGCACTTCCGCAGCGGGCAGCTCCGCGGCCGAGACGGTCGCAGTGGCCCCGAGAAGGACGCCGAGGATGGTGGCACGAGTGTTCATGTTGGGGCCGCACCTTATCACAGCGCCACGCATCCTCGCTTCCTCTTGTAAGATTACCGCGATTCTCCATAGCCAGCGCGAGGAGGCCGACATGCCGAACGGCGTGCAGTGGCGGCTGAGCCTGATGATGTTCCTCGAGTACCTGATCTGGGGCTCGTGGCTGCCGCTCCTGGCCCTCTACCTGTCCGACTTCCTGCACTTCACCGGGACGGACATCGGCTGGATCTTCGCGACGCAAGCCATCGCGTCGGTCACCGCGGTGTTCATCAGCGGCCAGCTCGCCGACCGCTACCTCTCCACCGAGCGCTTCCTGGCCGTGAGCCACCTCATCGGCGGCCTCGCGATGTTCGCCCTCGCGTTCCAGAAGACGTTCTGGCCTTTCTTCGCGACGATGCTAGTGTACACGCTGGTCTACGTCCCGACGCTCTCCCTCACCAACTCGATCTGCTTCCATCACCTGAAGGACGCGCAGAAGGAGTTCGGGCGAGTCCGGCTCTGGGGCACGATCGGCTGGATCGCGGCGAGCTGGCCCTTCGTCTTCATCCTCGAAGGCAAGGAGGGACCGTCCCTCGAGTCCGCCTTGAGCGCGATCTTCACCGTGGCCGGGAGCGCCTCGATCGCCCTCGCGGTCTTCTCGCTCTTCCTGCCCCGCACGCCTCCCGCCAAGAACGTCAGCGAGAAGAACGCGCCGCTCGAGGCGATCAAGCTGCTCGCGATCCCGAGCGTGCTGGCGCTGTTCGTGGTGACCTTCATCGACGCGCTCGTCCACCAGTGCTACTTCCAGTGGACGAGCCCGTTCCTCGCCGCGATCGGCCTGCCGAAGAACTGGATCATGCCGGCGATGAGCATCGGCCAGATCGCCGAGATCGCCACCATGGCCGGCCTTGGCTTCTTCCTGAAGCGCCTGGGCTGGCGCACCACGATGATCATCGGGATCCTCGGCCACGTGCTTCGTTTCTTCGTGTATTCCATCGGCCAGCCCGTGTGGCTGGTGGTGGGAAGCAACGTGGTCCACGGGTTCTGCTACGCGTTCTTCTTCGCGTCGGTCTACATCTTCGTCGACGAGTACTTCCCGAAGGACGCCCGCGCGAGCGCCCAGGGCCTGTTCAACTTCCTCATCCTCGGCTTCGGGCCCTTCGTCGGCAGCCTGCTCTGGGGCAGGCTGGGCGACGCCTACACCACCGCGGGGGTGGTCGACTTCTCGCGGCTGTTCCTCGTCCCGAGCGGCCTCGGCCTGGCGGCGGCCGTGGTCCTGTTCCTGGCGTTCCACCCCGAGAAGCGGCCCGCACCGGCCGTGGAGGCGCGCGCGGCATGAAGAAGAAGGACCGGCTGGGCGTCGGCTTCATCGGCAGCGGCTTCATCACCCGCTTCCACATGCAGTCCTGGATCGGCGTGCGCGAGGCCGACGTGCGCGGCGTGTGGAGCCCGAACCACAAGCGCGCCGAGGAGGCCGCGGCCCTCGCGCGCTCGCTGCGCATCGGCGAGACGCGCGCGTTCGGCTCGATCGACGAGATGGTGCAGGCTCCCGAGATCGACTGCATCTGGCTGTGCGGGCCCAACCACGCCCGCGTCGAGAACGTGGAGCGCATCGTCGACGCACTGAGCCGCGGCGGGAGCCTCGTCGGCATCGCCACCGAGAAGCCGCTGGCCCGCAACGTCGAGGAGGCGAAGCGCGTGCTCGAGCTGGTCGAGAACGCGGGGCTCCTCCACGGCTACCTCGAGAACCAGCTCTTCTGCCCCGCTCTCGTGCGCGCTCGGGAGATCGCGTGGGCGCGGGGCGCCGCGGTCTCGGGGCGGCCCTACCTCGCGCGGGCCGCCGAGGAGCACAGCGGCCCCCACATGCCGTGGTTCTGGCGCGGAGACCTGCAGGGGGGCGGCGTCCTGAACGACATGATGTGCCACAGCATCGAGGTCAGTCGTCACCTGCTCACGAAACCGGGCGCGCCCCGCGACAGCATCGTCCCGCAGAAGGTCTCGGCCCAGATCGCGTCGCTCAAGTGGTCGCGACCCGAGTACGCCGAGCTCCTCAAGAAGAACATGGGCGCGGAGGTCGACTACCTGAAGCACCCCGCCGAGGACTTCGCCCGCGCCACCGTCAGCTACCTCGATGAGGACGGCCGGCCCCTGGTCGCCGAGGCGACGACGTCCTGGAGCTTCGTGGGGGCGGGCCTCCGGCTCAGCATGGAGCTGCTCGGGCCGGAGTACTCGCTCTCCGTGAACACGCTCGACAGCGGCGCCAAGATCTTCTTCAGTCGTCGCGTCCAGGGCGCCACCGGCGAGGACCTGGTCGAGAAGCAGAACGCCGAGCAGGGCGTCATGCCGCTGCTCGGCAGCGAGACCGCCGAGTACGGCTACGAGGCCGAGAACCGCCACTTCGTGCGCTGCTTCCTCGACGGCGTCCAGCCCGAGGAGAGCTGGCACGCCGGCCTCGAGGTGGTCGAGCTGCTGATGACCGCGTACATGAGCGCCGAGAAGGAGCGTACGATCGACTGGAAGCCCGCCGGCCTCGAGCGCTTCGTCCCCGCCGTCGCGCGCGGGGACTGGCAGCCGTGATCTCGTGAGCGCGCGCCGCGACTTCCTGAAGCGGGCGAGCGCGGGGGCGCTGGCGGCGTTCGCCTCTCGCCGCCTGGCGGCGGACGAGGAGTCCGCGGGGTGCGTCAAGCCGGCGGACGGCGCGGCCCGCGTCGGCCTCGCCACGATCGGCATCGGCGGCCAGGGCACCGGCGATACCAAGGCGGCTCTCAAGGTGCCCGGCGTCGAGCTGGTGGCCGTCGCGGACGTCTACGACGGCCGCCTCACGCGGGCACGCGAGGTCTTCTGCGATGGGCTGGCCACCACTCGCGACTACCGCGAGCTCCTCGCGCGCCCCGACGTCGACGCGGTGATCATCGCCACTCCGGACCACTGGCACGCGACGATGGCGATCGAGGCGCTTCAAGCCGGCAAGCACGTCTACGTCGAGAAGCCGATGGTCCACTCGCTGGCAGAGGGGCTGAAGCTCGTCGAGGCCGAGAAGCGCGCCGGGCGTGTCTGCCAGGTGGGCAGCCAGCGCGTCAGCTCGCTCGTCTACCACAAGGCGAAGGCGCTGCTGGCCGCGGGCTCGATCGGGGAGCTGAACCTGGTCCAGGCCTGGTGGAACCGCAACTCACCGATCGGCGCGTGGCAATACACGATCCCCGCGGACGCATCGCCCCAGACCGTGGACTGGGAGCGCTTCCTCGGGCCCGCGCCTCGACGACCCTTCGACGCCACCCGCCTGTTCCGCTGGCGCAACTACGACGACTACGGCACCGGCGTCGCCGGCGACCTCTTCGTGCACCTGTTCTCGGGCCTCCACCTCGTCACCGGCGCGCTCGGGCCCACGCGGATCATGGCGACGGGCGGGCTACGTCACTGGAAGGACGGCCGTGACGCAGCCGACGTGATGCTGGGCCTCTGCGAGTATCCGAAGACGGCCCGCCATCCGGAGTTCACTCTGTCGCTCCAGGTCAACTTCGCGGACGGCGCCGGCGAGAGCGAGGGCTTCCGCTTCGTGGGCGACGAGGGCGTGATGAGCGTGAGCGGCGACGGGGTCACGCTCTCGCGCGCCGCCCAGGACCCGGAGCCTGGCTATACCATCGACACCTTTCCCAAGGCGATGCAGGAGGCGTTCCTGAAGGAGCACCGCGCGAAGTACCCCGAGTTGAAGCGGGAGTTGCCCTCGACGCGCGCGGAGCAGTTCGAGCCTCCCCGCGGCTATCGGGACCTGGACCACCACCTGGCGAACTTCGTCGAGGCCGTGCGCGCTCGAACGCCGGCGTTCGAGGATGCCGCTTTCGGACTGCGCGCGGCCGGCCCCGCACTCCTGTGCAACCGGAGCCAGCGGGAGAGGCGTGCGATCACGTGGGATCCGGAGGCAATCCGCGCGATCTAACCGAGTCGAAGGTAGTGGGGCGCGGCGGGCGTGACCAGCC
>Ga0075418_10004846_pt1 | contig 15265 bp, 13 predicted proteins | sample SoiMetdeltSBSDD2_FD_81776 | JGI IMG/M metagenome (GOLD analysis project Ga0075418, IMG submission 81776) | Bulk soil microbial communities from a Populus tree surrounding site in Tennessee, USA - Soil MetaG P. deltoides SBSDD2 | ecosystem: Environmental > Terrestrial > Soil > Tree plantation...
CGATCTGCTTGCCCTGGCCAAGGATCCGCGGGGCTGGGGCGCCAAGGGGCATCCCGAGTGGGGCGCCTTCAAGCTGGGCAAGACCAACCCGGCCGAGTCCACGACCGGCCTGCTGGCCACGACCGCGACGGCTACCGCGCTCGCCGGTGGCGGGACCGGCACACTGTCCACTGAGGACCTGCCCAAGGTGGCTGAGGATCTGCGCGCGCTGGAGCGCGCGACTGTCCACTATGGACGGTATGTCGAGACCTTCGTGGACAACCTGTACCAGGCCGACAAGGAGCACCGAGGGCTCGAGTACGTCAGCGCGATCGCGATGGAGGAGAAGGTCCTCCTCGACTACAACAAGGGCATCCTGCTCAGCGACCCGCGGCACCCGGTGCCGCCGCCCGGGCAGAAGCTGGCCGCCATCTTCCCTCGCGACGGCACGATGGTCTCGGACAACCCGGCCGTGGTGGTGGACGCGGCCTGGGTCGACGACGTGCATCGCCGGGCCGCCGCGGACTTCCTGGCCTATGTCCAGGAGAACCGGCAGGTGTTCCTCGACGCCGGGTTCCGCGACCGCGAAGGCAACTCCGGCGCCGCGCACACGCTGGACAGCGGCACCATCGCCCGGCCGGCCTACCGGCTGGTGCGCACCCCGCCGACCGCCGTCATCGAGGGGGTGCGCAGCGTCTGGCAGCAGACCCGGCGGCGGGCCAACATCCTGCTCGTCATCGATGTCTCCGGATCGATGGAGGCGCCGGTGTCGGCGGGAAAGACCCGCCTGGACCTGGCGCGGGCGGCGGCCAAACTGCTGCCGGCCCAGCTGGCCGCCGACGACCACATGGGGCTGTGGGAGTTCAGCAGCCCGGTGGCCTCCGATGCGAACCCGTGGCGGCAACTGGTCGAACTGGGGCCGGTCGATCGGGGTACCCAGAAATTCGCCGCAGCCATCGACAACCTTAAACCGATCGGGCAGACCGCCCTCTACCGCACCGCCAGCGAGGCCGTGCGGGCCGTCGCTGGCAAGTTCGATCCCAGCCGGATCAACGCGGTGATCCTGCTCTCCGACGGCAAGAACGAGCCGCCCGACGACAGCGGCCTGACCGAGCTGCTCGGCCAGCTGAAGGAGACCGAGCAGGACAAGGTGGTCCGGGTCTTCACCATCGCCTACGGCGAGGAGGCCGACGCCGGCAAGCTCGCCATGATCTCGCAAGCGACCCGCGCCCGCATGTACAGCGCCAAGGACGCCAGCACGATCGAAGGGGTCATGCTGGACGTGCTGTCCAACTTCTAGTCACATCAGTTCTTCGGTGGTGGGGATCAGGACGGTCTTCAATTCCGTATAGGACTCGATCGAGGCACGGCCGCCCTCGCGGCCGAGACCCGATTGCCCGAAGCCGCCGAAGGGTGCGTGGATTTCCAGCTGGTACCCGTTGACGCCCACCGTGCCCGCCCGGATCGATTTGGCCAGGCGGAAGGCCCGCTTCGAGTCCGCCGTCCAGACCGTGGCGCCCAAGCCATACTCGGTGTCGTTGGCCAGCCGCACAGCCTCCTCCTCGTCGGTGAAGGGCACGACGCACAGCACGGGCCCGAAAATCTCGTTGCGGGCTATGGCCATGTCGTTGCGGACGTCGGCGAAGACGGCCGGGGTGACGAAGTTACCGGAGGCGAGGTCGCCGTCGGCGCGGGACCCTCCACAAACGAGGGTCGCACCCTCCTCGACGCCGCGCGCCACGAACCCGAGGACGCGGTCGAGCTGGCGGGTGTTGATCAGGGGCGCGGCGGTGACCAGGGGGTCGAACGGGTCGCCGTAGCTGACGATCGACGACATGCCTGAGGCGATCGCGATGAACTGGTCGTAGACGTCGCGGTGGACGATGGCCCGGGACTGCGCCACACACGCCTGCCCGGAAAGGCCCAGGGTCACGGTTCCGGTGGTCACCGCGGCCGCCGCGTAAACATCGGCGTCGGCGAAGACGAGCGACGGGCTCTTGCCACCCAGCTCCAGGCTGACCCGCTTGAAGTTGGTGGCGGCGGCGAGCATCACCTTGCGCCCCACCTCCCGGCTGCCGGTGAAGGTGATTTTGTCGACCATTGGGTGGTGGATGAGGGCGTCGCCGGTCGGGTCGCCCGGCCCGGTGATCACATTGAGCACGCCGGGCGGCAGGCCCGCCTCTTCGAGCAGCTGCACCAGGCGCAGCACGGTGAAGGTCGCGTACTCGGAGGGTTTGAGGACGACGGTGCAGCCGGTCGCCAGCGCCGGCGCCACCTTCTGCGCGGTCAGCAGCAGCGGCGCGTTCCACGGCACGATCGCGGCGACCACGCCCACCGGCTCGCGCAGGGTCAGCACCATGTGGTCGCCGCCCTGGTAGGGCGGCAGGGTCTGGCCGCCCAGCTTGTCGACCCAGCCGGCGTGGTGGTCGAAGCAGTCGGCGACGCACTCCATTGACATCGCGTACGTGCTGGAGCTGAAGCTGAGCGGGATGCTGTTGTCCAAAGCCTGGAACCGGGCCAACTCATCGGCGTGTTCGCGTACCAAGTCAGAAGCCCGCCGCAGCACCCGGATGCGTTCCCGGGCGCGACTGCGCGGCCACGGCCCCTCGTCGAAAGCCTTGCGCGCCGCCCGCACCGCCCGGTCCACATCGTCCACTGTGGACACCGGGAAGCGCGCCACCTCCTCGCCGGTCGCCGGATGCAGGTGGGTCCAGGTCTCGCCGCCGGCCGCCGCGCCCCATTTGCCGTCGATGTAAAGCTGGCCGTCGGTGAGACCGATCGCTTCGCGATGCGGTTTGATCGAGGCGACCATGGCACGACCCTCCCGATTTTGAAACGTGTTCTAATTCTAGGAGGGTACCTCCGGACGGTTCAAAAACGCCAGATACGCCGGCCGCTCCCCGCCTCCGTGCACCGCCAGTGATGCGCCACTGATGTAAGCCGATTGCGGCGAGGCGAGGTATAGGCACGCCTGCGCCACGTCGTCCGGCGTGGCCATCCTCCCCATCGGGATAGATCTTGAAACCTGTTCCAAGTTTTCGCCGTAGTGTTCGACGGCGGCCGGGGTGGCGACGAGGCCGACGATGAGGCTGTTGACCCGCACCAGCGGCGCCCACTCGACGGCCAGCGAGGTCGCCAGGTGGTGCAAGCCGGCCTTGGCCGCGCCGTAGGCGGCGGTCCCGGGCGAGGGCCGCGTCCCGCTCACGCTGCCGATCATGATGATCGACCCCCCGCCGGCCTGCTTCTGCATCACGGCGTTGGCCGCCTGCGCCACATGCAGCGGGGCCACCAGATTCAGGGCAATGACCGCCGCGTGCAGGCGCGGCGAGGCCGTCGCCGCCTCGGCGTAGGGCGTGCCGCCCGCGTTGTTCACCACCACGTCCAGCCGGCCGTGCCGCTCGACCACCGTCGTGATGAGACGATCCACTTGCGATGGATCGCGCACGTCGGCGTCGGCCCGCCCGGCCGCGACCACGATCGCGTTCGCCCGCCGGAAGCAAAGCGCGATCGCGGCGCCGATCCCACGGGTCCCGCCGGTGACGAGGACGACACGATCACCAAAGTCACTGGGGTTGTGGCCTTCCATGGCGTGTTACGGTACCAAGCAAACGCTAGGTTGAGGGAGGCGGCGCATGTCAGTCGCCGAGGTCGTCATCGACCACCCGCCGGTGAATGCCTTGCCCGCCAAGGCGTGGTTCGACCTCGCCGCCCGGATCACGGAGGCGGGCCGGACGGCCAACGCGGTGATCCTGCGCGCGCAGGGCCGCGGCTTCTGCGCCGGGGTGGACATCAAGGAGATGCAGCGCACGCCCGGCCATGAAGCGTTGCTAGAGGCCAATCGCGGGTGCTACGCCGCGTTCGCCGCGGTCTATGAGTGCGAGGTGCCGGTGATCGCGGCGGTGCAAGGCTTCTGCCTCGGCGGCGGGGTGGGCCTGGCCGGCAACGCCGACATCGTGATCGCCTCCGAGAACGCCTACTTCGGGCTGCCCGAGGTGGACCGGGGGGCGCTCGGCGCCGCCACCCACCTGGCCCGGCTGGTACCGCCCAAGCTGATGCGCGCCATGGTCTACACCTGCCGCACCGTGCCCGCCTCCGAGCTGGAGAGGTTCGGCTCGGTGCTGGAGGTGGTGCCGCTGGAGTCGCTGCGGGACAAGGCGTTTGAGCTGGCTCACGTGATCGCGGCGAAGGACCCGCTCATCATCAGGCGGGCCAAGGAGTCGCTCAACGGGATCGAGCCGGTGGACGTCAAGCGCAGCTACCGGTTCGAGCAGGGCTTCACCTTCGAGCTCAACCTCAGCGGAGTATCCGATCGGGCCCGCCAGTCGTTTGTGGATGGTGCCGATGTCTAACAAAGTGATGAGCCTTGACGAGGTGGTCGGGCAGTTGCACAGCGGCATGACTGTCGGGATCGGAGGGTGGGGCTCACGCCGCAAACCCATGGCGCTGGTGCGCGCCATCCTTCGCTCTGACCTGACCAACCTGACCATCGTCTCCTACGGTGGGCCCGACGTCGGGCTGCTGATGGCCGCGGGCAAGGTGCGCAAGGTCGTGTGCGGCTTCGTGTCACTCGACTCGATCGCGCTCGAGCCGCACTTCCGGCGCGGCCGGCAGGAGGGCACGGTCGAGCTGGTGGAGCTGGACGAGGGCATGCTCTACTGGGGCCTGCTCGCCGCCGCGCACCGGCTGCCGTTCCTGCCGATCCGGGCCGGGCTCGGCTCGGATGTCATGCGCGTCAACCCCTTCCTGAGGACCGTCCGATCGCCCTATGAGGATGGTGAGGAGCTGGTCGCCATGCCCGCGCTGGAGCTGGACGCGGCCCTGATCCACCTCAACCGCGCCGACCGCCGGGGCAACGGGCAGTATCTAGGCCCGGATCCGTACTTCGACGACCTGTTCTGCCTCGCGGCGGCCAAGCGCTTCGTCTCGTGCGAGAAGCTGGTGCCGACCGAAGACCTGCGCGAGCTGGGCCCGGTGCAGAGCCTGCTGGTCAACCGGATGATGGTCGACGGCGTCGTAGAGACGCCCAACGGCGCCCATTTCACCAGCTGCGTGCCCGACTACGGGCGCGACGAGTCGTTCCAGCGCCTCTACGCCGAGTCCGACTGGGAGACCTTCCGATCGACCTATCTGGACGGTGACGAGTTCTTCTACCAGCGGGCGATCCGATGAGTTTGGACGATGTCACCGATATTGTCGTGGTGGCGTGCGCGGAGGCGTGGCGCGGCGACGGTGCGATCCTGGCCAGTGCCATGGGCCCGGTGCCGATGCTGGGCGCCCGGCTGGCCCAGGCGACCTTCTCGCCCGAGCTTATGGTCAGCGACGGGGAGGCTTTTCTGGTACGCGACGGAGCCGTCGAATCCTGGCTGCCCTTCAGATCGGTGTTCACCATCGTGGCCAACGGCCGCCGGCACGTCATGATGGGCGCCAGCCAGCTCGACCGTTTCGGCAACCAGAACATCTCGTGCATCGGCGACTGGGCCCGCCCCTCGGCCCAGCTGCTCGGGGTGCGCGGGGCGCCGGGCAACACCATCAACCACGCGACAAGTTATTATGTACCAAGGCATTCCAGGCGCGTCTTCGTGGCGAAGGTGGACATGGTGTCGGGCCTGGGCTATGACCGCGCCTTGTCCGTCGGTGCCCGTTTCCACGAGATCCGGCGGGTGGTCACCGACAAGGCGGTGCTCGACTTCGAGTCCGCCGATAGGGGCATGCGCCTGCGGTCGCTGCATCCGGGCGTGACGCTGGAAGAGGTTCTGGACCTGACCGGCTTCAAGCCGCACGTGCCATCGCCCCTGCCGGTCACGCGCGCGCCGAGCGATGACGAGCTTGCCCTCATCCGCCGGCTCAACCCGCCACCTCTTTGAGAAATACTTCGACGTGCGGGGGCAGGTCACCGCGGCGCCAGGCCAGCGAGATCGGTGCCGGATCGAGGTCTTCGATCGGGATGACGCGGATGCCGGACGGGGCGATCTTCATGAGCGAGACCAACGAGATGTGCACGGCCTGCGTCGTGGCGACCAGCCGGAGCATCTCCTGGACGGAGCTGACCCGGTGGACGCGGCGGATCGGCTGCCCCATAGGCGTTTCGCGCGGCACCACCAGGTCCCAGACCGCTTCCGGGAAGGATCCCGGGCGCTCGAAGGCGTCGTAGGCGGCCAGGTCCTCGATGGAGACGGTGATGCGGGTGGCCAGCGGATGCGCCGAGCTGACCACGGCGGCGCGGGCGTCGTACCCGACGATGTCACCGGTCTCCAGGTCCGGCTCGTCGATGCCGAACCTGACGATCATCAAGTCCAGGTCGCGTGAGCGTAGCGCCTGAAACGGGTTGGCGACGTCGTACTCGACAAGCTCGACGTCCTGCGTGGAGCGGGCCGCGAGGCTTTGCGCCACATGGGGAGAGCCGTGGTAGCCAAGCCGGATCATGTGTGCACCTCCGTAAAGGCCTGCGGCCGTAATGCCAGCCAATGCCAAGCGACTCGACTTCCGGTCGCGAAGCCCTCGGTAGCGGGTCAAATCGCCTCGCTGGCGCGGAAGGTCGCAAGGCGGGGGGTATCCCATTTCGCGCCGGAGAAAACTCTGGACACTTCGTCCAAGGTGTCAAGAGTTGTCGCCAAAATTTTGCGGCTGACCCCCGGCTAACCCGCCCGACACCCGCGGAAAGCAGAATGACATGATGTCGCTCAAGGATGTCCGCATCCTCCTCCCGCGGTCGTACCCAGGCGGACAGGTCCACCCGTGGTCGGAGGCGGAAGTTCAGTTTCTGAGCGGACGGCGGCAAGCCGCCGGTTACGCACCATGGCGGCATGACTCTTTACCGCAAGGCACTCGGTGCTTGCTGCACCCTGATAGCGGCTGGCTTTATGGTCGCCTGCAACAACCCACCCACCCCGATCGAAACCAACGTCGGGCTGTCGGTCGCGACCCTGGTCAAGTCGAGCGGATTCGCGGACACCGGCGGCAACACCTGTAACCCGGCCGCCCCGCCGGCGCCGGACGTGCAGGCGTTCTGGGACGGGCTGTCGCCGGAACGCAAGCGGAATCCGATGGTCGGCTTCGAGACGTGGCGCAACACCACCGATGGCTGCCTGGAGTCGAAGTTGTATGTCTACCGGGCGCTGGTCACCTTCAACACCGCGTCGGTGAGCAACCTGAAGGGGCTCATCACCAAGGCCGAGCTTCACGTGATGACCTTCACCCTGCCGTCCGGGGTCGGCGGGTCCAATCCGGCCTGTGTGGCCATGACCGGCGGGGCCGGCACGCTGGAGCGGTTCGGCCCCAACGTGTCGTTGCCGCCGGTGAGTGGGACCGGGACGCTGCACAAGCTCGCGGCCCAGGATCCGTTCCCCACCGGCAACACCGTCTTCACCTTCCCGAGGCCGTGGGCATCCGGCACGGTCGCCGGGGCCGCCGATCCAACCACGACTTTGGCCAGCGGCACCGGCGGAGCGGTGTTCACGGTCAACGTCACCGGTCAGGTGAACGCCGCCCTCAACGGCTCGTTCTCCGGAATGAGCTGGATGCTCACCAGCGCGTTCGAAGGGCCGCTGCCGGGTCCGGTGGCACCGGCCGCGGCCATCGACTGCAAAACGGCGTACAGCTTCAAACTGACACTTACCCACCTGTGATCGGGATGTCGACCACGGTGGTGCCGGTGTCGGGGATGGACAGTGCCTGGCCGTGGGCGAAGTCGGGGGCGCTGGGGTACCACATGACCACGAACTGACCACTCACCGAGGCGATTATCAGGAGTTTTACCTCCTGCGGACCGACGAGCCGGGCGGCGAAGGTGCCGTCGGCGTCGATCGCCGGGCGGCTCATGGTGTCGAAGGACTTGGCGTTGATGACATGCATCTCGGCGAAGTCCGGCGGCTGCCCGGCCGGTCCGGTGATCCGTCCGGTCAGCGTGGATCCCTTCTGCAGCTTGACGTCGTACGGCGTCGTCTCGTTGGCGCGCACCGGAACCGGGACGGCGGCGAAGCGGTTCGCGCCCCCACCGGACCATTGACCGCCGAAGAAAACCACCCACTCGTAGGGGCCCAATCCTGGCAGCACATAGCTTCCGTCGGGTTCGGTGACCCCGCCCGAGCGGCCCGCCAGAACTTCCACGCCCCCGACCGGCAGGCCGGTGGCCTCATCGGTGACCACACCCGCGATGGTTCCCGCGCGATCCAGCCGGACCGCCAGTTCGGTCGTCTCGCCTTCGGTCGCGGTGACCACCGCCGCTTCCGCCTGCGAGCCGACACCGCCTTGCGGGCCAACCCATTGCGAGCCGTAGATCCCGTCGAAGACCGAGGCGAAGAAGTTGTACCGGTCGGGCACGACCTGCGTGATGGCCATCGTGCCGGAGAAGTCCGCGCATCCGCCGACGAACCCGCCGTATTCCGCCGCGTGGTCGGCGGGCTCGCCGCCCATGCAGATGCCGCCCACCGGCTCACCGGTCGCGGCGTCGGTCACGGTCACCGAGATCGTGGCGCCCAACCGCATCCGCGTCGTCACCGACGAGGCGTTGCCGCTGGTGACGCGGACTCCCGAGGTCCGGGCGTCGAGGTGGGCGCCGTCGGAGACCTTTACGTTGTAGGTGCCGGGACCGAGCGAGGGGAACTCGGCGACGCCGTTCTCGGTACAGGCGAAGGCGAACATGAAGTCGGTGAAGGCGTCGGCACAGAAGCTCGCGATGGGCGACCCGGTGCGGGAATCGACCGCCTCCACCGACAGCGAGCCCGTCGGCAACAGCTTCTCATCGACGACCGTCGGCTTGTCCGCTACGACGGTGATCGGGTCGGCCGTACCCGGGGAGATCTTTTCGTGCGCCCACTGCGCCTGGGTCGAGGTGTTGAATCCGACGGTGTAGGTGCCCGGTCGCACGGTCGCGAACCAGGTGCCGTCCGCGTTCGAGGTGGCCTGGAAGCTGCGGTCCAGCAGCGGGTCCTGGATCGCCACCGCGCCGAACGCGACCGGTTCGCCCGCGGAGTCCAGCAGGCGCCCCTCGATCCGGGCGATCGGCAGGGCCTTCTCTTCCAGGATCACTTCCTTGTCGGCCTCGACGGTGATGACGTCGGCGGCCCACTCGGCCTCCTTGCCCGAGGCCCACTGGTCCAGCAGGGGTGGTAGCGGCTGGAACGACATCTTGTATTGGCCTACGGCGACCCGCAACGCGAACTTGCCGGTCGGCCCGGTCCGGGTCACGGCGGAGTCGAACGGGTTGGTCAGCGAGTTGGCCACGACCCGAGCGTTGATCACGGGACCTGAAGCACTGTAGAACACTCCGGTAATGCGGCCGAACTCCACCAGAGGCGCGGCGGAAGCCGGGACCGGCATTGGTCCTAAAGCGACGGTAAGTACGGCGAGCAGGGCGAGAAAGCGCGGTGGTGTCGGCACGGACGACCTCCCGGATCCGATGGTCGATGCACGCGAATGCGGCAAGCGAGCAATCGGAGATGTCGGTCCTTCGGCCCGCCACACGGCGATTACTCACCAGCCGCGACCGCCCTACTCGGTCCGTGCCCAGAAGGATAGATGATGACTACTACTCCACACCACTGGGCCGTCCGTCCGAACGATGCGTCATACGCCAGGGTTCAGGCTCGCCTCCCGCGCTCACGGCTGCGTGGCGAACCTCGACCGCGGGCAAGCTCGCGGCCCCCTCTGAGGTGCGCTCTGCGGACGAGACCTGAACCCTGGACGATAAACCTGGACGATCCGCGGCCGGCGAAAACCAGGGTGGCACCGGGTGGGAGCGGCTCGACCATGTCCTGCTGGCCGTAGTTGTGGTACATCGCGCTCGCACCTCCCCTACTTACACCGTAAGTCCATGGCTGGCACGCTATACTTACGTCGTAAGTGTGTCAATCGGTGCGGAGGAAAATCTCGATGGTCGGCAGGAGTGCACCCGCCAAACCCCGGGCCCCGTTGACCCGGGAACAGGTCCTTCGGGCCGGCATCAGTTTCGCCAACGAGTGCGGGATCGAGGCCCTCAGCATGCGCAGGCTTGGCCGGCGGCTCGGCGTGGAGGCGATGTCGCTCTACAACCATGTGTCCGGAAAGGACGACATGCTCGACGGCATGGTCGATCTGGTGTGGAGCGAAGTCACGCCGCCACCGGCGCGGGGCGACTGGCGGGCCGCCATCCGCAAGACCGCCGTCTCCGCGCACAAGCTTCTGCTACAGCACCCGTGGGCGGGCAACCTCACCATCTCGTTGGGCCGCATCCATCCGGCCCGGCTTCGCTACATCGACGCGATCCTGGGCCGGCTCACCAAGGCGGGCCTGCCGGAGGAGCTGATCTATCATGGCTACCACGCCATCGACAGCCATGTCATCGGCTTCAGCATGTGGGTGAGCGGCCACTCCGTGGGCTTGGAGAAGCGGGCCAAGGTCGCGCCGCCTGAGGTGCTGCCATTCGACCCCGCCGAGCTTGCCCATCTTGGCGAGCACGCCCGGCAGCACCGCACTGGCGTCGGTCCCAACAACAAAGACGAGTTCACCTTCGTGCTGGACCTCATCCTCGAAGGCCTGGACCGGGCGCGCGTCTGAGCCAGGTGCGTCACTTTGGGGCGTTGAGGGTGTCCAAGGCCTTCTCGGCGCCGCGGTTGAGCTTGACCGGGGCGGTCTTGCGGGCCACGTCCAACGTGATCCCGCGAGCCGCGCCGTTCGCCTTCACCAGCTCGGGTTGCTTGTCGTACAAGGCTTTCGTCAGCACACAGGCGAGGTTGGCGTCGATGTCGTCCTTCACCAGCAGCACGTTGGGTACCACAATCGTCTTGACCTCGCTGGGCGTCTTGTAGACATCGGCCGGGATCACGCCCGCGTCGTACACAGTATTGATCTTCTTCATCTCGGGCAGCAGGGGCGAGATGTCGATGAACGTCACTCTGTCCCTGGCCGTCGTCATCAGGTCGGTGATGCCCGGCGTGGGCAGGCCACCGGAGAAGAACATGGCGTCTATGGAGCCGTCCTTCATGCCATCAACCGTTTTGGTCAGATCCAGCCGCTGGGCCGAGATGTCCTTGTCCGGGTCGAGACCGGCCGACTTGAGCACCCGCTGGGCGATGACCTCGGTGCCGGACTTGGGCGAGCCGGTGGAGACGCGCTTGCCCTTCATATCAGCCACGGTGTTGATGCCGGAACCGTTGCGCGCCAGCACCTGTGTCGAGTTGCTGTAGATGCGGGCAAGCGCCTGCACCGGCTGCGGCTTTTCGAAAGATTCTTTTCCTTGTACCGCGTCCGCCGCCGTGTCCGCGAGCGAAAAGGCCACGTGGTAGCTGCCCGCCACCAATTGTTGGATGTTTTGCACCGAGGCGCCGGTCTCGGCGGCGGTCGCCTTGACCTTGCCGCCGGTCGCCTGCGAGATCTGCTCGGCGTAGGCGTTGCCCAGCGCGAAGTAGACGCCGGTGCTGTTGCCGGTGGCGATGCTGATCCGGGTCTCCTTGTCCACGGCGCAGCTGACCTGGGCGCCGGTGTCGGTGGACGCGTTGTCCTGGCGGCCGCCGCACCCGGCGATGGCCAGCGCCAGCGCGACGACGCCGATGACGGCAATGGGCTTTTTCACTTCGTCCTCCTAAACAAGTAGGTGACAACGACGGCGCAGGCGAGCAGGCCCGCGCCGAGCGCGATGCTGATCGGGTTCAGGTACAGCAGGAGCAGCCCGGCCGCGCCGGCCAGGAACCGCGGCGCCCGGCCGGCTTCGCCGACCCCGAGCACCCAGCCGCCGGTCGCGACCGCCAGTGCCGCCACGCCCAGGCACGCCGCCGCCGACGTCCACACCACCTGGAGCACCGGCCCGCGGCCGAGCAGACCCTGACCGGCGGACGTGGCCACGAAGGCAAGCGGCACAAGGAAAGCCGGCAGGGTGTAGCGCAGCGTCTCCCACATCGTGCGGATGGGGCGGCCGCCGGTGATGGCCGACGCGGCGACCGCCGCGAGCGCCGTGGGCGGGGTGGCCTCCGACAGGACCGAGAAGTAGAAAACGAACATCGCGGCGGCGGCCGGCGGTACCCCCAAAGTCAGAAGAGCCGGACCGATGATGACCCAGCCGATGATGAAGGAGGCGGTCACCGGCACGGCCAAACCCAGCAGCACCAAGGCGATGGCGGCGAAGGTGGCGGTGAGGACCAGCACCACCGACGGCTGGTCGGCCAGGCCACGGGCGCCGCGCACCAGCAGCGAGGCGATTTGCGCGCCGAGACCGGTCTTGGTGGTGACCGCGGTGATGATGCCCGCCGCCGCGCAGATCGCCACGACCGGAAGCACCGCGCGCACCCCGGCGGCGAAGGCGTCGAAGACCCGGCGCGCGGTCGGCCAATGCCGTCTGTCCAAGAAGGACAGTGCCAGGGCGAGTGCGGTGGCGTAGACGATGGCGCGCACGGCGGTGACCCCGATGGCCAGGAAGACAACGATGGCTATCAATGAGCTGAAGTGGTACCCGAACCGCGCCAACAAGCGCCACGGCGAAGCTGATTCGACCTCGACCGGGCGTACCGCGAGACGACGGGCATCGATCTCGACCGCCAGCAGGATGCCCAGGTAGTAGGCGATCGTCGGGATCATCGCCCAGCCCAGCACGGTGAGATACGAGACGTTGAGGTACTCGGCGACGATGAAGGCCGCCGCGCCCAGCGTGGGTGGGGACAGGATCGCGCCGACGCCCGCGGCGGCCAGCACCCCACCGGCGCGCTCGGCCGGGTACCCGGCACGGCGCAGGATCGGCCAGGTGACCGCGCCCGTGCCGATGGTGGTCGCGGCGCCGGAACCGGACACGGTGCCGAGCAGGAAGCCCGAGGCCACGGCGGTGCGCCCGGCCGCGCTGCGCGAGCGGCGGAACGCGGCCACGCTCAGGTCCACAAAGAACTGTCCCGCGCCCGAAAGCTCAAGCACCGCACCGTAGATGGTGAACAGCACGATGTAGGTCGCGGCGACGTCCAGCGGGGTACCGAAGAAGCCGCTGCCGGAGTTGTAGAACGCGTCGATCAGCTGGTCGAAGTCGAGGCCGGCGTGCGCGATCGACCACGACTGCGGCAACAGCCCGCCGTAGTAGCCGTAGGCCAGGAACACCAGGCAGACGATGGGCAGGGCCAGGCCGGTGGTGCGGCGGCACGCCTCGAGCACCAGCAGCAGAAGGATCGCGCCCATGATGACGTCGGTGACGCCCAGCAACCCTTGGCGGTCAAGGAAGGCGTCGTACCCGCCGCCACCGTCCCCAATGGACAGTGGCAGCAGCGGGTAGGAGCAGACGACGGCGGCCGCGGCGGTGAGGACCCAGTCGAGATAGGTGGGTCGCTCGATCCGGCCGTGGGAGCGGTAGGCGGCGCGATAAACCAGGAAGACCAGCGGCAGTACGGCCGCGAGGAAGATGATCAGGTAGAACTGGCTGCCCTGCGGCAACGGGAAGAACACTTGGTACAGCACGAGAATCGCGACCGCGAAAGCGACGCCCGACACGGCCCAGCCGACCGGCCCGGCCAGCGTGCGCGCCGGCTTCTCGGCCGGCTCGTCCACCCCGGCCAGCGAACCGGCCGCAAGGTCATCCGGCAGATTCTCGGCTCGGGTCTCGGCCCGGATCTCAGCCGGCATCTCAGCCTGGGTCTCAGCCGGGGTGTCGCTCGGGGTCGGCTGGGCTGCGGTCGCCATTACCGGACCCTACCGCCCGATCTATGGCGAATTTGCCTCATGTTGCCAATCTGTGATCACCTGTGTCGTGTCGGGACCTCCCGCCCGCCACCACAGGGCCCCGGAGACCAGCCCGACCCAGGCCAAGGAGACGGCGACGCCGAACAGCGACCCCCGGGTCTCGGGCGTGTCCCCCAGCGCGCTCGCCGCGAAACCCAGCAGGAACAGGGCGGCGGCGGCGAAGCCCGTGATACCGATCCAGGCCGGCAGCAGGCCGGAGCGCAGGATGGCGGCGGACGTGGTCGCGGCCACCGCGGCTAGGGCGAGCACAACGGGTACCAAACCTTGAAACAAGTTAAGTGCCTCGATGGCCGCCGGAAACGCCTTCTCGGAGGCGCGGATGAGCGCGCCCTCGGCCGCCGTCGAGACCAGGCCCAGCGTGACAAACGCCGTGCACGAAACGACGATCGCCACCGCCTCCGAGTCGGCGCCCCGGCCCCGCACCACCGGGACCAGTCCCGCCGGAAAGGCGATGAACGCAAGCAGCGCAAGGCCGTTGGCCAGCTCGCTGAGCAGCAGCTGGGCGTTGTGCTGGACGTAGTAGACCGCCACCGTCATGGGCGAGGCGTTCCTGGGCCCCGCACCCTGCAGCACAATGTGGATGAGATAGAACACCATGAACCCGAAGCCGCCGCCGGCGGCGATGCGCAAGCGTTGTCTCACCGGCAAACAGTAGTTGAGGTCCGTTCCGCGCCCAACGGCGCATCCATGATCATTTGATCCAGCGTTATCCCCGAAAATGCCGCCTCAAATCGTTGGGAGGCAACATTTTCCCGGAAAATGCTAGATCGCGAACATGAGATCCACGCCGCTGCCCAGCGCAATGGTGACCGGCGCGTCGAATTCCGCTGTGCCACCAAGGAGTTCGGTGTTGGCGAACAGCAGGGCGAGGTGAGCCACGCAGCGCCCGCGGTGCAGGGCGACCAGGCGTCCCCCGCGCACCGTGGCCAGCAGGCCGAAGACCTCCACGGTCAGGTCGATGGTCACTTCCACGGTAGCGACCCTTACCTCGTCGACGAAGAGGTCGACGCGCGGCTGGTAGCTCGAGTCGATCCGGTGCGCCGCCAGCGACACGATCTGGGTGGCGGCCCGGTCGAACGCGGTGTTGCGAGCCGCCTCGCGAAGTTGGGAGTGCGCCCGCCATCCCGCGAGCAGCGGCTCATTTATGTCGATATCCAGCAATCCCGCCACCGCGGCGGCCAGCTCGCGTTCGACCACCGTCCGCATCTCGGGGCGCACGTGCGACAGCGTGTCACGAAAGGCGGCCCAGCCCCGCCGGGGCACCGCCGCGCGCGGATCGTCGCCGAACAGGATCGTCCGCAGCGTCGGCCCGCCGGCCACCGCCACGTCCCGCAGGTCCCGGCTGTCGAAGGTGTCCACCGCCATCACGCCATGTCCTCTCGCAAGGTATGGGTTCCGATGTCGAGGTGGGTTGTCCATCGCACGCCGGCGCCCTGGGCGTGGCCGATGACGGCGACCGTGGGAGCCGTGACGACCGCCGCGGACGCCACCGCCCAGGTGAGCCCGGCCGGGGTGCGGCGCCGGGGTCGAAGCCTGACGAGCCTGACGAGCCTGACGAGCCTGACGAGCCTGACGAGCCTGACGAGCCTGACGAGCCTGA
>Ga0075418_10004847_pt1 | contig 15262 bp, 11 predicted proteins | sample SoiMetdeltSBSDD2_FD_81776 | JGI IMG/M metagenome (GOLD analysis project Ga0075418, IMG submission 81776) | Bulk soil microbial communities from a Populus tree surrounding site in Tennessee, USA - Soil MetaG P. deltoides SBSDD2 | ecosystem: Environmental > Terrestrial > Soil > Tree plantation...
CATCTGTGCGTAGTCGATGTTGTAGAGCTCCGGCACCGGAAAGCCGGCCAGTCCCATGTTAGCGATATGCACGAAGGCATAGAGCCTCGCTCGCGTCTGGCCGACGATGGCGCGGCGGAAGGCGGCGATGTTGTTGGCGCCGGCATCACCCGCAGAGACGAGGGTGGTCGTAGCCTGAAAGGGGATCAACTCGTCGGCGGGTATGCCGATGGCCGAACCGTAGGGAAAGACGTGGGCGTGCAGGTCGATCAGGCCGGGCGTTACCAGCTTGCCGGACGCGTTCAAGACCTTGAGCGCCTTTTCGGCCGGGATGTTTGCTTCGAGAGCCTCGATCGACCCAAAGCGGATGCCGATGTCGCGCGCAGCCTTGAGGTTCTGGCTCGTGTCGAGGACTTCGCCACCCTTGATGAGGAGATCGAACTTGTCGTCCGGCCCCATGGCTGCGATCGCGGAGCTGCTGCCTGAGCCGCTCATTGCGGCAAGCGCCAGCAGGCTGCCGGACCGGGCAAGGAACTGACGACGCGTCGCGTTGGACATGCTGCTTCCTCCGGTGACTTCTTCATTGATTGGTACAAGGAGAGTGCATCTGCCCCGCGGCCTGATCAAGGCAAGCGTGTGTGTTCGCGCGCGGCTCGCGCGGCAAGCGTGTTGGGCTGGTGCCCACGGCGTCAACGCTGCACGTTGGACATCGGAGCGGGCCGGCGGTTGCGCGATTGCCGGTCGCCTGGCGCCGCCTCGCAACGATTGTGCTTAGAGGTCGGCAAGCTCTACGCCGCGCAATTCGCGGAACCTGACGGCAACCTGTCCTGCCGGTTAAAGCCAGCCTGGTCGTCGGTGATGAAGTATGCAAAAGTTCCACCACTCGCACCGCCAACGCAGCCAATCGAACTCCTGCGGCGCAACGAAGCGATCGAACCTGAAGGACATCTCTGCAACCTTGGTGGCCGCACCGGACCGGCCAGCACAAGTCAGGCCTGCGATGAGGCGAGAGCGGAGGCAAAGTCATTCCGGGATGATACGTCCAGCTCAGCCGGATTTGTCCTCGTACGTGTAGTGGAAGTCGCAGTGGCTGGCGCCTTGCATGAGGGTTTGCGTGCGCTCGAGCTTGAGGCGCTTGTCGTAACCTTCGCAGAACGTGCCATCGCGCTGGCAGGAGAGCAGGTCGCCGATCTCGCCGAGGCCCATGTCGCGGTACATCTCGGCGTAGCGGCAGCGTGTGACGTTGTAGACATAGCGCGTGTCGGTCTGCTCCTTGATCTCGACGGTCAGCGCATCGCCGGCCCTCCAGGCGGCTTGCCGGTCAATGAAGGTCTTGAGCGAGGTGTTGCCGCCGACTTGGGCGGCGAACTCGGCGGCCTGGGCGATGGAGGAGCGGCGCACGGCGTCGGCCAGCGTGACGCGCGCGACCTCGACGCCGTGGCTTTGCTTCAGGGTGTCGTAGACGTGCTTAAGGATTTCCGCCTCGATGCGTCGGCGCTCGAGCATGGGCAGGGTGGAGCTTGGGTTGGATGAACTGGTCATGGCTCGATCTCCGGCCGCCGGCAGGCGCGGCTGCATCGAGCCTAGAGCAAGTCAGCTCCTGATCGAAGCACGTCGATGCCCATCCACCCGCGTTAGGTCTATCCACCCGCGTTAGGCCCAGCCACTCGCGTTAGGAAAGGGAGCTGCGCGGGTTGTGCCGCACTGGTTGTGACGCACTGGTTGCGATCGACGGATCCCCGGGCCGCTTGGCCGAGACCTTCAGTCGGGTCCCTTTGCCAAAACCATTGGCCGGGACCCCCTGCAGCGCGTCCAAGCGCGCCCGAGGCTGACAAGAATTTATGTGGCGTGGCGGGTTGCCGTTTCGAGCGATGGCTCGGAGATCAGGCGCAAAGTGGCACCCAGACCAGACAGACCGTCGCCCGCCAACAGCGCCATCAACTCCGCGCGCTCGGCCTTGAGCTCGCGCATGCGCAGATAGCGGCCTTCTCCCGTCTTGTCCTTTACGAGTGCGCTGAATTCGACGTTGACGTTTCTAAGTCGCGTGCGGATGGCGAACATTTCGCTAGGGTTCATCGGTATCCCCTCGTCCTTCTTCCGTGACCCCGTGTGACCATTGCGATTCCTATGGCCAGATAACGGCAATGGCTGGGCAAAAGTTGCACGATATTTTCTTTGCGTGCGGGAACAAAATCGTCGCGGGGGGAAAATTACGATGCCGCGCCATGTTCGCAGGCGCAACATTCCGACGACGGAATGGAGCATCGCCTGCGCGGCGATCAGGCCTTGAAGGTCTCGCGGTATTGCTTGGAGAGGTTGGCCTTCTGCACCTTGCCCATGGCGTTGCGGGGCAGGTCGCCGGCCAGGAATACACGCTTGGGCAGCTTAAACTTGGCAAGCCGCTGCGACAACGTGCTGATGATCTCGGCCTCGCTGGGGACCGAGTGGCCGGGTGCGGCGGTGACCACGGCGATGATGCCCTCTCCGAAGTCGGGGTGCGGCACGCCCACCACCGCGGACTCGCCGATGCCGGGCAGGCTGTTGATCTCGCCCTCGACCTCGATGGGATAGACGTTGAAGCCGCCGGTGATGATCAAGTCCTTGGCGCGGCCGACGATGGTGACGCGGCCGTCCTTGCCCATCTTGGCGAGGTCGCCGGACACGAAATAGCCCTTGCGGAACTCCGCCTTGGTTTTCTCAGGGTTGCGCCAGTAGCCCTTGAAAACATTGGGGCCCTTGACCTCCAGCACGCCGACCTTGCCGGACGGCAGGGGACGCCCCTCCCTGTCGGCAATGCGCACGCTGACGCCGGGCAGCGCGTAGCCGACCGTGCCGGCGAGGCGCTTGCCACCCTTGTAGGGGTTGGAGGTGATCATACCGGCTTCTGTCATGCCGTAGCGCTCGAGGATGGCAAGGCCGGTGCGGGCGCGGAATTCCTTATGCGTTTCGGCGAGCAGCGGCGCGGAGCCGGAGATGGCAAGGCGCAGGTTTTTGCACGGCTCCTTGCCGAAGGAGGGATCGCCGAGCAGGCGCGTGTAGAAGGTCGGCACGCCCATGATGACCGTGGCCCGCGGCAGCAGGCGCATGAAGGTCGAGAGCTCGAACTTCGGCATCCACAGGATGTGCGAGGCGTTGAGCAACGCCGTGTGCAGGGCCACGAACAGGCCGTGCACGTGGAAGATCGGCAGTGCATGCAGAAGCACGTCGCCCGGCACGAAGCCCCAGTAGGCGTGCAGCGCCTTGGCGTTGGAGGCGATGTTGCCATGCGTGATCATCGCACCCTTGGAGCGGCCGGTGGTGCCGGAGGTGTAGATCAGCGAGGCCAGGTCGTCGGCGCTGCGCGGGGCGGTGGCCAGATGCGGCGTCTGCTTGGCGGCGAGCTGCGCGAAGGTGCCGGAGCCGTCGCCGGCCATGGTCAGCACGGAGGCGACCTTGTTGGCCCTGGCAATGCGCTTGATGTCGGCGACGCGTTCGGGGGCGACGACCACCACGGTCGGCTGGGCGTCGCCGATGAAGTACTCGAGCTCGGCGGCGGTATAGGCGGTGTTGAGCGGATTGAAGACGGCGCCGGCCTTCAGGGTGGCGAGATATAGGAACACGTTGGGGAGCGACTTGTCCGCCTGCACCAGCACCCGGTCACCGGGCTTGACGCCGAGCGATAGCAGGGCCGCCGCGGCGCGGCCGACCTCAGCCAGCAACTCAGCGCAGGTCAGGATGGTCCCGTCGGCCGTCTCGAAGGCAGGGGCAGCGCCCGCCGCTTTGAGTTTCTTCTCAAGCAGAGCATAAAAGTTGCCGGACTTCGACATGGGATTGCGGGGCCTCTCTCCTACCGGGGATTTACTAGGCCGGCCGAGGCCGGGCAATAGCGACGTTTGTTCGCTGCTTGAGGGGCGCTCGATGATGTGAAGACGGGCGGCCAGGGACCTGTCGTAGGGTCGGCATGCACGAGGCCCAGGTGCGCCAGATGATGCGGCGCAGCCATCGGGTCGAGCTTACTCTCGATCCTTGGAGGTGGACACCATGCCGACCTACATACCAAGCCCAAGGGACTGGGTGCGCGAGCAGGTGGAGCTCTACGAGAGCAGCGGCGGCACCCAGGGCACCACTTTGAAGGATACAGGATTGCCTGTGATCCTCGTGACCCATGTCGGCAACAAGACGGGGGCTATCCGCAAGACTCCGCTGATGCGCGTCAAGGATGGCGAGGGCTATGTGCTGGTCGGATCGCAAGGCGGTTTGCCCAAAGATCCGGTCTGGGTGCACAACCTGCGGGCCAACCCCAAGATCGAGCTGCGGGACGAGACGGTGGTGCGTTCGATGCAGGTGCGCGAGGTCACCGACAAGGCCGAGCGCGATCGCCTGTGGAGGCTGGCGGTTGCCGCGTTCCCGCCCTATGCCGAGTACCAGGCCAAGACCGAGCGGCAGATTCCGCTGTTTGTCGCCACCCCGACGGCCGGATAGCGATCTTTTCTGGAGCCTAGGGCCGGAGGGCTTGGCCGGACGGCTTGCTGGGACGGCCCCGCCTGCAGGTGTTGGCGGGCTCGCTCGCCCTGCACCCGGCCTTCATCATCGCGCAGCGCAACGCCGAGGCTTTGCAAAGACCCCGGGTGCTTGTTATGGGGCGGGAGGTTCAATAGGGTCGGGCAACTGGCAGATGGGGTGCCTGGGGCGATGATCGAGAAATTCGCCGGAGTTTGCGGCCCGGATCGGAGCGAATTGCTCGCTCTCAATCACACCAGGGAGCCCATGCTTCTGGTGATCCTTATGATTGCGAAGTTCGCTCGGGGCGCTGGCGGCACTATTTGGCGAACCTCGCAATCAGGACACGCAGCATGAGTTCCAACCCGCAGGTGGTGCCGCGACGGCGGACTGCGCTGTTTCCGCGGCCGATGCTGCTGGCCGTCCTGTTCGCCATCCTGCTCAGCATGCTGCTGGCCGACTTGCTGCCGCGCTATGCGCCGGGTTTGCTGCGCTTCGAGCATGCCATGGCCGACTGGCGCACCGGCGTGTTTTCCGACCGCCTGCCGAGCCAGCATCCGCGCGTTGCAGTGGTCGGCATCAACGACCAGGCGTTGAGCGAATTCAAGACCCGCATCCCCATCGATCGTGGCTTGCTCGCCAAGATCATCGAGGCGGTCGATGCCGCAGGTGCCAAGGTGATCGGTATCGATATCCTGTTCACCCGCCTTGCGCCGGGCGATCACGAGCAGGAGCTGATCGAGGCCATACGGCGCGCCAAGGCCAAAGTGGTGCTTGGGGCAGGCGATGAACGCATCGGTTTGACGCCCCAAGAAGCGGAGTTCCAGAAGGCTTTCCTTGCCCAGACGGGCCGGCCGGCGGGCTATGTGAACCTTGCCACTGAGCGCGACTGGGTGGTGCGCTTCAAGGCGCAGGCCGCCGAGAACGGCGCATTCCAGAAGAGCTTCGCCGAGCTGCTGGCCGAGAGTGCCGGTGCCAATCTCGGCAAGGAGCGCCGGCGCATAGCCTGGCTGCTGACACCCTCCGACGATTCGGACACCTTTCAGACGGTGACCGCCGGCACGCTGCTTGGCGGCGCGGATGATCCGATCGCGCGAGCCGCGCGGGCGGGCCTGAAGGACAAGGTTGTCATCATCGGCGGGCTGTTTCCGGACATCGATCAGCATCTCACGCCGCTGAGCGCGCAGGACAACGGACGCATGCCGGGCGCGATGATCCACGCCAACATCGCGGCCGAACTGCTCGACGGCCGCAGTATTGTCCAGGTTGAAGGTGATTCTTGGGTGTTGAGGCTGGAGCTCGTCGTGCTGGCCGGGCTGGGCTTTCTGATCGGTTGGCGGTATCGTCTGCGCCGACAGGGCCTGCTGCTCGGCAGTATTGCGACGGCAGCGATCGTAGCCCTCGACACATTGGTGTTTTGGCAGTTCCGTATCATCTTGCCCATCGTGCTCGCTCTTCTTGCATGGTTCCTGGGCGAGTTTTCTGGGGTCAATATCGGACGATGGCTCGGCCATTCGGGATACGATAGGAAGGCATGGTTCTTCAGATGACCAAAAAATCTACACTCTCTCTTGCTGGTTTGCTTGCAGCGGCGCTGCTGGTCGGCACGACGGCGGCGCGCGCGGACATGTACGTGATCGAATCGACGGTGGCTGGTGTCAGCGTCGGCGCACATTTGAAGACGGACGACAGCCTCGCCATTCCAGCCAATCAGCAGATCCGCGCGGTGCTGCCTTCCGGCAAGACGCAGACCATCCGCGGGCCGTTCAACGGCAAGGTATCGGACCTCGCCAAAGGCACGGCCAACGAGGGCGTGTGGTCCTGGATGATGAACATGGCCAAGACCGGCGGCTCATCGGAGATCACCACCGGTGCAACGCGCAGCGTGACGCCCGGCAGCAAGCCGCGCGCGTTCTCCTGGGCCGAGGTCCCGACCGGCGTCAATGGCAGCATCTGCGTCGAGAAGGGCGCCAAGGTGCTGCTGACACGTACAGCCGCTACGCGCATCGACCGAGCCACGGTGGTCGACACGGCAAGCGGCGAGAGGGCCGAGGTCAAGTGGGAGGTCGGCAGTCAGACGGCCGACTGGCCGTCGAGCCTGCAGCTGCGGGCCGATGGCGCCTACCAGCTGTTCCAGCAGGACCGGCCGAAGCGTGACGTGATGCTGCGCATCATGGACAAGCTGCCGGCTGAGGACGACCAGCTGGCCGAGCTGCAGAAGCTTGGCTGCCAGCATCAGTTCAATGCCTGGCTGCGCGACAAGATGGCGGCGGGCGGCAAGAGCTAACCGCTGGCGCCATAGCTCACAAATTCCGACCTAGATCGAGGCTCGCTATTCGCGAGCCTCGATGGCACAGGCTTAGTGAGTTGGTGCGGCTGAATAACGCCAACCGGCAGCGTGCAAACGTCGGCCGGTCCGGCAGTCAAGCAATCCAACCTGCGCACGCACCCCGCTGCAGTTGCTCACGTCTCGCCGTGGCGCTCCCGTTCGCGGGTGCGTCACCGTCGTCAGATCGTGGCGCGTCTTCGCACGTGCGCGCCTCCGGACCGGTCAACTGTGAGCCGAAGCGAAAGCAGGGATTGGCTGCACGCAGCATGCTCAATTCGTTTGGGCGCAGCGGCTGGCGGTTGCGGGGCTAGCCCGACCGTCCGCTAGACGATGGCGAAGGCGCGATGGTGGAGCGTGTCGATGGCATCACAACCGCCAACCGAAGCGCCGCCGGAGCCCAGTGTTGGTCCCGTGCCAAATTGCTCCGACCATGAAATCAGCATACCCCGTTAACGCGACGCCGGCTTTGCTCCCGACAATGCGGACGAAGGAGGCTCGCCTTTTGTCGCGCGCAAGGGGTGGTTCCTTGCGCAAGGCCGGTCAGTTTTTCACACCTGGCTCGGCGATGTCTGACAAGAAACAAGAGATAGGGTGCTTGGACATTAGGCCATGGCACAATTGGGCTCTGGAATTTCGCTGGTGGCGGCCGCCTTATCAATACTCACGTGCCAAACTGCGCTACCGGCCATGGCCAAGTATGAACGGGCGTATCCGCCTCGCATGCTTGAGGCCAGTGCCGATGCAACGGCATTCTACGTGGAATTTCGGGCGCGTGCGGAAGCCGGTGGGTTCGGCCATTCCTACGCTACGCTCGGCACGATCGATGCAAGTGGCCGTGGGCACCAGACGACGGTGGTCGGATTCTTGCCCAAGAGTGCGGACGATGATCGCTGGAGCAAGGTTGGGCTGCCGGTGGCCGGTTTCGTCGGCATTACGCGATCAGATCTCACTAGGCATCCTCAGGCTCGCTTTCGCGTTACGATTAGTGGTGCGCAGTATTTTCATGTGCAAAGGAGGATTCAAAATCTGCGCCACTCCTGGACGACCTACGAGCTGTTCATGCGCAATTGCAACAATTTTGTAAGCGAGATTGCAGCGTCCATCGGACTGCGGACACCGATGGTCACGGTGCAATACCCTGTGCGCTACGTGACCGATTTGCGTACCCTTAATTCACGAATGCCCTGAACAGCATCGTCGGATGCACTTGCACCGCATAAGGGGCGAGCAGCAGCCTCGGGGCTCGCCCCGACGCTAGCGCCTCAGGACACGCACATGTGTTCTTGGCGCAGACCAGGCCGCCGACCCCGGGCGGTCGTAGGTTTCCAAGCTCTCAATAATCGTCCGCCGAATGCGCGGCGTTGCGATGGTTAGAGTGGCTGGTGGTTCAGCACTTACCCGCGGTGCGATTTTGCTTACCCATCGCTGCCGGTCAGCGTGAGCCCGCTTGAGCCAGCTGCAGCCACAATGGCATTACAATTGCTGTGTACGCGCCGTGCAAGAGACAAACCCTGACCAAGGAAGAAGGAGATGCTACGTGGTCTTATTGCCGCGGCCTTCGGTATCGCAGCTCTCACCTCGGCCGCGCTGGCCCAGTCCAGCGGCAACGCGGCCTGTGATGAGTTTGTCAAAAAGGTCGAGGCCTGTCTGCCCAAGATACCTGCGGCTGAGCGTGGCACCTACAAAGAAATGGTCGACCAGTTGAAGAAGCAATTCGCGGATGTTGAATTTGTGAGGAAGTCTGCCGTGGGCCACTGCACCGACCTCATCACGCCCAACCAGAAAGCGCTCTCCACGTTCTATGGCTGCACGTGCTGATCCTGCATTGATCAGCCATTCCGATCGTGCCCCTACCCTTGAACTCTCTCACCACACCAGCAGCCAGCGCCGTCGCGACGTCTGACGATCAATGTGCAGCACGCCACATCGTCCCTCCGTGCTACCAGTAGGGACCGTCTCTCGTGCCCCGACACACACGATTGCGATGCTGCAACTTGACCAACTGAGTATCATCGCGCGCTCGCTTGCCGAGGGCATTGAGCACGTTCGAGCCTGTCGCGATATCGACACGCCCGACGGCGCTACCCACGCCGAGGGGGGCGCGGAGCTGCGTTGACGAGGACACAGAGTTCTTCATCTTCGCCCACGGCCCGAGAGCGACGCCGACCCGAATAGTTCGAGACCCTTGGGGTTCCTCTTGCTGGGCTTGGTGCGCTGACCTTCAGACAGCGGCACCGCAGTGGGAGCACCCGCTGCTGCTTCGTCGTGGAGATGGGGCCGCATCAACGGACATGAAAACCTTGATCGGCCACGCTGAAGCTTTCGGTCCTCTTTCGCAAGCGATCATCAACTCGCAAGACCGGTAGGGGGAGTACGCGAGTATTGGTTCGAACGAACCAGTCAACCCCGCGCGCTAGTACCACCGACTGATATCGATTGCCGGCCAATGGTGATCTCCTTGCATTGCCGAGGGGTCGCAACGCGCTCCCTTCTGCACATGCAAGGCCTAGCCAGCCAGGACTAGGCTGCGTTCCCGCGCAGAGGAGAAGACATCATGCGCCGAACTCTTACTTTCGCTTCCATTGCCCTTGTCGCCGCCATTATTGCGATCTGGGGCACCACCGGAATTGTTGCGACCTCTCCGACAAAAGCCAGTGCCGGTTCTTCAATCGACGTTATGCAGATGATGAGAGATGCAAAGGGGCTCCCAGAGGAAAAGTTCGACGCGCATTGAGCGAGGCATTGCACTCTGTGCGCGTTCTCTTTGGGGGCAGGCCTCGCATGATCGTGCGGGGTGCTCGCAATTGTGCCCGTCCACCCGAGCCCGTGCAGCCGGGTGTGACGCGGCTCACCGCTGAGCGCCACATCGGGGACGCGGATGGCACCTGCAAGTGCAACCACGCGCAACAAAGCCCTGCTCCGTCGGCAGCGCAATCACTGTAGCTTGCGTACTGACAGGGGTCGTGCCGCATCATCGCCGCTACGCCTCAGTCTACCGGAAACGGGGCCCGCTTGTCCTGCTCGCCCGACCAACTAGGCAACGCCACCGAGGTTGCCAGCGGGCTGTTCCGCGAGGCGCATGCGCCGCCGAGCCGGACTTTGGCCGGCGAGCAATGGACGGCAAGTTCGTGCCATAGCGAACGATCTGGCCGTCGACCCGGCACGGGAAAAAGTGCCACGCTCGACGTGCCTAAGAGGACAATGGCTTCCAGCGCCAAAGCCCCAACCCGCGCAAAAGCGGGAACATCCGATGACGGCCGGGGTTACCGCTCGATGACAATGGGTCCCTCTATCAAGCGTGGCTTGAGCTTCTTTTTTGGATTGATCAAGGATCCTCCAGCACCCTTGTCGCGCGCCTCCCAGCCGTAGCGCCCAGGTACCTTATCCAGGGCAATCGGATAGATCGTCAGCCTGTCGGGCTCGAATTTCATGCGCAGGAAGTTCTTGTAATGCCTGATGCCGAGCGCGCTGAAGGAGTCCTGGTGCATGCCGAACAGCAACGACGTCAGCGCCCAATAGATGCCGAATACGAGGGCACCAAGGAAGCCGCCGATGATGACCATCAGGACGGTGTACAGTGCCACGCCGGGCACTTTTACGAACAGGTTGTGGCTCTCGGCGAAGAAATTGTAGCCGATTCCCAGCACCGAATTCGTCGCGAGAAGCGCCGTCAGATGCGCGGCCGTATGAACCGTGCCGAGAGCCAGTTTAGCCGACCATCTGAGCAATGCCGATGCAATATCGGCTTCCGCATACTGCACCAGCCCGATCCAGAGGCCGGCGACTAGAAAAAAGAACGCGGGACTTGCCAGCATGCCGCTCAGCACCCGATCTGGCGAGAACTGGACGCTCAAGACATCCCAGAGATAGTTCCACCAGCCTCCCTGCTTCTGGATATCGGCGAACAGTTTGTCGAGTTTGCTGCTCACCTCCTCTCTGGCCGCCTCCCGCGACGGTTTGCCTCGAGACGATGAAACCTCTGCCGCACTTGTCCATTCGGACAGCCTCTTGCCAAGAGCGGCGATCTTCGCATCACTGCATTCGCGAGCCGCCTGCTTGTTGCCAGGGTTGTCGGACAGACATTGCATTTCAATGTTGACGGCCTGTGCCTGCTTAATCGCGACGGTGGGATCGGCAACGGCGATCTGGAATACCCATGCATAGATCATGTAGACCATACCGATAAACAGCGCGAAGCGCCTGTTGCGCAGCGGCAAGAACACGTTCTGCAGGGCGAGCCAGCGGCTGAGGGCCTTGGTCGGGTAGAACTGGTTTCCACGTGCGCTAAACCCAATGCGTCCGTCCCCGTCCGCTGGGGTGGGCGACGTGAGCTGGCCGAGGCCTGTGTCCTTCTTGCCTGGTTCTTCGTTCGGCACAGCTGCTCTGACAAGGTCTGCCCCGGCAACCTCCTGACGCACCCGGATGGTGGTCTTCTGGTCGTGCGTCGGATGTGCAAAGGCTCCGCCGCCGCCGGACGTGATGAGGTGCAGTTTCGGATCGCGGCCCTCGGACTCATACCGGCTGTAGTGATGCAGGTCGCCCGCCAGCAAGGCGCATATTTCGCCCTTCTCCCGCGCCAACTGACTGATCAGGGTGAGGGCCCTGTAGTTGTGCTTGAGCCACTCGGGAGCGTGCAACACGATGATGATCTTGTCGCCCGGCTTCACTCGTTTCGCGACGGCCTCGAAATAGTGTCGCTGCGCTACATCAAGGCTGTCACCCAAGGCGACGTCCACGCCCCAGATCCACCAATTGTGGGGCAGCTGAAGCCCGAAATAGCTGCGCTGCTGTCTGCACCGCCAGCCGCCGATCGAGGATGTCTCGTAGCAGAACTTGTTGGAGAAGGCGGCAAGGCCATCGTACCAGTCGTGATTGCCGGCAATGAAGAAGAGATCGCGCTTTGGTTCCAGCACCTCTTCGCGATCTAGCTCTGGCGTGAACGGAAAGGCCCAGTCGTAAGGTTCAAGGCAACGGGTGCGGTACTCTTCCTCGGTCGCGTTAGGGTAGGCCAGATCGCCACCGAAGATGAGAATTTGGCCGGCTGGCAGTTTGATTGTCGGCAATTTCCGGCTGATAGCTGGAATTTCAATCTCGGGGCGCGCCAACAGGTGCGCCATGGCATAGGTTGCCTCGAAGCCGTCTCCAAGGTCGGCAATGAAGTCAACCCAAAAGGCGTCGCCATCGAGGGACAGCGACCGATTTCTCCTGGATCTGAATAATTGCCGATCATCCGGGGGCGCCTCATTGTACTCGCTGGAGTCGTCTTTGACGCAATAGGGGTTGCTCGGATCAGCATCTGGCGGAAGCACCGCATGTGGGGTCTTACCCTTGTCGATCGTGCTGTAATCGTGCCGCCGCGCCAGCCTGGACATGTCTCTCTGCCCATCGGCGGCTTCCTGCATGGGACGCTGATCTGCATACTCTCCAATGGTGCTCGAAACCAGCGTGCGAACTGCCACCATTCCGAGCACCAGCGGATCGAACCAGTCGACCATCTGAGGCAGTTTGCCGGCTTCAAGTCGCTCAATGATTTTCTCGCCCGTCGGTCTAGGTGAAGCGGACATGATGCCTCCAATGCGAACCAATCAGTCTGGGGATGGGAACGCAGAAATGTCTGCTAGAAGACCATACTTTCGCGCCGCAGGCCTGCATCTTCGCCGCGCATTGAACGGAACCGCAAAACTGCGCCGCAGATAGTTGCTCCTGGGTCACGCCAGAGGCACAGCCGGCCCAGCGCATATCAGCGCGTTGCGAGACCCCATGCTCTCCAACCTGTTTGGTCCAGCGCGTCCCTGCAGCCGGGGCTGACAACACTAGGTGGGCTTCGGCAGATTTTCGTTTTGGCTGCGTGAGAACGCTAACTGGCGGCCGTGGCGGGCCCAACAAGCCTGACGATCGATCTCGGCAATGCTTCCAACAACAGGCGCTCACGGATGACGGCGGCTTTTGCCTGCTTTGCGGCCGAGGATACCGCACCAGGCTGTTGTCACGAGACGGGCAGTACTGAAGTACTGGTCAAGCGCGGAACTCGCATCCGAAGTCGGACTATGTCGATATCCCAGTAGACCTTCAGCTTTCTAGGAAGGTGTCGCTGTTCCAGGTCGCGGCGCGGTAGTACGTCCGACTGATTCCGACCGGCCTCTAATTGTGGTTGATGACGATGCTCGAGGCTGTCGTACGCCCCGCATACCGCATCGTCCCGCCGACCGCGGGCATTTCAGTATCCGTCAAGGACCGGCCTCGAGCACTTGTCCAATCAACAAAGAACACATGAGCAATTGAGATGGCTATTGGCAACATGGCGAGCGCCTCCCTGACGCAAAGCAAAGGAGGTTCACACCAAAGATGCGAGCACGCGTTGGAACTTCTGCATACGCATCGTGGTAACCCCTCGGAGGAAATTGACCGGGTGCTTGCCGACGACCCCCAATGCGTATTCGGTCATTGCCTGCGTGCTGCGCTCATCGTTCTTGCCGACAACCCGACCGCGCGCCCTGCGCTAGCCGCGAGCGTGACGGCCATCGAAGCGGCAAAGACAGGCGTGGATAAGCGCCTGCTTCGTCACGCCGACGCGGCACGCGCCTGGTTAAAGGGCGACCCCGGTCTTGCGGCCGAGCGTTACGGTGCCATCGCCGTCGAGTGGCCGCGCGACATTCTCGCCCTTGTGGTCGCGCATGCGTTTGATTTCCGCTTCGGGTGGCGACACATGCTGGTGGATCGTATTGACCAGGTGCTGCCCGCATGGGTGGCTACCGCACCCGGTTACGCGAGCGTCCTTGCGATGTACGCATTTGGTCTGGAGGAGAACGGCCAATACGATCGCGCCGAGGCGGTAGCGCGCCGAGCCCTGGCCCTCGATCCTCGTCTTCCTGCAGCCATTCACGTCATTTCTCATGTGATGGAGATGCAGGGGCGCACCGCTGAGGGCCTGAAGTTCCTGGCCGCTACTGAATCGGTGTGGGGCAAAGGCACTGCGTTTTCCGTGCATCTGGCATGGCATCAGGCTTTGTTCCATCTCGATGCGGTTGACCCGCACTCTGCGCTCGCGATCTATGATTCGCAGATCGCGAAGCCCGGCGCTTCTGAAATGCCCGCGCTTGCTGATGCTTCGGCGTTGCTTTGGCGGCTCCAACTCCGCAATATTAAAGTCGGCGCGCGTTGGCACCTATTGGCCGATCGCTGGGAGACACACTCATTTGCTGGCGTGCGGCCTTTCTACGCCGTGCATGCGATGATGGCGTTCGCCGCGGTTGGACGCCCCGCCGCCATAGCGCGTGTGTTCGCAGCGCTGCCGCGCACCGATGCAGGCAATGTCTCGCTGTCAGCTCCGCAGGATGCGCTCGCCGCGCCATTCTGCGAAGCGCTGCTCGCCTTTGCCCGCAGCGACTATGCGATGAGCGTCGAATGGCTGAAGCGCGTGCGCCACATCGCGGATCACTGCGGCGGCAGCCTCGCACAGTGCGACCTCATCCATCTTACGTTCACCGAGGCTGCTTTGCGCGCGCGCAAGGCTCGTCTGGCCCGTGCCCTGGTGGCCGAGCGATCAGCACAAAAACCGACGAGCCTTCTCAATCAATTGCTGCAACGGCGCGTTCTTACAATGTCGGCGGTTGCATGACGATTGGCATCTGGAGCCGACCGAGATCTCCAAGCGTGTCCGCTGGGTGTCACCCTTGTCATCACCCACGTCGAGCGGGGGGCCGGTAGCGGGGGCTCGCCAGAGTGGATGCCAGCAGGCGATAGCGGCGTTCATTTCGGTGCTCCGCCACGCGCATAGTGGGTTTCCATTGTTGCGTCAGCGATAGGGGCATCGAGTGTCAACGCTTGGGCAATCTCGCGTTCCCACCGATCGCCATTGGCCCGAAGGCGTTGCTTGTCGTGGTAGGGCTCTTCACGCGTCTCGTTCGCAAATTCGAAATTGGGCCCTTCGACGATGGCATCGACGGGAGGAGGTGCGTGAAGATGCACCGCGTGATGAACCGTACCTGTTCTATGGCTAGGGCCTTGGGCTGGCGGACGAGTTGGGTCGCGACGGCCGGGTCCAATCGAGGTAGCTTGGGGATCAAGCGGTGCGAAGCGCATCGCCCCGCACACGATCTGACCGGAGGAGACGATGGGGGAAGCGAAGCGCTGGAAGAAGCGGCCCGACAATTCGACCTGGGGTGACTACGGGGCTGACGATCAGCTCGGGCGGATGAATGAGCTCACGCCTGAGAAAGTCAAGCAGGGCATCGCCGCGGTGAAGGAAGGCAAGACGTTCTGCTTGTCCATGCCGCTCGACTATCCGGGCGGTAACGTGCTGAACCCGCGTCGACACCCGCCGCAGCTGCGCCCCAGTGTGCGCGTCGATAGACCAAACTGGCTCTACCGCACCGAGTGGGAGAACCCGGGGATGACCGACGTCATCAACGACGACGTCGTCATCATGCATCTGCAGTATTCGACGCAGTGGGACACGCTGGCCCACGTCGGCGC
>Ga0075418_10004852_pt1 | contig 15253 bp, 13 predicted proteins | sample SoiMetdeltSBSDD2_FD_81776 | JGI IMG/M metagenome (GOLD analysis project Ga0075418, IMG submission 81776) | Bulk soil microbial communities from a Populus tree surrounding site in Tennessee, USA - Soil MetaG P. deltoides SBSDD2 | ecosystem: Environmental > Terrestrial > Soil > Tree plantation...
CCTCCTCCCCCCAGGCAAGCAGGGCGAACCAGCGCCTGGCGGCGGGGAGATCGAGCAGGCCGTCCGGTGGCTCCGGCGCGGGGACGCGGCTCCGGAAGAAGCCCTCGAACGGGTCGAACCGTTCCGGCGCGACGGCGGATCGCGCCAGGGCGCGACCGCGGGGAGGAATGATCCCTGTCGATTGGCGCATGGGTCCCTCCGCGGGAGCGATTCGATGGTACGAGCGCGGTCCGGAAGAGGTTCCAGAGCAATTCCGGTCCTGCCCTCGGAACTGGGAGTCCTGGTATCCTTTTGCGCCCTTTCTTCGGCTACTCTAGGCAGCCCATGCCCTCGGCCCTTCAGGAGGCTTCATGAAATCCGCCTGTCGGCTTGTCGCCGTCCTCGTCTCCTTCGTTCTGCAGCTCTCCGCCGGACTCGATGCATCGTCCGCCGCCCCGGCGCCGGCTCCCCCGGCGGCTCCACCAGGAGCCTCAACGTCCGAGGGAGCGCGCGCGAAGCCGGCTTCCGACCTCTTCCAGCCGATGGATGTCTTCGGCCTCGAGTGGGCTTCCGATCCCGAAATCTCTCCCGACGGCCGGCGCGTCGCCTACGTCAGGGGCTCGATGGACGTGATGAAGGACAGGCGGCGCTCGCAGATCTGGCTCATCGACTCCGACGGCGACGACCACCGCCCGCTGACCTCGGGCGCCGGGGAGTTCGCGCCGCGCTGGTCGCCGGACGGCCGCCGCATCGTCTACGCGGCGCAGGAGGGGGATTCGGTGCAGCTCTTCGTGCGCTGGATGGACAGCGGCGTCGTGACCCGGCTGGCCCAGCTCCCGCGCGCCCCCGGCGGCGTCGCCTGGTCGCCCGACGGGCGATCGATCGCCTTCACGATGCTGGTCCCCGAGAAGCCGGAGCCGCTCGCCAAGATGCCGGAGAAGCCAGAGGGCGCCGAGTGGGCCAGGCCTCCCAAGGTCATCACCCGGATCGTGTTCCGCGTCGACGGCGAGGGCTTTCTCGAGGAGGGTTTCTACCACCTGTTCGTCGTCCCCGCCGAAGGCGGGACGCCGCGGCAGCTCACTTCGGGATCGTTCCACCACGACGGGCAGCCGGCCTGGACTCCCGACGGAAAGTTCCTCCTGATCTCGGCCAACCGCCGCGAGGACTGGGAGACCGAGCCACTCGAGTCGGAGATCTACGAGATCGCGGTGGCCAACGGCGCCATCCGCCCGTTGACCGACCGCCGCGGGCCCGACACGTCCCCCGCCGTTTCACCCGACGGCCGCTTCATCGCCTACGTCGGATTCGACGATCGCTATCAGGGCTACCAGGTCACGTACCTCTATCTCATGAACAGGGACGGCACGCGAGCGCGACTCGTGACCGGTGCCTACGACCGCGACATCTACCAGCCGACGTGGAGCCGCGACGGCAGGCGGATCTACTTCGCGACCTCCGACCAGGGGAACGGCAAGGTCGGCTGGGTGGTGGTCGATGGCGGCGCGAAACCCGAGATCCTCGCCTCCGACGTGGGCGGCGGCGATCTCGGCCGCCCCTACGCCGGCGGCTCCTTCTCGGTCGCCGCCGGGGCGGCAGGCCAGGGCGCCGGCCGCTTCGCCTACACCTGGACGCGGCCCGAGCGGCCGGCGGAGGTGGCGGTCGGCGGGCCGGGGGTCAAGACGGCCGTCCTGACGCGGCTCAACGACGACGTGCTCACGGGCAAGCGGCTCGCGGCGGCGGATGTCATCTGGACCGAGTCGTCCTACGACCACCGCAGGATCCAGGGCTGGATCATGAAGCCCCCCGGCTTCGACACGGCGAAGAAACATCCGCTCATCCTCGAGATCCACGGCGGCCCGTTCGCCAACTACGGCGATCGCTGGGGCGCCGAGATGCAGCTCTACGCCGCGGCCGGATACGCCGTCCTCTACTCCAACCCGCGAGGCTCGACGAGCTACGGCGAGGAGTTCGGCAACCTCATCCATCACGCCTATCCGGGGAACGATTACGACGACCTGATGAGCATCGTCGACGCCGCGGTCGGGCGCGGCTTCGTCGATCCCGCGAACCTCTTCGTCACCGGCGGCAGCGGCGGCGGGGTCCTCACCGCCTGGATCGTCGGCAAGACCGACCGCTTCCGGGCCGCGGTGTCCGCCAAGCCGGTCATCAACTGGAACAGCTTCGTCCTGACCTCGGACTTGCCCAACTTCTTCTACCGCTACTGGTTCACCTCGCCGCCCTGGGAGCACCCCGAGGAATACCTGAAGCGCTCGCCGCTATCGTTGGTGGGGAACGTCAGGACGCCCACAATGCTCCTGACCGGCGAGGTCGACTATCGCACGCCGATCTCGGAGTCCGAGCAGTTCTACGAAGCGCTCAAACTGCGCAAGGTCGACACGGCGCTGGTGCGGGTGCCCGAAGCCTCCCACGCCATGATCGGACGCCCGAGCCAGCTGATCGCCAAGGCGGCGCACATCCTGGCGTGGTTCGAGAAGTACCGGAAGCCCGGGGCCTGACCTCGCGGTCACCTAGGCCTTCCGCGCCTCCGGGAAGCGCGGCAGACCGTCGTCCGGGATCGGCTCCCAGGGCGCGGCGTACGCGACGTATTGCCGGGCCGACGGACGGATGCCGGGATCCGCGTCGAAGGTGCCCATGCGGACGCTGATGATCTCGGGGTCCGCCTGGCTCTGGCTCCAGAGGGCCCCGCCGCAGTTCGAGCAGAAGACCTTCGCGAAGCCGTCCGGCGGCCGGTACGCCTTGATGAAGTCCTGGCCCGCGAGAACCCGCAGCGATCCGGAAGCGATCCGGGCCGAGACGGCGGCCGCCGTCCCCGTGCGGCGCTGGCAGCGCGTGCAATGGCAGTAGGCCGCCGTCACCAGGGGCTTCGTGATCTCGTAGCGGACGCTGCCACAGAGGCAGTGGCCGGTCAGCGGAAGCGCAGCCATGCTGTTCCCTCCTCGTAGGTCGTATCCCCATCCTACGCCCAACCCAGGGGCCGACGGAAGCGGTCCGCTCGGGGCTTGACACGCTCTCTGTTTTCCTATATCTACTGCAAAGCAATATATAGGTTCACTACAGGAGAACCTCCGATGTTCAGTCGCGAGTTGAAGAAGGGGAGCACCGAGCTGCTGATCCTGTCGCTGCTCGAGAGCGGACCGCGGCATGGCTACGACATCGGCAAGATGATCGAGCGCCGGTCGCTCGGCAAGCTGCAGCTGCGGATCGCGTCTCTCTATCCGATGTTGTGCCGCCTGGAGAACCGCGGTCTGATCCGCGGGCGCTGGCTGGAACGGCCCGGGGAGCGGCGTCGCCGTTTCTACCGCCTCACGGCCGACGGACGACGCATGCTCCTCCGGGAGCGCGAGACCTGGCGGGAGTTCATGGTAGCGGTCAATCGTGTCGTCGGGCGCGGCCATGCCTGATTGGCGAGCGTACGTCCGCGAGCGGCTGCGCCTCCCGGGGCTGCGGGCTGAGCGCGAAGTCGAGATCATCGAGGACCTGGCGCAGCAGCTGGAGGATCACTATCGGGGCGCCCTGGAGCGCGGCGCGTTGGAGGCCGAAGCGCAGGCCGCGGCGGAGCGCGAGATCCAGGACTGGGACGCCCTGGCGCGGGAGATCACCCGGTCGGACGCGCGCCGCCGCCTGCCGGTCGACCAACAAGTTATCGAACGGCTGGATTCCACCGGTGCGCTGCGTCGGCGCACGGACGCCGGGCGAGGGCCCACGGACGCGGAGCGCCGATCCATCAGCGCGAAGGCCGCCGGGATGGCCTCACAGCTCCTGGCCGACCTGCTCCACGGGGTCCGTCTGGTGTACAAGAGCCCTGGGTTCACGGCAGCGGTCCTGGTCACCCTCGCGCTCGGTATCGGCGCGAACGCGGCGGTGTTCACCATCCTCAACGCCGTCCTGCTGCGGCCGCTGCCCTACGCCGATCCAGACCGGCTGGTGCGGATCTTTGAAAGCAACCCGCAGCGCGGCTGGCCGCTCTTCTCGGCGTCGCAGCCGAACTTTCTCGACTGGCGCGACCAGAGTGTCTCGTTCGACCGGATCGCGGCCTCGACCGCGCGAGGGCTCAACCTCACGGTGAACGGCGAGGCGGAGCGCATCCCGGGCATGTCTGTCTCGCACGATTTCTTCCCGCTGCTCGGGGTCGAGCCTGCGCTGGGGCGCGGCTTCCGTCCCGAGGAGGACGCTCCAGGGAGCGGGGAGCGCGTCGTCCTGATGACTCGCGGCCTGTGGCAGCGCCGCTTCGGAGGGGATCCGGCGATCATCGGGCGCACGATCACGCTCGACGACGCGCCGCACACGGTCATCGGCGTGGTGCCGGAGTTCTACTGGCGGCCTTACGAGCTGTTCGTGCCGCTGCGCGCCGACGCGGCCGGAGATCGATCGGATCACCGACTGTCGGTCTACGGCCGGCTGAAGCCAGGCGTTGGCCTGTCGCAGGCGGAGGCCGAGCTGCGCGGCCTCGCCGATCGTCTGGCGCGGCAGTATGCCGACACGAACACCGGCTGGACGGTGAGCCTGCAAACCTTCTTCGACTGGACGGTTCCCAAGGAATCGCGCCGCGCGCTGCACGTGCTGCTTGGCGCCGTGGCGCTCGTGCTCCTGATCGCCTGCGCCAACGTCGCTGGTCTCCTTCTGGCGCGGGCCACGGCGCGCCGGCGGGAGATCGCCATCCGCGCCGCGCTCGGCGCCAGCCGCTGGCGTCTCGTCCGCCAGCTCCTGGCCGAGTCGATCCTGCTGGCGGCGCTCGGGGGCGGCCTCGGGCTGCTGCTCGCCCAGTGGGGGCTTGACGCGCTGGGGGTGGCGGCCGGCTCTGCGGTGCCGCGGGCCGACGAGATCTCCCTCGACCACCGCGTCCTTCTCTTCACGCTAGGCGTGTCGCTCGTCACGGGGATCCTCTTCGGACTCGCGCCGGCCCTGCAGGCGACCCGCGTCGACTTTCACTCCACGCTCAAGGAGGGCGGAACGGGCGGCGCGGCGCGACAGCGGGCGCGCAGCGCGCTCGTGGTCGTCGAAGTCGCGCTGTCGCTGGTCCTGATGGTCGGCGTCGGCCTGCTGCTCCGCAGCCTCGTGGCGCTGCTCGACGTGAAGCCCGGTTACGAGACCCAGAACCTCCTCGTCGCCCGCATCAGTCTCCCCGAGGTCAGGTATCCGTCGGCGAAGGAGTTCGTCGCCTTCCACGAGCGGCTCCGGGAGCGCCTGCGCGGGGTGCCCGGGGTCGAAGCGGCCTCAACGGCCAGCGGCTTGCCGATGGACGGCAACACCATGGCGATGGAAGTGCACGTCGATGGCGCCGGGGCCCCGACCGACGGTCAGCATCCGTCGGCGGAGTGGCGGCTCGTGGCCCCGGGATACTTCCACACCATGGGAATCCCAATCCTGCGCGGGCGCGATCTGGACGAACGCGACCTGGCGCCGGAGACGCGCGACCTGCGCGGTGTCGTGATCAACGAGGAACTGGCCCGCCGGCTCTGGCCCGGCCAGGACCCGATCGGCCACCGGTTCCATCCGTGGAACGCGAAGAATCCGTCGGTCGCGGTCGTGGGTGTGGTCGGTGACGTCCGGCTCTCCGCGCTCGACGAGACCCCGGAGCCGGCGGTCTATCTGAATTCCAACCAGGGCGTCTGGAACCCGATGCAGATCGTCGTGCGCACCCAAGGCGATCCAAGCGCGTTCGCCGGCCTCCTGCGGGGCGAAGTGCGGGCGCTCGACCCCGGCGTGCCGGTGTCGCAGGTGCGCACCATGGACGAGTTGATCGATCGATCGACGGCGTCCCGGCGGTTCACGATGACGCTCCTGGCGATCTTCGCCTCCGTGGCGCTCCTGCTCTCCGGCGTGGGACTCTTCGGCCTCATGGCCTATCTCGTGGCGCAGCGAACGCACGACATTGGAATCCGCATGGCGCTCGGTGCCAGCAAGCGCCACATCCTGGGCCTGATCGTCGGGCACGGGATGCTCTTGACGTCGCTCGGCCTTGTCGCCGGGCTCGCTGCGGCCCTCGCGCTCGCACGGCTGATGCGCAGCTTGCTCTTCGGCGTCGGCGCCCACGATCCGCTGACCCTGGCCGCGACGATGCTGCTCCTGGCGCTCGTGGCCCTGGCGGCCTGCTGCGTCCCCGCCCGCCGCGCCGTTCGCGTCGACCCGATCGTCGCGCTGCGCTGCGAGTAGCGCTGTCAGCCGCTCGAATCGCGGTGCGGTCCGCGCCTCAGCCGGGCAGGATGTTCTGGTTCATGCGCAACAGGTTCAGCGGGTCGTACTTCCTCTTGATGCGGCGGAGACGTCCGTAGTTGGAGCCGTAGGCCGCGGCGACCCGGTCGGCCGGCTCGTCGCGGTCCATGTAGTTCACATAATGACCGGCAGAAGGCATCGAGCGCGCCGTCGACCTCGACGACCTCCTTGCACGGCATGGCGACGATGATCACGCGCCGGGGCGCCATGGCTCCTCCTGGTCCCGTTCCGGATCTCTCTTGTCGCATCACTCGGGCTTGTCAGCAATGACAATTATCCCAAGTATCCTGCCACATGGCAGGAGGGCGCAAGGACCCTATCGGGCGAGGAGTGGATCGTGTGCGCGACGGCGTCCGGGCTACGGGGTCTCGAAGGAACTCGCGGTGATCGTCTGATTGCCGCTCGCGTCGATGGCGAGGACCTCGAACCCGTGCTGGCCCGCCGCGAGCGTGTCCGCGAACTCCCGCGGCAGCGTTACCTGCGTCGCCGAGGCCGGCAGGGTCACCTGAAAGGGGTCGACGATGACCTGATACCCCGTAACCTGGATCTTCCTGTTGGGGAACCCGGGCGGCGGGCCCGTGACGGGCCGCCAGCGGATGACGATGGAGCCGCTGTTCACTTCGGCGGAGACCACCGGTCCATCGGGCACGGCGTGCGAGAAGGTCGAGGTGTTCGTCAACTGGACTCCATCGGCCGTCACGCCGACGAACTTGTACTTCCCCTCCGGGAACAGTGCCAGAAGGTCCTCGAGCGGGATCTCGTCCAGCGACGGCTCCGATCCTTCGAAGAACATCTCGGAGAGGCCGAGCTGTGGCCTCGCATAGGGCCCTTTGCCGGTCGCCTCGAAGACCGTGGTACCCACCGGGTTGACGATCCGGACCGACTTCCAGTCCTCCGCGTCGAGGAACACATGAAAGCCGAGATCGTTGTCCGTCGAGTTGTACTCGATGAAGATCCGGGCCTGCTCGAATTTTGGGGGAGCGGCCCACGCCGTACCCGATAGCGCAAGGGCCGCGGCTGCTGTCAGGAAAACCTGCATCCGGCGCACGTGTCGTGTCATGGCGTCCCTCCTTGACGAACGAGGTCCGGCAGGTCGGCCGGCCCTCCCTTCGTTAGAGCCTGCGACCGGACTCGATCCTTCGGTGCATGTTTACGACCGACAAGAGCCGCCGCGCGGGGTCAGTGGAACAGCAAGGACGCCTTCCGGATCGTCTGCAGCACGCCCCAGAGAAGAGGCGCGCCCACCAGGGCCCAGGCCGTCAGGACCGCCGGCCACCGGCCCGACTCGAAGCGGGATCGGCCGCCGGCGCTCGCGGGCGCGGGGCCGTCGCTGTCCTGCATGAAGCGCGCGTCGTGCACGGGGCGGACCAGGAGATTGGCGATCAACCCGGCGACCAGCAGGGACGCCAGCAGGTACATCGTCATGTTGTAGGCGGCTGCGGGCGGGACGCCGGCGTCGATCTGACGCTGCCGGATGGCGTTCACGAGCAACGGGCCCAGGGCGCCCGCGACGGACCAGGCCGTCAGCAGCCGGCCGTGAATGGCGGCGACGAACCGGGTGCCGAACATGTCCGCCAGGTAGGCCGGGATGGTCGCAAATCCGCCGCCATACATCGTGAGGATCAGGCAGAAGATCGCCACGAACAGCGCGACGCTCCCGGAGCGGCCCGCGGAGGGAACAGCAGAGTAGAGCAGCATGCCGAGCGCGAAGAAGATCGAGTAGGTCGTCTGCCGGCCCAGCCGGTCGGACAGGCTGGCCCAGCCGATCCGCCCGGCGATGTTGAAGAGGGACAGCAGGCCGACGAAACCGGCCGCCGCCGACGCCGTCACCCGCCCCTTGAAGACCTCCTGGATCATCGGCGAGGCCTGCTCCAGAACGCCGATCCCGGCGCTGACATTCATGCAGAGCACCAGCCACAGCAGCCAGAACTGGGGAGTCTTCCAGGCCTCGTTCACGTGCGCGTTCCGGCTCGTGACCATGGCGCCCGACCCGGCCTTACCGGTCCATCCCTCCGGCCTCCATCCGGGTGGAGGCAAGCGATAGCCGAAAGCGCCGCACAGCATCGCCGCCAGATAGACGAGACCCATGACGACGAAGGTCTCACACAACCCGACCGACGAGGGGGACGCGAACCGCCGCATCAGGAAATCCGCCAGCGGCGCGCCGATGAGCGCCCCGCCGCCAAACCCCATGATGGCCATGCCGGTCGCCATGCCGCGGCGATCCGGAAACCACTTGATGAGCGTGGAGACCGGCGAGATGTAGCCGAGGCCGAGGCCGCATCCCCCGATGACGCCGTTACCGAGATAGACGAGCCACAGCTGGTGCGTCCGGACTCCCAGCGCCGCGACCAGGTAGCCGCCTCCCCAGCACAGGGCCGCCACCACTCCCGCCTTTCGCGGCCCGACCGTTTCGGCCCAGCGGCCGAACAGCGCCGCCGAGAGACCCAGGACGATGATGAAGATCGTGAAGACGAGGGCGATCGCGGTCTGCGACCAGTCGCCCGGGGCCGGCTGCGTGATGCCGAGGACGCGCGTCAGCGGCAGCTTGAAGACGCTGTAGGCGTAGGCCTGCCCGATCGACAGGTGCACCGCGAGCGCCGCCGGAGGCACCAGCCACCTGTTGAATCCGGGCCTCGCGATGATGCGCTCCCGGTCGAGCAGTCCGTGTGTCGTCACAAGTCCGGGCGATTCTGCCATGACCCAACCCGGAGCCGGTCCATTTCATGAACGGGACACGCTGGTTGAACGCTCCAGGTCCCTGATCTAAAGTTGTCAACCACGCCACGGAAGGAGAAACCGAAGATGAACACCGTCCGCCTGCACCGTGTCCTGCGCTGCCCTCCGGAGCGCGTGTACCGCGCGTTCCTCGATCCCGATGCCATGAGCAAGTGGCTCCCTCCGCACGGCTTCACGGGGAAGGTGCACCAGATCGACGCCAAAACCGGAGGCAAGTATCGGATGTCGTTCACCAACTTCAGCACCGGTCAGAGCCACGCCTTCGGCGGCGAGTACATCGAGCTCACCCCGAACGAGCGCATCCGGCACACGGACCAGTTCGAGGACCCGAACCTGCCCGGGGAGATGCTGACGACCATCACGCTGCGCAAGGTGTCCTGCGGCACCGACCTCAGCGTGGTCCAGGAAGGGATTCCAGACAGCATTCCAGTCGAGTCCTGCTATCTTGGATGGCAGGAATCGCTGGGCTTGCTGGCCCTGCTCGTGGAAGCCGAGATCCCAGACTGAACAAGCGTCGCGAGGAGGAGGTGAACGTGGAAACCGCCAGGCAGATAGCGTCGTTCCTGCTGCGCGTAGTGTCGGGGCTGCTGTTCATGCAGGCAGGAGGCCTGAAGATTCTCGATTGGTTCGGCGGCTTACCCGCGGAGTTCGGCGGGCATCCCGCCTTTCTCAGCCAGACGTGGATTGGCGGCACGCTCGAGCTCGTGGGCGGCGTGGCGGTGATGCTCGGGCTCTTCACCCGCCCCGTCGCCTTCATCTTGTCCGGCGAGATGGCCGTCGCCTACTTCCAGTTTCACCAGCCCAACGGCTTGTGGCCTGTCCAGAACCACGGCGAGCCGGCGGTGCTGCTCTGCTTCATCTTTCTCTACTTCGCCGCTCACGGCGCCGACGCGTGGAGCCTCGACGGCCTGATCACACGGACGCGCCGCGGCGGCTCGGCGGCGGGAGCTCACTGATGTATTGGCTTCAGTAGGTGCATCTCCGGCAACAGGAAGACTCCTGGATGCAGGCGCACACACCCTTGCCGCAGATCCTGTCGCAATCCTTGTCCACGTTGCAATTGTTCGAGCAGCAGCCCGGCTTGACGACTTCTTCCCACTGACCCTGGCTCGACGCCAGGTCGGAAGCCGCGTCGCAGGCGTCGCTCTGCAGACTATCGACGGAAGGCACAGCCAGAGCTTCGGCCTGGTGGGCCGGCTGCGAGGCGATTGGCGGAGTCGTCGCCCGGCCCGCCGCCAAAAGCGCTACGACCCCCAACACCACGAGGATTCCACGCGTTCTCATCATCTGGTTTCCTCCTCTGAGATGGGCGATCCAGATCCCTGTCGAGCTCGAATGACACTCCTCTTGGTCGCGGCTACTCCGACTGGGTCGTGACGGTCAGCCTGCGGTAGGCGGCCATGTGCTGGATGGCCTCCCTGGGCTTGCCGAGGCCTCGGCACAGCAGGGCGAGGTTGTAGTGGCAGTCCGCGAAGCGGGGATCGTCTTTCAGCGCCGCCTCGTACGCCTGCATCGCTTCCCTCTTCCGGCCCATGTCCTCGAGAAGGACGCCCAGGTCGTAGCGCAGGACCGGATCGTCGCCGCTCACCCGCATCGCGTCGCGGTAGACTGCCTCGGCCCTGTCGAGGCGGCCTGTCTCGTGGAGCAGGCACCCCAGGTTGATGTGGGCCTTGATGAGACCGGGGTCCGCGGCCACAGCCTGCTCGTAGGCCTCGAGCGCGGCTTGCGGGTTCTGCGTCTCCAGGGCGGCTCCCCGGTCGAACCACTCCTCCGCGCTCGCCGGCGGCGGCGCGCTCCGCGGCTCGAGCGTGCCCAGCGAGGCTGCGGCCGGGTCGCTCTCGAAACTGAGCAGGTACTGTCCCGATTCGGCCTGCCAGCGGCGGTCCCCTTCCTTGACCACGACGGAATCGGCTTCCGCCGAGATGCTCACTCCGGAGAGGGGCATCGATTCGGGGAGCCGGCGCCGCAGCTCCCGCACCGATCGTCTGATGCTCTTGCGCGGGACTTTGGCCGTGGCGAGCGCCTCGGCGCTGCGCAGGACGATCAGATCCTGGAACGAGAACAGCCAGGCGTTGCGCGGCCCGCGCGCGGGGGACACGATCCCGGCCTCGACCAGCGAGCGGATCCTGCTGCGCGGGAGGTGAACGAGCCTCTCGACGTCGCGCACGCTGTACTGGTGCATCGCGGCCCGGCTCCTCCCTACTTCTTGGCGGTCTTCCTCGCGGGGCTCTCCGCCTCCTGGGCGCGCCTGGGGGGCTTGCGCCCTGCGGCCTGAGGCTGGGGTGCCGCGGCCTGGGACTCGCGCGACTTGGCGGGAGCCTTCCTCTCCAGGCTCGCGCGCAGGGCTTCCATGAGATCGATGACCTGGCCGCCGCCCTCGGGCTCCTCGGCCATCGTGAACTCCTGACCGTCGACCTTCTTCTGCACGGCCGCCTCGATGCGCCCGCGCACCTGGTCGACGTACGGGGTCGGATCGAAGGTGTCGGAAGCCTGCTGCTCGATCAGCTGCTGCGCGAGCTTGAGCTCGGCGTCTTTGACCTCGCTCTTCGGAATGTCGATCTCCTGGATCGACCGCACCTCGCCGGCGTACAGGAGTTGCTGCATGACCAGACCGTCCCCCATCGGCCGGACCATCACGATGTACTGCTTGCCGCGCGCCGCCCAGCGGCCGATCGCGCAACGTTTGGACTCGCGCAAGGCCCGGGCGAACAGCGCGTAAGGCTTGGCGCCTCCCTTGTCGGGCGCGATGTAATAGGCCTTGTCGAAGTACACCGGGTCGATGGAGGCTATCGGCACGAACTCGGAGATTTCCGCGCTGTGCGTCCCAGCCTCTTCCATCGTCTTGAGCTCCTCGGGCGTGAACATCACATACTGGTCCTTGGAGAATTCATAGCCCTTCACCATGTCTTCGCGCGGGACCGGCACCTCCTCCTTCGCGCAGAGGTACTGCTGCTTGAGCCGCGACCCGCATCCCTTGTGCAGGAGATTGAAGGAGATCGCGTGGCTCGCCTCGGTGGCGGAGAAGAGCTTCACGGGGATTGAAACGAGCCCAAAGGAAACGGTCAGAGACGCGATGGATCGTGGGGCCATGCTTCCCTCCGGTTTCTGTCAGGTCGAGCGTTTGAGCACGCCCTCGAGGCTCTGCTTGCGCCTCAGGGAGTCGCGCCAGCGATCGCCGGTCGCCGCCAGGCGCTCGGCGGCATTGCTGATCCTGAAGTCGAGCGGGTGCGCCTTCGAAAGCTCCTCCCACGTCAGCGGCATCGACACCGGACCGCCGGCCGCGCCCCGCGGCGAATAGGCCACGTTCAGCGTCTTGCCGCGGACGTTCATATTGTAGTCCAGGAAGATCTTTCCGGTCCTCTTGGGGACGCTCCACTCCATGGTGATGTCCTTCGGGTGCCGGCGCATGAGGTGCCGCCCGACGATCTCGCACACCTCACGGGCCGCTCCGAAGTCGAGGGTGCGGCGGATCGGCACGAAGACGTGCAGCCCGGTCTTGCCCGAGGTCTTGACGATCGACTCGAGCGACATGCTCTGGAGCAGCTCGCGCAGCCGGAACGCCACTTCTTTACCCTTCTCGAAGGCCGCCGTGTTCAGCTCCGGCTCAGCGCCGGGCGCCTCCTGGCCGGAATATATGTAGGGATCGAGGTCGAAAACAAGGTAGTCGGGGCAGTTGAGGACGGAGCCTTCCAGCGATGCCAGCGAGGAGTCGTAGTCGGAGCCTCTCCCCGCGGCATCCGGGCCCGGCTTGGCGCGCGAATGCCAGACGTGGAATTCGAGCGTCCCCGACTGTCCGAGCCACAGGAGCGTCGGCAGGTTGTTGCACAGCAGATAGTCGTGCCGTTCGTCCTTGTGCTCCGAGAAGACGGTGATTGTCTCAGCGAACTCGGGACGCTCCTGATCCCAGTGCTTCTGGAAGAAGCGCTGCCCGTGGATGCCTTCCGGCATGCGGATCATGGTGAGCGGGCGGTCGGCGAGATGCGGCAGCATGAACGGAGACGCCTGCGCCAGATAGCGCAGCAGATCGCGCTTGGTCAGCGCCTTTTGCTGCAGCCCCGCGTCGGCGGGCCAGTAAACACGATCGAGGTGCGTCAGGCGGATGCGGTGCGGCCCCACGACGAGCGGGAACTCCTTCCGGGCGTTTTCCAGCTGCGCCACAATCCCCTTGATCTCTCCGGTCGCGCCCTGAGCCTGGCGCGCCGCCGGTGGTGCCTGGGGCGGCGTCTCCGACACGCGCGTCTTCCGCACGTCGCGCGCGTTCAGGTCGTCGCGCAACCTCATGTAGACGGGCGCGCGAAGATGACCGTCCGGGGTCCAGGAGTGGAACTTGACCTCGACCACCACCTGGGGGTCCACCCAGGTGGTCGGGTTCGGCAGATCGGGCTTCTCGGCGAACGGGCAGGAGTCCCGTTCGAGTGGCTCCAGTTTCGCCTTCATCAGCGCCAGGGCGCGCTCGTCGAAGCCCGATCCGACGTGCGAGGCGAAACGCAGCGCCCCCTTGTCCCAGTAGCCGACGAGCAGCGCGCCCAGCGCCCCGCGCGACCCCTTGCCCCGCGTGTAGCCGCCGACGACGAAATCCGCGCTCTGGGTCGGCTTGACCTTCACCCACTGCGCCGAGCGGCGTCCCGACTCGTAGCGGCTGTCCTTGCGCTTGCCGACGACGCCTTCGAAGCCGCTCGCCAGCGACGCCTCGTTGAGGGCGAGGCCGTCCTCCGACGCGTGCACCAGCTGCACCCGCGGCGTGGGCAGCAGGCATTGGGAGAGATAGCGCCGCCGATCGCGGTACGGCGACTGGCGCAGGTCGATGCCGGCGAAGTGCAGCAGGTCGAAGCAGTAGAGCATGACCGGCACCTTCTGCTCCGCCGCCGCCAGCTCCGCCTGCGTCTTCGCCTGGGCGCGGTTCTGCAGGGCGTTGAAGGAGGGCTGGCCCTTCTCGTCGAACGCCACGATCTCGCCGTCCAGGATCATCGCGCCCGCCGCCTGCCTGGCCAGCTCTTCGGTCAGGCGCGGAAACGACGGCCCGAGCTCGAGCCCGCGGCGCGAGCGCAGTTTCACCGTCTTGCCGTCGATGAAGGCCAGCACGCGGTAGCCGTCGAGCTTGGGCTCCCACATCCAGTCGGGTCGGTTGAACGCGGACGCGCCGATCTCGGCGTGCATCGGTTCCAGATTCGCCGGCATCGGCGTGATGTCGCCCGTGGGGACGAGCCGGGACGCCGGAATGCGTTGCGGCGTGGGCACGACCTTCATCTCGTCGACGGCGATGCCGGACAGCACCGAGCGATTCCGTGCCGTGACGTCGTCGGTCGACACGAACCGATCCTTGTGCTTGATCAGGAGCCACGTCTTCGCGTCCTTGGTGCGCACCAGGGCCCACGAGCCCTTCACCTTCTCGCCGCGCAGCAGGATGCTCAGCTTTCCCTTGACCAGCCCTTCCCTCACCCGCTTTTGGGCTTCCTCGCGGTCGTGGAACCAGGTCCCGCCTTCGTCCGGGGAGTAGACGCCGCAGTCCCAGACGATCACTTCCCCGGCGCCGTACTGCCCCGGCGGTATGATCCCTTCGAAGGAGGCGTAGTCGTACGGATGGTCTTCGGTCTGGACGGCGAGGCGTTTTTCGGTAGGATTGAGGGACGGTCCCTTGGGGACGGGCCAGGACTTCAGGACGCCGTCGCACTCGAGCCGCACGTCGTAGTGCATGGCCCGGGCGGCATGCTGCTGGATCACGAAGAGCAGCGGGCCGCCACGGCGCTCGGCCATCGCGGGGGGCGGCTCGGGCGTGACGTCGAAGGCCCGCTTGGCGGTGTACTCTTCGAGCAGTGAGGACTTGGGAGCGGGGGGCTGGTTCGCGCGCTTGCTCTTCGCCACGGAAACCCTAAGAAATGCGGATGTTAACAGGAACCAGCGGCTATTCCTACAAGGAGTGGGTGGGGTCTTTCTATCCCGAGAAGCTTCAGGCGTCCGCTATGCTGCGCTATTACGCCGAGCGCCTCCCGACGGTCGAGATCAACAACACGTTCTACAGGATGCCGGCGGAGGCGCTGCTCGAGCGCTGGGCGCAGGAGGTGCCCGAGGGCTTCACCTTCACGCTCAAGGTGCCACGCCGCATCACGCACATCAAGCGCTTGAAGGGGGTCGAATCCGACGTGGCCGAGTTCTCACGTCGCGCGAACGCCCTGGGAGACAGGCTTGGCATGTTCCTCTTCCAGCTGCCCCCGACTCTGCGTAAGGATCTTCCCCGGTTGAGCGACTTTCTCGCCGGGCTGCCGCCCGGCCGGAACGTCGCCGTCGAGTTCCGCCACAAGTC
>Ga0075418_10004855_pt1 | contig 15251 bp, 11 predicted proteins | sample SoiMetdeltSBSDD2_FD_81776 | JGI IMG/M metagenome (GOLD analysis project Ga0075418, IMG submission 81776) | Bulk soil microbial communities from a Populus tree surrounding site in Tennessee, USA - Soil MetaG P. deltoides SBSDD2 | ecosystem: Environmental > Terrestrial > Soil > Tree plantation...
GACGAGGCCGGCGGCAGCACCGACGAGATGGAGCAACTCGCTGGTGAGAATCGCCGCCTCGGAGCCGAGCTCACCGCTGCCGACATGCATGAGCATGATCAACTGCACGACGAGCTGCAGCCCGATGAAGAAGCCCGAGATGGTGAGCACCGATCCTTCCACCGTGCCGAACCAGCGGAACAACCAGTAAAAAAGCTGCATCTGGTTGAACGGCGCCCAGATGAGGCTGATGGCCATCAGGCCGTAAATGGCGCCGGATGCTCCGAGCGCTCCGTCATCGCCGCCGAGAAGTGTATTGCCGACGACCTGGATAATGGCTCCTTCGAAGACGCCGATGGCGTTGTAGATGAGGAGGAACCGCCACCAGCCGATTTTTCCTTCCACGATCAGCCCGAAGGCCCATAGCGCCACCATGTTGACAATCAGGTGGATCGGCCCAATGTGCATGTAGTTCCAGGTAAGCCACTGGAGCGGATTAATCATGTCAAACTTGAGGATCAAGAAATCGACGATCGGTTTCAGCGCCGGCTGATCCTCCATAAACAGGATCATCGGATACGTGAAGAGAAAGACGACCACATTGACCGCGATGGTTCCCACGGTCGCGTACGGCCAGTGGTATACCGGTGCGTCGGTGCCATAAGGGAGAAGCAAGATCATAGTCGGAACCCCGGGCGCCTCTCTGTTCCACCACAGAGACTACCGCTTCCGCCAATCGATACCAGACAGCCGGGCCAACGCGAGTTGCAGCGCGTGGGTGCCGTCGCGGCCATGCCCCTGCGCCTGGAGGGCGATATAGAGCTGACGCGCCAGGGCCATCCCCGGCAGGCAGATGTTCATCCGCCGCGCTTCCTCCAGCGCGATTCCCATGTCCTTGATGAAATGCTCGACGTAAAAGCCCGGATCGAAGTTGTTGGCGATAATCCGCGGGCCGAGGTTCGATAGGGCCCAGCTACCCGCCGCTCCTGGCGCCACCGATTGCAGGACCGTCGGCAAATCGAGCCCGGCCTTGTACGCGTAAAGCAGCGCCTCGCAAATGCCGACCATGCCGGCGGCGACCAGCGTCTGGTTGACGACCTTGGTGTGCTGTCCCGCTCCCGGGCCGCCCTGGTGAATGATGGTCTTGCCCATCGCCTCCCAGCAGGGGTGCAGCGTCTGGACCACCTCGGCATCGCCGCCAATCATGATCGACAGCCGCGCTTCGCGCGCGCCGACGTCGCCGCCGCTGACCGGCGCATCGACGGCGTACACGCCGCGTGCCTTGGCAGCCTCATAGATCTCCACCGCCAGCGACGGCTCACTGGAGGTCATATCGATGAGGATATTCCCGGGCTTGCTGCCGGCCAGCGCCCCGTCCGCGCCCAAAAACACGGCCCGCACGTCGCGTGGATAGCCAACGATGGCAAACACGACGTCGCTCTCTTGCGCCACCGCCTTGGGCGAGTCGGCCCACGACGCACCGCGGTCGAGCAGGCCCTGTGCCTTGCTCTTGCTACGGTTGAACACGGTGACGGCAAAGCCCTTGCTCATCAAGTGGCCGCACATGCTGTGGCCCATGACGCCGGTGCCAATCCACCCCAGCCGCGTCGTGCCGGGGACGATTTTCGAGACGCTCATCGAGGGAAACTCAAGTGTAGGAGGAACGATCGGCAGCCCAAAAACCCAAGTACGAAGCCGACCACCGCTTCGCGGCGGTGCCCGATTCGAAACAAATCCTAAGCACGAAATCCGAATGTTTCAAACTTTGTGGTTCGGAATTGGTGCTTGTTTGGGATTTGGCGCTGCGATTTGGTGCTTTGTGCCGCCCGCCGCCCTGGCGCTGGCCAAGATTCACCAGCGGTCCGTTGGCCGGTTCAGCACTTCCGCCAGAATGATGGCGTTGCGGACGCTCTGTGGACTTCGCAGCAGCGAGGCAATTCCGTGGGCCGGACTGGCGTCGCGGATAACCGTCGCCGCCTCCGAGGGGCTCGCCGATTGCCCGGCCGGCGTGCTCTCCGTCGTCGTCCGCAGCCGTCCCACGCTGTGGTCGAATACTTGGTGCAGGTGGGCTTGCATCTCGTCGTCGGCCACCTCGACCCGATCCCCAAGCTGCTCGACGTGGGCGGCAATATCCTGGGAATGACGCATGTGATCGGCGACCGACGCCGCCACGCGGTTGCCGGATGCCGCCAGCTCCTCGGATTCGACCGGGACCAGATCGGCCCGCTGAGTACCCTGTTGCTGGGAAATGCTCTGGGTGGTGGGCGTGAGGCGCTTGGGAGGCTCGTTCCGTTGCGGCGGGGCCGGCTGCGTTTGTCCGCGCGCGCGGGCTTCCGCCTGAGCCCGCAGTTGAGCTTCGACCTGCGCTCGCCGCTGGGCGGCGCGGCGGAGGAATTCTTCAACCTCGTTGTTCATATCTGACTTGACCTCTGATCGCTGGCCCTAGGTCTTCGCCGGCGCCGCATTCGTCGGCCCCGCGATCGCCCGCCTCATATCCGTATCGGCCTGCACGTTTCGCAGCTTGTAATAATCCATGATACCCAGCTTGGCCGTGCGGAATGCCTCGGCCATCGCCTTGGGAACTTCGGCCTCGGCATCCACGAGCTTGGCGCGGCTCTCCTCGATCCTGGCAATCTGCTCCTGTTCGGCAGCCACGGCCATCGCCCGTCGCCCCTCGGCCCGGGCGCGGGCCACGCGCGTGTCCGCCTCGGCCTGGTCGGCCCGCAAGCGAGCGCCGACGTTCTCTCCCACGTCAATGTCGGCAATGTCGATCGAGACGATCTCGAATGCCGTCTGCGAGTCGAGCCGCCGGGCTAGCACGGCCTTGGAGATGCGGTCCGGGTTCTCCAGCACCTCCATATGGTCGTGCGACGAGCCGATTGCCGAAACAATGCCTTCGCCGACGCGGGCGATGATCGTCTCTTCGCCCGCTCCGCCGATGAGCTGCTGGAGATTGGCCCGCACGGTCACGCGGGCCTTCACCTTGAGCTGAATGCCGTTGCGAGCCACCGCTTCCAACGTGTCCTTGCCCGAGCCCTTCGGCGGACAGTCGATGACCTTGGGGTAGACGCTGGTTTGCACTGCCTCCAGCACATTGCGGCCCGCCAGGTCGATGGCCGTCGCCTCGCGAAAGGAAAGCTTGATGATCTTGGCCTTGCTGGCGGCAATCAGCGAGCGGACCACCAGCGGGACATTCCCCCCCGCCATGTAATGCGCCTCCAGCGCTTTGCTGGTGAGCTCTGGGTCGGCAATGCCCGCCTGGACCGCCATGATCTTGGTCTTGACGATGACGTCCTTGTTCACCTTGCGGAAGGTCATGCCAATCAGGTCCCAGATCGTGATTCCCGCCCCAGTCAGAAAGGACTGAATCCAGAGCCGGAAATAGTTGGCAAAAATGGCTCCGATGATGAGCAGCACCAGGAGGACAAAACCTACGCCGATCAGCGCAATCATCCCCCCCAGTTCGGAAAGCTGTGCCAGAATGCCGTACATGGCGAGTCAGACTCCAGGTTTGGCCAGGAAAAGTAACCCGTTGGTATCTCACAGGATGCGGCTTGTCAAGCGCGGGGGGGGGCGCGGTGTGATCAAACCTTGAAGGCGACGCCGCAGTGGATTCGGCAACATCCAGGTATTCAAAGATTTCGCAGGAACTGCACCGCCTGGCTGATCTCGTAAAGCGGATTGTCGCTCTGCCGCCGCTCGATCGTGATGTAGCCACGATATCGATGCTCTTCCAGCGCGGCCAAAAGCTCCGGCAGCTCGGCATTGCCGCGGCCCAAAGGGACCTCAATTCCCCGTCCCTGCGCCAGATCGCGCGTGGCGTCCGCTGCATGCACATGCAGGACGTGCTCCGCCAGCGCGCGGACGGCTTGCTGCGGCGAAAGGCCGTGGAGGATCAGGTTGCCAGGATGGAGATCGACTCCCAGCGATCCTGTAGGCAGCGCTCGGATCAGTCGCAGCAGGTCTTCGCCGCTTTCTGCTCCTGTCTCCGCGGCCAGCGTAGCCCCGACGCGTTGACCGATGCGCCCGATGTCGGCCAGGGCCTGACACATCGTGTCCCAGCCGATCCGGTCATCTTCCGCCGGCACTCGTCCCACGTGGTTGACCACGACGTTCGTCCCCAGGTCGTAAGCCAGCCGCAGCGCCTCCTGGGTCGCTTCCACACGGCGATCGAGTCCTTCCGCCACGTGGTATCCGCGCCGGGTGCGGAAGCTGGCACAGCTTACCCGCAGATTCAGATCATCTAGCATCTTCCGCACGTGCCGAATGCCCGTGCGCGAGAGTTCTTCCGGCCGCAGCTCCGTGCGCAGGTCGATCTCGACCGCGTCGGCCCCCATCTGGGCGGCGGTGAGCAGAGCCTGCTTCAGCGGCAGCCGCAGGCTGGCCAGTTGCACTCCCACCTTGATTTGCAGCACGACGATGCACCTCGGAGTTGGCAGCACTTAGGTCACGGGCCAGGGGCTAATTTCGATCGAGTTTTGTTGGGATGATCAAGCGTCCGCTACTCGTTACTTTGTACTCGATAATCATGCACTCGGAGTGGACCAGCCACGAACTTCCCCTGACCTCTGACCTCCGACCCTGACACCTGACCCCTGACTCCTGCCCCCTGTCCCTGGCCTGCCGCAAGTCGTGTGAGTAAAATGACGATGCAAGTAATGGAACGCTCAGGCGCACTTTCCGGGGGCGAACTGGATTCGACCGGGTAGCTTGAAGCGGAAGTGGCGTGCCGTGGTTGATCAGTTGGCCACGTAAAAAGCTGATCACACTTTACTAGCCGAGAGCAATCTCGCACTCGCTGCCTAACAAGGTAGCGCTGACTGCGGACCTTCTCCGGAGAGGTCCAAAAGTCAGTCGCCAATTCCGGATCGCGGCCGAACACGCCGGGTACATCGGCCGTTAAACCAAGTTCCTGGATAGCTTCAGCAGTAGTCTGCGGACGAACGACTGCTAAGGCGAAACTTAAACCATCCGCTACGCACGTAGAAGCCTCCGCGGAAATGCCGCGGGACGCGGGTTCAATTCCCGCCGCCTCCACTTAGGAAGTCGCAAATCGTTACGGCACAAGGAGTTATGAAGACAGGGGACGCGGGTACGTTTCCCGCGTCCTTTTTTGGCGCAAATGCGATTTAGAAATCTCGCAAACCGAATCAGGGCAAGTCGTTGCGGTCTGTTGACAACCTTATTCTGTCCGCTAACTCGCCCGATCGACCAATCGAAAGTGGGCGCGAAGTGCAGCGCATTTGCAGCGCCATTTCTGGCAGTCAATCATCGTTCAAAACTGTGCCAATGCCGCGGCTCTTGGTGAACTGTGCATTGCTGCTGAGCCCGAACAAGTCCAGGTAGAACGTTTCGTTGGCCTCCTTCTTGCTGTCGCCCTTGACTTCGATGGTGATCGTCTTGGTCGTCTCGCCGGGGGCGAAGGTCAGCGTGCCGGTCTTGGCCGTATAGTCCTCGCCTGCTTTGGCGCTACCGTTAGCGGTGCGGAACGACACTGCCACTGGCTGGTCGTAGGCAGCCGAGAGCGTGACCGTGAATGTGAACAGGGTCGTTTGCCCCTTCATACCCTCGGATTTGGCAACGTCGCCGATGCTGATCCGCGGTTCGTCGTCCTCGATGGTGCCATCGCCGTAGCCGTCGGAAATGGTCGCGTTGGTCGGATTGCTGAGGTTGACGACGAACATCTCATTCGGCTCGCCCAGCCGGTCGCCGTTCACCAAGACGCTGATGGTCTGGCTGGTCTCCCCGGGGGCGAACGTCAGGGTGCCGCTGGCGGCCTGGAAGTCGCTGCCGGCGATGGCGGTGCCGCCGCCGGTCGCATAGGCGACGGTGACCATCTCGGTACTGGCCTCGGACAGGGTGACAGTGAAGTTGGCGGCGGTCGTGCCCGTGTTCCCTTCCATAACGGTCGCGTTGTCAATCCTCAATGACCGGGGGCGCGGTGGCCAATTGCCGTCATTGATGTGCACCTCGAACCCGCTGTACGTCGGGTCATAGACAGTGCCAGAGACGACGACATCCGTGCGGCCGTCGCCGTCATAATCTACCGTCCCGATCTCCGAGGGGTTTGGGAGGACACCAAAGTACTCGAGCCCATAGAAGGTTCCGTCCCCGCGGCCCAGTTGGACGCCGCCATACGAGTCGCCGGCCGCCCAGCCGGCATAAATCATGACAACGTCGAGCTGGCCGTCCTCATTGAAGTCGGCCACTGCAAGTCCACCTGCATGTAGGTCAGAGATGATCGGGTCGCCGAAGCTGCCATCGCCGAGGCCGGGCTCGACGGCCACCCTGTCAAAGAAATTCCCGAGACGGTCGAGGATACCGTCGCTGGTGAAGTCGGCCAGGATCGGGGGCGGCGGCGCCCACTCGACCCCCGGGGGCGCCTCGGGGTAAATTCCGCCCCAGAGGAAGCTAGGCGTGAGGCGGTCTTCGAGGGCTTCGAGGCTGGGGCGATACATCGCGGCCCGCGGCGAGCCGCGTCGCCTGTGCTGCCGCTGGCCTCGGTTCGGTGCGAGGGCGGATTGCAGTCTCTGCAGCCAACTGTGGAATGACATGATTCGTTCTCTCTTTGCGAAGTTGGTCTGCGATAGATTGGCGGGACATCGCGGCCGGCGCGCAGACCGAGCGCCGGGGCGGTGCCGAGCCGGTGAGGAGTTTCCTTGATTGGCGGTTAGGGCCTCACCGGCCGCTCTTGTTTTCGACGCATCACGCGAGCAGCTCCGCGCCCGCGAGGGTCAAGTGCCTGCTGGCTTCATTCTTCGTCTTCCAAGTCGTCGAGTTCCTCCGGGCTGCGCAGGTAGTTCCGCAGGATGTACTTGCCGACATGGCGTCCTTGATAGGCACCCGATTCCTGGTCGAAGCGGAAATGAATGCCGCCGAAGACGCGGGCGTCATCGATATCGTCCGTGATCTCATTCCAGGCGGTGTAGTTGAGGACAATGTCGGGAAGCGTCGGATGGGTCAGCGTGACGGCATGTCCGTCCTTGCCGAAGGCCCGCTCCAGCACCGCGCGGGCGGCGCCCGACAGTGTTGCGTGGGCCGAAGGGTAGCCGGGGAATGCCGGCGTGGCGATCAGCGGCAGCCAGTCCGGATCGCGGTCGGTCAGGTCATTGCCGTCGAGGTCGCCATTGCGAATCGCGGTGACCGGCCGCCAGAAGTTGTAGTGGAACTTGGTGTCGAAACACGCGATCGAGCCGTCGCACATGGCCATCGCCAGCAGGGCAAAGATCCGCGCGTTCTCCGAGAGCGTCTTGGCCTGTACGGCGCTGGCCTGGCGCGCGGCTGAATTCCATACTTGCACCGGCGTGGCCGCGGCATAAAAGCGCGCAACATCCGTGCGGTCTTGCGGCCGAAACGGGCTGTCAACCTCGCCCACGAGCATGACCTCGAGGTAGTCCAGGGCATACCGGCCGGTGTGCAGCGCCGGCGGCGGCGGCAGGCGAAACTGTGAGCCGCTGGCCAGGCCAAACGGCGTTACCTGGCCCCACTGGGCGAAGGCGCCTGGTGCAAATGCGGGCGGCGTCGGCTGCCAGTCGCCCGGTTCGGTCCCCGGCGTGTAGGGCACGACGGCATCCCAGCCGTCGCCGGCCCTGAGAAGAAGCATGGCGGCCGCGGCATTCTCGCCGACGAGGATGCCGTCGTCCTTGGCCGGACAGTTGGGAATTGCGGCCAGCGAGGTGGCCCGCGCGGCGTCGAGGGCCGCGGCGCTTCCCGGCCGCAGCGTCACCAGCGTGCGATGGGCGGCGGCAATGGCCGCGGCATCTGGCGAGGCTCCTGGCGGAGCGACGATCATTCCACCGAGGTACGGCTCGTAATCCCCTTCGATCGCATTAACTGCCTCGAAGACAGCCAACTGCACAGTCGCGCCCCACCGCGCCTGGAAGAACGGGTTCGTGGGCGCCGTGGTCACCGTCGCCTGCATGATTGCGTTCCAGTCGGTGACGGTGTCCGCTCGCGCGGCGGGCGAAAAGGGCGCAGTGAACACGATCGTCAGCAGCGCGGCGATCCAGTGCAAGAGGCTAAAGCGTTTCATCGGATTGCTCCCTTCACTCGGCCTGCATTACGATGAAAGGACATCGCGGCCAGCGCGCAGACCGAGCGCCGGGGCGGTGCCAGGCCGGCGGGGCTTGCTTGGCGGTAAGGACCTGCCGGCCGCTTTGTTTGGTAGCCGTCACGCTCCGCGTGACGAGCCCAGGGCCAATCACGCGGAGCGTGATGGCTACTCACTCTTTCTTCATCAACTCCTCCGCTTCCTTGCGGAAGGGAATCAACTCTGAGTTGTCTTTCGCATTGGTTTCCATCCACGTAACCGCCTTGTCGTACCACTCGCGGGCCTTGTCCTTCTCGCCGAGCTGCCAGTGGGCCATTGCCAGGAAGAACCACTGGTAAGCGTCGCCGCCTTTTGGGCTACCTTGCAGGGCGCACGACTTGTCTAGCGCTTCGATGCTGGCTTTCCAGTCTCCCGCTCGATAGTGAGCCCATCCCAGCATTTGCCACGGGAAGGGGTCTTGCGGTGCAAGTTCGACTGCCTTCCGGGCCGCCTCCAAGGCCCCTTGCGGGTCACGCAGTTTCAACCCGCCATTCGTCATCCGCCAGGCCAGGGTGTTGTGGGCCTGGATGAACGTCGGGTCGAGTTCGGCGGCCTTTTTGATGCAGGCGAGTCGCTCCTCCGGCTTTCCCGGGGTCTTGCCGATCCAGAAGTAAGCCTGGGCGGCGAGTTTGGATTTCGCATCGAATTCGATGGCCTTGCGGTAGGCGGCGATGGCCTCGTCCCAGTTCTTCTCAGCGAACTGTGCATTGCCGAGCGCGTAAGCAGCGGCCTGGTCCGTCGCGAGCTCGATGCCTTGGCGATAGGCGGCGGCTGCCTCGTCCACCTTGCCCTGGGCGCGCAGGGCATTGGTCAGGCTGCCGTAGGCGTAGGGGTAGGCGTTCTTCGAGTCGAGATCAATGGCCCTGCGGAAGGCGGCGACGGCCTCGTCCAGCTTCTGCTGGCGCTGCAGGGCCGAGGCGAGCGTCAGATAAGCCCCGGCGTCTTGCGGACGAATTTCGATCGCACGGCGGTACGCGGCGATGGCCTCGTCCAGCTTCCCCTGGGCACGAAGGGCGTGGCCGAGGTTATGCAGGGCGGCGTACGAATTCGGACGAACGGCCACCGCCGCGGTGTAGAACCGAATCGCCCCTTCGTGGTCTATCTGCTCATCCAGTGCAAAGGCCAACTCGAAGTTGAGCCAGAAATCTCCCGGGTTGGCAGATTGAGAGTCCCGCAGGAGCCGGAGGGCGGACTCCGCCAGTTTCCAATCCCGGAGGGCGCGGTAGAGAAGGATGAGTGTCGCCGGGTGGTGCACTCGAATGTCGATCGACTCGGCGAGCCGTCGCAAGTCGTCCTGCTCTGCCGAGGTGATGCGTCGCCCCCAGGTGGACCGCAGCCGGTCCCGCAGCGGATCGCGATCGATGCCGCGCGCCACGGCCACGCGCTGCTTCCAGCCGGTTACATCGTGACCTGCAGCAATCCGTCGGGAATTGACCCAATCGTCCAGCGCCGCTGCCAGGGGGATGGCGAGTGGCGGGCGGGCCTTGAGGCGGTCAATCGACGTCTCGACCGGCAACTCCAAGACGTCCACGCCATAGTCGCGAAAGGCCCGGGCATAGTCGCGTTCCGCCCCGGCGTAGTCAAAACTCCCTCCAACCCACGTGGCCCGCTGCATGCGGATATGCTCCAGCCGGTCGATGAACTCGAGGTCCTTCACACGCTGGCGGACTCGTTCCAGAGTGCCCGCGTCGGCCTCGCCGCTGGTCACGACCCCCTCGGCCCGCCGCGCCGCCGCCAGGGCCGCGGGCCACTTCTGCTCCTTTTCGAACTGGTCAACTTCGGCAAGGATGGACTCGACCTGCCCAGCCACCTTCGCCCTGCGGGACTCGCGCTCTCGCTTCAACTCCGCTTCGCGATTGGCGCGTTCATGGGCGATTTCCGCCTCCCGTGCCGACCGATCGCGCACTGCCCAGCCGATGGTGCCGACCGCGAACAGAAGCGCTACACCAAGGACCACTGCGACCAGCAGTCTGCCCTTGTTCCGCCGGACGAACTTCCGCAGGCGATACCCGGCCGATGGTGGACACGCCTGGACTGGCTCATCAGCCAGATAGCGTTGCACGTCCGCGGCGAATCCACTGGCCGTTTCGTATCGCCGACTGCGGTCCTTCTCCAGCGCCTTCATCACGATCCAGTCCAGCTCGCCGCGAACCAGCTTCGTCAGCTTCGCCGGCTCGGTGCCGCGGTTGGCGGACAAGGTCGGCAGGGCGTCGGAGGAGCTGAGCTTGGTACTGGGTTTGCTGGGCTCCTGCTCGCGTATGACGCGGAGCATCTCCAGCATGCCGGCTTGTTCCAGTTCCTTGCGACTGAAGGGCGGGCTGCCGGTGAGCAGCTCATAGAGCAGCACGCCCAGCGAATAGATGTCGCTGCGGGTGTCGATGTCGAGTTGGTTGATCTCCGCCTGCTCGGGGGACATGTATTCCAGCGTGCCGACGACATTGCCAAATCCGGTAACGAGCGTCTTGTCCGTGAGGGACTGCCCGGCTGCTTTCGCGACGCCGAAGTCGATGACCTTCGGCACCGGCTTGCCGTCATAGTGGGCGACCAGCACATTCGACGGCTTGAGATCGCGATGGATGATGCCTTTTTGATGCGCGTGCTGGATCGCCTGGCAAACCGGGATGAACAGCTCCAGCCGCTGCTTCGGTGTCAGGTGGTGCTCGTCGCAGTAGCGCGTGATTGGCACGCCGCGGACCAGGTCCATGACGAAGTACGGCCGGCCGGCTTCGGTGGTACCGGCGTCGAGCACGCGGGCGATGTTGACATGGTCCATCAGGGCCAGGGCCTGGCGCTCGGCCTCGAAGCGGGCGATGACTTGCGCCGAGTCCATACCGGCCTTGATGAGCTTGACCGCCACCTGGCGCTTGACCGGTAGGGTTTGCTGGGCCATCCAGACGGTCCCCATCCCCCCTTCGCCGATCTGCTCAATCAGCTTGTACGGCCCGATCTGCATGCCGGGGCGTTCTGCCGGGGGTTGGTCGAGCGTCGGGCTGTTGCCTTGCACAACCGGCGCGGGCGGCGATTCCAGGAAGCTGCTGGCGTGGTGATGCTGGGCCAGGAGCCGGTCGATTCGCTGGCGCAGGGCGGGGTCGCCCTGGCAGGCTTGATCGAGGAACGCATTTCGCTGCTGCGGATCGGTTCGCTCCAGCGCTTCGGTGAAGATGGTCTGTTCGTTCACATCGCCGCTCCTGTCGGATCAGGCCCGACGTCATAGATCAGTGCGATGCCCGCGAGCAATTTGCGCACGGGATTCTCGGATTTTTTGTCCGGCTACCGGCAGACCGCATTATTAGAGTGGCTCATGGCCCAAACTCTCCAGCAGCCAGGCTTTGGCGTAAGCCCAGATCTGGTTTGCCTTTCGGGGCGAAACGCCAAGCGCCGCAGCGGCTTGTTCGCTGGTCAAGCCGGCGAAAAACCTCAGTTTGACCAGCTCGGCTGCCTGGGTATTGGCCTCGGCCAAGCGGTCCAGGGCATCGCTCAACGCTAGCAACTCATCCGGGGTTTTCGGCGAGGAGAGAGCGAGGGAATCCACGTCATGCCGCTCGAACTCGCCGCCGTGGCGCAGGCACTGTTTGCGCCTGGCGCTTTCGACCAGGATGCGCCGCATTGCCTCGGCTGCCGCGCCGAAGAAGTGGCCGCGGCTATTCCAGTGCTGTTCGGAGTCGGAATTCCCGACCAGCCGCAAATAGGCTTCGTGGACGAGCGCCGTGGCCTGTAACGTTTGGCCGGGCTTCTCCAGAGCCAGCTTTGCAGCGGCGAGCTTGCGCAGTTCCTCATACACCAGCGGGAGGAGCTGTTCCGCAGCCTCAGGATCGCCCGATTCGATCTGCGATAAGATGCGTGTCACGTCAGACATCGACCCAATTGTGGTCGAGCCGGAACCTGGCCGCAATCAACTCTTAGACCGGACGATTGGCATCCCAAGTCGCCGCCGCGGCATCTCAGAGCAACTAGAAGTCAGCTCCTAGCGCGGTCGGTCACATCGTCCTACTTGATCGAGCGAATGGCTATTGTTTTGGCCGCAGTTTCGGGTGAGGACAAGTATGGCTTGTCTCACACTCACCTGAAGCGCGCTCCAAGCGAGCACGACGTCGAGCAAATCAGCGTCAAATGACGACAAGTCCAGACAATGTGGGTCGCTGCTGTGCAGCGCATTTGCAGCGCGCGGGGCTTGCTGAGTTTCGCAACCGCTTATCGCAGAATTGGTTGCGTCGATTTCAGGCGCGGGTTCAATTCCCGCCGCCTCCACTTGTGGGCATCGGAGCCATCCGGTGCCCTTTTTTGTTTCTTGATATTAGGAGGTGACGATTCGCAAGGAGTTCGCTTTCCGCACCGCGCCCAGCCGAACTCGCCGTTGCGTCGTTCGATGATGCATCGGATCGAGCGAAGGCGATTGTTCACGCGTGCGACTCCGCCGCATGGCAACACGAGCCGGAGTTTTGAGGAACCGACTCGTATTCGTCATGCCGGCGCCACCAGACGCCGGTCTCGTTGCGCCCCTTGGGGGCGCGGTCGAGCCACGGGTACATGCCCCAGAGAGCATCCAGACCGCGCGCATAGGCGGAGTAGGTGTGGTAGACGACGCCGCCGTCGAGCACCAGCGCGCTCATGCCGGGCCTCTCGCGCGTGTACGTGGCCACGTCGGTTCCGGTCGTAGCCGCCATCTCGGCGACGGGCCCCTCGTCGCCGCGCCAATCCAACGCCGCCTCGCGCTGGTAGTTGTATTCGATGCCTTCCTGGCGTTGTTGGCCCTCGGTGAAGTAGACGTTGAAGTCGGCATTGAAGTCGCTGCCGAGCGAGGACGCCCAGGGGAATGTCCACCCCATGCGGCGCTTGTATGCCTGGAGCTTCGCAAGCGGTGCCCGCGACACTGCCCAGAGCATTACGTCGTGGTTGGCCAGGTGAACGGCAATGCCGTTGAAGCCGTCCGCAATCGCTGAGCAGGACGGACACCCTGCCGCGTAGTCCGGCCCGAACATGAAATGATAGACGAGGAGCTGCGAGCGCCCTCGGAAGAGGTCGGCCAGCGAGGCGGCCCCCTCGTCGGTCTCGAATCGATACTCCTTGTCGATCCGCACCCACGGCAGCTCCTGCCGCCGCCGCGCGAGCTCGTCGCTGCGCCGCGTGAGCTCCTTCTCCTCCTTGAGCAGCGCAATCCGCGCCGCCAGCCACCGCTCTCGACTAACGATTTGGTGCTGCATGGTTCGGATCTCCTTTGGAAGGAACTTGAGTCCACATCTCAGACGCGTCGGGCGCGGAATTCGACCTGGAGCCGCCACGACTTGCCGTCGGGTTCCAGCCGCTGGCCGCGCCAGCGATAGGACTCAGCGGTGATTTCGCTGAACGTCCAGCGGATCGGCGTGCCGTCCGGAAAGTGTCCCTCTTGCACGATTTCGTTGCCATGTTGGCGGCCGATCAACTCGGCACGAACGCCGTCATCGGGGTTGAACCAGAACACTCGCCAGGCGCCAATCGTCGGATCGAAATATCGAAACGTGGTGCCGTACCAGTTGGCGAACTTCGGCGAGTCCGGAGTGCGGACCGACCGCTGCGGATTGATGAACACATCCTGAATAGCGCGGCCGCCCAGCACCCACGCGAAATGCGCCTCACCGGTGCTGTGTGTAACGTCGCCATCTTCGGGATAAGTGACGATGTCGAGTTCCCAGCTTCCAATCAGAAAGCCATAGAGATCGTCCTGGGGACTAATGTCCGGGGTGCGGCTCGTCGTGGCTAGGATTTCCTGAAAGGCGTCGCTGGTTGACGCAAGTTCGTGATGTGTGTTCATTGCCTGCTTCCTTGTTGGTTCGGCGCGCCGCACGGGGACGCGTCTGGCCGGCTGAGGAACGAGTATTAGGAACAAATTCGCGGTCGGCCCGCACGCAACTCCGTCAGCTATTTCGCCGGCTCGAACAGTTCGATCGGGTTGCCATCCGGATCTTCCAGTTGGATCTGCTTGCCGTGCGGACCGACTTCCATTTCATTGCGGAAATGCAGTCCCGCGGTCCTTAGCCGTTCGATGTACTCGGGAAGATCCGCGACGCGCAGGACGATTCGGTTCCATCCGCCGGGCTGCTGCCGCTGGCCGTCGGGCATGGGGCGCGAACCCGACGCTCCTGGACCGCTGAGCAAAAGGTCAAGGGGTCCGAGCGCAACATTCGCGAAGGCCGGAAGTTGCTGATGCTTAAGATTGAAATCGAGATGCTCGGTGTAGAACGCGATGGCGCGACTCACGTCGCTAACCTGGTATCGAACGCCGTGGAAAGCCCTCACGAAGCTGTGTGACGTTTCGGATGGGCGCGTCCCCTCAAGTTTTGTAGCAGATGAATTCTCTTTCATGGCTGGGCCTTTCTTCGGGTGTAATGACCCGCAAGTTCGATGCCAACATAGCTTTGGCCCGCCGATTGCGGCCAACAAAGTCTTTCAATTTCATCGTGAACGACATTAGAATGAGCCCACGATGCTCACCATTCTGGGATCACCGGCCACTTCCCGAGATGCACTTTCGCGCCGCCGGGTCCTGGCCGCCGGAGCGCTGGGCGCGCTCGGTACATTGACGACGGCAATCCGGGGACAGAATGCCGCAGCCAGCGAGGCACCCCATGCCAGGCCAGAATCCTTTGGCCGGGCCAAGCGGGTAATCCTGCTCTATCTCTACGGCGCGGCGGCGCAGCACGAGACGTGGGATCCCAAGCCCGACGCGCCGCTGGAAATCCGCGGCAAGTTCCAGCCCACCGCCACGAGCGTTCCGGGCGTGCACATCTGCGAGCATTTGCCGAAGCTGGCCAAACTGGCCGATCGTTTGGCCATCATCCGCTCGCTGTCCCATCCGTACAACATTCACTCTGCGGCATACACGATGACGGGAATCGACAAGGTCGATATCCCGATGGAACTCAACCCCTTTGACTCGCGCCACTGGCCGAGCTTCGGAAGTGTCGTGGATTACCTGGCGCAGCAGGCCCAAGCGACGTCACCGCCGCCGCCAATGCCGCGGAATATCTGCCTGCCGTTTCGCTTCTCAGCGCGGAGCGGGCAGTTTACCCGCGGCGGGCCGTATGGCGGATTCTTGGGACGGGCGTTCGACCCGGTCTGCACGGACTACGAAGGAAACATCACCGGCCGCACCGAGCGCTGGACCGGTTCGGCCAGTGCGAAGGTGAACGAGCCGTACCTTGGCATC
>Ga0075418_10004856_pt1 | contig 15248 bp, 14 predicted proteins | sample SoiMetdeltSBSDD2_FD_81776 | JGI IMG/M metagenome (GOLD analysis project Ga0075418, IMG submission 81776) | Bulk soil microbial communities from a Populus tree surrounding site in Tennessee, USA - Soil MetaG P. deltoides SBSDD2 | ecosystem: Environmental > Terrestrial > Soil > Tree plantation...
TCAGCAATGCCTGCACCCGGGTGTCGGTGCCGAAATAGACGCGGTTCACGTCGGACGCCAATACGATCGCCCCGGCGGCCGAGCCCGCAACGCCCGCGGTCGCGAGTGCGAAGACGGCCCACCGGGCGCGGGCGCCGAACAACGCCGCGACGGCGATCACCAGCAGTGGCCAGAACAGGTAATACTGCTCCTCGACGCCGAGCGACCACGTGTGCTGCAGCGGCGAAGGTGGGCTGCCCTGCGAAAAGTAATCGGTCCGCTGTGCGACGAAGGCCCAGTTCGCCACCCAGAAGAAGACGGCGACGGCGTCGTCGCGCAGCGTGGTGATGGCCTCCGTCGGAAAAACTGTGCGCGCCGCGACCACCGCTAACACCATGACGATCAGCGCGGGCAGCAGCCGTCGGGCACGTCGAATCCAGAAGTCCGCCAACGCGATTCGCCCGGTGCGCCGCAGTTCGTCGAGCAACAGCGACGTGATCAGAAATCCGCTGAGCACGAAGAAGACGTCGACACCCAAGAAGCCGCCGGAGACACCGGGGATGCCGCCGTGCTCGGCCAACACGAGTCCGACGGCGACAGCGCGGATGCCGTCAAGCGCCGGAATGCCTTTAGACCGAGCGCCATGCCGACGCGGGGCGACACGGTCCTGGCGCACTGCGCGAAGTTTAGGTGGCCTCCCGCGCCGAATCCGGAAGGCGCGCTGGGCTTTACTTCGTCAAAGCGATGTATTTGACGTCGAGGTACTCGTCGATGCCCTCGAAGCCGCCCTCACGGCCGAAGCCGGATTCCTTGACCCCGCCGAATGGAGCAGCCGGATCGGAGATGACGCCGCGGTTGATGCCCACCATGCCCGACTGGACTCCTTCGGCCGCCCGCAGCGCGCGGTCCAGCGACTGGGTGTAGATGTAGGCCGCCAACCCGTATTCGGTGTCGTTGGCCGCCTTGATGCCTTCTTCCTCGGTGTCGAAGCCGGTGATCGGCGCGACGGGCCCGAACACCTCCTCCTTGAGGATGCGGGCGTCGGCGGGGACGTCGGCCAGCACGGTCGCCGGGTAGAAGTTGCCGGGGCCGCCGGGAGCGACACCGCCGACCGCGACGGCCGCGCCGCGCGACACCGCATCGGACACCAGGTCCTCGACGGTGGCGACCTGCTTGGCGTTGATCAGCGGACCCAGCGTGGACGACTCGTCGATGCCCTTGCCGAGGGTGAACTCGCTCATCCGCTTGACCAGCTTCTCGGTGAACTCCTCGCGCACGGAGTTGGCGACGTGGAACCGGTTGGCCGCGGTGCAGGCCTCACCGCCGTTGCGCATCTTGGCCAGGATCGCGCCGTCGACGGCGGCGTCCACGTCGGCGTCGTCAAACACGACGAACGGCGCATTGCCGCCGAGTTCCATCGATGTGCGCAGCAGCTTGTCGGCCGACTGCTTGACGAGTGCCTTGCCGACGCCGGTGGATCCGGTGAACGTCAGCTTGCGCAGCCGGCCGTCGTTGATCAGCGCCTCGGTGATCGGCCCGGGACTGCTGGTCGGCAGCACCGACAGCACCCCCTTCGGCAGGCCCGCCTCGTCCATCAGCTTGGCCAGCAGCAGCATGGTCAGCGGCGTCTCTTGAGCCGGCTTCACAATCATCGTGCAGCCCGCCGCGAACGCCGGGCCGATCTTGCGGGTCCCCATGGCCAACGGGAAGTTCCACGGCGTGATCGCGTAACACGGGCCGACGGGCTGCTTGGTGACCAGGATGCGGCCGGTTCCGGCCGGGCTCGGAGTGAACCGGCCGGCGATGCGCACCGCCTCCTCGGCGAACCAGCGGAAGAACTCCGCGCCGTATTTGACTTCGCCCATGCTCTCGGGCAGCACCTTGCCCATTTCCAGGGTCATCAACGTCGCGACATCCTCGGCGCGTTCGGTGATCTTCTCGAAGACCGCACGCAGCACCTCGCCGCGTTCGCGGGGCGGCGTGGCGGCCCACTCCGCCTGCACGGCGCAGGCGGCATCGAGCGCGGCGGTCGCGTCCTCGGGGGTGGCGTCGGCGACAGCGACGAGCACCTGATCGTCGGACGGGTCGAGAACGTTGAATGTCGACTTGCCTTCGCGTTCCTCACCACCGATCCACAGACCGGTGGGTACTGACTTCAGCAGAGCGGTGGTGTCCATGCCTCCATCATTTACACCTTTGTTCAACCGGCCGCACTAGGGTCGAAAACATGAGCACCCGAAGACGAGCGCGAGTGAGGATCGCAGCGAGGGACGAGCGAGGACCGGAGCGAGCGGGAGTCGAGGCATGAGCACCGATACCCAGCAGATTCCCGATATCGCCACCACTCCCGCGTGGCAGGCACTGCAAAAACATCACGACGAGATCGGTCAGAAACACCTGCGGGAGTTCTTTGCTGACGACCCCAACCGCGGCACCGAATTGGCGTTGACGGTCGGCGACCTCTACATCGACTACAGCAAGCACCGGGTCACCCGGGAAACCCTGCAACTGCTGATCGACCTGGCCCGCACCGCCCGGTTGGAGCAGCACCGCGATGCGATGTTCTCCGGCATACACATCAACACCTCCGAGAACCGGGCGGTGCTGCACACCGCGCTGCGCGATCCGGCCGGCGTCGAGCTGGTCGTCGACGGGCAGAACGTCGTCGAGGATGTGCACGCGGTGCTGGACAAAATGGGCGACTTCACCGACCGGCTGCGCAGTGGCGAGTGGACGGGCGCGACCGGCGAGCGGATCAAGACTGTCGTGAACATCGGCATCGGCGGCTCGGATCTGGGCCCTGTGATGGTGTACGACGCGTTGCGCCACTACGCCGACGCGGGCATCTCGGCGCGGTTCGTGTCCAACGTCGACCCTGCCGATCTGGTGGCCGAACTCGATGGGCTCGACCCCACCACAACGCTTTTCATCGTCGCGTCGAAGACGTTCTCGACGCTGGAGACGCTAACCAACGCGACCGCCGCGCGGCGCTGGCTGACCGAGACGCTCGGAGACGCCGCCGTGGCAAAGCATTTCGTCGCGGTCTCGACCAACAAGAAACTGGTCGACGACTTCGGCATCAACACCGACAACATGTTCGGCTTCTGGGACTGGGTCGGCGGCCGCTATTCGGTGGACAGCGCGATCGGTTTGAGCGTGATGGCGGTGATCGGCAGGGAGCGGTTCGCCGACTTCCTGGCCGGCTTCCACATTGTCGACGAGCACTTCCGCACCGCGCCGCTGGAGGCCAACGCGCCGGCGCTGCTCGGTCTGATTGGCTTGTGGTACAACAACTTCTTCGGCGCCGAAACGCGTGCGGTGCTGCCGTATTCCAACGACCTGTCGCGGTTCGCCGCCTATCTGCAGCAGCTGACGATGGAGTCCAACGGCAAGTCGGTGCGCGCGGACGGCACAGCCGTGACGGCCAGCACCGGCGAAATCTTCTGGGGCGAACCGGGTACCAACGGCCAGCACGCGTTCTACCAGTTGATACACCAGGGAACGCGGCTGATTCCTGCTGACTTCATTGGGTTTTCCCAGCCGACCGACGACCTGGCCACCGCCGACGGCACAGGCAGCATGCACGACCTGTTGATGAGTAACTTCTTCGCCCAGACGCAGGTGCTCGCGTTCGGCAAGACCGCAGAGGAGATCGCCGCGGAGGGCACGCCGCCGGAAGTCGTGCCGCACAAGGTGATGCCGGGCAACCGGCCGTCGACGTCGATTCTGGGCACCAAGCTGACGCCGTCGATCGTGGGCCAATTGATTGCCCTCTACGAGCACCAGGTCTTCACCGAGGGCGTCATCTGGGGGATCGACTCGTTCGACCAATGGGGCGTCGAACTGGGCAAGACTCAGGCCAAGGCGCTGCTGCCGGTGATCACGGCTGACGCGTCACCGGCCAAGCAGTCCGATTCGTCGACCGACGCCTTGGTGCGGCGCTACCGCACCGAACGCGGACGGTCCGCCTAGACGGTATGGGGGGCTGGGGCCTCGCTCACATGTGAACGTGGGTTGCCGTCAGGAAATGGGTCCTGGCCGGTAGAGCCACAGATGTGGGAGGCCCCAGTGAAGGTTCAGCGTACGAGGTTCAGCGTACGAGTGTTGGTTTGGATGTGCACGCACGATCGGTGGTCGCGTGTGGTCTTGATGGTGATACCGGGGAGCTCTTCGAGCGGCGGTTGACTCCGGATCACGGGGAGATCGTGGCCTGGTTGGGTGATCTGCCCGGCCCGGTTGCTGCGACCTATGAGGCCGGTCCGACGGGATTCGTGCTCGCGCGCAGCATCAACGCCGCCGGGATCAGATGCTCGGTCGCGGCGCCGTCGAAGCTGCAACGCCCGGTCGGTGATCGGGTCAAGACCGATATCCGCGATGCGCGTCATCTGGCCCGGCTGCTGCATCTGGGTGAGATCGTGGAAGTCGAGATCCCCAGTGTCGAGCAAGAATCCGCACGCGATCTCTTCCGCGCCCGTGAGGCCTGCCGCCGGGATCTGATGGCCGCACGCAACCGGCTCTCGAAGCTGCTGCTGCGCAGGGGGATCGTCTACTACGGCGGGGCGGCCTGGTCGCGAAATCACGAGCGGTGGCTGCGCGGGCAGCGGTTCGACGACCCCGCGCTGGCGATCGCCTACGACACCGCCTTCGACACGGTGCTGGCCACCACCGCTCGCCGGGATCGCCTCGACGCGGCGATCACCGCGATGGCCGCCGATTCCTCGTTCACCGCGGTGATGACGCGGCTGGGGTGTCTGCGCGGCGTCTCCACGTTGACGGCGTTCGGGTTGGCCACCGAGATCGGCGACTGGCACCGGCTGACCGGCCGCTCGATCGGCGCCTATCTCGGACTGGTGCCATGCGAGTACTCCTCGGGAGCCAATCGGGCCCAGGGCGGGCTGACCCGCACCGGCAACACCCACGCCCGCCGACTGTTGATCGAGGCGGCCTGGCATCACCGGCCGTCGTATCGGCCCGGCGAGGTGATGCGGCGGCGCTGGGATGCCGCCTCACCGGCGGCGCGGGCCCGCGGGCAGGCCGCCAACCGACGCCTGCACGCCCGCTGGCTGCGTTTCAACGAACGCAAGAAGCGTCCCGTCGTGGCCAACGCGGCCATCGCCCGCGAGTTGGCCGGCTGGTGCTGGACATTGGCCGTCATGGACGACTGAGCCCACCGAAACGTCCAGGTGCGCGTATCGAGGTGTCGGCAAGCGTCTTGGAGTGACCCGCGGAAATCGCTATGAGCAATCACGTTGCCCTGCAACCGATCACGCTCGATTACTAGACCCTGCGATCCAACTCCGACTCGAAGACCCGTCCTGCGGTAACCAACCCGCGCATGTCAGACTGACACGCGTCGACAGACACGCTCGACACCCACGAACGCTCACCTGGTCAACGAAGCGGCGGCCGCGACGACGGTTGCGGCCGCCGCTTCACCCTGCCCACTTGACAAACCACTCCCCATATCAGCGATTTCGGTGCGCTAACCGTCGCTCAGCGTACTGTCGCTCAGCGTACGTATTCGCACCGAAATCACGTCGAGCATCGACTTGATCTGTGCGGCGCGTTGGTCGGCATCCGCCATCACGTCGTCCTCGGCGGGACGGATCTCGACGCCGTGCGCCTGCGCGGTCGCCTCGAAACACTGCCGGACCGCAGGGTCGGCGAGCACCACTGCGGCGATCATGCCCGGTGACAGTTCGCGGGTGTCGAGCAAGCCGCGGTGGCACACCTCCGCGGGTATTCGGATGTCGAGCGCACCACCTTCGAGCTGCTGTTTGGCCGCCGCGAGTAGCAGCGTCAGCGCCGCCCGCGAGATTGCCTCGATCACCTTGCGGCGGAACGGGAACCACGGCAGCGGTAGCTTGTCGATCTGCGTGTCCACGCCGCCGGTGAACAGATACTCGATCAGGCTGCGGGTGTGGATCTCGGTGACATCCGACCAGTTGACGTCGTCGCCGTCGAACTCGACGTCCTCCTCGCTGATCGCCACGCCGCCGAAGTGGTTCAGCTTGCGGGCCAGCCAATGCAGTTTGTCTGGTGTCAGCGGATGATCGGCCACCATGTCGCCGATGCCCAGCGCCCACCGACCGACGACGGGCCCCGGATCGGGTCGCCGGGTTTCCAGCAGCGACTGCAACCACGAGGCCTCGTCGGGCACCTCGCCATTTAAGCCGAATTCGCTACTGCAGGCAGTTCATCGGCCAACAACGCCAGCATCGGGGAGCACCCGCCGTCCACCTTCACCGTCGCGAGGTCGTCACCTCGGGTGTGGCCGCGGTTGATGATCGCGATCGGGATACCAAGCGTCGCGGCGTGCCGGACGAACCGGTATCCGGAATACACCGTCAGCGACGACCCGGCGACCAGCAGTGCGTCGGCTCTGTCGACAAGCGAATACGCTTCATCCACACGGTCTTTGGGCACGTTCTCGCCGAAGTACACGATGTTCGGCTTCAGCATGCCGCCGCAATGGGGACAGTCGATGATCCGAAAGGACGTCGTATCGCCGACCACCGCGTCGGCGTCGGGTGCGACCGCGATGCCGCCGACCGCCTCCGTCCGCTCGATAAACCCCGGGTTGGCCGCCTCGAGCAGATCCGCAAGCGCGGCACGCGCCATCGTGTGCCCGCAGTCCAGGCAGATCACCTGGGCATAGGTGCCATGCAGGTTCACCACCGTGCGGCTGCCCGCCTTGGTGTGCAGCAGGTCGACGTTCTGGGTGATCACACCGGACACCACGCCGGCGTGCTCCAGTTCGGCGAGCGCACGGTGCCCGGCATTGGGCAGCGTCTCGTCCATGTGCCGCCAGCCGAGGTGGTTGCGCGCCCAGTACCGCTGCCGAAACGCCGGGTCGGACGTGAACTGGCGGATCGTCATCGGGTTGCTCGGCGGCGAGTCCGGCCCCCGGTAGTCGGGGATGCCCGAATCCGTGGACATCCCCGCGCCGCTCAGCACCGCAACGCGCCGGCCGTGCAACAAGGCGACGAGTTCCGGTGCATCCACGACTACGAGGGTAGATGGCAGGACACGCAAAAACCGCAAGCGCATTGCCGCTCGCGCCAGTTTCAGCCGACGGGCTGGTGCTCTTCCTCGTCCTCAGTGTGTTCGGCCTCCTCGAGCTGGGGCTGCTCGTCGTCGTCGGCTTCGTCGTGATCGTCATCGTCATCGTCATCGTCAAAGTCGTCGTCCTCGTCGGCGAGGATCGTCTCGATGACGTCGACACGCTTCTCGGTCGGGTGATCCTCGGCAAGCGGCACCGACACCGTGAGAATGCCCCTGTCATAGATGGCGTGGATCTCGTCCTCGTCGGCACCCGCTGGCAGTGCGACGGTCCGCACGAACGAGCCGTACGAGAATTCCGAGTGCCCGTTGGACTCGCCCGTCTGGGTCCGCTCGGCCTTGATCGTCAGCTGGCCATCAAGCACGGTGACCTCGATGTCGTCGGCGGGGTCAACACCGGGGACCTCGGCACGGATCTCGTAGATCCCGTCTTTGATTTCGTCCTCCAACCGCAGCACGCGGCTGTCGAAGAGCGGACGCAGGTTAGCGAACGTCGGGAACGCGTTGAAGAGTTCGGACAACTCGGGCAGCAAGGGACGCGACTGACGTTGAACGGCAGGCTTATTCACGATTTCCTCCGGGGTTGGGTCGTTTGATTCACGATGCGCGACGCAATCAAAATCGTCGGATCGTCAGCGGTGCGTGCGGGCGAACTGCAAGCCAACACGAGGCCAAGTCGGGCCTCAGCCCAGGCACTTCTCGGCGGGCACGATCTCGGCGTGCATGTTCTTGTGCATCATCGCCAGCGCGGCATCGCGGAGTTCGGGATCGATGTGCGCGACGGCGTCCGGTGCGACGACGATAGAGAAGTGCCGCACATAGGCATCCAGCGCGGTATAGAGGATGCATTGCTCGGTGACCTGTCCGGTGAGGATCAGTTGACGGGTTTCGAGTCGGCGGAGCAGGTAGTCCAGCGAGCTGGCGTAGAACGCGCTATGCCGCACTTTCAGCAGTCTGAAGCTGTTTTCCTCGGGCGCTATGGGCGTCACCAGATCGGGCCGATCGCCGTGCAGCGCCGCGTCGACAACGTCGCGGAAGTCGGCGTCGAAGTCGCCGTAGTTGTCGTTGACGTAGATCAGGTCGACGTCCTCGCGTCCGCGAGCCGTGGATACCAGCCCCGCCAACGGATCGATGATGTCGGCGACGTTGCCCGCGAGCACGTCCGCGTCCTCGTGCTCATATGTGTTCAGCATGTCTATGACCAGCACAGCAACGTCACTCATAGGGTCTTGCATACCCAGCGGCACTTTCGGGCAACAATTAGGGCATGGATTTCTACTCGGCGTACCGCCAGGGCTTCGTGCGGGTGGCCGCGTGCACCCACCACACGACCCTCGCGGACCCCGCGGCCAACGCCGAGTCGGTGCTGCGGCTGGCCCGTGACTGCCACGACGACAGCGTCGCGCTCGCGGTTTTTCCGGAGTTGACGCTGTCCGGCTATTCCATCGAGGACATCCTGATGCAGGATGCGCTGCTCGACGCGGTCGAGGAGGCTCTGGTCGAGGTTGTCGCGGCGTCGGCGGTGCTCCTGCCCGTGCTGGTCGTCGGCGCGCCGCTGCGCCGCGGTCACCGCATCTACAACACCGCCGTGGTCATCCACCGCGGCAGGGTGCTGGGCATCGTCCCGAAGTCGTATCTGCCGACGTACCGGGAGTTCTACGAGCGCCGTCAGGTTGCCGCGGGTGATGACGAGCGAGGTGTGATCCGGCTCGGCGGCGCAGAGGTGCCGTTCGGGCCCGACCTGCTGTTCGCCGCCGCGGATATGCCGGGATTCGTGCTGCACGTCGAAATCTGCGAGGACATGTTCGTGCCGATCCCGCCGAGCGCGGAGGCTGCACTCGCGGGCGCGACGGTGCTTGCCAACCTTTCGGGCAGTCCGATCACCGTCGGCCGCGCCGAAGACCGTTGTCTGCTGGCGCGATCGGCGTCGTCACGCTGCCTGGCCGCGTACGTCTACGCCGCGGCCGGCGAAGGGGAGTCCACCACCGATCTGGCGTGGGACGGCCAGACGATGATTTGGGAGAACGGCGTGTTGCTCGCGCAATCTGAGCGGTTCCCCAGAGGGGAGCGGCGCTCGGTCGCCGACGTGGATCTCGAGCTGCTTCGCTCGGAACGGCTGCGGATGGGCACCTTCGACGACAACCGACGCCACCACCGCGTACCCGCGGAATCGTTTCGGCGCGTGGATTTTCAACTCGACCCGCCGACGGGTGACATCGGCTTGCGTCGCGATGTCGAGCGATTCCCGTTCGTGCCGTCGGATGAGGCTCGGCTGGAACAGGATTGCTACGAGGCCTACAACATTCAGGTAGCGGGTCTGGAGCAACGGCTGCGCGCCCTGAACTACCCGAAGGTGGTTCTCGGACTGTCCGGCGGCTTGGACTCCACGCACGCGTTGATCGTCGCGGCCCGTGCGATGGACCGGGAAGACCGGCCGCGCAGCGACATTCTTGCGTTCACGCTGCCGGGGTTCGCTACCGGCGAACGCACCAAGCGCAACGCCACCAGGCTCGCCGAGGCGCTGGGCATAACGTTCGAGACCATCGACATCAAGGCCACCGCCGAGTTGATGCTCAAGGAGATGGATCATCCGTTCTCGCGCGGTGAGAAAGTCTATGACGTCACGTTCGAGAACGTGCAGGCGGGGTTGCGTACGGACTACCTGTTCCGGCTCGCGAACCAGCGCGGGGGCATCGTGCTGGGCACGGGCGATTTGTCCGAATTGGCGCTTGGGTGGTCCACATACGGTGTGGGCGACCAGATGTCGCACTACAACGTCAATGGCGGCGTGCCTAAGACGCTTATCCAGCATTTGATCCGCTGGGTGATTACCTCCCAACAGTTCGATGACGCGGTCAACGAGGTGTTGCAGTCGGTCCTCGACACCGAGATCAGCCCCGAACTGGTCCCGACGGGCGAGGATGAGGAGATCCAGAGCAGTGAGTCCAAGGTGGGGCCGTATGTGCTGCAAGATTTTTCGCTGTTCCAGGTACTGCGCTTCGGGTTCCGGCCGTCCAAGGTCGCATTTTTGGCATGGCATGCATGGAGCGACCCGCATCGCGGCGACTGGCCCGTCGGCTTCCCCGAGCACAAGCGGCCGGCCTACTCGCTGAAGGAGATTCGGCACTGGCTACAGGTGTTCGCGCAGCGGTTCTATTCGTTCAGCCAGTTCAAGCGTTCGGCCTTGCCGAACGGGCCGAAGGTGTCACATGGTGGATCGTTGTCGCCGCGCGGTGATTGGCGGGCACCGTCGGACATGTCTGCCCGCACTTGGCTCGACGAGATCGAGCGCGAAATCCCGGAGGATTAACGCTGTTAGCGCGTTCTTGCGTAACCTATCCAGCCGAACGCCGCTCCACCGAGCACTCCGGCGGTTGACCACAACCATTGATCGGTCATCGCTGCGACGGTGACGCCGATGATCAACCCGATGATCAACGGCGTCCACAGCCAGCCCGCTTCCTGCTTGCTGTTCATCTGCTTTCGTGCCATCTGACCCACGCTAGCGCGGCGAGCGGTCGAGGCCCAACCCAGGGACGAAACGACCGACGGTGGCCAGATAGTCGCGGTACGCGTCGCCGTGCACGGTCAGCAAATACGGCTCTTCGACCACGCGCACCTGAAGCTCGATCGTCGCCACCAGCAAGACGAAGCCCGCTATTGCCACCAGATTCGGTGTCACCAAAGCGATTCCGAAGCCAAACGTGATCATCGCGGTGAAGATCGGGTTGCGAACCCAACCGAACACGCCGGTGCGGACGAGCGTCGTCGTCTCGCTGGGATCAACAGCGATCCGCCACGAATCACCCATGTCGAGTTGCGCGTACACCGTCGCGAAGATGCCGAGCGCCGCGATCGCGATGCCGGTGATCTGGATCCACGCAGCGTGCAGAACGGCCGCCTGCGACACCACACCGAGCAGCTGTAACACGGGGGCCAGCACGGCGGCCAACAGTGCAGCGACGAAGCCTACTCCGGCAAACCATTCGTCGAACCCAACTCCCCGCTGATTCCACGGAAGCCAGCTGATCCGGTCCGGCGTCGCTGTTCCCAACTGCGCCAACCGAATCCGAGCGCAGCGAAGCTCGCGAATAATACGAGTGCAACGATCGGCATGATGACTCCCTGGTTGACTCTCACGGGCAACACGGGTCTCCGCGCCACGCGTTGACGCCTTCTCGCACCGCGATCGCCGCGATGCCGAGTGCGGCCACAGGGTCGGCCCACGACCAGCCCCACAGGCTGTTGAGCACCAGGCCCGCCAGCAGAACCGCGGACAGGTACGTACACAGCAGCGTCTGCTTGGAATCGGCAACGGCGGACAACGATCCCAGCTCGCGGCCGGTGCGGCGTTGTGTCAATGACAGCACCGGCATGATGACGAGGCTTGCCGCCGCGAGCACGATGCCGATCAGCGACGGCCGCGCCTCGCCGAGGCCGAGTAGCGAGAGCACGGCGTCGACCGCGACGTACACCGCAAGCGCGAAGAACGAGATCGCGATGAACCGCAGTGCGGCCTTCTCCCGCGTCTCAGGGTCCTTAGCGGAGAACTGCCACGCCACGGCCGCGGCCGACGAGATCTCGACGACCGAGTCGAGGCCGAAGCCGATCAACGCGGACGACGAGACACGCGTGCCCTCCGCCAACGCGACCACCGCCTCGATCACGTTGTAGGTGATGGTCGCGGCGACCAGCAGCCGGATGCGGCGTTGCAATGTCGCGCGTCGCGTCCCGATTGGGGCGGACATCAGCAGCAGGCGTCGGTCTCGGCGGCGGGGCAGCAGGCCGGGTCGACGGCCAGCACCAGGCCGACGAGGTCGTCGAGTGCATGCGCGATCCGCGCGTCGGCCAGCTCGTAGCGGCTGCGGCGGCCCTCGGGCTGCGCCACCACCAGGCCGCAGCCGCGCAGGCACGCCAAGTGGTTGGACAGGATCTGCCGCGACACCCCGATTTTCTCGGCGAGGTCGGACGGATAGCCCGGCCCCTCGCGCAGTGTCAGCAGGATCTCGGTTCGGGTGGCGTCCGACAGCGCGTATCCGAACCGCGCCAGCGCATCGCTATGAGTCACTGTCCGCATGAGACGGACAGTACATCAGATTCTGTATTCAGAAAAGACTGAACTATTGTCTTTTGCGATTTGTGCACGAAAATCCGCGCTCAGGGGCTGTTGCAAATTGGGATCGTCGCTGATTCGACGGGTTGGAGCCGGTACTGCAGGTCGCCTGATCAGGCGGGCAGTGGTGCTCCGGCGAGGTAGCTGATGATCTTGCCGATGTTGTGCGCGCACCGGCTGCATCCGCGACTGCGGGTCGGTGATGTTCGCCACGCGCTTATCGGCCCGAGCCTCGGCCGCCTCGGCGGCGCGGGCCGCTTCGGCGGCGCGCGCCTTGTCAAGCTTGGCTTGGGCCTGGCGCACTCGGCAGTACCGCTCGACCGGCACCGGCCGGCGACCACGCCGGTGCCGCTTCGCGAGCTTGGCTTCATAGGCGGCGATCGCCTCGGCCAACCGCTGCTCGGCCAATGCCACTTCCACCTCGACCGGAGCCCGACCGGTCAGCTTGTCCCCGGCAGCGATCCGGGCCAGATACGTGGCCACCATGGGCTCGCGCGCGGCTCGCTCGGCGGCGATCTGGGCTTCGATACGCTCTTGGGCTAGGGCGATGCGCGCCGACCGATCATGCGGAACCGGCTCAGCTCAACCGATTCGGTTGGTTCCAGGTGGTGGGTCGCTGGTGGTTCAGCATCGTCTGGCGGTGGCCGATCGTCGGGGCCGGTGGCGTCGGTGTCCAGCTGTGTCTTCACCGCATCGATGAGCGCCGCCCGCGCGTCCGGATCAGCCAACTCGGCTGGCACCAAGTCCGGGTTGGACTCGCCGAACCGCGCGTCCTCTTCGGCGTCGGTGGCCGCATGCGCGCTCACCGCGGCCTCGGCGATACGGGCCGCCTCCGCTTCGGCCGCTTTCGCCAACCCCGATGCGGTGCGATTCGCCGCCAGCGATGCGTTCGAGGCGATCTTCACCCCGTCCAGAGCGACCGTCTCCAACCGGCCCCACCCCAGCCCCGCGGCCATCATCAACACCTGCGTGAATAACTGCCGGCACGCCCCATGGTTGTCGGCGCGAAACCGCGCGATCGTCGCGTGATCAGGCCCATCACCGGCGCAGATCACTCGATACGACACCACATCGGCACACGCCCGCTCGATCCGGCGCGAGGACCGCACGCCCGACAACCAGGCCCAGATCAGCAACGTCAACAGCATGTCCGGGTCATAGCCGGCCCGGCCCACACCCCCGACACGTCGATTCCGGTGAAATGCCGAGGTCTCCAACCGGTCCACGATCGCGATAACCGTCCACACCGGATGATCCGGCGGCAGCCACTCGCGCATATCCGGAGGAAACAAAAACCGCTGATCACGCACAACCGGTCGATAACCCTTGGCCACCAACACATATTCGACGCAACGCCAGGTCAGATCACTACGACACGCTCACACCCGCGCCGTCATTTCGCGACAGCCCCCTCAGCGCGTGAAAGTGTGCACAAATCGATCTAGAGTCGGCCGTCGATCCTGAGGTCGGGATGCACCCAGTCGGGCGAGCGGCGCTCCTTGAACGCGCGAAAGCCCTCGAGCGCTTCATGCGAGGAGTAGCTGGCCTGCATGCCGATGCGGTCGAACAACCCCAGATAGTTGTCGAGGCTCGACTTCACCATGCTGCGCGCCGCCGGCGCCGTCCTGCAGCATTGCCCGAGCACCTCGCGGGCCACGTCGAGCAGCTCATCGTGCGGGACCACCCGCGCGACCATGCCCCACTCCTGCGCCTCGGCCGCGGTCAACGTCCGCCCGGTGAACATCAGGTCGCGTGTGCGCACCGGCCCGATCAGCCGGGCCAGCATCTGGCTGTAGTAGGTGTCGGCGATGCCGCGCAGCAGTTCGGGGACGCGGAACGTCGCCCGTTCGCTCACCACGGCCATGTCGCTGCACAGCGCGATCTGCAGCCCGCCGCCCTGACACAACCCGTTGACCGCCGACACCACCGGCTTGACCGACTGGCGCAGCGTCTCGAACGGCGTCACGTCCATGCCGAGCGCGGACCCGAACGTCAGCCAATTGTCCGAGCCGTCGCCGCCGCCCATGTCCCCGCCGGGCGCGAACACGTCACCGGTGCCGGTGATGAGCAGGCCGGCGAGGTCGGGATCGGCGTCGACGTGCCGGACGGCGTAGCGGATGCCGAAGTACATCGCCGGCGTCATCGCGTTGCGCGCCTCCGGCCGGTCCAGTGTGCACACCCCAAACGGCCCCTCGCGGGTGAAGCGCAGGTACGGCGTGCCCAGCCAGTCTCCTTCGGGTGGACGTGGCGTGGTTGTCGTCATATCTGCCTTTCCCCAGCCTTTCGTTTGGATACAGCGTCGTCGATGGCCTCAGCGTATGGCGCGCAGTCACCAGCCCCTGGGACCAGTGTCGACAAGGCACCGGCCGCGCAGGCGCGGCGCAGCGCGTCCTCATACCCGCCCAGCCAGCCAGCGGCCAGCACCCCGGCGAACACATCGCCTGCGCCCGTCGTGTCGACGGCCTCGACGGCAGGGGCGGGCACGTCGAATCGTTCGTCGTCGCCGAGATAACTTGCGCCGCGCGCACCACGGGTGATCACCAGATGCGGTACGGGCCAGTGCCATTCCCGCGCCTCGGCCTCGTTGACCACCACCACGTCGGCCAGCTCGGACAGCGCCAACAACTGGTGGGGTTGGGCTCCTGTCGGCGATGCGTTGAGCATCACCACCGCGCCCGCGGCCCGCGCCACCCCCGCCGCGGCGATCGCCGTTGCGATCGGGATCTCGAGTTGCAGCAGCACGACGTCGCTGTCGGCGATCACAGCGCGAACGTCGGCGGAGGTTAGGGTCAGGTGGGCGTTCGCGCCAGGGGCCACGACGATGGTGTTTTCCGCCGACGAGTCGACGATCAGCACCGCCGAGCCGCTGGGCCCTGGCAGGCTGACCACGCCGTCCAGCCCGACCTCGTTGTCGCGGAGGTGGGCGCGCAACTGATCGGCCGCCGAGTCGGTGCCGAGCGCCGCGACAAGTTGCACGGCCGCGCCCGCGCGGGCCGCCGCCACCGCCTGATTGCCGCCCTTGCCGCCCGGCGACGACGACAGCGATGACGCGAGAATCGTTTGGCCGGGCCGGGGCAGCGCATCCACGGTGAAA
>Ga0075418_10004858_pt1 | contig 15246 bp, 13 predicted proteins | sample SoiMetdeltSBSDD2_FD_81776 | JGI IMG/M metagenome (GOLD analysis project Ga0075418, IMG submission 81776) | Bulk soil microbial communities from a Populus tree surrounding site in Tennessee, USA - Soil MetaG P. deltoides SBSDD2 | ecosystem: Environmental > Terrestrial > Soil > Tree plantation...
TCCACCACCCGCGCGCCGTGCGTGCGGGGATAAGCGCCCTGGTCGTGAAAAAACACGTCGTCGATTGCCAGGATGCGTCCGGTCGCATCCACCGCCGCACGCACGCGGTGCCGCTGCTGGCGGGAGTGATTCGCCGCGACCAGGTGCTCGTAGCGGTCTTCGATCCATTTCACCGGCCGGCCGAGCCGCAAGGCGCCGAGACAGGCGAGCGCGTCCTCGGGATAAACCTCGCCGCGCACCCCGAAGCCCCCGCCGACATGGCCTTCGTACAGGTGCAGCTTGGCGGGATCGCGTCCGAGCACGCGCGCGATGCCGTCGCGGGTCCGGTGCGGCACCTTCGCCGCGCCGTACATCTGCAGCAGATCGCGCTCCGCGTCGTAGCGCGCGATGGCCCCGCGCGTCTCGAGCGGCACGCCCGAATGGCGGCCGATCGAAAGGTCGAGCTCGACGACCGCGTGCGCTGCGCGCTCGGCCGCCTCGACGTCGCCATACCCCTTGCGGATGACGAGCGGCTCGGTCGAGCGCCCTGGCGCGAACTCCGCGGGCGCCTCGTGCGCCGCCAGAACGACCGGCAATTCCCTCACCTCGACGTTGACGAGGTCCGCCGCGTCCTCCGCGAGATAGGCATCCTCCGCGAAGACGACCGCGACCGGCTCGCCGACGTAACGCACCCGCTCGACCGCCAGCACCGGCTGAAGATAGGGGTCGAGCTTCGGGTCGGGCCCTTCGCGCAGCGCGATGGGCCGCAGCTCCGACACGTCGGCCGCGGTCCAGACCGCGACTACCCCTGCCGCAGCCCGTGCCTGCGATACGTCGATAGCAACGATATCCCCGTGCGCGTGGCCGGAGCGCACCACGCGCATGTGCAGCTGGCCCGGAAACATGACGTCCCCGGCGAAGCACCCGCGGCCCGTCACGAGCGGCAGGTCTTCCAGGCGCGGCACCGATTGCCCGACGACCTTGGTCTTCATCTGACCTTCATGCGGCGGCGCCTTCCAGTGCGCGGCGTGTCATCGCCCGTGCGACATCCCGCCGATAGTGGGCCGGGCACCTGATGTCGTCGAGGGGCGCGATGCTCCGGGCGACGGCATCCGCTGCGTCGCGGAATGCGTCCGGCCCCGGACGCTTTCCTTCCAGCGCAGCCTCGGCCTCAACGATCCGCCGCGGCGCGCTTTCCACGCCGCCGACCCCGACGCGCGGCTCGGTCATGACTCTATTCCTGAGCCGGTACGTCGCCAAAGCCATTGCGATCGCAAAATCCCCGGCGCGCCGGCTGAATTCGGAAAAGCCGAAGCAGGTATCGGGCGCGAGCACGGGCACGCGCGCCTCCAGCAGCAGCTCATCGGCTGCGAGGGCCGTCGTCATCGCGCCCTGGAAATAGTCGGCCGGGGCTATGCGGCGCGTCCCGCGCACGCTCCGCGCGACCATGCGCGCGTCGAGCGTCACCGCCACCAGACACCATTCCGAGGCCGGGTCGGCGTTGGCCAGGCTGCCGCAGAACGTGCCGCGGGTGCGGATCGGATGGTGCGCGATGTGGCGGACCACCTGCGAGAGCAGCGTGCCCAGCGGTCCCTGCGTCGCCGGGCGATGAAAGGCCGCGTGCCGAACGCACGCGCCGATCGACAGCTCGCCCGCGTCGACGGCGAGCCGCTCGAAGCTCTTCACTCCGTTGATGTCGACGAGATGGGCGGGCAGGGCAAGCCGCAGCGCCATCGCCGGCACGAGACTCTGGCCGCCGGCCAGCACGCGCCCGCCGCGCGGCGCAACTTCGGCAAGCACGGCGACTGCCTCCTCCACGGTGCTCGGCGCGTGATATTCAAACGGTGCTGGCTTCACGGTCTTAGAGCGTCTAACAAAACGCAGCTGGAGCACTCCCCTCCTGCCCGAGGAGGGGTGGATGCGAAGCAGACGGGGTGGTGGGAGCACACAAACCGCACGCTACGCGAGCACCCCGGCGGACTGTCGTGCGCCACCCCTCCTTATTGAAGGAGGGGAGACCAAGCTCCGAGTGCTCATTCAAGTTAGTGGCCCTACGATTCCGGCGGCTTCCCGGGCGGTTGCCTGAGCGCGTCCCACGCCGCTTTGCCGAGCACGGTCAGCCCGGAGATCGGCCTGGCGGGCGCAACCGAATCGCCCTGTGGCTGCGCCCCGGATTGCGCGATGCTCTCCTTCAACGCGTCACCAAACTGCCCTATCAGCTGCGAGGCGACGCTCTGGATCATGCCGGCGCCGCGGCCGTACTGCGCGATGGCGCCCGCCAGCTTCACATCGGAGTGAATCAGGACCCGGGTCCCGCTTTCCGACGGCTCCAGTCGAAAACTGATCGTCGAGTCAGTGCTGCCCCGCCCCTTGGGGTCGGACCCCTGCGCCTTGAGCCGCGCCTGGCGGCCGGCAGGGTCGATCTCCTCGAGCCGTGCCTGCCCGACGAGCGACAGCGCCACCGGGCCGAGGCGCACCGCGACCTTCCCTTTATAGGTGCGTTCGTCCACAACTTCGGTCAGCTCGGCTCCCGGGATGCAGGCGGCGATGCGCCTGATGTCGAGCAGCACGTTCCACGCCTCGGCGGGCGGCAGCGGCACTTCCAGCGTGTTGTCGAACTCCACGGTACCCGGTCTGGAGTGTTGAGTGTCGAGTTTTGAGTGTTAAGTTTGAGTGCTGAGCTGCAACTAAGAACTCAACACTAAGAACTCAACACTGCTAGCTGATGCCCATCTTGCCCGCTTCGTAGGTGTCGAGCGGCGGATGGGCGAGCATTGCGCCGGTCAGGTCGGCGACACGCTTGAAGCCGCGCGCCTCGCACCATTTCTCCAGCCCGTCGATGATCGCGATCATCCCGGTGGGATTGCGGAAGTTCAGATAGCCGACCTCGACCGCGCTCGCGCCAGCCAGCAGGTATTCCACCGCGTCCTCCGGCTTCACGATGCCGCCGCAGCCGATGATCGGGATTTTCACGCACCTCGAGCACTGGTGGACCATGCGCAGGATGATGGCCTTGACCCCCGGGCCGGAGATCCCGCCGTAGCCCTGGCCGATCGAGGAGCGGAACGTATCCAGGTTGATCTTGAGCCCGAGGATCGTGTTCGACACCGTGATCGCGTCCGCGCCGGCCTTCTCCGCCGCCTCCGCGACTGCGGAGATGTCGCCGGCGTTGGGCGAAAGCTTGGCCCACAGCGGCTTCTGCGTCGCCGCCCGGCACAGCTTGACGACCTTGTGGGTATGCTCCTCGTTCAGCGCGAAATTACCGCCGCCCGGCTCGCGTGTCGGGCACGAGATGTTGAGCTCGATCGCAGCCACGCCCGGGACGCTCACTTCGCGCGCCATGGCGGCGAAATCGTCGATGTCGGTGGAGGTGATGCTCGCGATGAGCGGCGGCCGGTAGCGCTGGTACTCGGGAAGCTGCACCTCGAGAAAGTACTGCAGGCCCTTCGTAGGCAAGCCGATCGAATTGATCATGCCGGCCTCGATTTCCGATACCCGCGGCGGCGGGTTGCCCGCGCGGTAACCGCGCGACACGGTCTTGGTCACCAGCCCGCCGAGGCGATCGAGGTCGATGACCTGCGACAATTCCGTCGAGAACGTCCCCGACGCCGGCAGGACCGGGTTCGGCAGCGTCACGCTCCCGATCTTGACCGACATGTCTACCATCCGAGGCACTCCTGGAGATCGAACACCGGGCCCTCCACGCACACGCGCCGCATTTCCAGCTTGCCGTTGACCTCGAAGGTGCGCACGCAGATATAGCACGGGCCCAGACCGCACGCCATGATCTGCTCCATCGCCATCTGGCCGGGTATTTCGTGCTCGCGGCCGAGCCGCTTCATGAGCTGCATCAGCCGGTTCGACCCGCAGGTGAAGAACGCGTCAGCCTTGTTCTCCGCGATCAGCCGCCGCAGGATCGCCTCGACGTTCTCTACCGCGCTGCTGCCGTCGGTATCGAGCACCTTGATGACGGTGCCGACGCTCTCGAACAAATCGGCGGCCATCGCCAGCTCCTCGCTGCGCGCGGAGAGGATCGCGGTTACCCGCACGCCGCGTTCGCCCGCAAGCTGGGAAATCGGCGCCATCGTCGCGAGCCCCACGCCGCGCCCGAGCACGACCACGTTCTTCCACGCCGGCTCCAGCTTGAAGCCCACGCCGAGCGGCCCGAGCATGTTGAGCTCGTCCCCGGGCTTGAGCGTCGCCAGGCCCCGGGTGCCGCGGCCGACGACCTTGTACAGGAACTCGATGCGCGCGGCGGAGCGCGCCACGCGGTACACGCTCTGGGGACGGCGGAACCAGACCTCTCCCTCGTCGGGGGACGGGCACAACAGGTGAAAGAACTGGCCGGGCTGCGCGGCCAGTGCCTTGGGCGTGGCCTTCACGACCAGATGCTTGTACTCGTCGTTGATCCATTCATGCGCGACGACGGGACACCGGGTCTCCTCCGCCGGGCTGCCGGACGGAGAATGGCCGCTGGCGGGTTTGCCCGGCGTGACGGCGGCGGTAGCGTAGGTGTGGTCGGACATGTTTATGCGGATTCAGCCATCCTACCCGGGTTTCAGCCCGACCATCCGCACCACTTTGCGCCACTTCCCGATTTCCGCCCTGAGGAAGTCCGGGAACTCCCCCGCGGCGAGGGCCCGGACCTCGAACGCCTGGCGCGCGAGCTGCTCGCGGAATTCTGCCTCCGACGCGATGCGCTTCAGCGCCGCGCGCAGCCGCTCCAGCACGTCGCGCGGCGTGCGGGCCGGCACGATCAGCGTGTACCAGGATGGAACGTCGACGCCGCTCACCCCGCTTTCCGCGAGCGTCGGCACTTCCGGGGCGAAGGTCGATCGCGCCGGGCTCGTTACGGCGATGGCGACGAGGCGGTTGGCGCGCACGAAAGGCAGGACCGAGGTGATCGAGCCGAAGAACACCTGGCTTTCGCCGGCGAGCACGGCGCTCGCCGCAGGCCCGGCGCCCTTGTACGGCACGTGCACGATGTCCACGCCGGCTACCATCTTGAACAACTCCGTTGCCAGGTGGAGATTCGTCCCGGACCCGCTCGACGCATAGTTGAGCTTCCCGGGCCGGCTCCGCGCGAGCGCGATCAATTCCTTTACCGACCGGGCGGGAACCGCGGGATTGATCACGACGATGTGATAGGACGACGCGAGCACGTCGAGGGAAGCGAAGTCGTTGACGGGATCGTACGGCAGCCTGTCGACGCTCGGGGATATGGCGAGCGGGCCGATGAAGCCGAGCGCCACCGTGTAGCCGTCCGGAGGCGCCTTCGCTGTCGTATCGGTGGCGATCACCCCGCCGCCCCCCGCGCGATTGTCCACGACCACCTGCTGCCCGAACGCGTCGGTGAGACGTGCGGCGAAGGAGCGGGCGAGGAGATCGTTGCCGCCGCCGGGTGGAAACGGCACGAGCAGGCGCAACGGACGGGACGGGAAATCGGCGGCGAAAGCAGGCGCCGCGGCCGGCAGCTGCGCGAGCAGCGCGCACAGCAGCACAAACACCCTGTTCATGACTCCGGAAACTTGATGTGCGCGAACTTCGCCCGGATCTTCCGCCGCAAATCCTCGCTCACGTCGACCACCGGCGGGAATCTCCCCTTGAGCTTCATATCGTAGGGGATGCAGGCGTCGATGAGGAGGCGGTTGTTGAAATTGCCGGGCAGATACAGGGGATCGCGCTTCGACGCCCACGCCTTCTGGATGAGATCGATGTCGGTCACCGGATCGAAGCGCGTGCACATCGCCCACAGCACCTGGTCGAGATCGCCGGCGTCCACGTCTTCGTCCACCACCACCGTCCACTTCCCGGCGTAAGCCCCGCCCTGGCAGTTCGATGCGACGTGCAGCACGTTGCGCGCGTGCCCCGGATAGCGCTGCCTGATCTGGATCACGGTGAAGCGCGTCGCCGGCGCGCCTTCGTGATTCCACACTCCCAGGATATCGGGCAGGCCGCTGGCCTCGAGAGCGCGCCAGATCTGCGCGGAGCCCGCGATGCCCTTGAGCAGTCCGGTCTCGTCCACCGGCTTGTGCTGCGGCGCGCACGTGAGTATCGGGTTGTTGCGGTGGAGTATGGTTTTCACGTCGAGGTACGGCCGCGGCACGGTATCGTCGGAGTAATAGCCCATCCATTCGCCGAAGGGCCCCTCGTCCTTGAGGTTGCCCGGCACCGCTTCGGCCTCGATCGCGATTTCGGCTTGCGCGGGTATCGGGAAACCGGTGTACGGCCCGCGCACGACGTCCACCGGCGCGCCGCGCAGCCCGCCGGCAAAATCCAGCTCGCTGACGCCCTCCGGCAGCGGGCTCGCCGCAAGCATGAAGAGCAGGGGGTCCTGCCCGACCAGCACCACCACCTTCATCGATTGCCCGCGCTCGAAATACTTGTCGCGGTGGATGCGGCCGTGCTTGCCTTCGGTGATCTGGCAGCCGATGGTCCTGCCGTCGTAGACCTGGTTGCGATAGCAGCCGAGATTGAACCAGCCGGCATCGGGATCCTGCGTGATCACGCAGTTCGCGGTGCCGATGTAGCGCGCGGTGTCCTTCTCGTGGTGGCGCGGCACCGGAAACTTGAGCACGTCGACCTTGTCGCCCTCGATGACGTTTTCCAGCACCGGGCCGTCCTTGACGAAGCGCGGCGGCAGCGGCTTCATGCTCTGGATGCGCTCATGATACTTCTTCACGATGTCCACCTTGCGCTCGTACTCGAGCGGGAGCCCGAGGGTGAGCGCCACGCGGCGCACGGACGAGAAATGCCCGTAGAGCGTGCGATAGCCCTTGGGATAGCCTGGAATGTCGTCGAACAGGATGGCCGGCGCGTTGCCGCGGCTTTTCTCCGTCAGCATCTGGGTGATGCTGCCCATCTCGGCGTCCCAGTGCGCGCCGCTCACCTTGAGCAGCTCGCCAAGCCGGTCCACCTGCTCTATCCATCCCCGCAGGTCGCCGTAATTTCCCACGATGCTGGAAACCGGCGCGCCACTGTCTCCGGACATGTTGCCCTCCTCAAAACACGCTTCTAGAACCTATCTCAAAAACAGAAATCGGCCACAGAGGTCAGAGAGACCACAGAGAACAAAGTGCACCTCCACCCAACATGTCGCCATCGGACTCTGTGTTCTCTGTAGTCAAACCGTAGTTACAGCGCACAGACTCCTCAGACAAATCGGCTGTGAAGACCTTGAGAGCGCAGAGAGGAAACTTGGCTTCATCCTCTGTGAACTCTGTGTTCTCTGTGGCTAAATCGGGTCTTTGAGACCACTTCCAGATTCTGATACACAATAGCATCCGGCCGCCACCAATAGCGCAACGGGCAGTCAGGTCACCCGGGAGGAGACCACGATGACGCGCACACGCCGGTTCACCGTCCCGCTCGCCGCTCTCGCGCTCGCAAGCTGCGGGGTGGCCGCGCTCGCCCCGGCCGCCCAGCCCGAGCCCGCTTTTCCCACCAAACCGGTACGCATCATAGTCCCGTACGCGCCCGGCGGCGGCCTCGATTTCATCGCGCGCCTGGTGGCGCAGCCGCTCAACGAGCGCTGGGGCGTGCCGGTGATCGTGGACAACCGGCCCGGCGCGAGCGGCATCGTCGGCAGCCAGATCGTGGCGCGGGCTGCGCCGGACGGCTACACGCTGGCGATGATATCGGTCGAGTTCATCACCGCCCCGCTGGTCTACGGGAAGGCGCCCTACGACACCATCGGGGATTTCACCGGCATCACGCAGACCGCGTCGCAATCGTACCTGCTGGTGGTCCATCCTTCGGTGCCGGCCCAGACGGTCGGCGAACTGGTCGCCGTCAGCAAGACGCGGCAGCTCAACTACACGTCGTCCGGGCTGGGCGGCATGGGGCACCTCTCGGGCGAACTCCTCAAGCGGATGACCGGCATGCAGATGCTCTACGTGAACTACAAGGGCACCGGCCCGGCCCTCACCGACACGCTGTCGGGGCAGGTGCACGTGATGGTGGTGAATCCGCTGCCTGCCGTGCCGCACATCAAGTCGGGCCGGCTGCGGCTCATCGCCAGCACCGATGCAAAGCGCATCGGCACGATGCCCGACGTGCCGACCATCGCCGAGTCCGGCGTTCCCGGGTTTTCCACCAACGGCTGGAACGGCCTGCTGGCGCCGGCCGGCACGCCGTGGAACATCGTGCGCGCGTTGAACGAGGCGGTCGTCGCGGTCATCAAGTCGCCGCACGGCACCGAGCGCATCGTGGCGGGCGGCGCCGAAGCCGCGGGCAGCACGCCCGAGCATCTGAACGCGATGATGCGCGCCGACCGCAAGCTCTGGTCGGAAATCATCCGCACCATGAAGATCGAGCCGGCGGGCTAGAATCGCGCAGTACCTGCCGCGAGCGGCGGGCATCCGTGGGAGAGGAGTCTTAACGTGGCAAATCCCGACCTGAGAGACTGGCTCGCGCAACTGGACGCCGCGGGCATGCTGCAGCACGTCCGCGGCGCCGAGCGCATGGAGGAGATCGGCGGCATCGTCGATATCTACCAGCGCGAGACCGGGCGCCCCACGCTCCTGTTCGACGAGATCCCCGGCTATCCGAAAGGCTACCGCGTGGCGGCGAACATCATGATGGGGGTGAAGCAGATCGCGCTGGCCCTCGGCATGCCCGACGATGCCACCGAGATGGACCTCGTCAACTACTGGCGCAAGTACCTGGACGTATCGAAAGGCATTCCGCCGGTTACCGTCGAGACCGGGCCGGTGTTCGAGAACGTGGCCACGGGCCGGGACATCAACCTTGCGAAGATACCGGCGCCGAAATGGCACGAGGACGACGGCGGCCCCTTCATCGGCACCGGCTGCATGGTCATCATGAAGGACCCCGATTCGGGCTGGATCAACTACGGCGCCTACCGCGTGCAGGTGTACAACGACCCGACGATCGCATCGGTCATGTGCTCGAAGGGCAAGCACGGCGACATCCTGATGCGGCGCTACCACGAGCGCGGCCAGAAATGCCCGATCGCCGTGGTCGCGGGCGTCCATCCCGTGCTCTTCTCCATCGCCGGCATCGAGGTGCCCTACGGCAAGAACGAGTACGACGCCGTGGGCGGGATGATCGGCCGCCCGGTCGAGGTGGTGCTCGGCCCGCAGACCGGCCTGCCGATACCCGCCAACGCCGAGATCGCGTTCGAAGGGTTCATCTCGCCCGACGACCGCATCGAGGAAGGCCCGTTCGGCGAGTGGACCGGCTACTACGCCGGCGGCAAGGAATTGCAGCCGGTGATCCGCATCGAGACGTTCATGCACCGCAACGACCCGATCGTGCTCGGCGCGGTGCCGGCGGTGCCGCCCTGCGACGACACGTTCTACCGCGGCACCTACCGCTGCGCGGCGGTGTGGCGCCAGCTCGAGGGCGCGGGCGTGCCCGGCGTGCAGGGCGTGTGGGCGCACGAGGCGGGCGGCAGCCGCATGTGGCTCACGGTCTCGATCAAGCAGATGTATCCCGGCCACGCCAAGCAGGCGGGCCTCGCCGCGGCGTCGTGCCACGCCGGAGCGTACGCCAACAAGTGGGTAATCGTGGTGGACGACGACATCGACCCGTCCAGCATGAACGACGTGGTCTGGTCGCTGTGCACGCGCGTCGACGCGCGCGAGGACCTAGAGATCCTGCGTGGCTGCTGGAGCACCACGCTCGACCCGACGAGCTACCCGGAAGAAGAGCGGCGGTTGAACTCGCGCGTGGTGATCGACGCCTGCCGGCCGTGGGCGAGGCGCGAGACCTTCCCCAAAGTCGCGCGCTCGAGCCGCCAGCTCGACGAGCGCGTGCGGGCGAAGTTCGCCAAAGAGCTGCGTGGCTACTAGAACCTCACGAAGAGAAATCAACGCGACCCGTGCCGCAGTATCGTCAGGCCGATCAGCCGCGATACCACGACGGCGATGTAGCCGACACCCGCGAACTGCTCCAGCATCACCAGCACTCGCGCGGTCGGACCGAGCGGAATGACGTCGCCCAGCCCCACTGCGGAGAGGTTGGTGAAACTCAGGAACAATAGTTCCAGCCATTTGCGGGGACGCTCCGGCTCCACCGCACCGGTGAAACTGCCCGGATACCAGGCCTGACAGACCAGGAAGGCGTAGGCGAAGCCCCAGGCCAGCAGGGTGAAAGTCGCACCCGCGGCGTACAGCTCGTCCGAGGTAACGCGGTGATCGCTCATCATGTACGCGATGAGGGCGCCGGCCGCGTAGAAATACAGCAGTGCCTCCAGCGCGGAGGCCGAGACCAGCAAACTCTGGCTGTCCAGCAGCACCGACGCGAGCGACAGCAGGAACGCAGGCACCGCCAGCGCCCACGCGACCCAGCTGAAGGCGGGACTCCGATTGACCACCCACACCACCAACGCGAGCACGAGCACGCCGAACGCGCCGAACACCACGCGCCCGCCGGCCAACTCGTCGAACAGCGGATAGATCACCAGGCTCAGCAACTGCGCGGCCAACAGGAAGGCCGAGGGATGCCGTCTGGCGATCACGCGCCAACGCAACGTGCGGTAACGGGTCTCGCTCATCGGCTAAATCAGGGTTCTTGAGACTAGAGGTAGTGCTGCACGTCCTGCAGGCTCGCCGGGAAGAACAGCTCCTCCAGCGTCGGCTTGTTCCGGATCATCCCCTGGTCGTGGACATAGCGCACGGCCGGCTCGAGGTTCGTGCGATTGGGCTCCAGCCCGTAGGGCCACGGGTCCGGGCCCAGCACGCTCGCCTGTTCGCGCAGGGCATCCTGCACCCAGGCCAGCGCCGTGTTGCGCGGATTGCGCAGGCGCGCATAGCACTGCTCCTTTGCCTGCTGAAATGCCTGCAGCACGCTCACCGCGACCCACGGGTGCTGCTCGAGGATCGCATTCCGGATGACGACCGTGTGCATGATGGGGAAGATCCCGCTACGCCTGAAATAGTCGATCTCGGCCTGCCGCGGATCGGGAAACAGCAGTGCCGTCTTCGGCGAGCCGTTGCGGATCGACGGCAGCACTTCCGGGTAGAGAGCCCCTTCCAGCTCGCCGTCTAAGAGCATCTGGTCGATGCTTCCGCCTTTGGCCACGCGCCTGACCTTCATCCACGCGGCGGGCTCGAGCGGGACGTCTTCCTCTTCCTGGCACCACCATTCGATGCTGGAGAGCTCGACGCCGTAGTGATCCTGCAGCATGCCGCGCATCCACAGGCCGGCTGAGTTCTGCAGCGTGTCGAGCCCGACCCGGCGGCCGTTCAGGTCGGCCGGCTTCTCGATCCCGCAACCTGTGCGCTTCACCATGTAGCGATGGCGGAAGCGGCGGTGGGGGAAGGCGGGAATGGCGGTGAACGCGAGGGCGTTGTCCCGCGCGACCAGGTAGGAGACGAAAGACAGCTCGCAGACGTCGAATTCCTGGTGGCGCAGCATGCGCCCGTGCCGTTCGGGGGAGGCCATCGTTAGGACATCGAACTCGATGCCGGGCGCTACTGCCGTGCATTCGATCAGCGGATAAAGCAGATCGTAGGGCCCGCAGGCAAGCGATAGTCTCAGCTTACGCATAAGGAAATACTGGATGACGAACACTGCAGCGACGCAATGCGCGGGTGTGCGGGATCAGTTGGCTGCTCAGGTTCATCCCAGGTCCAGATTCAACGCATCAAGTATTGTGTATCACGGATTTCCACGTACCACGCGTTCTCAATAGGTTACTTGCGATCACACCTATCGGGCTAAAGCGATGCTCCACACTTGATGGCACCGATATGGAAGCTCGAATGTGGGTGATGCCGGATGCCATCGGATGCCTCGATGCGCAATAATCAGAGGGAAGAAATCTGTTCATGACATTTACGACTGGTCAGTTCGGCTGGATGCCGGTTGCCTTGATCACCTGCGCCCACTTCTCGACCTCGGTCTTTACGTAGGCCGCGAAGTCCGCCTGCGAGCGCGTCTGTATGTCGAAGCCGAGGGCCATCAGCCTATCCTTCACGTCCGGCTGGCGCAGCGCATCGTCGATACCGGCGTTCAGGACGCGCACGGCGGGGGAGGGCGTCTTTGCCGGCGCAAAAAAGGCGATCCACGAGGCGTTCTCGAAATCGATGAAGCCGGCCTCTGCGAGCGTGGGTACCTCAGGCAGTGCCGGGATCCGCTTGCGGCTCGCCACGGCCATCACCCGCAACGCGCCCTGCTTGATGAACGTCGATGCGGTCGGAAACGTCGTGGTCGCCATATCCACCTGCTGCGCGACGACCGCCGTGACCGGCGCCGCGCCGCCCTGGTACGGCACGTGAGTGCCCTCGAGCCCGGGCACGGCCTTGAACAAGTACTCGGAAGTGAGGTGCTCGCTCGTTCCAACGCCCGCCGTGCCGTAGTTGAAGCGGCCCTTCTTCGAGGCGCGCAGGTATTCGAGCAGGCTCTTCGCGGTAACGGAGCGATGCACGACGAAGATGGTGGGCGCCGTGGCGGCGATCGCGACTGGAATCAGCTGCGTGCGCGGATCGACGGCGTCCTTGACCGAGGTGGCGTTGACGGCGATCGCCGTCGTGGTCACGAGGAGCGTATGGCCGTCGGGCGTCGCGGCAGCGACGATGCGGGCGGCGAGCGCGCCGCCGGCCCCCGGGCGGTTGTCTCCGACGAAGGTCTGACCGAAACGATCGCCGAGCTTCTGCCCGACCAGCCGGCCGATGGTATCGGCGATGCCACCCGGACCGAAAGCGATCACGATGCGCACCGGCCTGGCGGGGTAATTCTGCGCGGCTGCCGGCAGCGCCGCCGCGCCCAACATCGCCGCGGCCGCGAGGGCGAAAAGCGCGATGAACGGGTTGGATCTCAAGGTGAAGCGCCTCTCCCTGTCGCGGCCTGTCGTTCCAGCCGGGCGGCTTGCGGTTTTATTCTGATGATGTTCTCATGAATTTTACACGAGGAGCATCTCTCTTCATGCCGTCCGGGTCGCATCTCAAGATAAAGGCGCGAGGCTCCGTGCTGTTGCTGCTCCTCCTCTCCTTCGCCTTCGCGTTGCCCGCCGCCGCGCAGGGATACCCCGCGAAGGCGGTTCGCTTCATCATCCCGTTTCCTCCCGGCGGCCCGACCGATATCCTGGGGCGGATCGTGGCGGCGCGCCTGAGCGAGGCATGGTCGGTGCAGGTCGTGCCCGACAACCGGCCGGGCGCCGGCGGCAACATCGGCACGGAGCAGTGCGCCAGGGCCACGGCGGACGGCTATACCGCGTGCATGCTGTCGATCGCGCAGACGATATCTCCGGCCATCTACCCCCGGCTCGCCTTCGATCCCAACCGCGATTTCGTCCACGTGATCCTGCTGGCGACGCTGCCCAGCCTGCTCGTCGTCCATCCCTCGCTGCCCGCGAATAACGTGAAAGGCCTGGTGGCGCTCGCAAGAGCGCGTCCGGGCGCGCTCAACTACGCTTCGGGCGGCGCGGGCACCAGCTCGCAGCTCCTGATGGAGTTGTTCAAGCTCCGCGCCGGCGTCGACATCGTGCACGTACCCTACAAAGGCACCGGGCCGGCGCTCATCGACCAGGCCTCGGGGCTGATCGAGACGGCCTTCAGCACGGTGATCGCGGTGCAGCCGTACATGCAGGCGGGGCGGCTGCGCGCGATCGCGATCTCCACCCGCGAGCGCTTTCCGCGCCTGCCCGAGGTGCCGAGCGTGGCGGAATCCGGATTGAAAGGATTCGACGGCGGTTCCTGGCAAGGTTTCATCATGCCCGCCGGCGCGCCGCGGGAGGCCGTCAACCGGGCCAACCGCGACCTGGCGAGCATGCTGCGGGCTCCCGCCACGCGCGAGAGCATACTTGCCATGGGCGGCATACCGCAGCCCGGCTCGCCGGAGGAATTCACGGCCTACGTGAGGACGGAGACCGACAAGTGGGCGCAAGTCGTGAAAGCGGCGGGCATCCGCGGCGAGTAGCGGCGATGCTCCGTTATGATGGAGGAGCATGAGCCGGGACATTGACGTCACGCTGAGAGTGAACGGTCGCGACTACGCGGTGCGCGTCGAGGCGCGCCGCACCCTCGCCGATACGCTGCGCGATGCGTGCGGGCTGACCGGCACCCATTCCGGCTGCGAGCACGGCGTCTGCGGCACGTGCACCGTGTTGGTCGACGGCGAGCCCGTGCGCGCCTGCCTCATGTTCGCCGTGCAGGCCGCGGGCAGGCAGATACGGACCGTCGAGGGGCTCGCCGACGGGGAGCGGCTGCACCCGCTGCAGCAGGCGTTCATCGACCATCACGGGCTCCAGTGCGGCTTCTGCACGCCGGGATTCCTGATGCTTGCCGCCGGCACGCTGGAGCGCAACCCCGATATCTCCGACGAAGAGCTGCTCGAGGTGCTGTCCTCGAATCTGTGCCGCTGCACCGGGTACAAGAACATCTTGAAGGCGGTGCGCGCGGCGGCAGTCGAGATGAGAGGGCACCGCGCCCGCGCAGGAAGAGAATAGTTACACGCAGGAAAACACCACTGGTCACTGGTCACCGGTCACCGGTCACTGTATCTTTCCGACGTGAACGACAGTCCCGACATCAAGACCGCGAATGCCTGGATCGGCAGGCCCGTGCATCGCGTCGAGGATGCGCGCCTGCTCCGCGGGCAGGGGCAGTACGTCGACGATCTCAAGCGTCCGCACATGCTGCACGCCGCGATCGTGCGCAGCTCCGTCGCGCACGGCCTCATCCGCTCGATCGACGCCGCGGCGGCGCTTGCCATGCCCGGCGTCGTTGCCGTGATCACCGCCGCGGACGTTCGCGACGCGCACGGCGGCGCCGTGCCCAGAATACTGCAGCGCCAGGAGGCGCTCGCCGAGCTCGAGCCCTTCTATCAGCCGGTCATCGCGGATGCCAAGGTGCGCTACGTCGGCGAGCCGGTCGCGGTCGTCGTGGCCGGCAGTCCCGCGCTCGCCGAGGATGCCGCGGATGCGGTCGCGGTGGACATCGAGCCGCTCCCGGTGGTCCCGGACCGCGCAGCAGCCGCGAGGAACGAAACGCTGCTGTTCGAGGGGGCGAAGACGAACTGCGCGGTGACGTTGACGGCGATCCGGGGCGATGCGGATGCGGCGTTCGCGCGCGCGCCGTACACGCGGCGCGAAACCTTCAAGGTGCATCGCCATACCGCGGCGCCGCTGGAAACCCGCGGGCTGCTTGCCGAATGGGACGCCCGCGGCAAGGTCAGGGTGTACGGCGCCGCCAAGGTGCCGTTCCGCAACCGGCGGGCGCTCGCGGGTCAGATGCGGATGAGCGAGGCCGACATCGAGATGGTGCAGAGCGACGTCGGCGGCGGCTTCGGGGCGCGCGGCGA
>Ga0075418_10004859_pt1 | contig 15245 bp, 12 predicted proteins | sample SoiMetdeltSBSDD2_FD_81776 | JGI IMG/M metagenome (GOLD analysis project Ga0075418, IMG submission 81776) | Bulk soil microbial communities from a Populus tree surrounding site in Tennessee, USA - Soil MetaG P. deltoides SBSDD2 | ecosystem: Environmental > Terrestrial > Soil > Tree plantation...
ACACCGCGCCGCGCTCGCCTGCGCCCACGTCGATCCCCGGCTCCGGATCGACGATGCGCACCTCCAACCCCGGCAGCGGATGACCGAGCCGGCTGACGCGCGACTCGAGAGTGTCGGTGAGCATGCCGGTGCAGACCGTGCCGGCCGCCTCGGTCATCCCGAAGCTGCCGACCTGCACGGCCTGCGGCATCGCCGCGAGCATCGCATCCTTGATGCCCGGCGGCTGCACCGCGAAGTTCGAGTTCATCAGCCGGATGCGGCGCAGGTCGGTCTTGCGGAACCGCGGGTGATAGATCAGGTCCGACATGATCGTGACGAAGGATGGATACGTCGCCGTCGCGCGCTCGCGCTCGAGCATTTCGAGCGCCTCGCCCGCCTCGAAGTGGCCCATCGTCAGGTACGCGCCGCCGACGTCGAATATCGCCAGCATCGGCAGGATCGCCGCGATGTGGAACATCGGCAGCGGCGACCAGAACCGGTCGCGCGCAGTGAGCTGATACCGGTAGCGGCCGAGCGCGATGCTGTTGCGCACGATCGCCTCGTGCGAGATCAGGCAGCCCTTCGGGTTCGCCGTCGTGCCGGAGGTGTAGAGCATCAGGCCGACGTCGCGCACGCGTGCACCGAGTCGGCTCGCGTGAACGCCGTCCGGCGGGACTCGCCTTGCGAGCTCTCTGGCCCGGCGCTCGGGCACGAACGCCGGATGCTTCGAGGCGCCGAGCAGGAGCAGGTTTCTGAGCTGAGGCGCAGCCTCGAGCGTCAGTCGCAGGGGATCGCGCTGCGTGGCGAGCTCGGGCAGTGCCTCGGACAGCCGCGCGACGAAGTCGACCTGGTCGGCGACGCGTCCGGTCGTGACGACTGTGACGAGGTCGCCGTTCGAAGCCACGTAGCCGAGCTCATGCGCCCGGTATCGCGCGTTGATCGGCACCGCGACGGCTCCGCACAGCGCGATTGCAAAGAAATACTCGACGAACTCCGGGCAGGTGTGGAGCAGGAGTCCCACGTGCTCGCGCGGCCGCACCCCCAGCGCCTGCAGCTCGCGCGCGCGTGCGAGCGCGCGCCTCGCGAGCTCGCCGTAGGCGATGCGCCGGTCCGGAAACACGAGCGCGTCGGCGTCGGGATGCTCGTCGGCCACCGTCAGCAGCAGGTCGCCGATCGTCGTGACCCGGATCCGCATGTCAGCCAGAGTTTCAGGGCGCGGACCGACTGCGCGAGCCTGCTTTCGAGCTGTGCCTCGTCGCAGCGGCGTCTTTCGGCTGCGTTTGCGCACCATACGGCTTGATCGCTTGCGGCTCGCCATCGCTGGTCGCTCTCCGGTCAGCCCGGGAGCGCGTCCAGGTACTCGCGCTCCCAGGTCCCTTCGACGCACGCGACGATCGTGGGCAAAACCTCGGCGAGCCAGGGTGAGTTCATGTGAGCATGCTCGGAGGCTTCGTCCGGGAAGGATTCCAGCACGGCATAGCGGCGCGGCTCGCGCAGACGGAAGAACTCGAAGTAGATGGCCGAGGGTTCACGCTGACGCACGGCTTCCGTGAGCGCGCGGCACACCTGCTCGAACTCCTGCTCCCGTCCTGCCTTGACGGTCATGCGCGAGACAAAGGTAATGCGTGGCATCCGGAGAGGCTCTCCGCGTGGCGCGTGGCGATCCGATACTAGCACCGGGCTCGCTTGAAAAGAAACAGTCATGCCTGTTTCTTTTTGGACCGAATGCGGTAGATTGGCGCCCGGCGGATTCTCAGTGGATTCGAGGAGTGCGGGTTTGTCGGGAGACGGGTTTGTCAGAGTATTCCCCGAAGATGAACTCGCCGCGGGTCAGATGCGGTGTGCGGAGATCTTGGGCCAAGCGGTCGTCGTCTGTCGCGTCCGCGACAGCCTCCACGCGGTCGATGCAGTGTGCACGCACGCCTACTCGCGGCTCGACGAGGGGCGCCTGCGCGGGCATCGACTCATATGCCCGCTGCATGGCGCGAGCTTCGACGTGCGCAACGGCGCCGTGCTCGGCGCGCCTGCGACCGAGCCGCTTCGATGTCACGAGGCGCGCGCACTGGACGGACACATCGAGGTGCGACTGACGCGCTGAAACCCGGGGAGCACCATGGATTTCCAGCTCACTGCCGAACAGAAGGCGCTGCAGGAATCGGCCCGGCGCTACGCGCGAGAGCGTCTCCCCGCCGTGGCCCGCGACTGCGAGGAAACCGGCCACCCGCCGGACCGCGAGCTCGTTCGCGCCTATGCCGAGCTCGGATTTCTCGGGGTCAACGTCCCAGAGGCCTGTGGCGGTCTCGGACTCGGCAACCTCGAGGCGCTCCTCGTCCTCGAGGAATTCGGCAAGATCTCCTCGGCCGTCGCCTTCCCGGTGTTCGAATCCTGCGTCGGGCCGGTCCGCGCCATCGAGCGCTTCGGATCCGAGACGCTCAAGCAGCGCGTCGTGCCCGCCGTGTGCCGCGGCGAGATCCAGGTCGCGGTGTCGATGTCGGAGCCTCAGGCAGGGTCCGCGCTGACCGATCTCACGACGCGCGCCCAGCTCCAGGGCGATCGCATCATCCTGAACGGCACCAAGCGCTGGTGCTCGGGCGGCGGACACGCTGACGGCTACGTCGTGTACTGCCGGATGTCGGCGGACGAAGGCGCGCGCGGCATCGGCGCGGTGTATGTTGAGAAGGACGCGCCGGGGGTGAGCTTCGGCCGCCCCGAGCAGCTGATGGGCTTCCGCGGCGTGCCGTCCTGCGACATCTATTTCGAGAACGCAGAAGTTCCGGCCGACAACGTCGTGGTGCCCGCGGGCGGATTCCGCAAGCTGATGGAGGCTTTCGACCTCGAGCGCTGCGGGAATGCAACGATGGCGCTCGCGCAGGCCGCCGGGGCGCTCGAGGACGTGCTCGCCTACGTGCAGGAGCGACACCAGTTCGGCAAGCCGCTGGTCGACTTCCAGGCGGTGCAGCTCAAGCTCGCCGAGATGCAGATCCGCGTGGATGCGGCCCGTCTGCTGATCCATCGCGCGGCGAGCAACGCGCAGCACGGCATGCCGAGCATCCTCGAGTCCTCGGTCGCCAAGTGCTTTGCGAACGAGATCGCGCGCGAGTGCTGCGGTCACGCCGTCCAGCTGATGGGCGGCTATGGTTACTCGCGCGAGTACCCGATGGAGCGAAGATTGCGCGACGCCTGGGGATGGGGGATCGCGGGCGGCGCGGTGGATATCCAGAAGGTAAACATCGCGAGCGCAATGGTCGGCCGGCGATTCGATCAGCGCCGCTGATCCGCGGGGCACGACGCTGCGGCTGCGCCGCGTTGCCTCATCTGACGGCCCGCACGCGATAGCCGAGCCGCGGGAAGTGAACGACGACGGTCCCGCAGCGGGGATTTGACCGCTCGACCGCGATCTCGTTCGGACCCGCCGCGACGACGCGACCGCGCACCGCGCCGCGCTGCGTGTCGTCGGGCAGCACTTCGATCTCCATCCCGGCGGATAGACCCTGCGCGTCGCCGGCCTCGACACGTCCGGGTTCCGGCGTCGCAGCGCGCGCTACCCCGAACGCCTCCTCTGCGGTGCCCTGCATCCGGGTGCCCTCGCCCAGGTCCGCAATGCGCCGCTCCCAGTCCGTAAGACGCGGCAGATCGGCCAGCAACTCGTTCACGACCGGCATGCTCGCACGAGCGAACCACGGCACGGTCCAGGCGTGGATATCCACCAGCCCTGGCGCCGCGCCGGACAGAAACGGACGCCCGTCGGCGAGTTGCTGATCGACAAAGCTCGCGTGCGCGCGCAGCTGCGACCTGGCGTGGTCCAGATCGACATCATCGAAGTTCACGTCTGGAAAGAGCTGCTGACGGTCTCGGCGGAACTCTGCTGGCCAGCCGGCGCTGGTCAACGCGATCGCCATGTGTAGACCGGCGCGGAAGTACGCGTCTGCCCACTTGACCATCGCGTAGGCAAGACCCGGATTGCCATCCGGAAACAGCGTAGGCGCAGGGAACCGCCGCTCGAGCTCGCGGGCGATCCGCTGCGAGTCGACGTAGACGTCGGCACCTATCTGCAGCACGGGCGTGCCGCGGTAGCCGCCGGTGAGCGCGACGAGATCGTCCTTGGGCGGCAGCATCGGCGTCGCGACCGAGCGCCAGGCCAGGCCCTTGAGGCCAAGCATGCGGAGCACGCGCTGCGTGAAGGGTGATGCGTCGTAGTGATGCAGAAACAGCTCGCTCATGACGAACTCCCCGACGCCTGTTCGCGCTGCAGATCAACCACCTTGTCCGCCGTCTGTCCATAGAGCCAGTGCCGCGCCTCGGTGTCGGCCATGCGCTCCTGCCGAACCGCCGTCACGCGCTGCACCGCCGGACGAACGCGGATCGCTTCGAACCAGCGCTCCACCGCCGGAAATTGTTCGAGCCGTTGACCCTGTCTTTCGTGCTGAGCCACCCAGGGCCAGCAGGCCATGTCCGCGATCGAGTAATCGACCGCGACGTACTCGCGACAGCCAAGGCGGCGCTCGAGCACGCCGTACAGGCGGTTCACCTCGTCCGTGTACCGCCGGATGCCGTAGGGGACGCTCTCGGTCGCAAACGCGCGAAAGTGATGCGCCTGCCCCGCCATCGGGCCGAGGCCGCCGACCTGCCAGAAGAGCCATTGCAGCACGTCGTACCGCCCGTGCGCCGTGGCGGGGAGGAAGCAGCCGGATTTTTCGGCGAGGTACAGGAGCACCGCCCCGGACTCGAACACCGACAGCGGGCCGCCGGCCGCATCGCGATCGACGATCGCCGGGATCTTGTTGTTCGGACAGATGCGCAGGTACTCGCCCGAGAACTGCTCACCGCGGAGGATGTCGACCGGCACGACGCGGTACGGCAGGCCGCACTCCTCGAGCATGATCGCGGCCTTCATCCCGTTCGGCGACGGAAAGTAATAGAGATCGATCACTGCAACGCCTCGATGCTGTACCCGATGCGCGGAAAGTGCACGACCACCTCTCCCGCGCGTTCGTCGACGCGGCGGATCGCCACCTCCTGCAGATCGAGCGTCACCAGCTCGCCGGCGACAGGCACCTTGCCGTAGTCATCCGGGGTCACGCTGACGCGCTGGCCCGCACGCAGTCCCAGCCGATCACCGGGATCGACGCCTCGCACGGGCGTCGGGCGCGATTGGCGCGCGACCGCCAGTGCCTGAGCGGCATCGATCGCCGTGGGCCGGCCATGACCGATCGCACGGATGCGTGCCTCCCAGGCCTCGAGTCTCGGAAAGCGCGCCAGCATAGGCGTCGCCTCGGCAAGGAAGCCGCGCACCATCGAGATCACGTAGAAAGCCGTGATGTCCGCGAGTCCGGGGCGCGACCCCTGCAGATAGCTGCGCCCGTCCGCGAGCTGCTCCTCGACCAGCGTCGTGTGAGCGAGCAGCTGTCCGTACAGCTGCGGCACCCTCGATTTGAGCGCGTCGAAGTCCATGTGGCTGAAGAACTCGCGGCGATCCCGCAGCAGATCCCCGGGTAGGCCCTCGTTGACGGTCATCGCGAGACCGGCGCCCGGCTCGAAATAGCGATCGCCCCATGCCGCGAGCGCGATGGCGAGTCCCGAGCCACCGTCCGGGAACAGCGTCGGCGACGGAAACCGGCGCTCGAGCTCGCGGGCGATGCAACTGGTGTCGCAGTAGACATCGGCGCCGATCTGAAGCACCGGCGTCTTGCGATAGCCACCGGTCAAGGCCACCAGGTCGGGCTTCGGCATGATCATCGGGATCTGGACGCTGCTCCAGGACAGTTGCTTGATCCCGAGCATCAGGCGGACCTTCTCCGCATAAGGCGAGGCATCGAAATGATGGAGAATCAGCTCGTTCACCCGGTCCTCCCGTCGGCCAGGTCTCCCCGGAGTCAGTCTCCGGTGCCAGCGCCGGACTATAGTTGCCTGGCCATGAAAAAAAACAGTCATGCTTGTTTCTTTCTAAGCCACCGGACTCTATAATCCAGCCGAGTCTCAGAGGGGTACGGCCATGGATCCGAGCGTCACGGATCGCCTGACGCGACGCGTTCTCGAGGGCATGGAGTACGAATCCAATCGCTCCGACCCGCCCGACGGTTTCCCACGCCTGCCGCGCATACCGGGCGGTCGCTACAACGACCCTGTCTTCCTCGACTGGGAGATGCGCGGGCTCTGGAAGCGCAGCTGGCTCTACGCCTGTCATTCCGACGAGTTGCCACGGGCCGGTGACTTCGTCCTCTGGCAGGCGACGGGCACACCGATCCTGATCATCCGCGGCCGCGATCTCAAGATTCGCGCCTTCTACAACACCTGCCGGCACCGCGGCGCGCCGCTCGTCAAGCAGGCGAACGGTCATTGCGACGGGCTGGTCTGCTCCTATCACGGCTGGACATACGCTCTCGATGGGCAGCTGGTAAACCTCAGGGACAAGCGCGATTTCGTCGGTTTGGACACGGCGGCGCATTCGCTGACCTCGGTTCGCTGCGAGCAGTTCGCCAACTGGGTATTCGTCAGCGAGGATCCCGACGCCCCGCCGCTGCTCGAGTACCTCGATCCGTTTCCCGCACAGTTCGGACAGTTCCAGCCGGAAACCTTGCGCTTCGTCGAGAAGCACGGCTTCGACCTGAAGTGCAACGTCAAGGTGCTACTGGACGCGTTTCTCGAGGTGTATCACCTCAAGTCCATTCACCAGGGCACGGTCGATCGGTTTCTCGATTACCGCGGGACGACGATCGCGCTATACCGAAACGGGCATTCGCTCATGGTCACGCCGAACCGACGGCCGGACTGGGTCGATCCCGGCACGCGAGGCATGAAGCGCGTGGAGACGGCGAGCGTCATCTCGAGCCGCAACAACCCATCGTTCAACTTCTACCCGAATCTCGTCGCGCCAATCGACCCCTCCGGCTGTCCTTTCCTGCTCTACTGGCCGACCGGGCCGCACACGATGCGGATCGAGTGCCACTGGTTCGCGCCGGACTGGGGCGGCGGCGAGCTGCATCCGCTGTGGCCGACGCGGATCGCGAACTTCGACCGCATTCTCGCCGAGGACACGCAGTTCGCCGAACAGATCCAGCAATCGGTGCAGTCTCCCGGCTTTCGCGGCATGACTCTCAACTACCAGGAACGTCGCATCTATCACTGGCACGAGGAGCTGGATCGCCGGATCGAGCGCGCCGGGATCGCAATTCCGGAGCACATGCGGGTTCCGGCGATGCTCGAGCGGTACTACGAGAACTGACCGTGAGGGATCCACCGCCCGGGATCAGGGCTTGCGGCGTATATCTGCCCCGGGCGCGGATCGAGCGGGCGACCATCGCGGCTGCGACGGCCTGGGCGCGCGGTCGCAGCGCCCCGCAATCCGGTCGCCGCAGCTTCTGCAACTGGGACGAGGACAGCATCACGATGTCGGTCGAGGCCGCGCGCGCCTGCCTGCAGGGCGTCGATCGCTCGCGGGTCGGCTGGGTCGCCCTGGCCTCGACGACCCTGCCCTTTGCGGATCGCTCGAACGCCGGCGTCGTCTCCGCGGCGCTGGGCCTCCGCGAGCAGTGCGCGATGCAGGATTTCGCCGCGTCGCGCCGCGGCGCGACCGGCGCGCTGATCGCCGCGCTCGACCGCTCCGACGTCACGGACGATGCGCTGGTAATCGGCGCAGATCGCCGACTGACGCGCCCGGGCAGCAGCCAGGAGGCCGCGTATGGCCACGCTGCAGCGGCGCTGCTCGTGGGTCGGGGCGCGGGCACCATCGCCGAGCGCGTCGCGCACGCCACCGTCGCCGGCGACTTCGTCGACCAATACCGCGCGTCGGGCGAAGACTACGACTATGCGCTCGAGGAGCGCTGGGTTCGTGACGAGGGTCAGCTCAGGTTTCTGCCACAGGCGATCCGTCTCGCGCTCGAGCGTGCGGGTGCCGCCGCCGATCGCATCGCGCACGTCGTCGCGCCAACACCCGCCCGAAGCTCACAAGCGATCGCGCGGGCGGCTGGGCTCCCGGAACGCAGCGTCGCCGCGGACCGGTTCGATGCCTGCGGCGACACCGGCACGCCGCATCCGCTGCTGCTGCTCGCCGACTGTCTCGAGCGAGCATTGCCCGGGGAGCTCGTTCTCGTCACCGGGTTCGGACAGGGCGCGGATGCGTTGCTCCTGCGCGCGACGGATGCGGTGCGATCGCACCGCAAGGACGGGGTGGCCGCCGCCTTCGACGGCGGCATCAGCGAACCCGAGTACCTGCGCTTCCTGTCGCATTGCGGCGTCGTCCAGATGGACTGGGGCAAGCGCGCGGAGCGCGATGCCCGCACGGCGCATACGGTCGCATGGCGTCGTCATCGAGACATCGTAGGCTTCGTCGGCGGCCGCTGCCGGCGCTGCGACACCGTGCAGTACCCGCGCACGCGCGCCTGCGTGAACCCCGAGTGCCGCGCGTTCGACACGCAGGACGAGCAGCCGCTCGCGGACACCGGCGGCTCCGTGAAGACCTGGACCGAGGACTGGCTCGCCTACACGCGCGATCCGCCGCTCGTCTACGGCAACGTGGCCTTCGACGGCGGCGGTAACGTGTTCACCGAGTTCACCGATACGCGCCCCGGCGATCTCGCCGTCGGGACCCGCGTGCGGTTCGTTTTCCGCGTCAAGGACATCGATGCCGCACGCGGCTTCCACCGCTATTTCTGGAAGGCGACGGTGACGCACTAGTCATGGCAACCGGCATCCGCGACAAGGTGGCGATCATCGGCATGGGGTGCTGCCGGTTTGGCGAGCGCTGGGACTGCGGCGCCGAGGACCTGATGCTGGAAGCCTTCGCCGAGGCGCTCGCGGATGCGCAGCTCGAGCGCGACCGGATCGAGGCGGCCTGGCTCGGTGTCTTCTACCAGGAGCAGAGCATCTCCAAGTCCGGGCTGTCGCTCTCGATGGCGCTGCGCCTGCCCAACGTGCCGGTGACCCGCGTCGAGAACCTGTGCGCCACGGGTACCGAGGCTCTGCGTGGCGCGGCGTACGCCGTCGCCGCAGGCGCCGTTGACATCGCGCTCGCAATGGGCGTGGAGAAACTCAAGGACACGGGATTTCCCGGTCTCCCGGAGCGCACCAAGGGCACGTTCGAGGATCTGTGGCAGCCCGGATTCACGCCGCCCGGCGCCTTCGCGCAGCTGGCGGCAGCGTACGCGGCGCGCCACGGGCACGAAATGACGACGCTCAAGCGCGCGATGGCGCACGTCTCGTGGAAGAGCCACGAGAACGCTGCCCACAACCCGAAGGCGCATCTGCGCAACCGGATCCGCATCGAGCAGGCGCTCGAGGCGCCGATGGTGGCCTACCCGCTCGGCCTCTACGATTGCTGCGGCGTCAGCGACGGCGCGGCCTGCGCCATCGTCACGACGCCCGCGATTGCGGTGTCGCTCGGCCGGTGTGACATGGTGACGATCAAGGCGCTGCAGCTCGCGCCGTCGAACGGCGTCGAGCTCAGTCACGCGAGCTGGGACGGCAGCCACACGATCACCACGCGTCTGGCCGCCGAGCGCGCATATCGCGAGGCGGCTGTCCGCGACCCGCGGCGCGAGCTCGGCCTGATCGAGGTGCACGACTGCTTCTCGATCACCGAGCTCGTTCTGATGGAGGATCTGGGTCTGTCCGACGCGGGGCGCGCCGTGGCGGACGTGCTCGATGGCCGCTATGACCGCGACGGGGCGATCCCGTGCCAGGTAGACGGCGGTCTGAAGTGCTTTGGACACCCCGTTGGCGCGTCCGGACTGCGCATGGCCTACGAGGTGTACACCCAGCTGCTCGGACGCGCAGGCGAGCGCCAGGTCGGCTCGCCGGCGCTCGGTCTCACCCACAACCTTGGCGGCATCCCGAACCGAAACGTAGCGAGCGTGTCGCTGTTCGGGCTGCACGGAAAATAGGATGGAACGACGAGTGCGCCGACTCAAACCGACCAGCTCGCCGCGTGACTGGGGGTTCAGCGATATTGAGCTGGCCACGCATCCGATCGCCTTCCGGCCGGATCTGCTTGCGGGGCGGGTATGCCTGGTCTCGGGTGGCGGCTCCGGGATGGGCCGCGGCATGGCCTACGCGCTCGCGCGTCTCGGCGCCGACGTGATGATCTGTGGCCGGCGCAACGAGAAGCTCGAGGAAACCGCCGCCGGCATCCACCGGCACCTCGGCCGCGAGATCGCGACACGCGCGATGACGATCCGCGATCCGGGCGAGGTCGATGCTCTCATCGCCGAGACCTGGAAGCGGTTCGGCCGGCTGGATCTCGTGGTCAACAACGGCGGCGGGCAGTTCCCACAGCCCGCGATCGACTTCAGCGTCAAGGGTTGGAAGGCGGTGATCGACACCAACCTGAACGGCACCTGGTACATGATGCAGTCGGCGGCGCGCGAGTGGCGCGACCGCGCATCGCCCGGAAACATCGTCAACATCGTCGCCACCGTGTGGCGCGGCATGCCGCAGGTCGCTCACACCTGCGCGGCCCGTGCCGGCGTCATCTACCTAAGCAAGACGGTGTCGACCGAATGGGCACCCTACCGCGTCCGCGTCAACTGCATCGCGCCCGGCTCGATCGCCACCGAGGGCCTGAACGTCTACCCCGACGGCGTCGCCGACAACTTTCGCAAGTCGAACCCGATGCAGGAAGTCGGCGACGTGTACGACATCGCGCAGGGCGTCGTCTATCTCGCCGCCGACACCGGCAAGTTCATCACGGGCGAGGTGCTGGTAATCGACGGCGGGAATTCGCAGTGGGGCGACGTCTGGCCGGGCGGCAAGCCAGATTACTTCCGCGTCGACGAACCCTGAAACCGAGAACGAGGAGCCGCATCATGGCCGACACACTCCTTTCACGGACACCGCGTGCCCGCCTGCCCGAGCGGTTCCAGCCGGCGTGGGATGCGATGCAGGCGCTCACGGAGGAGCCGACCTTTGTCGAGGTGTTTGCGAGCAATCCCGCGATGCTCGAGTTCGTGATGGAACACTTCTACGCCGGCGTGTTCTTCGGCGGGCAAGTCGACCAGCGCTACAAGCAGCTCGCCCGGCTCAAGCTCTCGCTGCTGCACGGCTGCCGCACCTGTAACAGGCAGAACGTCCCGGGCGCGCTTGCGGCCGGCATCACCCAGGCGCAGATCGACGCGATGGACGACTACGAATCCGGCCCGTTCACCGAGGCCGAGAGGGCCGTTCTCGCCTACGCGGACGAAGTCGCCCTGACCAAGCTCAACGGCCGCCTGACGCCCATGCTCTACCGGCGTCTGCGTTCGTACTTCTCCGAGGCGGACATTCTCGAGCTCGGCGTTGCGATGGCGGTGATCTCCGGGATGGCGAAGCTCTCCTTCGTGCTCGACCTGGTCGAGAAGGAGAGCTACTGCCCGTTCGCCGCTGGCGACGCGGCCTGAGCGGGCTCGCGCCACCGCCCGGCCGATGGCCGGGCGGGGTATCAGCCGATCCCCGACCGTGATTGGCCTACCAACCGAACTTCATACCGAGCTGCAGCCCGTAGTTGCGCGGCGCGCCGAACTGCGAGTGCGTCCAGAGATTTGCAACAACCTGGGACGCGATTCGGTAGCGCTCGTCCGACAGGTTGTTTCCGAACGCCCGAACGAACCAAGTACCGTCCCCTGACGTATAGGTCACGCTGGCGTCGAGAAGAGTGCGCTCGTCCAGCACAGCATTGAATGCGGGATCGACGTCCGAGTAGTAGAAGACGTTCGCGTCCTCGTATGCGACTGAGCCATACAGATCGATCTGCCCTCCCAAGGCGTCGAACGAGTACAGCCCCTGCACGCCGTACTTCCATTCGGGTGTGCGCGTGAGCGGCAGGCCGCTCAGGAACACGTCGTTCGCCCCATCACCGTTCGTGTCGGCCTCGAACTTGTCGTACTCGCCGTCGTTGTAGGAGACATTCGCGGACAATGTGAAGTTGTCGGTGACGAGGGCCGTGCCTTCGAGCTCGAATCCCTGCACCGTCACGTCGGCAGCGTTGAAGAACCGCGTCTCCTGGAACTGCCGGCCCTGCGTTACGCCGTCGTCACAAAATGACACAACCTGATCGCTCGGTACGCATACGCGGGTGACCAGTGCCCGCTGGGCGTCGGTGTACTCCACGTAGAAAATTGCGCCGTTGAGGCGCAAGCGGTTCTCCAGCCAGCTGGTCTTGAGCCCGGCCTCATAGGCGTCAGCAAACTCCGGGTCGTACGGCGCGAGGAACGCGTCCAGGATCACCGTCGCGGTGCCGGTTTGGTCGTTGTATCCGCCGCTCTTGAAGCCGCGGTCATAGCGCAGGTAACTGTTGATGTCGTCGGTGAACTGGTAACCGAGGCGCACCGTATACGTGGGCTCGGACCAGGATTCCTCGTCGGAGCGCACGCCGGCATTCCCGGGCCAGTCGGTGCGGCCGAAATCCGCGAGGTCAAGTGGCTCGCCGAAATCGTCCCACGACAGCCCTCCGGTGATCGTCTCGACGGAGGCCTGCGGCCGTCCTGTCCACTCCTTGGTTTCCTCGGTCCAGCGAGCGCCGGCGCCAAGAGTAAGCTGGTCGGTCACGTTCCAGCTCACATCGCCGAACACTGCCCACGCCTCGGCGTCCTGCTGGTTGCAAAGTATCGACGGGATACTGTTGCCGGTCGGGTCACCAAAGAACTCATTGATCCCCAGCATCTGGGCGACACAGAAAACGTCGTCGTTTTGCTGGTAGAAGCCGCCGATCACCCAGCCGAGCGCTTCGCTCTCGTTCGAGGACAACCGAAGTTCGAGCTGGGTGGTCTCACGGTCGTCGTCCCGCGAGGCGTCAAACAGGGACAACGCTTCGCCAGCCCCAGACACAGGAACCGAGCCGGTGTACGTGTTCGGCAATCTCGACTCCTGCTCGCGATAACCCGCGACGCCGTCGAGCCGCACCGCGCCCAGGTCCCAGCCGAGGTTGAGGAAGAACCCGTCGACGTCGATCCGCTGGCCGCGCCCGGTCGCCATGAAGCCGTCGTTGCGGTTCGTCGTCGCCGCGTGGTCGATCGGATCGCCATCCGGCTGTGTCACACCGATCGAGTTCCAGACGAAGACACAGTTATCGTCCAGTGTCGGCGTACTCACGCCGAACTGGTCACAACCGGGCTCGCGCGGAGTGTCGTTGAACGACGGGACGGCGTCCGACCGGTCGCGGACGATCTCGTACTGGAACAGGAGCTCGAGGTCGTCGTTAGGAGCCCACAGAGCTTTGAATCGGCCGTTGAAGATGTCGTCCCCACCCACGTCGTCGCCGTTGCCTGCACCGCTGAGCCCGCTCCACTCCGGGACGAAGGCGAAGGTCGGGCCATAGGTTGCCCCGTTCTCGTAATAGCCGTCCGACTTGTTGTAGTTGCCGACGAAGCGCAGGCCCAAGGTTTCGCCCACCGGCAGGTCGAGGGCACCCTGCAGCTGGTAAAGGCCGAAGCTGCCCGCCAGCCCGCGCAGCTCGACGCTGCTCTCCTCGAGAGACGGCTTCTTGGTCGTCACGTTGACGAGCCCGCCCGTGGTGTTCTTGCCGAAAAGTGTGCCCTGCGGCCCACGCAGCACCTCGACACGCTCGATATCGAAGGTGTCGAGCAGCTGCGTCTGGACGCTAGGCATGACGAAGTCGTCGATGTTCACGGCTACCGGCGAATCCAGGTACACGATGATGTCGGTCTGACCGACGCCGCGGATCGCGAAGGACGCGGCGTTGAACGCCGTGATGCGCGCAGCCGAGAAATTCGGAATCGCGGCCGAGATGCCTTCGATGTTCCTTGCGGGCATCTTTGAGAGCGCCTCCGCGTCGAGCGCGGTCACGGCGACCGGCGTCTCCTGGAGATTGGTCTCGCCGCGCCGGGTCGCGGTCACGAGGATTTCCTCGAGCGCCCCGCTCGCCTGCGCAGCGACAATCCCAGGCGCAAGCGTCGCGGCACTCGCGAGGACGGCTGAGACGACGGCGGCAATCGGCGTGCGACGCGGACGATAGAGCTTCATTGGAATCCCCCTGGTGACTTGCGGGCTGCGTGCTGGTGGCCCGCATCGGGCCGGCCGGCGCGTGTCGGGGAGACTTTTAAAACAGCTCACTTAAAAAAGCAAACATGACTGTTTTTTTCTTTCGCAACGCAGCATCGGAGTGCAATTAGCTGGGAATGCCACCCCGAGGGCTGCATTGTGGCGGCGGCCTGACATGCCTGGTCTCGCAGGCAAAAAAGAAAACAGTCAGGCCTGTTTCTTTCGTAATGCGGTTGGTATATTGACGCCAGCCCGCTTCGGTCGAGACTTGGCTTGGCCGGCGACAGCGACCGGCAAGGAGCAACGATGTCGGCGATCCTGAAACCCACGTGGCCGATGTCCCTGCACGCGCCGCCGGACAGTCTCGAGGCCAAGCAGCCCGACATCGACAACGGCCTCACGGTGCCCGACCCGGCGCGCTACTACTCGCGCGAGTTCATGCAGCTCGAGTGGCAGCAGATGTGGCCGCGCGTATGGCTGCTGGCCGGTGTCGTCTCCGACATCCCGGAGCACGGCGACTACTCGGTATTCGAGATCGGCGCCGAGCAGATCGTGCTCGTCCGCCAGGCCGACGCTTCGATCAAGGCCTTCTACAACGTCTGCCCGCACCGGGGTAACCGCATCGCGCTCAACGACCGAGGCAGCGTCGCGCAGTTCACCTGCGGGTTTCACGGCTGGCAATTCCACTGCAACGGGCGGCTGAAGGCGATCTCCGATGAGCACAGCTTCGCCCCGTCGCTGATTGCGCACCACCCGGGCCTGAGCGAGGTCCGCTGCGAAGTTCGCGGGGGGATCATCTTCGTCAACATGGATGGGCGCGCGCCGCCGCTCTCCGAGGCCCTCGGTTTGCCGCCGGGGTACATCGAGAACTACGAGATCGAAAAGATGCACGTGGTGCATCACCTGCGCACCGAGTGGGCCGCGAACTGGAAGACCGGTGTCGACGCCTTCTACGAGACCTATCACCTGCCCTACGTCCATCCACAGACGCAGACAGTCATGGAGGATTACAGCCAGTACGATCTCTACCCGAACGGCGCAAGCCGGATGATCGTCCCGCTCTGCACCAAGTCGCATCGCGTCGCAGACCAGGAATCGGTGGACGCCGGTCTGCGCTTCATGATGCAGGACGCCGGGATGGACCCGGGCGAGTTCCAGGGATCGGCTTCAGAGGTCCGTACCGCCATCCAGCGTTCGAAGCGGGCGCGGGCGAGCAGGCTCGGCCTCGCGCACTACGACAAGTTTACCGACGGCCAGCTGACCGACAGCTGGGCGACGGGACTTTTCCCCAACGTGCA
>Ga0075418_10004861_pt1 | contig 15243 bp, 21 predicted proteins | sample SoiMetdeltSBSDD2_FD_81776 | JGI IMG/M metagenome (GOLD analysis project Ga0075418, IMG submission 81776) | Bulk soil microbial communities from a Populus tree surrounding site in Tennessee, USA - Soil MetaG P. deltoides SBSDD2 | ecosystem: Environmental > Terrestrial > Soil > Tree plantation...
CGGCGGGTGGCGCCGGAGCGATCCCGGCGATCCCGGCGAGCGCGGTCAGGGTGATGGCCGCCAGCCCGCGCACCGTCGCACCCTAAGCCGCCGCCGCGGCTATCAGACCGCGCCCCACTGCCCTCCGGCAGCTCGCCCCGCGCCGATCGCATGGCCTTCCCCACCGCCCGTCCGACCCTGCGGGGGCGATGCGCGAATTCTGGGTCGTCGCTCGTGGGTGGGTTACTGAAGTCCAATGAAGCTGTCCATCAGTCTCACCAACTACTCCTGGGCCGGTGGTCCGAAGGCGCTGTCCCAGCACGTGACCGACCTGGCCCGCCGGGTCGACGATGCCGGGGTCGACGTCCTGTGGGTCGCCGATCACCTGCTCCAGATGGATCCCAACGCGGCGATCGACGAGCCGATGCTCGAGGCCTACGCGACTCTGGCGTTCGCGGCCGCCACGACCCGCCGGGTGCAGCTGGGCACCATGGTGACCTGGGCGACGATCCGCCCGCCCGCACTGCTGGTCAAGACCGTCACGACCCTCGACGTCCTCTCCGACGGACGGGCCTGGCTCGGTCTCGGCGTCGGCTACCGCTCCGACGAAGCCGCTATGACAGGCCTGCCTTTCCATCCGACACCCGAGCGGTTCAGTCGCCTGGAGGAGCTGCTCCAGCTGGCCGCACACCAGTGGGATGGCAACCGGACGCCCTTCCACGGGCCGCACCACGACCTCGAACAGCCGATCAGCGAGCCACAGCCGATCTCCCGGCCCCGTGTACTGATCGGCGGCATGGGCGAGCAGCGCACCCTGCCCCTCGTCGCCCGCTACGCCGACGCCTGCAACCTGTTCGACGTCCCTGACGGCGGCACCACCTTGCGGCACAAGCTCGACGTCCTCGCCCGGGCGTGCCACGACATCGGCCGTGACCCCGACGACGTCGAGGTCACTCTCAGCACCCGCCTTGCCGACGGCGAGACCGCGCCCCTCCTGGCCGATCGGGCCGCGGGATTGGCCGAGCTCGGCGTCGACCACCTCGTGCTGGTCACCACCGGCCCCTGGCAGGCCGGCGGTGAGCTCGACGTCGTCCTCGACGCCGTCGAACCCCTTCACGCCATCCGTCGATTATGACAACATGTGGTCATGACCACTCGAACCGCGCATCTCGCCATCTACGACGGGCTCGCCGATATGGAAGTCGGCCACCTGCTTGCCGAGCTGCACACCGGCCGCTTCACCGGCGTGCCGTTCGACGTGATCACCGTCGCCGAGGAGCCCGCGCCCATCACCACTATGGGGGGCCTCCGCCTGAGCCCGGACATCCGGCTGGCCGAGTTGGACCCGGCCGACAGCGATCTTCTGGTCCTGCCGGGCTCCCCGATGTGGGACGCCGGTGGCGGCGCCGAGTTTGCCGCTGCCGCGGGGCGCTTCCTCGACGCCGGTGTGCCCGTCGCCGCGATGTGCGGCGCTACCGCGGGGCTCGCCCGCGCCGGCCTGCTGGATGACCGCGCCCACACGAGCGCCGCGGCCGACTACCTCGCAGCGACGGACTACGCGGGCGGGGACCGCTACGTCGACCAGCGCGCGGTCGTCGACGGCGACCTGGTGACAGCCGGCCCCCAATCACCGGTCCAATTCGCTCGGGCAACGCTGCAAAGTCTCGGGCTGGCCTCCATCGAGACGCTCGACGCCTACGAAGGCGTCTTCCACCGGGGCGATCCCGACGCATACCCGACACTCATGCTGAGCCAAGGTGGGTGAGACGGGACATCGCCCCGCCGCCTCCACCGTCCCGCCCCGCCGGGAGTGGCCGCAGCCGCCGCCGCGAACCAACGCCGGCGACGCGCTGACCGAGGTCATCGTCGCCACCTTCCGACTCGACGGCCGGCTCATGGACGTCGCCCGACGCCTGGCCCGGGCCGGCGGCATGACCGCGACGGAGTGGCGGGTGCTCGGCGGAGTCCTCGACGAACCCCACAGCGTGGCCGAGATCGGGCGTCGCATGGGGATGACCCGTCAGGGTGTCCAGCGGGTCGCCGATCAACTCGTCGCCCGGGGCCTCGCCGAGTACCGGCCCAACCCGGCCCACCGACGCGCCAAGCTGTTGGTCTGCACCGAGGCGGGATATTGGGCCATCCGCCAGATCGCGCTCGTACAACGACCATGGGCCGATCGTGTCGGTGACCAGGTCGGCACCACGACGCTGACCACCATGCTCACCAGCATCCACCGACTCCTCGCCACCCTGGACGCATACTGAGCGACGCTGCGATGGGTTTTGGCGCCCCGGGGCCGGTCTCAGCTGCAGAACCCACGCAGCCATCGTCACGAAGGGGGACGAGACCCGTGAACATGTTGACCATCAAGGCGACCACACCTGTCTGGCGGGTAGCGGCGCTGGCGACCCTCGTCGCTGCTGTGGCGACCGAGCTGTTCGGCCTGGCAGCCCGGGCGCTCGACGTTCCGATGAAAGCCGGCAACTTCGCCGCCGACCACGCAGAGGACATCTTCGTCGGCGCCTTCGCCTTCTCGACGATCTTGTACGGGGCCATCGGCACGATCGTGGCCGTCGTGCTCGCCCGCAAGGTGCAACACCCGGCGCAGACCTGGGTGATCCTGGCCGGCCTCGGCACGCTCGTGAGCCTGATCTTCCCGCTCACGACCACCGACGACACCACCACTGCCACCCAGGTCATGCTGGTGGTCTCCCACCTCATCGCTGCGGCGGTGATAATCCCGCCGGTCGCGAAGCGGTTGTCGCTCGTTCCAGCAGCCCGGGCGAGCTCGGCGGGGACGGCAGCTGGGCCCGAGGTCGCCACGTCGTAGCGGACGAACCCGTGCGGGCGCGGCCGAGGTCCCGGCGTTCCCGCTCAGTCCCCGGCCGGCGCGCCGGCAGTCGATGCCTCCGGGACCTTGGACAGCTCGGCCGAGGCGCAGCAGTGTGCTTCGGGTATCGCAGCTGCCGTCTCCGGCGCGGGACGTGATGCGTCGCGGGTGGATACCCACGATCCGGCCAGGATGAGGACCAGTCCGAACGCTGCGCCGGCCCTGAGCGATTCGTCGAGGAACACTACCCCCAGCGCCACGGCGACCACCGGGTTGACGTAGGTGATCAGCAGGGCGCGACCGGCCCCGACGTCGGTGACGAGCATCCCGTAGAGCACCAGGCCGGCGGCGGTGCAGACCAGTCCCAACACCAGCAGCGCCACTGTGGCGTCGACCGACGGTGCATCGGCGGGCGGGTTGATGGCGGCCGCTGGTGCCAGGAGGAGCGCCGCCACCACGAGGGCCCCACCCATCGACGCCTTGGGATCGAGATCCGCCAGGTGACGCTTGAAGAGCATCGGACCGGCGGCGTAGCCCAGGGCCGCGGTGAGCAGGGCGGCCGCCCCCAACAGCTCGCCGGACCGCCCGGCGATGTCGACGCCGACCAGGGCGATCACGCCGACCAGGCCGATCACCAGCCCAGCCAGCCGCTGGCCACCGACGCGTTCGGAGGCGTCGAAGCGCAACGCCAGCAAGGCCACGAACAGCGGAGCGGCAGCGATGATGATCGCCGCCAACGACGAGTCGACGCGTTGTTCACCCGCGGCGATGAGCGGGAACGGCACGACGATCTCGACAGCGGCGAACGCGACGAGCCAGCGCAACCGGCCCCGCAGGGGCGCCAGCGCTCCTGATCGCCAGGCCAGCCCAACCAGCACAACGCCACCGAGGACCACCCTCACCCAGGCCAGGAAGGCAGGCGGGATGCCGTCGTCCACCGCGACCTTGATGAACAGGTAGGGGACTCCCCAGATCACCGACACCGCCACGAACGTCGCCCAGGCCCGAGCGCTCATCAGCCCCTCCCGGCAGATCGCGTCGCGCCCAACCCTAAGCGAGCGCGCCCAACGCCCGTCCCGCGGCCCCACCAGACCCGTAGTCAGCTGCGCCGCCCTGCTTCAGCGCGAGCCGAGCCATGCGCCGAGGTCGCGGTGTGTGCCGTCAGCTGGCCGGTGCGGTGTGGGGCGGCGGCTGGTGGAGCCAACCGCGGTCCGGGGCCAGCCGGTCGGCGACATCGATGAGTCGCCGGACGGCGGGTGTCGTCCGGTCGATGGGCCACACGAGGTCGATGGCCAGCGTCGGTGCGGGCGCGGCGAGCGGTAGCAGGATGAGGCCCCGAGGGAGCTGGGAACGCAGCGACCCGACGACCAGGCCGGCGCCGCGTCCACGGGCGATGTTGCCCCAGACCGTCGAACCGGCGGCCTGGTCGTCGAGCCGCGGTTCGAACCCGGCATGACGGCATGCCGCGACGACGGCGTCGTAGTAGCCCGGCGACATGGTGTGAGGCCAGAGCTCGATCGTCTCGTCCGCCAGCGCGGCCAGCGGGATCTCCTGCTCGGCGGCCAGTGGGTGGTTCTCGGCCACGGCGGCGACGAACGGTTCCAGCCGAACGGGATGCTGGTCGAGCCCGGCTCGGTGACCCACGTGGGGTGCCAGGGCCAGATCGACGTCGTCCTCTTCGAGCAGCCGTTCGATGTCCTCGGCGAAGACCTCCCGGGGCCTCACCTCCAGCTGGGGATGCTCGGCCGCCAGTGCATCGATCAGCGCCGGTAGCGTCTCGTAGACGGTGGCGAGCGTGTAGGCGAGCCTCAGTGTTCCCACCTCACCGCGCGCTGCAGCCTGTGCTCGCTGCCCCACGCGGTCGGCGGCCTTGAGGGCTCGCCGCGCCTCCTGGACGAACACCTCGCCCGCTGCGGTCAGCTCGACGCCCCGGCTGGTCCGCTCGAAGAGCTGTACCCCCAGGGCCTGCTCGACCACCTTGATCTGCTGCGACACGGCCTGCTGAGCGATGTGCAGCTTGGCCGCGGCGCGTGAGAAGCCCCCTTCCCTCGCCACCGCCACCACATAGCGCATCTGCCGCAGGTCCGGGGCCGCCACCGGTCGAACCCTATCCCGCCTGGCCACAAGCTGAGGTTGTCATCGAGTGCCCGGATCCATGTTGGACGTCGCCTCCGACCGGAGTTACACCGAACCGGTGCGCATCGCGATCGTGGGGGCCGGCCGCATCGGCGGGAACGCGGCCCGGTTGTGGTCGCGGGCCGGCCACGACGTGGTGATCTGCTTCTCCCGGCATCCCGACGAGCTCGCCGCCCGGGCCGGCGAGCTCGGCGACCACGTCGGCGTCGCGGCCCCGGCCCAGGCGGTGGCTGGCGCCGACGTCGTGCTGCTGGCCGTGCCCTGGGGGGCCATCGACCAGGCACTGGAGGAAGCGGGACCGCTGGCCGGCAAGGTCGTGGTCGACGCGACCAACCAGCACGGCCCGGGTGCCAGGCCGGCCGACGGCCAGACCGTGGCCGCGTTCAACTCCGCCCGCATGCCCGGCGCCCGCTACGTGCGGGGCCTCAACACGCTGACCGCGGGATTCCAGGCCGAGGCCGCTGGCCGGCCGGCCGACCAGCGTGCCGTCCTGTTCATCAGCGGTGACTACGCTGCGGCCAAGGCGATCGTCGCCGACCTGATCGAGGACGCCGGCTTCGCCCCTGTCGACCTGGGATCCACCACGAACGCCGCCGTCATGGAGGCCCCCCGGCGCTCGGGATCGGTCTACGGCGAGGAGTACCGGCTCCCCGAGGCCCAGGCGGTGGCTGACGCGGTACACCGAGGCCGCGAGATCCCGCCCACCCCGGACTACCGAGACCACGGAGGTCGATCATGAGAACCCGGCGATGGCATCGCTATTGGCGCCGCCGCGAGGGCGTCAGTCCGTGAGCCACCAGAACCTCAACCCGACCGCACCCGCCCGCCCGAAGCGGGTCGCCATCGTCCTGTCCAACCCGGCCGTGTCGTCGACCACCGGCTGGCCTGTTGGCTTCTGGTGGGCCGAACTGACACACCCCTACTTCAAGTTCAGCGAGGTCGGCTACGAGGTGGAGTTGTTCAGCCCCCAGGGCGGCCCGTGTGAGGCCGACGCCATGAGCGACCCGGAGGACGCCAGCCAATGGCAGGCCGAGGACGTCATCAGCCGCGGTTACAAGCACGACCCCCAGTTCCTCGAGCTCGTCGGGACCACACGGCCGGTGGACGAGATCGACCTCGGCCGATTCGATGCCGTCGTCGTCGTCGGCGGCCAGGGCCCCATGTTCACGTTCGAAGCGGCCAGCAACCTGCACGCCAAGTTCACCGAGTTCTACGAAGCCGGAAGGATCTGTGCCGCGCTCTGCCACGGCGTGGCCCTGCTCCGCTACACCCGGCTGTCCACCGGCGAGCCGCTCGTCGCCGGGAAGACCGTCACCGGGTTCGCCAACGTGGAAGAGGACTTCGCCGACCAGTCGGTCTGGGACATGGGCCTCCTCCCATCCGGTCGCCACGTGATGCCGTGGCGCATCGAAGACCAGCTCAAGGCGCTGGGCGCCAACTTCATCCAAGCCGGCCTGTGGCGGGGCTTCGCCGTCCGCGACGGAAACCTGATCACCGGTCAGCAGAACTTCAGCGGGGGCGACACCGCCGATCTGATCATCGAGACGCTCGGTCGATGAACGTCAGCGCGGGGAGGGAGAGGACATGCTTGCGGAACATGCCATCGACGTGATGCTCACGGCGGCCGACCTGGGTGCGGTGAAGCAGTTCTACGGCGACAAGGTCGGGCTCGAGGTGGTGATCGAGAGCGACGACTTCGTGACCTTCCGGTGCGGCGGCGACAGCAGACTGGTCGTCACCCGCACCAGCAGCCCGAGCACCGAGCAGACGACCAGGGCGAGCTGGCGGGTCGATGACGTCGCCGCCGAGGTGGCCAACCTGCGGGCGCGTGGTGTCGACGTCATCGACTACGAGGAGCCTGGCCTGCGGACGACCGATGGCGTCGCCGACGTCGGCTTCGCCCTGTCGGCGTGGTTCGTCGACCCCGGCGGCAACACCATCGGACTGCTGCAGTTCAAGGACAAGGCGCTGGCTTGAGCACGGACCCACACCGCGAGCTCAGGTCCCTGCCGGGGATCATCGACGGTCCCGTGACGACCACCGTTACCCGGCGGGTGAAGCCCGGCCACGAACCCTTCTACGACCAGTTCCTGGCCGGGATCAATGGCGCCGCCAGCCGGTTCCCCGGCCACCTCGGCGTCGACGTGTTCCGCCCCGAGTCCGCAGCGGCGGGTGAGTACCGCATCGTCTACCGGTTCGACACCGGCGACCACCTGCGCGCCTGGCTCGACTCGGACGAGCGCGCCGAGCCCCACGTCATCGGCCCGATGCGGACCCGGTTCGTGACCGGGCTGGAGAGCTGGTTCACGCTGCCGGGCCAGCCGGCTGCCCCACCCCCGCCGCCCTACAAGATGGCCCTGCTCACCTGGATCACGATCTTCCCCCTCATCACCCTCGTGGTCGTCGCCCTGGGCCCCCTGCTGAAGGAGCTCGCGCTGGTACCCCGGTTGGCGGTCACCACCGCCGTCACCGTCCCGATCATGACCTGGCTCGTCATGCCCCGGGTCACCCGGCTCCTACGCGGTTGGCTCTACCCCCGCAGCTGACCGGTGCATCAGATGCGACCGGGTCAGGAGACGCCATGACCACCACGCCGGGCCACCCGCGTCCCGCTCCGGGCAGCCTCTCGGGGATCACGAAAGCCAGGCTCGAGGCGTTCTCGGACGGCGTGCTGGCGATCGTGATCACCTTGCTGGCCATCGAGCTGAGGCCGCCCGAGGTCGAGCAGGGCCAGACGCTGGCCAGTGCGCTGTGGGAGCAGTGGCCGAGCTACCTCGCCTACCTGTTGGCCTTCGCCCAGATCGGGGTGATCTGGCTGAACCATCACCGCCTCTTCGATCAGGTGCGGGTGGTCGACGGCAAGCTCCTCCTACTCAACCTCAACCTGCTGATGTGGATCACGCTGATCCCCTTTCCGACCGCGCTCGTCGCAGAGCACCTGCAGGAGGGCGGCGAAGCCACCAAGACCGCGGTGGCGGTGTTCAGCGGGACCCTGTTCATGACCGCGGTCGCGTTCACCGCCTTGTATGCCTGGATAACTCACGACGATCGGCTGGTCCATGCGCTGCCTCCGCGTCCCGCCGTGGTCGCGGCCCGCATCCGGTTCGGGGTGGGGCTCGCCGCGTACGGGCTGGCGGTGGGCCTGGCCTTCGTGGCGCCCCTTGCGGCGCTCGCGATCCATGCGGTGAGCGCCGGCTACTACGCCTTCGACCAGGCCTCGATGCGACCGGTCGGGACGACGGGGTGACCGCCGCCGGACCGGCCCAAGCCGCGGCGGAAGTAGTCGGCTGGTGTGGTCCCGATCTCTCGCCGGAACGCGGCGACGAAGGCGCTGGGCGTCGTATAGCCGACGCGGTGGGCGGTCGTGCCGACAGGCGCGCCGGCGGCGAGCAGGGGCAGGGCGGCGGCGAGCCGGGCGGTGCTGCGCCACCGTTCGAAGCCCATGCCGGTCTCCGCGGTGAACAGCCGGGCCAGGGTCCGCTCGCTGGCTCCCACGGTCCGGCCCCACGCGGACAGCGAGCGCCGGTCAGTGGGATCCGCGAGCAGACCTTCGGCAACCTGGCGGGCGCGGTCGTCGACGGGCAGCGGCGGGGAGAGCGTGGCGGCCGGCAGGGCCACGATCACGTCCCAGAGGACCGCCTCTGCGCGCTGCCTCTCCTGGACCGGCAACGTCTCCCGGGAGAGATGCGCCACGAGCTCGCGGACGAGTCCCGCGGCATCGACCACCGTGGGTGCCTCCCAACGGAGAGGGCACCGGGCCGGCTCGACATAGATGGTGAGCATGGTCGTCTGCCCGGACACCGCAACGGAGTGCGCCACACCCGCCGGCAGCCACAGGGCCCGGGTGGGAGGCAACACCCACGAGGTGCGACCAACCGTCATCACCAGCACGCCCCGCGCCGCCAGCGCCAACTGGTGACGGTCATGGACATGCAGATCGAACCTGTCGTCAGGGCTCAGGTCGACGACGAGACCCGCGGGCGAGGCCCTGACCGGTTGTCCGTCTGGCGACATGCGACGTCAGGATACGTCGTTCCCGACGACGCCACTACGGCTTAGGTTGCCACCTATGAACCGTGAGCACCTGGAGATCTGCGCCAGCGCCGAGTGGCGCGAAACGCTACGAGACCTGGTTCTGCCCTACGCGCTGGCCGGGGCCCGGCTCGGCGACGACGTCCTCGAGATCGGCCCCGGTCCCGGCCTGACCACCGACCTCCTGCGGACGGAGGTCGTGAGCCTCACCGCGGTCGAGCTCGACGACCAGCTGGCGACCGCGCTGACGGCGCGCCTGGCCGGGACCAACGTCGAGGTGGTCAAGGCCGACGCGACCGAGATGCCCTTCGAGGACGGTCGCTTCACCGGGGCTGTGTCACTGACCATGCTCCACCACGTACCGACGGCTGAGCTGCAGGATCGCCTGTTCGCCGAAGTGGCCCGGGTACTGCGCCCCGGAGGCCAGTTCGTCGCCTCCGACAGCCTTGCCAGCGACGACCTCGCCGCCTTCCACCACGACGACGTCTACAACCCTGTCGATCCCGGCACGATTGCTGATCGACTCGCGGCGGCAGGCTTCGCCGATGTCGAGGTCCGTGCCAATGCTTTGGGCTGGGCCGCGCGGGGCGAGAAGGCAACCCGACGATGAAGGAGCGCACATGACCACCACTGGCATGAACCAGCCGTCCCTGGAGGGGTGGAACATCACGCACGCCGAGGACGCCGAATGGGCCCCGTGGGGTGAAGGCGGCAAGGCCCGCGCCAAGGTCCTGGGCAGCGCCGACGGCTACCTCGTCATGCTGGTCGAAGCCCAGACCGGCTATGAGGGCTCACCCCACCAGCACGAGAGCGCCGAGTTCTTCTACCTCGTCGAAGGGCGGCTGCGGAACCAGGGCCAGGTGCTCGGGACCGGCGACGGGTACGCGGCCGCCGCCGGGTCGGTCCACGAGGACTTCGAGGCGCTCGAACCGTCGACCTACCTGGTCGTCTTCCGCTTGTGACCGGATTCGTGACACAACAGGGTTCGGGAGGTGGGTCGATGTGGGGGATGTGACGGAGCTGCGCATCGCATTGACGGTGGCGGACTTCGAGCAGGCCTTGTCGCTCTACCGTGACGCGCTGGGGCTGGAGCAGGTCGCGGATTGGACCTCAGTCGATGGGCGGGTCGTCGTCCTGTCGGCGGGACGGGCGACGCTGGAGCTGTTCGACGAGGCGCAGGCCGACTACGTCGACCGGCTCGAGGCCGGTCGCCGCGTCTCGGGGCCGGTTCGGCTCGCGTTCGAGGTGGCGGACAGCGAGGCGACGGCCCGCCGCCTTGTCGCAGGCGGAGCCGAAGCCGTGGCGGCGCCGACGACGACGCCGTGGGGTGATCGCAATGCGCGCGTCCAGGCCCCGGACGGGATGCAGCTCACCCTGTTCACGCCACCAGAGCCCGCTTCGTGACCCTTGTCACCGACTTGGCTGTCGAACGGCGGTGCAGTGCTCCGTCTCCATGGGTGACGCCGCCCACCGGCGGCGTGAACAACCGCCACAGACGTTGACGCAGCTCAACGCCATCCATGAAGGAGATGCAGACATGACTCTGAAGATGTCGACCGTCATGCTCGGTGTCGAGGACCTGAACCGCTCGAAGACCTTCTACGCAGAGGGCTTGGGCTGCTCGATCGCCAACGACTACCCGCAGTTCGTGTCGCTCGATCTGGGTGACGGTTCGTCGTCGCTGGCGCTCTACCCGCGAGAGGCAGCGGCGCAGGATGCCGGTGTCTCACCGGAGGGCTCCGGCTTCCGGGGAGTGTCGTTCCACTACATCGTGGACTCCAGCGATGCTGTCGACGAGATCATGAGCCAAGCCGTGGCCGCCGGCGGCAGCATCGTGAAGGAAGCCGCCAAGGCCAAGTGGGGCGGCTACTTCGGGTACTTCAGCGATCCTGACGGCTACCTCTGGAAGATCGCCACGCCCGACTGACGCTCCGGACAGGCAGACTCACGCGGCGACGATGGTCTCGCCGGCGTCCGGCCGGTAGACAGCGATGTCGTCGAGCAACGACAAGCCGGCCCAGCCCGGGCGGTCGCCGTCGAAGAGATCGAGCAATGCGACGCCGTCGTCGGTCAGGAGCATCACTTCGGCGGTCTGGCGCTCGCCATGCAACGTGAACTCGATGACGTCACCTTGCTTCACGGTCTGATCGCCGTCATTCATGACAAGCCCTCCGCATCACTTCATTACCCAAGCCAAGGCGCATCGACTCCGGAACATTCCGACATCCACCGCGAGGACCCCGGTGACTTTCGACACGTCAGCGCTCGACCCGGCGGCGATGTCGTCTCAGCGAGCACGCCAAGAAAGGCGTCGAGTTGAGGACCGAGCCTCACTGATCAAGCAGCCTCGGCGGGCGTGAAGGTGGCCCGGCAGTGGTGCAGCAGCTGGCGGAGGGCGGGGGCGGGGTTCGGCCTCCAGACGAGGGCGAGAACGGCCGCGAGGTCGACACCGGCCAGGCGGACCCGGGTGAGGTCGTCGTCGTGGCCGGTCGCCGTCGACTCGCTGACGATCCGCCAACCCGACGGGTCATGGCTGCGGGTGCTCGACTACCCCGAGCTGGGCCGATCCTCGACCTGACCAGGCCGTCCGTCGTTCGTCAGTGGACGGCCAGGAGCACGACGCCGGCCAACACGATGGCCGCGCCGCTCATCCTCCGCCGTGGTTGCGGTTCGTGGAGCAGCCGCCATGCCATGAAGCTGCCGATCACGATGCTCAGCTCGCGGGCCGGCGCTACCACGCTGACCGGTGCCAGTTGCAATGCGATCAGCACCAGGACGTAGGCGAGTGGGGACAGCACGGCGACCGCGATCACCGCCTCCCGAGAGTCTCGCCAGAGCCTTGCGGCCCTCGGACGATCGGTCAGCAGATGCGGTCCGAGCAGCAGGACCTGGCCGGCGGAGGTTGCCCAGCTCAGCACCAGAGGCGGCACACCGAGGCTGGTCACGGCGTGGGCGTCCCACAGGGTGTAGCCGGCGATGACAGCGCCGGTCGCCACGCCGAACAGCACGTCGGGCGAGGCCGAGAAGCCCCGGATGCCGAAGCGGCTGGGGGTGGCGATCGTGAACACCCCGCCGATGACGACGGCTGCCCCGACCAGAGCGGTCGTGCCCGGACGTTCGCCCAGCAGCAGCACCGCTGCGGTCACCGACAGCAGCGGGCCGGTTCCGCGAGCCAGCGGGTAGACGACGGACAGGTCTCCGACCGCATACCCCCGCGACAGCAGCAGGTAGTAGGCCATGTGCAGCACGGAGCTGACCCCGCTGGCCACCAGCCAACTCGCCTGCGGTCGTGTCCCCGTCACGACCGGCACGAGCGCCGCCAACGGCAGGTACAGCACGGTGGACGCGGCGGCATAGAGCCCGATGAAGGTTGGTCCTCCGCCTCCGGCACGCTTGACGTAGAAGTTCCACGTGGCGTGGGCGACCGCAGCCGCGAGGACCAGGAGACTGGCGGTGACGCTCATCGGAACCCTTCCGCCGGCCCGCGGCCACGCGCCGGCAGTGGTTCCTCCAGGCTTTTGTCCCGTCAGATGCCGGCCGCCCTCCCATGGGCAACCGTGGTGCCGCTCGGACCAGTCCTACAGTCGGGCCGACCGCAGCGGAACCCTAGGCACTATCGTGGCCAATCATAGCCCGTCCACCCTTCCCGCCGGCTGGCAGCTGAGCGCCCAGGTCGGCTGCTGGGGCACCTAGTCGGCGAAGACGGCGCGGCGGAGGGGGCCGACGGCGCCGCAGAGACGGAAGAAGGTTCGGGCGGTGGTTCGTAGGGCTCGGCTCTGGGAGACCGCCATGCGGGTGTAGAGCCGCACGTCGCGGACGGTCTTGAAGCCGCGGTCGAGCATCTCGGCCTCGTAGCGCTGGAGAGCCGGTAGCAGCGGTGACCGGCCGCGGTCGACGTCGATCAGAGCCCGGGCGAGGTGGCGGGCGTCCTGCAGCGCGGCGTTGCCGCCCATCCCCCCGACCGGCGGCATGAAGTGGATGGCGTCGCCGAGCAGGGTGACGTTGGTGGTCGGCCAGGGCCTGACCCGACGGGCGGCGGCGAAGTCGAACCTCTCGACCGTGCCGGGATCGGACTCGGCCACCAGCCGACGCAGCGCAGGGTGCCACCGCGTCAGTCGGCCCTCGACGAGGTCGCGCAGCGCCTGGCCCCGGAGGCCGGCGGTGTCGCCGGGGAAGGAGCCGCGGTGGGCGACGAAGGCCCACATGACGTAGTCGTCGTCCTTGGCGTCGCGGAGGACCACGTCGGCCTCGAGGCCTGTGGCGCGCATCTGTTCACCGACCCGGGTGGCGACGATCTCCGGATCCTGGCGGCGGCGGAACGCGGCGGTGAACAGGAAGTCCCGGGGCGGGAGGATCATGTTCCTGGTGGCGGTGAGGGCTTCTGGTAGCCAGGCCGCGGTCTGGTCGTCGAGGGGCAGCTTGCCGCCGACACCGACGGCGGGTATGTCGATCCGGCGGGCGTCGGGCAGCCGCTGCCGGCGCACCCGTGAGCCGATGCCGTCGGCCCCGACCAGCACGTCGCCGGTGGCCGAGCTCCCGTCGGCGAAGAACGCCGTGACCCTGCCCTGTTCACCCTGGCCGTCTCCGTCGGCCTGCTCGTAGCGGACGAGCTCCTTGTCGAAGTGGACGACGTCGTCCAGACCCGCCAGCAGCACCCGTCGCAAGGTGACGCGGCTGATCGCATGGGCGCCACCGGTGGGATCGGTCGCCTCCGGCATCGGGTCCTCCTGCATCAGCTCCCGGAGCCGCTCGTCGTAGATGCCCATGCGCTCCCCGGGGTCCCCGGCGGTGGCCACCAGTACCTCCCACAGCGCTGGGGGTAGGCAGTCGTGCAGTGCCCGGCTGCCCGGCGGCTCGATGTTGAGCCGGTAGCCCTGCAGCCGGGCATCCGGCGCACGGTCACGCTCGTAGACGGCCACGCCGACCCCGGCTCGCCGCAAGCCTTGGGCCAGGCACAGTCCACCGATGCCCCCACCGGCGACGAGGACGTGGAGTGGTCGGCTGGGCATCGCCGGCGCCGTCAGGCCGTGCCTTGGCCTGGTCCGGGCTCGCCCCCGACCAGCAGCCGTCCCAGCTGCTGGAGCACATCGACGGCACGGTCGGGGTGCAGGCTGGCGCCCTTGACCGTGGCGATGACCAGCTCGACCGCGGCCACGGGGTCGACTCCCTCCGCCCAGGCACCTTCGGCGGCCCCGGTCTCGAACAGCTCGGTGAGCGAGGCCCGCCAGCCCTCCTCGCGGCTGGCCACGACGGCACGGACCTCGGCGTCACGCCGGGCTCGCAGGTCCAGCTCGCGGACGACGATGTGCAGCTCGGGCCGCTCGACGATCATGTCCGCCAGGCGGGTGAGCTGGTAGCGCAGCCGGTCTCCGGCGCCGCCCTGGGGCCGCTCGACGGTCCAGAACTGCCGGGTGGCGTAATCGACCACGGCGGTCACCAGGTCCTGCTTGGTGGCGAAGTAGTGGTGGAGGGTCGAGTGGTCGATGCCGGCCTCGGCGGCGACGTCGCGCAGGCGCAGCCCCTCGAAGCCCTTGCTGGCGATGTGGCTGTAGGCGGCACGGATCAGCGCCTCCCTCCGCTCCTGGCCCAGCGGACTGCGGACCGGTCCTTGACGGCTCATGGTCCTCCCACGATACTTCCACCAACCAGTTGGTTGGTACAAGCTTCGAACAGAACCACCCCGATGACTCAAGGACGAGCCTCATGGACTGGACACTGGAAGTCGTCATCCTCCCCGTCAGCGACATCGACGCGTCGGTCGCCTTCTATCGCGACAAGGTCGGCTTCGACCTCGATCACGACACCCAGAACGAGCACATGCACATCGCGCAGCTCACACCGCGCGGCTCGGGCTGCTCGATCGTGTTCGGCGACCTGCCCCCGCAGCGGGAGATGGCGCCCGGCTCGCTGCACGGCCTTCAGCTCTGCGTGGCCGACGCCCAGGCCGCCCGCCAGGAGCTGGTGGACCGGGGCGTCGAGTGCAGCGAGATCCAGGTCTTCTCGCCCGACGACGGCGGCACGTTCTTCGGCTTCAGCGACCCCGACGGCAACACGTGGGCCGTCCAGGAGCTGAAGGTGCGGGCCGAGCAGCCGCTCATCCCCGAGGAGCACCGAGGCCGCTTCGGCGCCTGAGCACGTCCTTGCGGTGACGGCGGTCACGCGGACTCCACCACCCGTGCCATCCACCGACGGCCGGCGTCGCCCGTGGCGTCGCGAAGCGCCGAGTCGAGGGCGACCTCGAAGCCTTCGATCGCGCGTCGCAGGGC
>Ga0075418_10004865_pt1 | contig 15237 bp, 12 predicted proteins | sample SoiMetdeltSBSDD2_FD_81776 | JGI IMG/M metagenome (GOLD analysis project Ga0075418, IMG submission 81776) | Bulk soil microbial communities from a Populus tree surrounding site in Tennessee, USA - Soil MetaG P. deltoides SBSDD2 | ecosystem: Environmental > Terrestrial > Soil > Tree plantation...
ACGGCGGGGGCGGGACAGTACCGCGTCGACATTCCGTACCTTCCGGTCGACATCGCACACGCCCTACACCGCGACCTCTCCAGACGAGCGGCGACGCTGGACTTTCACTGGTGATCGGTTAACCGCGCGGGCTCCGGTTCGGCCGGCCGCCGAGCACGAAGAGACCGAGGCCCAGCGCCGCGAGCACGATTTTCCACACCGCGATGCCGAGGACCGAGGCATCAGCGAGAACGAGCGCCAGGCAGGCAGCGGCGAGGAGACCGACAATGGCGTTCCGCACGTCTGTGTAGAGGCGGACCTTCAGGTCCGCCCTGTCGAGGCCTGTCCCTTTTTCGTGATACTGGCCAACGCCGCCTCGCCACCCCGAATCGAGGCGTCGACGATCTGAATCGGGTGCACGATTGCCCACTCGTGTCCGAGCGCGCGTGCAGCCGACGCGATCTGCAGAATGCAGCCCGGGTTGCCGGTCGCGATCAGGTCTGGCGACATCGCGGCGATGTTGGCGGCCTTGCGCGCGCCGAGCTGGGCCGCGGGCTCAGGCTGCACCAGGTTGTAGATGCCGGCGCTGCCGCAACAGATCTCAGCCTCGGGCGGCGAGACGAGCTCGAGGCCTGGAATCTCCTGCAGCAGCGCGCGCGGCTGACTCCTGATGCCTTGGCCGTGCGACAGATGGCAGGCGTCGTGGTAGACGACCCGCGCGCGAATCGGCTGACGCGTCGCGCGCGAGCCGCCGAGCTCGACCAGCATTTCCGACACGTCACGCACGCCGGCGCTGAACGCCTGCGCCCGCGCCGACCAGAGAGGGTCGCCGGCAAAGAGATCGCCGTACTCCTTCATCGCCGACCCGCAGCCTGCGGCGTTGACGATGATTCGCTCGACGCCGACGCGCTCGAACGCCTCGATCGTCTGTCGTGCCAGGTCGCGCGCCTGATCGATCCGTCCGGCATGCAAAGCCAGGGCGCCGCAGCATCCCTGATCGGACGGCACGATCACCGTACACCCTTCGGCGGCCAGCACTCTGACGGTGGCCTCGTTCACGTCCGCAAACGCCAGCCGCTGCACGCAGCCGGTCAACACGGCGACCTTCCGCCGCACCTCGCCTGCCGCGGCGGTGCGCATGGGCAACCGGCTGAAGAGCGAGCGCAGCGACACCGGTGGCGCAAGCGCCAGCGCTGCGCGGGCACGCTCCGGCAGCACACGGCCCGCCGCCGATGCGGCAAAGGCGCGCGCCAGACCACCGAACACCGCCAGCGGCAGCATCGCCAGGCGCATCCGGGACGGATAAGGAATGAACCACAGCAAGACGCCGCGAAACAGGCGATCGGCAAAGCCACGCGTGTACTGCTGCTCAATCTGGGCTCGCGTCCGTTCGATGAGTGGACCGTACTGCACGCCGGAAGGACAGGCGGTGACGCAGTTCAGACAGCCGAGGCACGCGTCGAAGTGACGCACGTACGACGCGTCGATCGGGACGCGGCCGTCGAGCGCCGCCTTCATCAGATAGATGCGGCCTCGCGGCGAATCCATCTCCTCGCCCCACAGCATGTACGTGGGGCAAGTCGGCAGACAGAAGCCGCAGTGGACGCACTTGTCGATGAGCGCAGCGGAAGGGGCTTCGGACATTCTGAATTCTGTCTAACCGAGCTGAAGCTCGGTTCTGCGTACGTCTTCTGTCTTTCGTCTTCTGTCTTCTGTCTTCTTTCTTCTGTCTTCTTAGATTGGCCCCCGCCCAGCGTTCAGAATTCCTGCCGGATCGAACGCCTGCTTCAGCGCGCGCGCCGCGGCTGCGGCGCTGGCGGGCTCGCCCCAGGGGTCGACTCGAACCTTGAGCGCCGGGCTCGCTCGCAGCACGAGCACGTTCGAGACGGTCGCCACTCGTGAACGCAGGAGGACGACTGCTCGCTCGACGCCCGCATCGTCGGCATCGAGGCGGAGGAACCCGGCGCCTGTCGTCGCGCGTGCGTGCAGGGCGACAGAACCTGCGCTGACCCGGTGAATCTCGTCGACGAGCGCCAGCACCTGAGGGAGCGCCGCGGGCAGCCAGCTCAGTCTGAGCGTCGCACCGCCCGGATCCCAGGGCTCGTTGACCTGCTCCGCCCACACGGTCGCCTCGGCGAAATCACTGAGCAGGCGGCTGTCGCCGGCCAGGAGCGCCTGGGCCGCGACCGACTGCAACTCCGCCGATTCAGGGCTGGTCGCGAAGCGCACCAGGAGCAGCCGGCTCGCTTCGCGGCCCGGTCCGAGCCGGACCTGAAGATCGAACGCCGCCGGCTCGAGCTGACTGGCCGAGAGGCGCGCGGCATCCTCCGCGAGCGGCTTCGCCGCCTCGTATCTGACCTCGAGCGTGCGCGAGGCCGCGGGAATCGGCGACAGCTTGACCGTCACGTCCACGATCGCAGCGAGGCTGCCGAACGACCCGCTCATCAGCTTGCCGAGGTCGTACCCCGCGACGTTCTTCACCACGTGGCCACCCGACTTCACCAGCCTGCCGTCGGTCATCGCCAGCGTGATGCCGATCAGCAGATCGCGCGGGGTGCCGTAGCGCGACCGGAGCGGCCCGGAGTCGTTGGTGGCCACGATGCCGCCGATCGTAGCCTCGTCGAACGGCGTATCGATCGGGAACCACTGACCTTCCTTCGTCAGCTCCTGGTTGAACTCTCGAAGCGTGGCGCCAGCCTGCACGGTCGCCGTGAGATCGCCGTGCCGGTGTGCGACCACGCGGTTCAATCGCGACGTCACCAGGAGGAGATCGAGCGCTGCCGGCACACGGCCCCAGGCGAGCTTGGTGCCGCCGCCGCGAATCACGGTGCGAAGACCCTGGCTCGACGCCCAGGCCAGCAGGCGGCCCACGTCATCCGGCGTCGGCGGCTCGATGACGCACCCCGGGACGACGCCGTCGATCGCATCGTCGGCCGTCCCTGAACGAACGGCTCCGAACTGTGCGAGCTCATCGTGGCGCACGGGATGGGTCGCGGCCATCAGAGGCGTTCGCCGAGGCCGGCCTTTTCGACAGGATGCTGGCGGTATGGTCCTGGCACTTCGCCGCAGAGGCGAGGCGTGGGCAGCACCTTGCCCGGATTGCAGAGGCGCTTCGGATCGAAGGCGTCGCGCACACGCTGCATGACGTCGAGGTCGTCCGCGCTGAACATCCTCGGCATGTAGTCCTTCTTGTCGGCGCCAACGCCGTGCTCGCCGGTGATCGACCCGCCGGCCTCGACACAGTAGGTCAGGATCTCCCCGGCTACTTCTTCGGCGAGCTCGGATTGACCAGGAATCCGCTCGTCGTAGCAGATGAGCGGGTGCAGATTGCCGTCGCCGGCATGGAACACGTTGCCGATGCGAAGCCCGGCGCGCTCGCCGAGCGACCGGATGCGCTCGAGGACGTCGGGCAGCTTGGTCCGTGGCACGACCCCGTCCTGAACGTAATAGTTGGGCGAGACACGTCCCATCGCCGCGAAGGCGGCTTTCCGGCCGCGCCAGATGCGCGCGCGCTGCTCCTCGTCCTGTGCGACCTCGATGGTCCTGGCGCCGGCCTGCCGCGAGATCTGCTCGACGACACGAAACAGCTCGCGCACTTCGACGGCGGGGCCATCGAGCTCCACGATCAGAATCGTGTCGGCGGCCGGAAAGTTGGGCTTGACGGCGGCCTCGGCTGCCTGGATCGCGAGGCTGTCCATCATTTCCACCGCGGCGGGAATGATCCCGGCGGAGATGATCGCCGAGACGGCTGCGCCACCTTCACGGATGGTGTCGAAGGCGGCCAGGAGCGTCTGCACGCTCTCCGGCTTCCGCAGGATCCTGACCACCACCTTCGTCACGACGGCCAGCGTCCCCTCCGATCCGACGAGCAGCGCGAGCAGGTCAGGCCCCGGCGCGTCGGCCGTGCGCGATCCGATCGTCACCAGCTCGCCGTCCGGGAGCACCGCTTCGACCGCCAGCACGTGATGCACTGTGAACCCGTACTTGAGGCAGTGCGCGCCGCCGGAGTTCTCGGCCACGTTGCCGCCGATCGAGCACACCTGCTGGCTGGAGGGATCCGGCGCGTAGTAGTAGCCGTACGGTGCAACCTGCCTCGTGATCTCGAGGTTGGTGACGCCCGGCTCCACGGTGACGCGCCGGTTGGGGATATCCACCTCGAGCACGCGATTGAGCTTCGCGAGGCTGATGACCACTCCGCCGGGCACCGGCAAGGCGCCGCCCGAAAGTCCTGTCCCGTGGCCTCTCGCCACGAACGGGATGCCCTCACGGACGCAGAGGCGCACGACCGCCTGCACCTCGGAGGCCGACCCCGGGAGCACGACGAGCGCCGGCGTCGCCCGCAGGTGCGGCAGCGCATCGCACTCGTACGTCAGCAGTTGCAGCGGCTCGCGCAGGACGGCGGCCTCACCGCAAATCCGGCGGAATTCGCCGACGAGAGCGTCGTTCATCGAAGGGCAATGTTACTATCGCGATGCTCGCTCAGACATAATGGTTGGCAGCCCCTCGTGAGACTACGCCTGGACTACGGCGCCAGCGGCCTCGACGTCGATCTGCCTGACGACCGTGTCACCGTCATTGAGCCGATGCCTCGACCGGCGGCGTCCGATCCACACGAGACGCTGGTGCGGGCGATTCGCGCCCCCATCGACCGGCCGCCGCTCCGCGAACTCTGGCGGCCCGGCCGTCGCGTGGCCATCTCCGTGTGCGACATCACGCGGGCGCAGCCACGGCGGCAGACCATCGAGGCGCTCTTCTCCGAGATGCCGGGCGTACGCCACGAAGATGTCACGATTCTGATCGCGACCGGCACGCATCGGGTCAACACCCCGCAGGAGCTCGAGCACATGCTCGGGCCTGAGCTCGCCCGCTGCTGCCGCGTCGTCAACCACGACGCGCGCAACGCGGCCGTGCTGACGCACGTCGGCACGACGAGCACCGGCGTGCCGGTCTATCTCAATCGTGAGTGGGTGGACGCGGACTTCCGGATCACCACCGGATTCGTCGAGCCGCACTTCTTCGCCGGCTTCAGCGGCGGACCGAAGATGGTGGCGCCGGGCCTCGCCGGGCTCGAGACGGTGATGACGCTGCACGACGCGCAGCACATCGGCCACCCCAAGGCCACCTGGGGCATCACCGAAGGCAACCCGGTGCACGACGACGTCCGCGAGATCGCGCGCATGGTGCCCGTGGATTTCGCCGTGGACGTCACGCTCAACCGCGAGCAGAAGATCACGGCGGCCTTCGCCGGCGAGATTCTCGCCGAGCACCGGCGGGCGTGCGCCTATGCCAAGGACACGGCGATGCGCGCCGTGCCCGCGCCGTTCGACGTCGTCCTCACGACAAACTCTGGGTATCCGCTGGACCAGAACCTGTATCAGGCGGTGAAGGGGATGTCGGCGGCGGCGAAGATCGTCAAGCCGAAGGGAACGATCGTCTGCGCCGCGGAGTGCCGCGACGGTCTGCCGAGTCACGGGAGCTACGGGCAGGTGCTGGCGTCGCAGCCCAGCCCCGAGCGGTTGCTGTCGATGATTACGGCGCCTGGATACTCCGTCCCGGATCAGTGGCAGGTACAGGTCCAGGCACAGATCCAGATGAAAGCCGATGTCCTCGTCAAGACGGACGGCCTCGGCGCCGCCGAGGTCCGCGCCGCGCACTTCGAGCCGGTAGACGATGTGACGTTGGCCGTTCGGCGCGCCCTCGGACGCGCGGGCGGATCCGCCACACTCTGCGTGCTGCCGCAGGGTCCGCAGACCATTCCCTATCTCGCCTCAGAAAGTTGAAGACCAGTTGAGAAGAGCCGCGGTCTTCGGAGCCGTCGTCCTGCTCGCCGCCTGCGCGGCGAGGCAGCCGAGTTTCAAGGCCCGGACCACCGGCCGCGACGTGGCGCTGTCCGTCGTCACCTGGAACGTGAACAAAGGTCGAGGCGAGCTCGCGCGCTTCACCGAGGACTTCGTCGCCGGACGTCTCACCCCCACGCCCGTGCGCAACTTCATCATCCTGCTGCAGGAAACGATCGAGGGCAACGAGAACGACGCCGTCGCCCTGGCGCGGTCGCGCAACCTGTACTCCTATTTCGACCCCGTCCTCGCGACCGAGCGCGGGATGTCGGGCAACGCCATCATCTCGACGCTGCCGCTGACCGACGTCCGCTCCATTCCGCTCCCGGAAAGCCGACACACGCGCAAGGCGCTCGCTGCGACGATCGAGGTCGACGGGTCGAAGATGTTCGCGATCTGCGCCCACCTGGAGAATCGGTCGCGATGGCTCAACACGTTCGGCCTCTTCAGCGAATCGATCCGGCGGAAGCAGGCCCGAGTACTCCTGGCGGAGATTCCAGCCGGGCACGGGTTCCTCGGCGGCGACTTCAACACCTGGTTCGGTGCGACGGAACCGGCGCTGAAGGAACTCCGCAAGCGATTCAGCTCGACGCCGCACGAAGGCCCCGAGCCGACCTACGAAGACCACCTCGTGCTGGATCATCTGTTCTTCGACCTCCCCGACCGATGGGAGGCCGCCCGCGGGGTCGTCAAGGATCGCTACGGCTCGGATCACCATCCGGTCATGTCGCTGATCCTCGTAAAGCGCCCCTAGTAGTGGTACGCGCCCAGCATTGGGTCCATGTCCTCGGGACCCAGGCACTCCTGCTGACGCTCTCGGCCTGCACCACCGGCTCGACCCACGACAGGTATTTCGGCAAAGTCGCTCCGCCGGCGGGACAGACACTGCGATACATCACGGGCAGCGAGCCCGAATCGCTCGATCCCCAGATCGGCAACGGCCAGCCGGAAGCGCGAATCTATGCCGCGCTCTACGAAGGGCTCACGGATTACGACCCGAAGACCGCCGAAGCCGTTCCAGGCCTGGCCGAACGCTGGGAGATCGGCGAGGGCAACACGTCGTACGTGTTCCATCTGCGGTCCTCGGCGCGCTGGTCCGACGGCCGCCCGATCACGGCCCACGACTTCGTCTACACGGTGCGGCGCGGGCTGACGCCGGCACTGGCCTCGCGCAGCGCCTACATGGCCTACGAGATCCAGTACGCGCAGGCCTACAACGAAGGCTCGGCGTTTGCGCGCGACCCGCGCAGCGGCGAGTTCGTCACGCCGCCGGCGGATCCGTCGCAGCGAGTCGTCGTCCCCTCCGATCCGCAGGCACGCGCCCAGCTCACGCCCGAGGTGGAGGCGCAGCTCGCCGGCAAGACGCTGGTTCCGGTTCGACCCGAGGACGTCGGCGTCGAAGCGCTCGACGATCACACGGTGCGCATCCGTACTGCTCGCCCCGTGCCCTATCTTCCGGGCCTGCTGGCGCATCAGTTCTTCAGGCTCGTTCCCAGGCATGCCATCGAACAGTTCGGCGACCGCTGGACGCAGCCCGGCCGTCTCGTGTCCAGCGGGCCGTTCACTCTCGCCGACTGGAAGCCGTACGACCGCATCGTCGTGGTCCGCAACCCGATGTACTGGGGCACGGCCAGCGTGAGGCTCGAGAGCATCACCTTCTACGCGATCGAAGAGCTCACGACGATGCTGAACCTCTACAAGGCTGGCGAAGTCGACGCGCTTTCGAACCACTCGGTGCCGATCGCCTGGTTCGATAGCATCAGCGGGCTGGCGGACTACATGAACCGCCCCGAGATTTTCACCGAGTACTATCAGTTCAACGTCGACCGTGCGCCTATGAACGATCGACGCGTCCGCCGGGCGTTCAACCTCGCAGTCGACAAGCGCGCGCTCGCCCGGTTCAAACGGACGGCGCAGCCGCTCACCGGTTTCGTGCCGGAAGGGATCTTCCCGGACTACCCGTACCCGAAAGGCGATGACTTCGACGTGGCACGCGCGCGGGCGCTCCTCGTGGATGCCGGCTACCGCGACGCGCAGGGCGCCTACGACCCGTCACGGTTTCCGATAGCGGACGTCGAGCTCACGTACAACACCAGCGAGAGCAACCGGCAGGTCACCGAGTTCATGCAGGCGCAGTGGCGTCAGAACCTCGGACTGACGGTGCCATTGCGGAATATGGAGTTCAGGACGTTTCTCAACGTGCGCACCAAGCGCGAGTACCGCGGCATCGCCCGCGCGGGATGGATCGGCGACTACATGGATCCGTTCACGTTCCTCGACCTCTTCAGCACGCGCAGCGGCAACAACGGCACCGGCTGGTTCGAGCCCGAGTACGTGCGAATGCTGCGTCGGGCCAACGCCGAGCCGGATCCCGCGAAACGTTACCAGCTGCTGGCCAATGCCGAGGCGTACCTGCTGGACGCGCAACCGGTGATTCCGCTCTACACCGCGTCTACGAGCTGGCTGAAGAAGCCTTATGTCATGGGGATGTACGCGAACCCGGTGACGATTCACCCGTGGAAGTACGTCTACATCGAGCATGACCCGGCGAAGTGGAATTGAGGCACGATCGTGCTGACCTTCATCGCCCGCCGCCTCCTCGCCACCGTACCGATGGTGCTCATCGTCGTGTCGCTGACGTGGGGGCTGATCCGGCTGGCGCCTGGAAACTTCTATACCAGTGAGCGGGCCCTGCCCCCGGCGATCGAACGGAACATCCGCGCGAAGTACGGGCTGGACCGGCCATGGCATGTTCAGTACGGCCGCATGCTGTCCAACACGCTGCGCGGTGACTTCGGCTCGTCGTTGCGCTATGCCGGCGAACCGGTCAACACGATCCTGGCGAAGGCAGTGCCGGTCTCCGCGCTTCTCGGAGGCCTGGCCTATCTGCTTGCCCTCGTTGTCGGCATCACCGCCGGAACGCTTGCGGCGCTGCGCCAGAACTCCTCGCTCGACTACGCTTCGATGGCTGCGGCACTCGTCGGGATCTCGGTGCCCAACTTCGTGCTCGGGCCGACGCTCGTGCTCGTCTTCGCACTGACCTGGTTCTGGCTGCCGCCCGCGCTCTGGAATGGATTCAGCCGGAATCTGATCCTGCCGGTCCTCACGCTGTCAGCCGTCTACATGGCCTACATCGCGCGGCTGACGCGCGCCGGCATGCTCGAGGTGCTCCGCTCCAACTACATCAGGACGGCGCGCGCCAAGGGCCTCGACGAGCGGACCGTACTCATCCGCCACGCAATGCCCGGCGGTCTCCTCCCGGTGCTGTCGTTCTCCGGCCCGGCGGTCGCCCTGCTCCTGACCGGCACGGTCGTCGTGGAACGCATCTTTGCCGTGCCCGGCCTCGGCAACTACTTCATCAACGCCAACCTCAACCGCGACGAACCGCTCATCATCGGCATCGTCGCCTTCACGTCGATCGCCGTCCTCACGCTCAACCTGCTGGTCGATGTCGCGTACGCGCTGGTGGATCCGCGCGTGCGCTACTGACGCGATGCCGCCCGCCATGGACGCCGGCGTGCCGATCGCCGGCACATCGTTGTGGCAGGACGCATGGCGCCGCCTGCGCCGCAACCGGCTCGCCGTCTGCGGCATGGTCGTCGTCGCCTGCATCGTTACGGCATCGCTGGCCGGGCCGCCGATCATCGAATACGCAACCGGGCACACCTACGACCGCATTCCCGCCGACAGCGGCCTGATCCGATCGTTTCCCCCGCTCACGGCGCCCGATGGCTCCTTCTCGTGGTCACATCCGATGGGGACCGACATCGCCGGTCGCGATCTCCTGGCCCGTGTGCTGATCGGTGGACGCATCTCGCTGATGGTGGGGCTCATCTCGACGCTCGTCTCCCTCGTGATCGGCACCACGTACGGGGCGACGGCAGGCTATCTCGGCGGCCGTACCGACGAAGTCCTGATGCGCATCGTCGACGCGCTCTACTCGATTCCCTACATGATGGTGGTGATCGTGTTGCTCGCGCTGTTCGGCAGCCGCTCGCCCCTCGGCCAGCTGGTGCTGCTCTTCTTCGCGCTCGGCGCCGTCTCGTGGCTGACGATGGCGCGGATCGTGAGAGGGCAGGTGATCATGCTGAAGAATCAGGAGTTCGTGCTGGCGGCGCGCGCGACCGGCGTACGGCCGATGCTGATCGTCGCCCGTCACCTCGTGCCGAACACGCTCGGCCCGGTGATCGTCTACGCCACGCTCACCGTTCCATCCGTCATGCTGTCCGAGGCCTTCCTCTCGTTCCTGGGCCTTGGAGTTCAGGCGCCGCTGGCCTCGTGGGGCAGCCTGGCGGCCGACGGGGTTCAGAACATCGCCGTCTTTCCGTGGCAGCTGATCTGCCCCGGCGTCACGATGGCCGTGACGTTGCTCTCGCTGAACTTCGTCGGCGACGGGCTGCGCGACGCGCTCGACCCGCAGATGAGGAAGTCGGCGTGACCGTTACTGCGCCGGCGCCGCTGCTCTCGATCCGCGACCTGCGCACGTGGTTCGACGAGGACGAGCGCGTGGTCAAGGCGGTCGATGGCGTCAGCTTCGAGCTCGGGCGAGGGGAAACGCTCGGCATCGTCGGGGAGTCGGGTTCGGGAAAGTCGGTGACCAGCCTCTCGATCATGCGGCTGGTGCCGTCACCGCCGGGGCGCATCGTCTCGGGCGGAATCGAGCTCGACGGGGTCGACCTCCTGAGCCTGTCGGCGGCGGAGATGCGAGCGGTCCGCGGCAGGCGAATCGCCATGATCTTCCAGGACCCGATGACGTCGCTCAACCCGTTCCTGCGGATCTCGACGCAGCTCGCAGAGGTCACGCGGCTCCACCTCGGTCATTCACGGCGTGAGGCGCATGTGCACGCGGTCAAGATGCTGGAGCTGGTCGGTATCCCGGATGCCGCGCGCCGCATTCACGAGTACCCGCACCAGTTCTCCGGCGGCATGCGCCAGCGCGTGATGATCGCGATGGCGCTGTCCTGCCAGCCGGAGCTCCTCATCGCCGACGAGCCCACCACGGCACTCGACGTCACGATCCAGGCCCAGATCCTCGATCTCGTCGCGCGACTGCGCCGCGACACCGGCACCAGCGTCATCCTGATCACGCATGACCTCGGCGTCGTCGCCGGGATGACCGACCGCACCGTGGTGATGTACGCCGGCAAGATCTTCGAGAGCGCGACCACCTCGGAGCTCTTCGCCCGCCCCGCAAACCCCTACACGAAGGGACTGCTGCTCTCCGTTCCGAACCCGGCCCACGAGGAAGGCACGCCGCTCTACCAGATCCCCGGCCTGCCGCCGGACGTCGCGCACCTGCCGCCGGGCTGTCCATTCGCGCCGCGCTGCGAGCGCGCACAGCCGCTGTGCCGCGAGCAGTTCCCGCCGTTCGTCTCGCTGACGCCAACGCACCACTCGCTGTGCCACTTCGCCCGCGACGTATACGCCGAGGCGATCGCGTGAACGCCGTCGCGGGAAGCCGCCCGCTCGTCTCTACACGAGACCTGCAGGTGCACTTCAAGGTGAGCGGCGGCTGGCTGCGCAGCCTCGCGTCGAGGGGCCTCGCCGACGTTCGTTCGACGCCGGTCGTCCGCAGCGTGGACGGTGTCTCGCTGGACATCCACGAAGGCGAGACGCTGGGACTGGTTGGAGAGAGCGGCTGCGGCAAGACAACGCTCGGACGCGCGCTGCTGCGGCTCGTGGAACCGACTGCCGGCCGTGTGCTCTTTCGCGGCGCCGACATCACTGCGCTGCCGCCCGGTGAGCTGCGGCTGAAGCGGCGTCACATGCAGATGATCTTCCAGGATCCGTATGCGTCCCTCGATCCGCGCATGACGGTGGGACAGATCATCGGCGAGCCGCTCGCGACGTTCCGGCTGGCGCGCGGCGCAGAGCGCCAGCGCCGGGTCCGGGAGCTGATGGCGGTGGTCGGCCTCAACGAGCGCTTCATCAACCGCTACCCACACGAGTTCTCGGGCGGACAGCAGCAGCGCGTGGGCATCGCACGGGCGCTGGCGGTCGATCCCGACTTCATCGTCGCCGACGAGCCGATCTCGGCGCTTGACGTCTCCATCCAGGCGCAGATCATCAATCTCATCGAACGGCTGCAGCGGGAACGGAACCTGACCTACCTCTTCATCTCGCACGACCTGCGCGCCATCCGGCACACCTCCACACGTGTGGCGGTGATGTATCTGGGGCGGATCGTCGAGCTCGGCGACGCGCGTGACGTGTACGACGCGCCGCTCATGCCCTACACCCGCGCGTTGATCTCGGCCGTGCCGGTGCCCGATCCTGTCGCCGAGCGGAGCCGGAAGCGCGTGGTGCTGCAGGGCGACGTTCCATCGCCGATCAACCCGCCCTCCGGGTGCCGGTTCCGGACGCGCTGCCCTTACGCGATTCGAGCGTGCGGCGACGTCGAGCCCCCGCTCGTCGAGATCCGGCCGCAGCACTTCGCGGCTTGCATCCGGATCACTCCCGAGCGCCCCGATATCGATCGAGTGGCGGCAGAGAGTGCATCACCTCAGTAAAGTCAACGACGAGCCGGGAGGTAGCGCGAATCCGCGGCAGGCCTGATGGAGAAAACGGAGCGTACGGAGGTAACGGTTTAACACGGAGCAAACGGAGCAACGGAGACGAACAGAGGGCTAATGGGCAGCCTACTGTCGTGCCGTGTCCCTGGTTGCAATATCACTCATCGAGATCACTCATCGAGGTGGGCCCGCGCCTGGTCAACTCCGTTCATTCTCCGTTGCTCCGTTCGCTCCGTGTTGAGCCGTTCGCCCCGCCCCCTCCGATATCTCCCGAGGTATCCGTGCTATCAGTCGGCCTCAGCTGAGCGTTTCTCAGACGGCTGCCGGCCCGAGGGCTTCCGGGCGGCCTGCCTCGCCTTCCTGGCCATGTCCAGATAGGTGCCCCGGATCGTCTCGAGCTCCGCCTCTTCGAGCTCCTCGAGGTCGAGCAGCTCGTTCTTGGCGTGACCGACGGCGCGAATGAGCTCGTCGAGCTTGATCTGCGTCGCCTCGGCGTCGCGATTCTGGGTCGCCTGGATGAGGAAGACCATCAGAAACGTGATGATCGTGGTGCCGGTATTGATGACGAGCTGCCAGGTATCGCTGAAGCCGAAGACTGGACCGCTGATCAGCCAGGCAAGAATCACGATCGCGGCGGCGAGAAACGCGCCCGGACGTCCGGAGAGCTGCGCAGTGCGTTTGGCGAAGCGGGTAAACCAGGTCTTCGACTTCGTCGGCCGCATTGGACCGCTGTACCTCCAAACGAGGATTCTGTGCTTGGCTGGCTCAATGCGTCATCGCATGCAGGAGCACGTCGATGCCTAGGGCGTAGCCCGCGGGCGAGAACTGGAAGAAGAAGCCGGGGTCCTCGCCTTCGCGCTCCCATGAGTCGGCCACGTCGGTGTTGTGCGTCATCAGCACCATGATGCGGCGCTTGGAGTCGCGGATCGCGCGGAGGTGGACCTCTTCGCTGTCTGCGCCGCGCTCCGACGTGTAGCCACCGTTGCGGCGCCAGAACTGGATGTTGGTGATCTGCGGCACATGATCGAGATTGAACATCGTGCGCAGCATCGGGTCGTCGATGCTCACATCTTCGATCTGGTAGTCGGGCGGCGGCAGCACCCGCTCGATCTCGCCGGCCCAGTGCTCCCACGCCGCGGTGCCCCAGAAGTCGTCGAACCACATGAATCCGCCCTTCTCCAGGTAGGTGCGGAGGTGCGCGACTTCTCTGTCGTCGAAGCCGATGGTGCCGGCGTCGGAGGCCACCACGATCGGGCAATTGAACAGCGTGTCGTCGATCGCTCGCACGACGTAGTAGTTGGGCGTGCCGTCGGTGTCGCGGCTGACGCGCGTCTTCGTGAGCTCGGAGTACCGCGTGGTCAGGTTGATTTCGGCGAAGGGATAGTCCGTCTGCCAGCCGATTCCGGACTCCTCGGCACGTACGCGCGTATACGCGAGCCGGCAGATGACGAACGACGAGTCGGGCATCTGGCGCGGCGCGAATCGCGGCGGCAGGCTGCCCTCACGGAAGAAGCGTTGTGCGTATGCTGCGCCGCCGACCAGGCTGACGAGCGCGCCGACAACCAGCACGCCGCCGGTTCCCCGTCCCATGAGGCGCAGATTAGCGCGAAACGCGCCGCCTCGGCGACTGAAATTCATGCTGCTGCCGCCTCTCACTCGTCGAGATCTTCGCCGGGTCCTCGCTGCGAAACAGCTCCGCCACCTGCGGCTTCACGACTTTGCCCATTGCGTTGCGCGGCAGCGCCTCGACCGAGGTGAGCGCCCTGGGAATCTTGTAGGAGGCCAGCTGAGGCCGCGCCCACTGCTGCAGGTCCTGCAGGCTGATGGCGGCGCCCGGACGCAACTCGACGGCGAGCGCCACGCGCTCGCCCCACTCGGGATCGTCGACGCCGACGACGGCGCACTCGGCGATCGCGGGGTGCGCGCGCAGCACCGCTTCGATCTCGAGGGCCGACACCTTGAACCCGCCGGTCTTGATGATGTCGACGCTGGTGCGTCCCAGCAGCCGGTAGGAGTCGTCCTCGACGACCGCCACGTCTCCGGTACGAAACCATCCATCGCGAAAGGCCGTCTGCGTCTCCTCCGGGCGCTGCCAGTATTCGGAGAACACCGACGGCCCGCGGACCTCGATCTCCCCTGGCGTGCCGTCAGCCACGAGAGCGCCGCTCTCATCCACGAGCCTGACCTCGACGCCAGGAAGCGGCGTGCCGACGAATCCTGGACGGCGAACGCCGGAAAGCGGGTTGGCAAGGGCCATCCCGATCTCCGTCATGCCGTAGCGCTCGAGGAGCACGTGTCCGCTGATTTCGCGCCAGCGCTCGAGCGTGGGCACCGGCAACGCGGCCGAACCGGACATCATCAGCCTGAGCTGCCGGACACCCTCCGACCGCCGCCGCCGTTCGTCGGGGGAGGCCGCGTCCCACGACGCAATCAGCCGGTGATACATCGTGGGAACCGCGGTGAACACCGTGATCTTTCCCGACGCCAGTCGGTCCCAGATGGCCTCCGTCTCGAAAAGCCGGATCTCGCAGGTTGCGCGCACCGCCAGGGCCGACCCCAATCCGTTGATGATGCCGTGCACGTGGTGCAGCGGCAGCGCCAGCAGGAGCCGATCGGCCGGCGTCCATTCCCAGGCTGCGACGAGGGACGCGATCTGGGCGCCGATGGTGGCGTGAGTACTGACCACCCCCTTCGGGCGTCCGGTCGTGCCGCTCGTGTAGACGATCATCGCGCGCCGGCTCGCACCGATGTGCGATGGAACATCCGCGGGCGCCGCCTGAAGCGCGTCGGTCGACAGCAGGAAGCGCGCTCCGGCGCCGGCCGCGAGCGGCCCGAGGGCGCCGGCGGCCGGGGAGTCCGCGATCACCAGGCTGGCACCCGAGTCGCGGATCACGTAGTCGAGCTCGGCC
>Ga0075418_10004867_pt1 | contig 15234 bp, 15 predicted proteins | sample SoiMetdeltSBSDD2_FD_81776 | JGI IMG/M metagenome (GOLD analysis project Ga0075418, IMG submission 81776) | Bulk soil microbial communities from a Populus tree surrounding site in Tennessee, USA - Soil MetaG P. deltoides SBSDD2 | ecosystem: Environmental > Terrestrial > Soil > Tree plantation...
CGGCTCGGGACCAATCCGCACGCCGTCGCGGTGCCGGGGCCCAACGGCACGGTGGCCATGTCACACGACTTCGCCTCCAGCGTGTGGGCGGAAGGCAAGCTGCGCGTGAAGTTCAACCGCGGCGAGAAAGTCCCGCCCGGGATCATGCTCAACGGAAAGGGCGAGCCGTCGACCGATCCGCGCGAGTACTACACCGACCCGGTCGGCTCGCTCCTCACCGCCGGGGCCCACAAGGGCTACGGCCTGTCGATCGCCGTCGAGATCCTGGGCGGCATCCTGTCGGGTGCGGGCGCGGCCAGCGGCGAGCCCTCGGTCTTCCGCAACGGCACGCTGATCGTTTGCCTCGACCCCGCGCGCTTCCTGCCACTGTCGGACTTCCACGCGCAGGTCGCCGCCCTGCTCGAGTGGGTGCGCGCGACTCCGCTGGCCGCGGGGGCGGAGGAGATCCTGATTCCCGGCGAGCCCGAAGCGCGCACGGAGCGCGAGCGTCGCGCGGCCGGGGTGACGATCGACGACGAGACGTGGCGCCAGATCCGGGCGGTGGCCGACGAGGTCGGCGTCCATGCTTGAGGCCGTCGGCATGAAGGAGATCGACGCGATCTTCGCGGTCACCGACGGCCTCGGCATTCATCGCGAGATGCTGGTGATCCCGCTGGGACCGGCCACGCCCGGCCGCGTGCGCCGCCTGCCCAGCGGCAAGCTCGAAATCACCGTCGAGAGCACGCGCCCCCTCGACGAGTGGTTGAAAGAATTGCCCGGACTGATTTCCGCCGCCGCCCAGTAACTCGTTGGCGGCGACTCCGACTCCAGGATTTGGTTGGCGCCGACGCCAGGATTTATTGAAGGGGAACCCTCGCAGGGTTCCCCCGACCCCCTCCGGGCGGGGGGGGCTGCGGCGCGAGCTCGGCCTCCTGCCGCTGGCCGCGATCGTCTTCTTCAACGTGAGCGGTGGTCCCTACGGGGTCGAGGACGCGGTGTCGTCCTTCGGCCCGGGGCTGGCGCTGCTCCTGCTCGTGCTCACGCCCTTTCTCTGGAGCCTGCCGGTGTCGCTGGCCATGGCCGAGCTGGCGGCGGCCATGCCCGACGAGGGCGGCTACGTCACCTGGGTACGCCGCGCGTTCGGGCCGTACTGGGGGTTTCAGGTCGGCTGGTGGTCGTGGATCGACAGCTTCGTGGACGTCGCGGTCTATCCCGCGCTCTTCGTCGAGTACGTGAAGTTCTGGTACCCGACGATGACGTCGCTCGAGCGATGGCTGCTGGCCGTACTGTTCATCGTCGTCCTGACCGTGCTGAACGTCCTCGGGGTGCGGCCGACCGGACGCGCGGCGGTGGTGCTCGCCGTGCTCGCGCTCCTACCGGTCGCGCTCGTCGTGGGGGTGGGGCTGGCGGCGGCCACGCAGGCGCCGTGGCGGCCGTTCGTGGCCGAGGGGCGCACGGTCGGCGCCTCGCTCGGTCTCGGCCTCGCGGTCATCATGTGGAACTACTCGGGCTGGGATACCCCCTCGACCTGCCTGGGCGAGACCAAGGCGCCGGAGCACGCCTTCCGGCGCGCGCTCTTCCTGGCCTTGCCGGTGATCGCGGTGGCCTACGTGCTGCCGGTCGCGGCCCTGCTCGCCACCGGCGCGACCGACTGGTCGACGTGGAACACGGGCGCGCTGCCCAGGCTGGCGGGTGAGGCGGGCGGCGCCTGGCTCGGTCACGCCGTCGCGGCCGGCGCCGTCGTGAGCGCGACCGGGCTGTTCCTGACGCTGCTGCTCACCAACTCCCGGCTGCCCTACGTCCTGGCCCGCGACGGCCTCATGCCCACGCGGCTGGCCGCGATCCATCCGCGCTTCGGCACACCGTGGGTGGCGATCGTCCTCTCGGCTGTGATCTACGCCGCCTTCGCCGCGTTCTCGTTCAAGGAGCTGATCGTCCTCAACGTGTGGCTCTACTCGCTGAGCCTGCTGGTGGAGCTGGCCGCCTTCGTGTGGCTTCGCGTTCGCGAGCCGGGACTGGCACGCCCCTGGCGGGTGCCAGGCGGTATGACGACGGCGCTGCTGGTGGCCGGGGTGCCGGCGGCGCTATCGCTGCTGGCGATGGCGACGGCCGGGTGGCTCAACACGCTGGCGGGGGTGGTCGCCGCCCTGACCGGACCCGCCGCCTACGCGTTGGTGCGAGCGGCGCGTCCAGGTTCTCCTCGATGACCTGCGTGAGACAGGAGAGCGTCGCCAGCGTGTAGACGTACGTCTTCCAGCCCACCGCGATCTCGTCGGCCCGCTCGCCGGGCCGGGCCACTGGATAGATCGTCACGCTGACGTTCGGACCGCTGCCGTAGCACCCGCCGGCGCAGCCCTCGCGCAGGCGCACGTGATCCGCGAGTCCATGCCGGTCGATCAGCCCGGTCAGCTCGCGCGCGATTGCCGCGGCGTCGAGCCGGCGCGCGCGGCCGCCGCGCTCCACGGGCAGCACCACGACCCCCGGCTCGCGGGGGCACACCGTGATGACCACTCGCTTCATTTGCCAGAACGGGGGGAGCGGCGCCGCTCCCCCCGTTGCCCCCCAGCGGCTCGGGGATGTGCCAAGCGGCTGGCGAGGCGGGCGGCGGCTAGGGCGGCGTCGGTCACGGGGGCTTGCCAGCGGCAGGCGAAGCGGTGGGCGAGCGCACGGCGGAGGCCGGCGCGATACCAGTCGTTGCCGGCCACGCTGCCGCTCCAGGAGACGCGCACCGGCGAGGGGAGCTGCAGGGTTCTGACGACCCCGCCGGCCAGCGCCGCCAGGTGCTCCTGGCCGGCGGCGGCGATCGCGCGGGCTCGCGGATCACCGCGGCGCGCGCGGCTCAGTACGAGGGGCGCAAACGCGGCGATACGCGCGACGGCATCGGGCCGCCGGGCCAGAGCCCGCGCGATGCCGGCGACCTTCGGCGTCAGCCGCAGCCACTCGCGACCCAGCCAGAACGCCGAGCCCTCGTCGCCGATCAGCGGGCCGAGTCCACCGGTACGGGCCACGCGGCCCTGATCATCGCGTCCCAGGACGATCGAGCCGGTGCCGGCGAGCACCAGAATGCCGGGGCGGCCGTCGAGCGCGCCCAGTAACGCCGCCTCGACGTCGGAGATGACCTCCACGCGCTGCGCGAGACCGCGCAGCATGCGACGCACGACGCTTCGCTCGCGCACGGTCCACACGCCGCGCGCGGCGACGACGAGCGACGTGATGGTCATACGGCCGACCACGCTGCGCAAGAAGCTGCGGAGTTCCGGCAACGCAGTGGCGCGACGCATACGACGTCGCACGCGGTCGTCGTGCAACACGACCACGCGGATCCAGGTGCCGCCGAGATCGACCCCGACGGCTAGCGGTGAAGGGCGCTGTCGACCGCGAGACATGGTTGACGGTGCTGTCCATTATGCGCGGCTCGGCCAGTCTGACAGCGGCAGGAAATCGACGGGTTAAGTCTCCCGCCGCGTGGCACACGCCGTGCTTGTCAGTAGGCTCCCCGGACAGGAGGGTGAGCATGGGCAAAGCGTTCGCCGCCTGGTTGCTGGTCGCCAGTGCAGTTGCCGCCCCGGTCGCCGCTCCGCGCGAGGTCGTCCAGTCCGCGGTGAACCGCGTGCTCGTGGTGCTCCAGCGGACCGACAACACTGCGCTGCCGGCTTCGGGGACGCGCCGCCTGGACGGTGATCAGCGCCGCGCGGAGATCCGTCGCGTCGCCGCCGACCTGTTCGACTTCGACGAGATCTCCCGCCGCGTGCTCTCGCGCCACTGGACGGAGCGGAGCGCCGAGGAGCAGACGGAGTTCGTGGCCCTGTTCACCGACGTGCTGGAGCGCACGTACATCGGCCGCATCGAGGCCTACTCCGGCGAGAAGATCATCTACGTGGGCGAGGTGGTCGACGGTTCGTTCGCCACGGTGCGCTCGAAGGTCGTGACGCGCCGGCGCACCGAGACCCCGCTCGACTACAAGCTGCACCTGCGCGACGGACGCTGGAAGGTGTACGACATCCTGATCGACCACGTGAGCTTCGTGGCCACCTACCGCAGCGAGTTTTCCCGCATTCTGCAGCGTGAGCCCTACACGGGGCTGCTCGAGCGCCTGCGCAAGGAGGGCGGTTCCCCGCGATCGTAGTACTAAGATAGGGCGTGCCCGGCGCGCTCTCGTCGCTGACCCGGCCCGACTACGCCGTCGTGGCCGGTGCCCTCGCGGTCCTCCTCGCCATCGGATTCGTCTTCGCGCGTGCGCAGCACGATACGGCGGACTTCTTCCTGGCCCGCCGCCGGGTGCCGTGGTGGGCGGCCTGCCTGTCGTTCCTGGCCACCGAGATCAGCGCGGTGACCATCATCTCGGTACCGGCGACCGCCTACAGCGAGAACTGGGAGTACGCGCAGTTCTTCGTCGGCTCGAGCCTCGCCAAGCTGGCGGTGGCCTTCCTGTTCATCCCGGCCTTCTACCGTCACAACGTCACGACCATCTACGAGTTCCTGGCGTACCGGTTCGGCCAGCGCAGCCAGGTCACCGGCTCGATCTTCTTCTTCGTCACGCGCCTGGCCGGCTCCGGTGCCCGCCTGACGATGACGGCGGTGGCGGTGGGCTACCTGATGGGGTGGTCGCTGGTTCCCACCATCGTCGTGTTCAGCATCGTGTCGATTCTGTACATCGCCACCGGCGGCGTGCAGGCCGTGGTGTGGACCAACGTCTTCCAGGCCCTGATGTTCCTCCTCGCCGGGGCGATCACCCTGGCGTACCTGATCTCCGAGGTTTCGGGCGGACTGGGCACCGTGGTCGCAACGGCGGGGGCGGCCGGGCGCCTGAACGTCATCGAGTGGGGCCCGTCGATCACCTCGCCGGACTTCTGGTCCAGCGCACTGACCAAGCCGAACATCGTGTGGGTGGCGCTGCTCAACGGGCTCTTCGGCTCCATGGCCGCGTTCGGAACGGACCACGACCTCATGCAGCGCTTGCTCACGGTGGAGACGCGGGGCGAGAGCCAGCGGACCCTGGCGCTGACGCCGATCGGGACGTTCGTGACCCTGCTGATCTACCTCGGCCTGGGCGCGGGACTCTTCACCTACTACACGCAGCACCCGGCGCCCGCCCTGACTCGCCCCGACGAGATCCTGCCGCACTTCGTGAGCACGGTCATGCCCCCCGTGCTGCGCGGCCTGATGCTGGCGGCCATCGTGCTGTCGTCCGTCGACTCGCCGCTCGGCTCCCTGGCCGCCTCGTTCGTGACCGACATCTACCGGCCGCTGCTCGTCCGGAACCGCTCGGAGCGGCACTATCTCGCGGTCTCGCGCTGGGCGGTGCTCATCTTCGGCGTCGTGCTGGGCGTGCTGGCCTGGGCGTTTGCCTTCGTGCCGGGCCAGATGCTGTGGACCGTGTTCAAGATCGCCGGGGTGACCTCGGGCTCGCTCCTCGGGGTCTTCCTGCTCGGGCTCCTGAGCCGCCGCGCGGTGAATGACAGCGCCAACGTCATTGCGATGGTCGCCATGGCCGGCGTCAACCTCACCCTCCTCATCCTGTCCGAGTACGGCGTGCTGCGCTTCGCCTGGTCGTGGCTGGTGATCGTGGGGACGATGGGGACGATCGGGCTGTCGCTGCTGCTGACCGCGCTCAGCCGCCGCTGACGACCCCCTGCGCGATGCTCGTGTCGATCAGATCCTCGTAGCGGTGCCGGTGCTTGATGAAGCCACCGTCGAGGAGGATCTGCTGCAGGTACTCGTAGCCCGGCTGCCGGAGGATCGGGTCGGCCGCCCAGGTGTTCTGGGCCAGATAGCGAGCCACCACGGCCACCCGGACCTTCGCGGCCACGTCCCCGAACGCCGGCGCGATGAGGTCCGCGACCTCGGCGGCCGAGGCGCGCGCCAGCCACTGCTGGGCCCGATAGAGGGCGCGGGTGAACCGGGTGAGGGTGTCGCGCTCGGTGCGGAGAAACTCCGTCGTCGTCATGTACGACGAGAACGGTAGCGGCCCGGTCGCCTCGCCCATCGCTGCGGCCAGGTGGGCGGCGCCCTCGGCCAGCAGGATCTCGGCGAACGGCTGCCCCGTCTCGAGAAAGTCCGCGCGACCGGCCTTGAACGCGGCGACCGCCTCGGCGACGGGCAGGGTGCGCTCGATGCGCACCGTGGCCGGATCGACGCCGTGGCGTCGCAACACCGTGAGCATGCACTGCCACGGGGTCGGCGCCTCGGCGAACGACAGCACGGTCTTGCCGACGAGCTGGGACCAGGAAAAGCGCGGCGCGGGCTGACGGCTCAGCAGGAAGAAGCCGTTGCGGCTGTTCACTTCCGCGAAGTGCACGAGCGGTGGCCCGCCCTGGTCGACGAGATCGAGGCTGCGCATCACGCCGCCCAGGCTCACCTTGGCGGCACCGTCGACCAGCGCGCCCGCGCTCGTCACGCCGCCGCCGGCCGTGCGCACCTCCACGTCGAACCCCTCGGCGGCGAAGTGGCCGCCGTAGAGGGTCACGAACTGCGGCGCGTAGAAGATCGAGCGGAACGGCTCGTAGACGACGAGGCGCTGAGCGGGACGACGGCTCACGGGTGGGTCAGGCGAGCGACCACCGCTTCCATCTGGCAGGCCCGCCAGCCGTAGGCGGTCAGCCCGCGCACCCCCGGCGCGAGCAGCGCGGCGTCGTAGGGGTCGCGGAGCAGTACCACCGCCAGGCAGCGCGCGCGGGCCTGCAGCGCCTCCAGCAGCGCACGGTTCGATGGAAACAGATGCGCGTCGTAGAGGAAGAGCACCGTGGCGTCGGCGGCCGCCGCCCGCTCGGCGGCGTCGGCGATCTCCTCCGGCCGCGGCTCGATGCCCACGATGGCCGTGGAGGGTGTGATACCGGCCGGCGCGAAGGCGGCCGTGATCCAGCCCCGCTCGTCGGCGACCTCCGGCTCGATCGTGATGCGCGCCGCCAGCTCGGTAAAGCGGGGGAAGACGACGAGGACGTTGCCGTTCAGCGCCCGCGCGAGCCCCGGGACCGCGCTGCCGACTTCGGTCACGGCCCGGGTCGCCATCGCCTTGGCCAGCGGCCGGCCGTCGGGCTCGGGGACCGGCGGACCACCCTCGCGCCGCACCGAGCGCGCGAGTCGGAGCTTGCGCACGCGCTCGGCGGCCGCCTCGCATTCGTCGAGGGGCAGCCGCCGCTCACGATAGGCGCTCACCAGCGCCTCGGCGGCGGCCCGCTGCGCCACCTCCGTGTGGCAGACGAGCAGCAGATCGTGGCCGGCGGCCGCGGTGCGCACCGCGGCCTCGCCGATCGGACAGGTCTCGCTGACCGCGCCCATCTCCAGATCGTCCGAGACGATGACGCCCTCGAAGCGAAAATCCCCCCGCAGCCAGTCACCGACGAGCCGCCGGGAAAACGTGGCGGGCACGCCGCTGGGATCGAGCTTGGGATAGACCGGGTGCGAGGTCATCAGGCACTCGACCCCGGCGGCGATCGCCTCGCGAAATGGCGGCAGATGGAACTCCTCCATCTCCTCCGGCGTCGAGTCGATCGTGGGCAGCTTCAGATGCGCGTCCAGCGGCGAGTGGCCCTTGCCCGGGAAGTGCTTCGGGCAGGCGGAGAGCCCGCCGCGCATCTGGCCGCGGATGCGCGCCACGCCGTAGCGCGAGACGAGCTTGGGATCCTTACCGTACGAGCGGATGCCGATGTTGGGGCTGTAGCGGTCGGTGAGCACGTCCAGACACGGGCCGAGGGTGAGGTCCACCCCGAGCCGGCGCATCTCGCGCCCCTCGATCAGTCCCTGGCGCGCCGCGAGCGCCTCCTCGCCGGCGGTGCCGACCGCGAGATTGTCCGGGAAGATCGTGGCGCCGCGACCGAGCATCACGATCCGGCCGCCCTCGTGGTCGGTCGAGACCAGCACGCGCCGTCCGAGCGCCGCATCGAGGCGATCCAGGAGCACGGCAAGTCCTTCGGGAGACTCGAAGTTGCGGCGATAGAGGATCAGCCCGGCGGCGCGAGTGTCGCGGAAGAGGCGGATGTCGGCGTCGGAGAGCGTGGGCCCGGGCAGTCCGATCATCAGGCGCTCTCCGACCAGGTCGGCGATCTCGGTCACGCGTCGATTCTATCGGATCGCGCCATCAGGTCTCGCAAGGTCACGATCGCGATTTTCCTGCTTTCTGGACGTGCCAGTCTGGCGTGGACGAAGGGCCTAACCGTACGTCTTCAGACACAAAAACCCCCTCCGCCGGCCCTGCGTGTGGCCCCTAAATCAGCATGGAAATGGACTTCTCGAAACTACACGGCGATGGCACGTCTGCTGCTCTTGGTCACACCGAAATCATCATGGCCAACCCGGGCCGTGTCGCTTCTCGGGTAGGAGGCGGCTTCTCATGGGCAACGCATCTGCACTCGCGGGTTTTCTGCTCCTGCTGGGCGTCGCGACGACGCCGGTCGGAGCCCAGTCTCTGGCGCCCGAGGGCGCCTACACTCGTCTATCCGCTGGAAACCAGAAGGTCGCGCTCGCGCTGTTCGACGCGCAGCAGGCGCACCTGGCGCCGGGTGGTAGCAGCGTCTTGACGGGCAGCGTCCCCAGCAGCAAGCCGATGACGCTCGATCAGATCGCGTCGCAGAAGCAGGGCGGCCACCCCTGGGGCGAGATCTTCCAGACGATGCGCGACCAGGGCCTCGTCCACGAAAAGAACCTCGGACAGGTCGTCAGCAAGTATCAGCGACCAAGCGCCGGCTCCACCGCGGCGAGCACAGCCAAGGCGAAGTAGCCAGCCGAGGTCGAGCGGCCATGAAGATTCTGATTCTCGTGATGCTCGTCACCGCGGTGTGGGCCGTGCTGGCCACCGTGTTCGGCCGCTGCGGCGGCCGACCGGCGGCCGGCGAGCGTGGCTCCGCCGCGCGCGAAGCGTGGCTCTGGGAGGCGCTGGACCGCAACGCGCGCTTCACCGGCGTCCCGTCGCTTCCGTCCTCCCATCCGCTCGCTCGGTTCGGCCCGCCGTCCTCTCAGCCAACCGCCTGAAGAGGCATGACACCTGGCCCGCTGATAGCATCAGATTGTGTAGGCCAGGGCCCGGGCGGGCCGGGAGGTGACTGGATGAAATTCCTACTCGTCTTTCTCAACGTGATCCTGCTACTTGCTCCCGCCGGCGTCACGTCGGCGGCCGACGATTCCAAGGTCAAGGCCGCGACCCAGCAGGTGGAGACCGGCGCCAAGAAGATCGGCGATGGTCAGGTCGGTACCGGCGTCGAACAGACAGCGAAGGGCATTGGCCACACGGTGGCCGAGGGCGCGAAGTACACCGGCGAGAAGTTCAAGGAGTCGGGCAAGGCAGCCGAGCCACAGGCCAAGAGCTCGTGGACCAGCTTCAAGGAGAGCGCAAACTCCTTCGGCCACTCGGTAAAGAACTTCTTCGCCAACTTGTTCAATTGATCATGGGGGGCCCCCGACATGGCCCCCCTATTCACATGGGGGCCTCGACATGGCCCCCAAGCCCCCGGCGTTCGGAGCACCCCGGCGGAGCCGTGGCGCTCCTCTGTCACCGCTGTCACCGCTTATCGTCGGGAGGTGTGACCACCCGTACTGAGCGCGGTGTGACCACCCGTACTCGTTGGGCGCCAGGTCTCGAGAATCGCCGCTGGAGTCTGGCGGTGTGGGCGGCTAGCGATATAGGAGGGCGGGGGTGCGGCGGCGGCGCCAGCGGGCGAGGGCGGGGAGCCAGTCGTGCTCGATGTCGCGTAGGGGGCGTCCGCGCTCGATTCCGCGTCTGATCGTGTCGGTGCCCAGCAGGATGTCGATCGGCAGACGCCGGCGCTCGAACTCGTAGGGCGGCCGCTTCCAGCGGAAGCCTCGGGGCGCCAGCCGCCGGGCCACCGCAATCACCGCCAGGTAGGTCAGGACCGGCTTGAAGCGCCCCTGATCCGTGACGTGCACCTGCACCCCACCGCACAGGCGATTCGCCCATTTGTGGAACGTCGGCGTGAAGCGCGCCGGCCGGAACGTCACGCCGGGCAGGCGAGCGGCGGTCAGCGCGGCCGCGTACGCGTGCGCATCGAGCCACGGTGCGCCGATCCACTCGAACGGTCGCGTGGTCCCGCGGCCCTCAGAGAGGTTGGTGCCCTCGATGAGACAGCCGCCTGGATACACGCGCGCGGTGTCCAGCGTCGGCATGTTGGGTGACGGCGCCACCCAGGGAACGTCCGTGTCCTCCCAGAGCATCCGGCGACGCCAGCCCCGCATCGGCACCACCGTCAGCGCACACCCGTAGCCGTGCTCGCGCACCAGGTAGCGGGCGTGCTCGCCGATCGTGAGCCCGTGGCGGATCGGCAGGGGGTGCAGGCCGACGAACGAGGCGAACGCCGGGTCGGGGATGTTGCCCTCGAGGATCTCGCCGCCCAGCGGATTCGGCCGGTCGAGCACGATGACTGCGACGCCGGCGCGCGCACAGGCCCGCATCGTGAGCGCCATCGTCCACGCGAAGGTGTAGTAGCGGGAGCCCACGTCCTGGAGATCGATCACCATCACATCGAGCCCGGCGAGCATGCTCGGCGTCGGCTCGCGCCGCTCGCCGTAGAGACTGGAGACGCGCATGCCCGTGACCGGATCGCGATCGGTGGCGATGGTCGCGTGATCCTGGGGGGCGCCCCACACCCCGTGCTCGGGGGCGAACAGCGCCGTCAGCCGAGCGCCACGCACGTCGCGCAGCAAGGAGATGGCGTGCTCCAGCCGCCCGTTCACCGACGCCTGGTGGGAGAGAAGGCCGAAGCGGCGGCCGCGCAGGAGCTTCAGCTGGGACTTGAGGAGAACGTCGAGGCCGCTCGAGACGGTGGGCACGCCAGAGTGTAGCGCAGGCGGTGCTACCATGCCGCATGCCACGCCCCCGCTACGAGCGTCTGACCACCGAGCGCGCCAATCCGCGCTCTCGTGCCCTCGATCGGCTGAGCCCCCGGGCCATCGCCCGTCTGATGAACCAGGAGGACCGCCGCGCGGTGGCGGCGGTCGGTCGTGTGGCGCCCGCCATCGCTGCCGCCGTCGATCGGATCGTGACCGCGCTCCGGGCCGGCGGCCGGCTGTTCTTCGTGGGCGCGGGCACCAGCGGGCGGCTGGGCGTGATCGAGGCGGCGGAGTGCCCGCCGACGTTCGGGACGCGGCCGGGCCTCGTGCAGGCGATCATGGCCGGCGGCCGGCAGTCGGTGTTCCGCTCGCGGGAGGGCGCCGAGGACGACGCGCGCGCCGCCGCCCGCGTGGTCCGGGCGCGCGTCCGCCGCGGCGACGTCGTGGTCGGCATCTCGGCCAGCGGGGTGACGGCGTTCGTGCACGGCGCGCTCACGACCGCGGCTGCTCGCGGCGCCGGGACCATCCTGGTCCAGTGCAACGCGCGGCCGATCGGCGCGGCGCTGCGACGGGCCGGCCGGCCGATCGTCATCGCGCCGTCGCCGGGCCCGGAAGTGCTGGCCGGGTCCACACGACTCAAGGCGGGCACCGTCACCAAGCTCGTGCTCAACACGCTGACCACCGCGAGCATGACGCGCCTGGGGAAGGTCTACGGCAACCGGATGGTGGATCTGCAGCCGCGCTCGGCGAAGCTGCGCGCGCGCGCCGAGCGCCTCGTCGCCGAGCTGGGCGGCGTGACACCGGCGCGCGCGCAATCTGCACTGCGAGCCGCTGGCGGCCACGCGCGGCTCGCGATTGTCATGGTGCGCAGGGATATGCCGGCCGGTGCCGCTGCCCGCGCCTTGCGGGCGGCCGGCGGTTCCCTGCGCTCGGTGCTGGAACAGTCAAACCGCCGCTGACGTTCCCGAGGTCCTGGGCACGTGCTTTGCTTCCTCCTAGGCTCGTGCTGATTACACGCTGTGCCTGGCACCGGGGCTATCACGGGCATCCCGCTCTGATCGGGGTCACCGACTGGAAGGGCCTGCGCCTGGGCTTCCGCGATGGAATTTGTTCACGCTGCGCCGCGCAGCTGCGGGCCGACCTCCCTGACTCACCGCCCGCCCGCGTGGGCACTCGCATGGATGTGGCGGGCCTGGCACCGGGCGCCGGGCTCGTCGCCGTGGCGGTCATGGCCATCGTCCTGCTGGCCGCGCGTCCGGTCCACGAGCCAGGCGAGCCGCCGAGAATGGCCCTCGCTGAGCGATCTGGGAGTGGGCCTGCCGCAAACGAGCCTTCCGCGAGCCCTGCTGGACCGGGCGCCGGCTTCGTCGGGACGCGGTCTGGGCCATCGCGAAACGCTGGTCCGGTCCGGCTCCGCGCGCCCGCCCGCAAGATTCCGAGTCGCGGCGACCTGTCGCAAGCGCCCTGACGCCAGGCGCCGCCGCCGACGAAGGCTCAGCCCGTCAGGCGTGGGACGGGCCGGCCGTGTCCTCTGCTCTCACCGGCGTACGCCCGCGCAGGAAATCGAAGTCGCAACCTTCGTTGGCCTGGAGCACGTGCTCGAGGAACAGCCGCCCGTAGCCGCGCTCGAAGTGCGCGGGACGCGGCGTCCACGCCGCCCGTCGCCGCGCCAGCTCCTCGTCGCTCACGCGGAGCGTCAGCGTGCGCTTCGGCACGTCGAGCTCGATCTCGTCGCCGTCGCGCACGAGCACCAGTGGGCCCCCGGCGGCGGACTCCGGGGCCACGTGCAGCACCACGGTGCCGTACGACGTCCCGCTCATGCGCGCGTCGGAGATGCGCACCATGTCCTTCACGCCTTTTTTCAAGAAACGCGCCGGCACCGGTGCGGCGCCCCACTCGGGCATCCCCGGCGCGCCCTTCGGGCCGACGTGCTTGAGGACCAGGACCGAGGTCTCGTCGATCGCCAGGTTCGGATCGTCGATGCGCTGGTGCAGGTCGGCGTGATCCTCGAAGACCACGGCGCGGCCGCGGTGGGTGAGCAGATGCGGTGACGCGGCCGACACCTTGATGACCGCGCCGCCGGGGCAGAGGTTGCCGCTCAGCATGGCCAGGCCGCCCTCGGATGCGATCGGCATGGCGAGCGTGCGGATGACGTCGGCGTTCCAGCAGCGGGCGTCGCGTACGTTGTCGGCCAGCGTGTGGCCGTTCACGGTCGGCGCCGCACCGTGCAGCAGGGGCAGCAGCTCCTTGAGCACGACCGGCAGCCCACCGGCGTAGAAGAAATCCTCCATCAGATACTTGCCGCTGGGGCGCAGGTTCAGTAAAAAAGGCGTGGTCCGCGAGAGCTCGTCGAACCGCGCCAGGCTGAGCGGCACGCCGACGCGACCGGCCAGCGCGAGCAGATGGATGACCGCGTTGGTGGACCCGCCGATCGCCATCAGCGTGCGGATGGCGTTGTCGAACGCCGGCGCGGTCAGGATCTGGCTCGGCTTGGGTCCGCCGGCGGTGGCCATCTCCACCGCGCGCCGCCCGGCCATCTCGGCCATCGCCATCCGCCGCGAGTCGGCGGCGGGGATGGCGGCGTTGCCGGGCAGGGCCATGCCGAGCGCCTCGGCCATCGAGGCCATCGTGGATGCGGTACCCATCACCATGCAGTGACCGGCGGAGCGCGACATGCACGACTCCGCCTCGCAGAACTCCTCGTCGCTGATCTGGCCCGCCCGCTTCTCGGCCCACAGCCGCCAGCCGTCGGTGCCGGAGCCGAGCTCCTGGTCGCGCCACTTGCCGCTCAGCATCGGGCCGCCCGTCACCATGACCGCGGGCACGTCGGCGGAAGCCGCGCCCATGAGCATCGCCGGGGTGGTCTTGTCGCAGCCGGACAGGAGCACCACCGCGTCGAGCGGATACGCGCGGATGCACTCCTCGACGTCCATCGACATGAGGTTGCGGAACATCATGGTGGTGGGCTTCATCAGCACTTCGCCCAGCGAGATCGTGGGAAACTCCAGCGGGAAGCCGCCGGCCGACCACACGCCGCGCTTCACCGCCTCCGCGGCTTGGCGTAGATGCGCGTTGCAGTTGGTCAGCTCCGACCACGAGTTGGCGATGCCGATCACCGGCCGCCCGTCGAACACGACGTCGCTGAAGCCCTCGGCCTTCAGCCACGAGCGATGCACGAACCCGTCGAGATCGGTGCGACCGAACCAGTTGCGGCTGCGCAGCGTGTGGGATGTCATGAGGTCCCCCGAGGGCCGGCCGCGCTACTTTTGATGGGTCGTTTCGTGAACGAGTCGGGGCGCCGGGTCGGTGACTTTGTTCACCTCGTTCAGCTGGAACCGGGATTTCTCCAGGAGGTCCGATCGCGCACCGCCCTTGGCGCCCTGATCCTTCCGGGCCCGCAGATCCTTCACCGCACGCTTGCCGGACGACCTGGTCTTGCGGCTGCTCTTCTTCGCCTTCATGACGTCCCTCTTGGGTGGTGACTGACGACGGGCCGTAGGCATACTCCACGGCAGGGGCGAATATAAGCGATTCTGGCGGTGTGAGCCTGGGGTGGCTCGGGCGCCGCGCCCTGACCGGATGGGCGCGGCGGGTCGATCTGCCCGCCCCCCGAGTTGCGCCTCCCAGGCGGGTGTGATGTCATGGGCAGCCTCCAGAAGTATTCGCATTACAAGGAGACTGCATGCGGCTCGCCGGCAAGGTCGCGGTCGTGACGGGCGGCGGGAGCGGTATCGGGCGCGGCATCGTCTTGGCGATGGCCCGCGAAGGCGCCGACATCGCGATCCCCGACATCCAGGTGCTGAATGCCGAGAGGGTGGCTGACGAGGTCAAGGCGCTTGGCCGCAAAGCCATCGCCTTGAAGACCGACGTCACCAGCTCGGCCGACGTCAGGGCAATGGTCGAGCGCACGCGCGAGTTCCTGGGCAAGCTCGACATCCTGGTGAACAACGCGGGGATGGCGGCGCCGCCCGGCATGCCCTTCACCAACAACACCGAGGAAGACTGGGACCGCGCCTTTGCGGTCAACACCAAGTCGGTGTTCCTGACCTGCAAGGCGGTCGCGCCGTACTTCATCGAGCGCAAGGCCGGCCGGATCGTCAACATCGCGTCTATCGCCGGGCCGCTCAGCGCGCCCACCATGCCCGCCTATAGCGTGGCCAAGCAGGGCGTGATCACGTTCACCCGGGTGGTGGCCAAGGAGCTGGCGCCGCACGGGATCACCGCCAACGCGATCTGTCCGGGCGTGCTCTACACCGAGTTCTGGCAGAAGCTGGCCCAGCACATCGCCGACACGAACCCGGCCTTCAAGGGCATGACGGCGCGCCAGGTGTTCGACAAGCGCGTGGGCGACATCGTCCCGATGAAGGTCGAGCAGCAGCCGGAGGACATCGGCAACGCGGCGGTGTTCCTGGCGTCTGACGAAGCGAGGTACATCACCGGGCAGGCGCTGATGGTCGACGGCGGCTGCGTGATGTA
>Ga0075418_10004869_pt1 | contig 15233 bp, 13 predicted proteins | sample SoiMetdeltSBSDD2_FD_81776 | JGI IMG/M metagenome (GOLD analysis project Ga0075418, IMG submission 81776) | Bulk soil microbial communities from a Populus tree surrounding site in Tennessee, USA - Soil MetaG P. deltoides SBSDD2 | ecosystem: Environmental > Terrestrial > Soil > Tree plantation...
GCGCAGCACGATGCCCAGCATCTCGGCGAGCGCGGGATCATCATCAACGACCAGTACCCGGGCTCTCATGCCGTCAAATATTCCACCTCCCGGCAAGAGACATGAACCCGCTTCAGGGATATGTCCAATTGGCCACCTCGGGGTCACGTTTCTGGACACCACGTGCAAACATAGGCCGCGTGACAGCAGCCCCTCCGTCACCCCATCCGTCATTGCCCCGGCGCCCCCTCACTGTGGGCGAGCTGCTCGACGCGGCCGTCCGGCTGCTGCGCGGGCGGAGCGGGCTGTGGCTGCTGGTGGTCGCGGCCGGCCTGGCCATCGCCGAGCAGGGAGGGCTGTTCCTGTTGCGCGGTTATATGGGCATCAGCCCCACCGACGACTTCTGGGACACGTTCGGTCTTCAGATGCTGATACTGATGCTTGGCGTCGCGTCCGAGGCGATGATCATCAACATGCTCGGCCCGATGGCGGGGCGGCGCGCCGCCATCGCGGTCGGCATAACCCCGCCGAAACGGGTGGCCTGGGAGCGGACGCTGGTCACCGCGCCCGTCGTGGGATTCACCAACCTGGCCGGGCTGATGCTCGGGCCGTTCTGGATTCTGGGCTACGGCCTGTTCGGTGTCTCCGGGGCGTCCATCGGGCTGGAGAACCGCGGTGCCTTTGCCGCCCTTGGGCGCGGTGCGCGGCTGGCCTTCCGTGGCGGCATGCGGGTCACGTGGGTGCGGCTGCTGGGGTACTTTTCCTGGCTGCTGCTTCGCCTTGCCTTCTTCGCCGGCCTGGGGTCGCTGATGAGCCTGCTCGCCTTCGGCTCGGATACCGATTACTGGATCGGCATCGCCGGTTCCGCTCTCATCAACACGGCGACCTACGCCTACCTCGCGGCGCTTGACGCCTGCGCCCTCGTCGAGTCGCGCTTCCGCTCCGAAGCCTGGGACATCCGGCTCAACCGGGAGGCGCTGCCGGCCCTGAAGGCGGTGCGATGAGACTTTGGAACGAGTTCGTCGCCGTCGTGGGCGATGTGCTTTCGCTGTCGCTGGTCACGCTGCTGCTCATCGTGGGCGCGATCATTCTCGGCCTGCTCTGGGCCTTCTGGCACGAGTTCACCGGTTGGCTGGCTCGCGTGCTGCGGTGGCGCCGCCGCCGGGAGAAGAAGTCCGATGACGACAGTGAGGTGCGGCTGATCACCGAGGAGGAGCTGGAAGAGGTCGCGCAGAGCGAGGAGGAGCTGCCCGAGGTCGACGCGGCCGTGTTCGCCACCCTCGCCGACCGCTACGCCGCCGAGGGACGTTACGCCGAGGCGGTCCGGGAACGCTTGCGCGCCATGGTCCGGGAGCTCGTCGAGCGAGGGGTCATCACCCACCATCCGGGTTGGACGGTCACCGAGCTCGCCGATGCCGCCGGTTTTGCTCGACCGGCGGTGAAGCCGCCCGTCGTCGAGGCGACAAAGATTTTTACATTCATCTGGTACCGCAAGGAGCCCGCACTGTCCGAACACGACACCCGCATGCGGGCCCTCGCCGGGGCGCTCACATCGGAGATGGGCAAACGATGACTCCGAAGCGTCGCTGGTTTCGCGGGCTGACCCCGCTGGTGGTGGTACTGACCCTCATCGCGCTGAGCGTCACGTTGCACAGCCTGGCCCAGCCGGACACCGGCGAGGCGCACTACCTTTCCCCGCAGCCGAGCGGCCACCAGCCGACCTCCGGCGAGCAGCTGGCAGACCTGTTGCGCACCAAGGGAATCACCATCAAGCGGGAGACCCGTTCCTCCGACGCGCTGATGGCCACCTGGGCGCTGAAGGGCCAGGCGACACTGTTCATCCCCACGCCGGAGTACATGCACCCGGACTACCTGTGGATGCTGCGGCGCAGCCCCACCTCGACCCGTGTCGTGCTCGTGGAGCCCAACGCCCGGCAGGTGTATGACGCGGTGCCGGTCCTCGGGGTGGGCGACACCCGTTGGACCTCCAGGGTCGCCAGCCCCGGCCGGGGCTGCTCGCTGACCACGGCCGGGCGGGCGGGCGTGTTCCGGACCCGGTACGGCGCCTTGAGAAAGGCCGAGCAGCCGCCCCGGGTCTGTTACGACAACGGGCTTGTCGCCATCGACTACATGTCGGTCGAGTTCGTACTCGCGGGCAGCGCCGACCCGTTCCGCACCGACCGCATCGCCGAGCACGACAACGCGAAACTCGCCGTCGATCTGCTGAGCACCAAGCCGACCGTGGTGTGGCTGGATCTACACGTCACGGAGCCCAAACCCAAGACCTACAGCGAGAATCCCGGCCTGGGGCAGCCCCTGCCGTCGCTGCAACCCGGCAACGAGCGCACCCGCCCCGACGCCAGCCCACGCCCGGAATCGTCCTTCTCCTCGCGGCCCGAGCGGGGAGCCGGCCTGGGCGAGGCGGAGGAGCCGGAGTCGCCTTTCGCGGACTGGTTGCTGCCACTGGTTCTCATGCTGCTGCTGACGTTCATCGCGTTGGCGTTCGCGCGCGGGCGGCGGCTGGGGGCGCCGGTGACCGAGCCGCTGCCGATCGACGTGCGCGGCGCCGAGACCGCCCTGGGTCGCGCCAAGCTTTACCGCCGGGCCAAGGCGCGCGGGGCGGCCCTGGAGACCCTGCGGGTGGAGGCCCGGCGGCGCCTCGCCGCGGCGCTCAAGACCGGCACCGACCGGGAGCAGCTGCTCGACGCGCTCGTGACCCGGACCGGCCACCCGCGCGACTGGCTTGAGACCGTCCTATTCGGACCAGAGCCGGAGGACGACTCCGAGCTCGAGACCCGCACAAACGAGCTGCTGCGCCTGGTGCAGCAGGTGACGAGGGAGTAGAACCGTGACCGTTCCCACTTTGGGTCCCACTTCGGGTGTCCACGATCCGCGGGCCGCCCTGGGCCGGATCCGCACCGAGGTCGCCAAGGCCGTGGTCGGGCAGGAGGGTGTCGTCGCCGGTCTGGTCATCGCCCTGCTGTGCCGCGGTCACGTGCTGCTGGAGGGCGTGCCCGGCGTGGCCAAGACGCTGCTGGTGCGCAGCGTCGCCGCCGCGCTGGAGCTGGACATGAAGCGCATCCAGTTCACCCCGGACCTGATGCCCGGCGACGTCACCGGCTCGCTCATCTATGACCCGCGCAGCGTGGAGTTCATCTTCCGGCACGGCCCGGTCTTCACCAACCTGCTGCTCGCCGACGAGATCAACAGGACCCCGCCGAAGACGCAGTCTGCCCTGCTCGAGGTGATGGAGGAGCGCCAGGTCTCCAGCGACGGCGTGACCCGGCCGCTGCCCGAGCCGTTCGTCGTCGCCGCCACGCAGAACCCGATCGAGCACGAGGGCACCTATCCCCTGCCCGAGGCGCAGCTGGACCGGTTCCTGCTCAAGCTGACCGTGCCGCTGCCCAACCGGGACGAGGAGCTGGGCGTGCTTCGCGCTCACCACAACGGTTTCGACCCTCGTGACCTCGCCGCGGTCGGGCTCAGGGCGGTCGCCACGGCGGCCGACCTCACCGCCGCCCGCGAGGCCTTCGGCAAGGTCATCGTGGCCGAGGAGGTGCTCGGGTACATCGTGGACATCTGCCGCGCCACCCGCGCCATGCCCTCCACCGAACTGGGCGCCTCGCCGCGCGGCGCGACCTCGCTGCTGCAGACGGCCAAGGCGTGGGCCTGGATCACCGGGCGCGACTACGTGACGCCGGACGACGTCAAGGTGATGGCCCGCCCCGCGCTGCGTCACCGGCTGCGGCTGCGCCCGGAGGCGGAGCTGGAGGGGGTCACCACCGACGCGGTCCTCGACAGCGTGCTCTCCAGCGTGCCCACGCCCCGCTGATGATCACTGTCCGCACCGTGTGGCTGCTGCTGGCCGGGATCGCCCTCGCCGGGATCCCGGTGCTGGGCATGGGCAGCGATCCCTGGGCCGCCGCGCTGATCGTCGTCGCCATCGTGATCGTCGCCGTGTCGGTGGACTGGCAGCTGGCCGCCAACCCACGCGCCATGACCGTGCGCCGGGAGGGCGCGCGCAGCGTCCGGTTGGGCGAGTCGGCGACGGTGGAGCTGATCGTGCACAACAAGACCGACGGCGCCGCCCAGTTGACTATCAGGGATGCCTGGGTACCATCGGCCGGCGCCACCCCGTTTGTGCACCGCTTCTCCTTGGGCGCCAAGGAGAAAGGTGCCGTGACCACCACGCTCACCCCGACTCGGCGCGGCGACCGGCCGGCCGTGCGCGCGACGGTGCGCAGCTTCGGCCCGATGGGGCTGGTCTACCGGCAGTGCGACCACCGTCCGGAGTGGACACTGCGGGTGCTGCCGCGGTTCGAGTCGCGCAAGTACCTTCCGGAGAAGCTGGCCAAGCTGCGCCAGGTGGAGGGCGCCACCGCGATCCGGGGGCGCGGGCAGGGCACCGAGTTCGACACATTGCGCGAGTACGTGCCCGGCGACGACGTGCGCTCCATCGACTGGCGCGCCACCGCCCGGCGCCAGGACGTCATGCTGCGCACCTGGCGGCCGGAGCGTTCGCGGCGCGTGGTGTGCGTGCTCGACACCGGGCGCACCAGTGCGGTACGCATCGCCGACGAGCCCAGGCTCGACGCCGCCATGGACGCGGCCCTGCTGCTGGCCGCCGTGGCGCAGGAAGCCGGTGACCAGGTGGACCTGATCGCCGCCGACCATCAGATGCGCGCGGTGGTCAGCGGGGTCACCGGCCGAAACCTGTTGCCCCGCTTGGTGAACGCCCTCGCACCCCTGCACCCGGATCTGGTCGAGACCGACTTCGAGATCATCATCAGCGAGGTGCTGCGCCGCGAGCGCAAGCGCAGCCTGGTCGTGGTCTTCACCGCGCTTGAGCCGGGCGCACTGGGTGAGGGTCTACTGCCGATCCTGGCCAAACTCGTCGCGCGCCATCAGGTTCTGATCGCCGCCGTGCACGATCAGGCGCTGCGCGACCTGGCGGCAACCCCGCCGGAGAACACCTCGGCCATCTATGACATCGCCGCCGGTACCCGTGGCCTGGCCGAGCGCCACCGCATCGCGTCGGCGCTGACCCGCGACGGGGTGGACGTCCTAGACTGCCCCGCCGACACCTTCGCCAGCCAGGTGACCGACGCCTATCTCGCCCTCAAGGCCGCGGGCCGCCTCTGACTCTGAGCCGGACTCGGCGTTGTCCGCCATGCGCCCCAGAACCCATACATAGGCCAGGAACGCCAACCAGATCACGAAGCCGATGAAGTCCCGGATAATGATCGGGAACGGCGCCGGGGTGACAAAAGCCTCGATGCCCGCGGAGATGAACAGCACTACCACGAGGCCCATCGCCCCGATCACGGCCTGTTTCGCCGCGTTGGCCAGCGATTGCGCCCGGGTCAGGATCGGGCCGGGCTCGATCCAGGCCCACCCCATCCGCATCCCCACCCCGGCCGACACGAAGACCGCCGTCAACTCCAGAAACCCATGCGGCGCAATGAGTCCGAAGAACTTTTCGCCGTGCCCGGCGCCCACCATCACCCCGCCGATAATCCCCACATTGAGCGCGTTCTCCCACAACACCAGCAGCGGTGGGAGCACAAGCACCCCGCTCGCCAGGCAGATCGCCGCGATCAAGGCGTTGTTGAGCCACACCAGGGCACCGAAGTTCTGCGGCATGTACTCGCTGTAGTACCCCTCGAAGGCGCCCTCGGTCAGCTCCTGGATGTCGGCGTCGCTGAGGCCGAAGTCCCGCGCCACCTGAGGATCCCCCGCCACCCAGGAGATCATGATGCCGGAGACGAGGATGAAGGAGAGCCCGCACGCGACCCACCACCAGCGCGCCCGGTAGAACGACAGCGGCACGTCGTGGACGAAGAAGCGGGGCACCTTGCCCCAGTCGAATTTGGACGGCCCGGTCAACGCCGCCCGTGCCCCCAGCACCAGCCGCGAAAGCTCCGCCACCAGTGCCGGATCCGGAGTGCGGCTGCGCACCACGGAAAGCTGGGTAGCCACGCGCTGGTAAAGCAGGACCAGCTCATCGGTCTCGGCCGCGGTCAGTTTGTACTTGTTGCTCAGCTGGCCGAGCCGTCGCCACTCCCCGCGGTGCTCCGCCACGTACGCGTCCAGGTCCACAGCGCATTACAGTAATCGAATGCGAGAGCCCGAGGTGAGGTTGGTCAGCGGCGAAGCCGTCCACCTTGACATTCGCCTTGCCCGCGCGGGTTCGCGCGCGCTGGCCCTGATGATCGACATCGTCGCGCAGCTCGTGGTGTTCGTCGTGTTGTTGATCCCGGTCGGCCTGGCGCTGACCGGCCCGTGGGCCGACGGCGCCCTCGCCGGGGCGGCGCAGATTGCCCTGGTGATCGTGGTGTTCATCGGCTATCCGACCATCTTCCACAGCCTCTTGCGCGGCCGCACTCCCGGCAAGCTCGCCATGGGGCTGCGGGTGGTCAGCGAGGACGGCGGGCCGATCACCTTCCGCCAGTCGCTGATCCGGGCCCTGGTGGGCACCGCGCTGGAGTGGCCCGGCCTGCTGCTGACCCTGAGCTGGCTGCTCAGCCTGACCCTGGTGACCAGCTCCCGGCGTTCGCAGCGCATCGCCGACCTGGCCGCCGGCACCATCGTCATCCACGAGCGAACGCCGGAGACCTGGGGCTGGGTGCCCACGACGCCGCCATTCCTCGTTTCCTGGGCCGCCACCCTCGACCTGACCGACGTCGACGACCAGCTCGCCCTGGCCGCCCGCCACTTCCTGGCCCGCAGCCGGTCCCTGGCCGAGCCGTACCGTAGCCAGATCGGGGAATCCCTGGCGCGCGAGATGCTTCAGCGCGTCACGCCCTCGCCGCCGCCCCGCACCCCGGGATGGGCCTACCTGGCGGCCGTGGTCGGCGAACGCCACCGCCGGGCCGCGCTGAGGATCGCGCGGGCCCGCGAGACCCAGGCCAAGTTGTGGCCGGAGTTGTTCCGCCCGCTGCAGATCGCCGTCCCGGGACAGGCCCCGGCCCCCGCACCCACTCCGACGGGCCATCTGCGCCCCGCCACCCCCATCCGCTAGCCTCAAGATCCCGCAATTTGCCTGGCAAATCGCGCTCCCATGGGAGCTCAACCGGTCTATTGCCAGGCAAATTGCGGGATCTTGGTCGGACTAACTAGGTGAGCAGGGTGCGGCCCCAGAAGTCGCCGGGGCCGGTCACCCCGGGCGGCACGGCCCACAGGCCCGACGATGTGTGCCTGATGTATTCGTTGAGCACGTCGGCTCCGGCCAGACTCCGTTGCACGGGAACGAAGGCGGTCCGGGGATCCCTCTGGTACCCGATGAAGAACAAACCGGCGTCAAGGCGCCCAAGGCCATCGGATCCGTCCACGAAGTTGTAGCCCCGCCGCAGCATTCTCGCCCCATTGTTGGTGCTTCGATGAGCGAGCCGGATGTGGGCCTCCGGCACGATCTTGTCGCTGCTGAAGTCGGGCTCGTCGAACTCCTTGGACATGCCCAGGGGTGCGCCCTCGCCCTTGTCCCGTCCTATGATCATTTCCTGTTCGGCCAGCGGGGTGCGGTCCCAGGTTTCGATGAGCATGCGGATGCGCCGCGTTACCAGATAGGTCCCGCCGACCATCCATTGTGGGCCTTCCGAAGACGGCACCCACACGTGCTCGCGTAGCAGGTCCGTGTCCTCGGCCTTGATGTTGGCGGTGCCGTCCTTGAAGCCCATGAGGTTTCGCGCCGTCACCTGCTCCCGGGTCGTGCTGGAGGTGCGGCCGAATCCGAGTTGGGAGTAGCGCACGCTGACGACGCCGAAGCCGATGCGGGCCAGGTTGCGCACGGCGTGCACCGCGACCTGGGGGTCATTCGAGCATGCCTGCACGCAGATGTCGCCTCCGCTGATCTCCGGGCGGATCATGTCGCCGGGGAAGTGCGGCAGGTCCTCAAGGGCGGCCGGCTTCTGCGAAGCCAGGCCGAACTTGGCGAACAACGAAGGTCCAAACCCGACAGTCAGGGTGAGTTGTGAAGGCGGCAGCCCCAAAGCTTCCCCGGTGTCGTCCGGCGGCGCCTCGGGCTGACCCCCTACGGCGCCGCGCAATCCGGCGTGCCGCCCAGCGGCCATCCGGGCCGCCGCCTCGCTCCACTGCTCCAGCATCTGTACCAGCTTGTCGCGCTTGTCGGTGACGACGTCGAAGGCGACGAAGTGCAGCCGGTCCTGCGCCGGCGTGATGATGCCGGCCTGGTGCTGCCCGTAGAACTCGAGCGCTCCGGCCGGTGAGGAGGAGGCCGTGGCGGGGGAGTCCGCGGGACCACCCGCCACCAAAGTGATGGCGCCGGCCGCGCCGGCGGCGGCGATACCGCCACCGGCCAGGGTCAGGGCTTTCCGGCGGGACAGCATGGCTCAGCCCGCCACTACCGCGGCGACCTTGCTGACCGGCTCGCCGAGGGCGTTGATGACGTCGGTCAGTTCCTTGAGGTCGGCCTGGCTCAGTTCGTTGTGCAGCTTCCAGCCGTCTCCGGCCCGATGTTTCTCCATGGTGGACAGCACCTTCGCGAAGTTGGTGTCGAGCTCGGCCACCAGAGCCGGGGAGCGCTCCTCCAGCACCGGGCGCAGCGCCTGCACGGCCGCCTGCGAACCCTGCACGTTGGCGATGAAGTCCCACAGGTCGGTGTGCGAGTACCGGTCCTCCTCCCCCGTGATCTTCCCGGTGGCCACCTCGTCGAGGAGTTCCTTGGCGCCGTTGGCGAGCTGGAGCGGCGACAGCTTCTCGGAGTTGGCCTTCTGCACGATCTCCTTGATGTCGACCATCAGCTGGTCGGCCATGGGCCCGCTCTTGGAGACGTCGTTGTCGACCCAGAGATCGCGCTCGAGCTTGTGGAATCCGGTGAAGGGGTCCTCGTCCTCGCGCCCGTCGATCTTCGGGTCCAGGTCACCGAAGATCTCGGCGACCGGCTCGATGCGCTCCCAGTAGGTGCGAGCTATCGGGAACAACGCCTTGGCCTTGGGGATGTCCCCGGCCTTGACCGCGTCGACGAATTCCTGCGTCTTGACCAGGAGCGTGTCGGTCTGGCTCTTGACGTACCGCTGGTAGCTCTCGGTCGCCGCGGCCAGCTTGGCGTCGCCGGTCAGCGCCTGCGCCGATCCGGAAACCTTGAAGGCGCCGCGGATCCCGCGCCCGACCATGCCCGGCTTGCACGCCGTCTCATAGGCGCCGGCCACCAGCTCGACCTTCAGCTCGCGGGTGAGGCCGGGTGTGATGTTCTCCACCTCGCCCATCACGCGGTCGCCGGCGGCGTACACATAAAACTCGGTGACCTTGCTGCCCTCGTTCTTCACTATGAAGGTGACCGTGCCCGCCGGGTGCTCGCCGCGGGCCACTTCGCAAGCGGTGTCGGTGGCCTTGACCGCGATCGGCCCGTTCTGCTGGCCGGTCGACGGTGCCGGATCCTTGCTGCACGCCGCGGCACCACCCAGAACAAGCCCAAGCAGGGCAATGGAAACGACGCACCTACGCATTGACACTCCTAGATTCAGGCTGCGGCTGCTTGACAACAGCGGGCTTTGCCGGCCAGAGGAAGAGGATGAGGACGGGGGCTGCATAAGCCACCCAGGCCAGCGACTCCAGCACGCTGGGCGTGGGCGTGAAGTTGAACATCCCGCGCAGCAGCTCGGCCCACCACACCGTGGGGTCGTAGCTGATCTGCTCGACGGTGTTGTTGAGACCCGGCAGGACGTTGGCCTCCTGCAGGTCATGCACCCCGTACTTGAGGATGCCCGCGGCCACCAGGACCAGCAGTGCGCCGGTCCAGGTGAAGAAGCGGGTGAGGTTGATCCTCACCGCGCTGAAGTAGAGGCCTAGTCCGATCAGGATGGACGTACCGATACCGAGGAGGATCGCCGTCACGGACCAGGCCGAACTCTCGCCCTGCACGGTGGCGAAGAAGAACAAGGCCGTCTCGAGCCCTTCCCGAGCCACCGCCAGGAACGCGGTCAAGATGACGGCCACGGACCCGATCTCGAGCGCGTGGCCGAGTTTGGTGCGCAACTCGCCGGCGATGGTGCGGGCGGCGCGGCGCATCCAGAAGATCATCCAGGTCACGAAGAGGACCGCGCCGAACGAGGCGATCGCCTCGAACACCTCCTGCTGCTCGAACTCCAGATGCGCGCTGGTGAACTCCAGCAGCGCGGCGAAGCCCACCGACAGGGCCGCGGCCAGGCCCACGCCTATCCACACAAGCGGAAGCAGTAGGCGCTGATTCGATTTGACGAGGAACGCCACCAGGATCGTCACGACGAGAGTGGCCTCGAGGCCCTCGCGCAGTCCGATCAGGTAGGTGGGCAGGAAGCTGTTCACAAAAACTCCGCGGGTTAGGAGCTTAGGCTTACCTTGGTTTGGTTAGCCTAAGCTCTCACCCCACGGAGTGGCAAGCGTAGATCTATTAATATCTGTAGTGCTCGGACTTGTAGGGGCCCCCGATCGGGACTCCGAGGTACTCGGCCTGCTCCTTGGTCAGCTCGGTGAGCTTGACCCCGAGCGCGCCGAGGTGTAGCCGCGCCACCTTCTCGTCGAGCTGCTTAGACAGGGTGTAGACGCCCAGCGGGTACTCGTCGATCTTGGTGAACAGCTCGATCTGGGCGATCGTCTGGTTGGTGAAGCTGTTGCTCATCACGAACGACGGGTGGCCGGTCGCGTTGCCCAGGTTCAGCAGGCGGCCCTCGGAGAGCACGATGATCGAGTGCCCGTCCTCGAAACGCCACTCGTCGACCTGCGGCTTGACGTTGATCTTCTGAACTCCCGGGACCTTGGCCAGCCCGGCCATGTCGATCTCGTTGTCGAAGTGGCCGATGTTGCCCACGATCGCCTGGTGCTTCATGCGCTTCATCTGCTCGGCGGTGATCACGTCGAAGCAGCCAGTCGCGGTGACGAAGATGTCGGCGGTCTCGAGCACGTCCTCCAGGACCGTCACCTGGTACCCGTCCATCGCCGCCTGGAGGGCGCAGATCGGGTCGACCTCGGTGATGATGACCCGGGCGCCCTGGCCGCGAAGCGACTCGGCGCAGCCCTTGCCGACATCGCCATAACCGAACACGACGGCGACCTTGCCACCGATCAGCACGTCGGTCGCCCGGTTGATCCCGTCGATGAGCGAGTGGCGGCATCCATACTTGTTGTCAAATTTGCTCTTGGTGACCGAGTCGTTGACGTTGATCGCCGGGAAGAGCAGGGTGCCGTTGCGCTGCATCTCGTAGAGCCGGTGGACGCCGGTGGTGGTCTCCTCGGTCACGCCCTTGATGTCCTGGGCGATGCGGGTCCACTTGCCCGGATCGGTCTCCAGCGACTTGCGCAGCAGCTCGAGGATGACCGCGTACTCCTGGGAGTCGGTGGCGGCGGTGGCCGGCACCGCGCCCGCCTTCTCGAACTCGACGCCCTTGTGCACAAGCAGCGTGGCGTCGCCGCCGTCGTCGAGGATCATGTTGGGGCCCTGGCCGCCGGAGAACTCGAACAGCCGCTCGGTGCACCACCAGTACTCCTCGAGCGTCTCCCCCTTCCACGCGAACACCGGAACGCCGCGCGGCTCGTCGACCGTGCCGTCGGGCCCGACCACCACCGCGGCGGCCGCGTGGTCCTGCGTGGAGAAGATGTTGCAGCTCACCCAGCGCACGTCGGCGCCGAGCGCCACCAGCGTCTCGATCAGGACCGCGGTCTGGATGGTCATGTGCAGGGATCCCGCGATGCGCGCCCCGGCAAGCGGTTTGGTGTCGGCGTATTCGCGCCGGACGGCCATCAGGCCGGGCATCTCGTGCTCGGCGAGCTGAATTTCCTTGCGGCCGAAGGCGGCGTGGGTAAGATCGGCGACCTTGAAGTCACCGGCGGACAGAATCTTGGTCATGCGAAAAGCTCCATGTTGTCGGTCGGCTGACCAGTGCGCAGATAACACTACGGCACGCGCCGCGCACAACGCGGAGCCCGGCTCGCCACCCAACGGATCTTCCGTCTGGTACGAACCGGGCCCCACTTCCCCCCGGTTTGGTTCCCTCGCGCGTGACCGGACTTTCGTCGGATAACGCTGCGTGGTTATAGAGTCACACTCCGTCGAGTTCATGTCAAGCAAAATCATGATAAGTCCGGAATCTGCCTTCGGATGGCATGCGGGAAAAGGGAACTGAGCCACCGGCCGGTGCGAACGAAACCGGAGCGTGGCTAGAGGGAAGCGACGAAAAGCACAGCGGGAGCGCCGTCCGCGGTGAAGGTAAGCGGACCCGCACCCGCCAGTCCGAAAGCCGACTCCCCACCCGCAACCCTGACGCCACCTTCGTTATCACGCACGGTGGCTGTGCCCGTGAGACAGAACACGGTGCGCGGCCCGGCCGGGTCGAGCGTGACCGGGGCATCGGTGACGGTCACCCGGAAAAGGCGGAAGTCGGGCACGGGAACCGGCCAGGTGACCACGCCGTCGGCGACCGGTTCGGCGCGCACCACCGGAATCGGGGCGGGCTCGAAGCGGAGCACCCGCAACAGCTCAGGCACGTTCACGTGCTTGCGGGTCAGCCCGCCCCGCAGCACGTTGTCGCTGGCCGCCATGATCTCCACGCCGGCGCCCTGGATGTAAGCGTGCAGCGTGCGGGCGGGCATCCACACCGCCTCACCGGCGCGCAGCCTCCTGTGGTTGAGCAGCAGCGCCACCATCACCCCGGGATCCCCGGGACAAAACCCCGCCAGCCTGCTGGCGAGCGGATCGTTTGCCGCGACTCGCTCTACGGCGCTCTCCTTCAGGTTCAGGAGGTACCCCAAAGCGTCGCGCAGGGACCCGGAGGTGAGGTGCCGCACCACCGGATCCAGCTCCGGCACACCGAGGGCGGCGAGCGCGGCGGCGGACTCGTCCAGCGGCCGGAAGCCGCACAGCGCCTCGAAATCCTCAAGCGCCACAAGAAGTTCAGGCTTGTGGAACGGGTCGGCATAGCTGCGCTCGGTCGAGCCCTTGGGGACGCCGGCCGCCTCCTCGGCCATGAACCCGGCGCGGGCCTGGGCCGAGTCCGGGTGCGCCTGGACCGACAGGGGTTCTTGCGCCGCAAGCAGTTTCATCAGATAGGGCAGGCGGGGCCCGAACCTCTGGAAGGCCTGCTCGCCCAGGAAGCGCACCGGCGAGGCCTTGATGAGCTTGTCGAGCGGTTGCGAATCGATGGTCGACGGGCTGTCCGGGTGGGCGCCGATCCACAACTCCGCCTCGGGTTCATCGGTCGGTGCGGGCCGCCCCTGCACCTTCGCGATGAACTCGTGCGAACCCCACGGGTACCCCCTGATAATGGTTTGCAACGGCAGCAATTGCTAACCGTCCCGCCGGAAGATGTCGGGCTCGAGATAGATCACGCGCGCGATCGGCACGGCCTCACGGATGCGGGCCTCGGCCGCGTCGATGCCGATGGCCACCTTCTCGGCGGTCTCATCGTCGCGGACGGCGATCTTGGCGGCGACCAGCAGCTCCTCGGGGCCGAGGTGCAAGGTCTTCATGTGGATCACGCGTTCGATCTCGGTGCCGTTGAGGATCGCCTGCTCGATGGCCTCGACGTGCTCCGGGGTGGCCCCCTCGCCCAGCAGCAGGCTCTTGGTCTCGACCGCGAGGATCGCGGCGATCGTCACCAGCAGAACGCCGATCATCGCGGTGCCGATGGCGTCCCACAGCCCGTCGCCGGTGATGAGCGTCATGCCGACGCCGAAGAGCGCGAAGATCAGGCCGAGCAGGGCGCCCAGGTCCTCAAGCAGGATCACGGGAAGCTCGGGGGCACGGGCGGTGCGCACGAACCTGACCCAAGAAGTCTTGCCGCGCACCATGTTCGACTCTCTGATCGCGGTGCGGAAGGAGACCGACTCCAGGATGATCGCCACGACCAGCACGGCCAACGGAACCCACTGCCAGCTCGTGATGCCTTCCCGGTGCTGCGACTTTTGGTACGCCTCGTAGAGCGCGAACAGGCCACCGACCGTGAACAGCACGATGGAGACGATGAAGGCGTAGATGTAGCGGTCGCGCCCGAAGCCGAAGGGGTGCTGCGGTGTCGCCGCCCGCTTGGCCCGCTTGCCCCCGACCAACAGCAGCACCTGGTTGCCCGAGTCGGCCACCGAGTGGATCGACTCGGCGAGCATCGACGAAGAGGCGGTCAGCGCGAACGCGATGAACTTGGTGACCGCGATGCCAAGGTTGGCCAGTAATGCCGCAATGATCGCCCGTGTGCCATGTGCTTCCGCACTCATGCTGTGCGCCTCCCGCGTCGGGCATTGCCTTCGGCCGACGCATGAGCGAATCCCAGTTCCGTGATGAGCTCCCGCAAGCGTCCGCTCATAGCCTTCTCAGCTTCTCCTTAAGCTCGGTCACGGCGGGCACGGCCATGGGATCGAGCCCGTGCCCGAGTCCCAAGTAGACAGACGCGAAGTCGGGCGCGGCCACCAGCGAGGCCAGCCGCTCCACGGCGGAGCCGCCCTCGGCGGTCAGCACGCCCACATCGATCCCACGCCTCTCCGCAATCTCCTGAACGACTTGCGCCCGCCGATCCGACACCGGGACCGTCCCGGTCTCCTCGTCGGCAAGTCCACCATCGCACAGCAAAACAACCTTCAGCCGAGCGGGTGCGCCCGAGCCCCTCTCCTCGTCCGGATCGGCAAAGATGTCCCTTTCCGCCTCGGCCAGCGCCCCGAACACGCCGTCCAGCAACCCGACTCGGCCTCGGCCGGCTTCGCCGAGCGCGTCGGTCACGACTGGGTAACGGGCGTTGGCGGAAAGCATGTCGCCGTAACGCAGCGCGGCAACGTGCGAGAGGGGGGAATCGCCCCAGATGACCGGGATCGAGCCGGCCAGGTTGAGCGCCAGCGTCTTGGCGCGGTTGACGAAGGACTCGGCGGTCGGGCGGCATCGATCCGCCTCGAGGTCGAGGCGGGAGGCCGTCTCGGCCAGATCCGCCTCGTTCACCTTGACCAGACCGAGGGTGCGCGCGGCGAGAAGGACCGGGACCGTCAGGCCCCAGAGGTTGGCCCGCGCCGGGCCGCGCCTCGGGATCGGCACGAAATACGCCCGGTTGCGCTCGGCCGTGGCCTGCAACGGCGATCCGGGGGAACCGATGGCCACCAGCCGCGCCCCGCGCCGGCCGGCCGCCGCCGCGATGGACAAGGCCTCGGGCGAGCGGCCGCTCGCCGACACCGCGATCACCACGTCGGCGGCGCCGATCCAGCCGGGCACCTCCCCGCCGCGGTGCGCGACGACGGGTACCAGACAGCGCGGGCCCGCCACGGTGGCGAGGATGTCGCCCGTGCGA
>Ga0075418_10004874_pt1 | contig 15228 bp, 9 predicted proteins | sample SoiMetdeltSBSDD2_FD_81776 | JGI IMG/M metagenome (GOLD analysis project Ga0075418, IMG submission 81776) | Bulk soil microbial communities from a Populus tree surrounding site in Tennessee, USA - Soil MetaG P. deltoides SBSDD2 | ecosystem: Environmental > Terrestrial > Soil > Tree plantation...
ATTGACCGAAACCAGACGGTCCGGCGCAAAAGCTCTCGCAACCGGCGACTTACCCTCATCCGTCCAGCGCCCGTCCCGAGCTATCCCCTCCGACCTCGTCGGAGATCGGAACCTGCCAGTCAACCGCCCTCGGGAGCAGCCCCATGAGCTGCTGGCCAACATGATGGCAAGAGGGCGCGGGAGCGTCCAGCTCGTTTTTTCAGCTCGTGCAGAGTTGGCGGGTGCCGCCAGGGTCCGAAAGGATGCGTTTCGCGCGCCCGCCGGCAACGGAACTTGATCATCCTTCGGGGCTCGACCATCATGGCCGCGATCCGAAGTAAAACGAGCCAGGCAAGTGAAAGGAGAGATTTCATGTACCGCAATCCCCTAGTCGGTCGCTGCTGCCTCTGCGTTCTTGCGATGGCTATGCCTCGCTTGGCGCGCGCGGACGACGACGCGATCGAGGCCCCCTGGGGGACGGTGCACGCCGACCTCGGCGGGACCGCCTCGACCACAGGGTTCACCTATTCGCTCGGGGAGGGGCCCCTCGAAGAGAAGTGGCGCCTCGACATCGTCGCCGAGGGGCACGATCGGCCCGCGGGTCGCTCCTCGATCGTGTTCGACAAGGATGGCAACCTCTACTGGATCACAACCAACGGCGGCGGCACGGCTGGCGTCATCCGCATTGTCTCCGTCGCCCCGGACGGCCACATCCGTTGGTTCGGAAACGACGGCGCAGGCAACGTGCACGCGCTCGGATCCACGTTCGGCGGAGCGTCGCCCGTCGTGGGCGGGGCCCGCGTCTATGCGGCGGGCGACAACGCCGGAACGATGCAGGTCGCTGCTTTCGACAAGGGGACAGGCACGAACCTCTGGACGACCGAGTTGCCCCCCAGCGTGGTGACCGAGGCGGGGAAAATGCTCACGCCGGTCCTTTTCGAAGGGAAGCTCTACGTTGTCGGCGTGAGCGAAGGCAAGAGCCAGGACGTGCACCGGGTCGACGCCGAAACGGGCGAGATTGACTGGTCCGCGACAGTACCGGAGGTCGCGATCTCGAACTCGCTCGTGGGCCAGATGGCCTTCGTGCCTGACGCTTTCGGCCCCGGAGCGCACGGCATCTACTTCAACGGCGACTCGACGCAGCCCTCGGATGGCGTGAGCGATGTCTACGGCATCCGCGTCGACGATGGGGACGGCGTCCTCGGATGGATGAGCGAAGGCGGGAAAGTCGCCCGTAGCCACGTGATCTACTCCGAGGCGCAGAACTTGCTCTACACGCTGACGTGGAGCGACTACGGTGCCCAGCTCTACGCATTCGATCCCGCCACCGGCTTCGTGGGCTCGTACGCGAACTCGGTGAACACGGGCCACGGGTTCTACGACGTCGGTGCGCTCGAATTTGACGGGGAAAGCATCATCGCCGGCGGATTTGACGGCTACATCCTGCGCTACTCGAGAGCCGAAGATGACAGCTTCACGGACCAGATCATCGTGAAAGGCGGAAGCACGATTGATTCGCGCTTCTGGGGAGAGACGCGCGTCCTGGGACAGCTCCTTCGGGACGGCGCGAACAACAGCATCCTGATCAGCGGCACGAACAGCCTCGAGGGCTGCGGAACGCACGTGGTCGGAATCAACGTGACGCAGGGGAGTATCCTCTGGGAATACGACACCGGAAACATCTGGGACCACAATTTTCTCTATGCGGGCGGCCCCTTGATGGGGCCGGACGGCAAGATCTACTACTTCGAGCGGCGGAACCCGGCGATCGTGCCGCAGGGCACGCCCAACACGACGCTCGTCGCCCTCGGCAAGGCAGAGAACACCCCGCCGCCGACGGCAGGGCTGATCCTCGTGGGCTACCAGAATCGGGAGATCCGTGGGATCGCTCCCGACCAGTGCATCCAGACGGGCGAAATCATCCAGGCAGACGGCGCCTGCAGCACGGGCAAGGGCCTGAGCTATGAGTACTCCGTGGATCCCGCGGACGATGTGACGCTGACCCATGCCTCGGCTACCGATCCACACGCCACGATCCGGTTTCACTTCGAGGGGACGTACACGCTGCGCCTCAAAGTGCAGAACACCGCTGGCAGCGCGGAGTACACCCAGGAGGTCTGCGTGGCGAATGCGATGCCGGTGTGCGGGCTCGTCGTCACGATGCAAGACGGCACGCCGATCGACAGCGAAGAGGATGACGATGACGTTCCCTGCGTTGCCGTCGGGGCGAGGGCGATCGCCGATGCCGCAGAGAGCTTCGGCGGCGACCTCGACTTGAGCTTCAGCGCAACTCCGCCGGACGGTGTGGTCTTCCAGCCCCCCGATCCGGAAGCGCAGCGGGCCGAGGTGACGTTCAACCAGCCGGGTGTCTATATGGTCCTGCTGACGCTGACGAATAACATCGGCACGGCCGACTGCACGCCCGTGACCGTCTGCGTGACTGAGTCCGAGCCCCAGGGCGGGCGCCAGCTGCCCGGCGACATGGATCAGAATGGAAAGCTCGAGCTCACTGACGCCGTGCGGGTCCTGGGGCACCTGTTTCTCGGGACCTTTCCGGTGCTCCCCTGCGAAGGAGGCGACTCCGCCAATCCAGGGCCCGGCGAGCTGGCGCTTATCGACGTGAACAACGACCAGAAGATCGATCTTTCGGACGCGGTCTATATCCTGGGCTATCTCTTCTTGGGCACGAACGGACCGCCGGCGCTCGGAACGGAGTGCACGCGGATCCAGGGCTGCCCGGACAATGCCGCCTGCGGGGCCTGACGCCCGCCGGCGAGACAAGGAGTCTCCATGCCGCCCATGACGAAGCTCGCACGCGGGCGCTTCGGCCTAGTGATGCTCTATTTTGCACTCCTGCCCGTCACGCTCCCGGCGCAGAGCCGGAGCTTCGCTCCGGAGAGCGATGAGGAGCAGCTCCCCTACGCCATGCGGTCCAAGATGGAGGAGCTTCCCACGATCACCGTGGGACGAAGCGACGCGGTGATCTCGGGTACCGATCAGCGGGCGTTGCAGGCAGCCATCGACTACGTCGCCGGGCTCGGCGGAGGCACCGTAGTGATCGGACCGGGAGAATACGTGCTCCACGACTCGATCCACCTTCGCTCTTACATCACGCTGCGTGGGACGAAAGGACAGACGATTCTTCGCAAGGCCTCCTGCGTGGTGTCGCCTCTCGCCCTCGATGGAGACTACGGTGAGGAGCAGATCACCGTCGCCGACGCGAAGGGTTTCGACGTGGGATACGGCGTCGCCATCTGGGACAGTGAGTCGGGCGGTTTTCACACGACGGTCGCGCGCATCACGGGGAAAAAAGGCAACACGCTGGCGATTGACCATCCCCTGCTGTCCGACTGCATGGTCTCGAACAAGGCGCAGGCGGCGACGGTCTTTCCGGTCGTAAGCGGATGCAATATCCAGGGTGCGCGCATCGAAGACCTCATCGTCGATGGCAACCGCAAAGAGAACGTCGCCCTGAACGGCTGTCGGGGCGGCGGCATCTACCTCTGCAGGGCGTACGGAACCATTATCGAACGGTGCACCGTGAAGAGTTTTCACGGCGACGGCATCAGCTTCCAGCAGTCGAACGACGTCGTCGTTGCCGCGTGCGTGAGCGAAGACAACGCCGACCTTGGCATCCATCCGGGAAGCGGCTCACAGCGAGCTGTGGTCCGGGAGTGCGCCGCCAGGCGGAACGGCGGCGACGGCCTCTTCCTCTGCTGGCGCGTGCGCCACGGGCTCTTCGAGAAGAACATCCTCGAGGACAATGGACGCTTCGGCATCTCGATCGGCCACAAAGACAGCGACAATCTCCTCCTGCGCAACACCGTCCGAGGAAACCACCAGGACGGCATCCACTTCCGGAACGAGATCGAAGGCATGGCGGCGCATCGAAACCGCCTTCTCGATAACCTCATCGAGGACAATGGCGTCGGAGCGGACGCCGCCGGTGTGCGCATTCGAGGCGAAACCAGCCGCCTCGTATTTCGCGGCAACGTGATCCGCGATACCCGGCCCGCGGAAGCGAGGCGTCAAGCGGTCGGCATTCGTATCGAAGACCTGGCCGGGGAAGTCGTCCTCGAGGCGAATCAGATCGAGGCCAAAACTCCCGTCGAGGACCTCAGGAAGCCGCTGCCAGCAACGGCGGGCGGCGAGGCGGCCCCCAAGCCGAGCCGCTGAACTCGCCAACGATCTTCTAAAATAGAGAGCGACCGGAGACTGGAAGAGATGGTTCTTCCGCGTCCCCGGTCGACTCTTGGAACATCGTGATGGGTGATGGCGGCTCCGCTCGAGGCGGATGCCGGTTCAATCGCGCGTCTCTGCTGCCCGGCAGAGGTTATCTATCTCTTGCTGGATCTTTTCGCGGTTGTAGCCGTACCGCGCTTGAACCTTGCCCACGAGCTTCTCGTAGTCGCCTTCGACTTCCTGAAGGTCGTCATCGGTCAGCTTGCCCCACAATCGCTTCACTTCACCCCGAACTTGTTTCCATTTGCCTTGAAGAACGTCGGTGTTCATACCACCTCCTCATTGATTTCGAATGCACAGGACTTCTGCGACAAAAGGCCTCTTCGGAACGGGATCGCCGTTATTCCTTGACGGTCAAGTTGAACGACTCTGAGACTTCCATGTCGGAGGCTTTAGCCGTCACCAGAACCTTCTGGTCCTTGACGAGGTCAGCGCCCGGATCCGCGTGCAGCGTCACCGTTGCGGAGCTGTCCCCCGAAGGAATTCGAGGCGTCGGGTTCGTCACTTTCACGCCTTGCGGCAGGCGATCGAACACCAGATCGACGGGCCCCGAGAAGTCTTTCCTCTGGATCGCGATGAGCACGTCATTGGTTTTGCCGCGCTCGATCGTCTGACTCGCCGGCGCGACGAGCGTCAGCTTCTTGCCGCCGCTGCCTGCCACCGAAGCCATATCACAGCCCAACGCGAGGATCGCCACGGGGGCCAGAGCCAGCAGAAATTTTCTTGCACCGGTCATGAATGAAACTCCTTTTCCAAAGGGTCTGAATTTCGATGCGACGCGTCGCAACCTCAGTGGATGGCTGGAGCAAACGAAGGGCCGTAGAGGCTTCGCTCCGGTCGAAAAAGCGCCTCGCGGTGGGTTGCGCGCATTGGCAAGCGCGCGTGGTGCTTCGGCTTAGAAAATGACGGCGAGCGGAGCGACCGTCAAAAACTCGAGACGAACCTGGCGGCGTCACCGAGCCGCTCGCGGCCTGCCGCTCGCCCAGGGTGGGTCAAGCGTTGCAGAAACCCTGCAGGATTCGCACGGGCGAAAAAAGCGCGCGAATCGCGTCGCTCAGCGCGTGCGCTGTTTGCGACGTCGCGCTTTCGGCGCTGTCTTTCGTTGCTTCGCCGACTTCTTTTTGCGCCGGACAACGCGCACGGACGAGCTGCGGCGGCGTGCGCCGCTCTTAACGCCGCTGGATGCGCGCTGCGTTTTGGAGCTCTTCCGGTAACGGGGCTGATAGAGGAGTACTTTGAAACCGCCGGGCACGATGCAACGCGCGCCGAGGCCGAATCCCATGTCCATGACGTCCGATTCAAACTGCACGCCCCGCGAGCGAAGCGTCGCAACCGTCGCGGCGACGTCGTCGCAGTAGAAAGAGATGTCGTGGAGGCCGGACGGCGCTCCGTGCTCCGGGTCGGCGGGGTGGCAGCCCATCTCTGCCTCGGTCAGGTCGAAAATGAGCCAACCGTCGCCGACGTCCGTGCTGGCAAGATCGAGTTTGTCGCGGAGGAAAGAGCGGAGCGCTTCGGGTTCCGAAGTGTAGAACATGGCATGAACGCCTCGGATCATTGGGACCTCCGTTTTTCGGCTGATCTCTGCGCAGCCACGCTCAAATTCTCGCCTTCTTCGCCTCGTCCTCTTTCGTGCCGCCGCCGCCGTAAATTTTGGCCCACTTCTTCAGCTGCTCCCTGGCCGCGTCGGTGCCGTAGCCGCCCTCGGCGTAGATTTTCGAGTCCACGACGCTGCGGCATCTCTGCCCGAGGTCGCGGCGCGAGGCTTCGTTCGCCTCGAGATGCTTCTCGATCTCGGCCGCGATCTTTTTCACGTCCTCGGGCTGGTTTTCCTTTTGGATCATGCGGCGGAGCAGGCCGACGAGCTTGGGGTCTTCGGCGCCGCGCTCAGTGCCTCGGGCTGGACGCGCCGCGCCGCGATCGGACATGCGCATCGCATTGTACTTGGCCAGCTGCTCGGCAGTGGGCGCTTTCTCCCCCGCCGCGGCGGCAGCTTCCGCGAGGATCTGCGGAGCTTCCGTGTCGCTCGGTTGGATGAGGGCATTGTTCGCAGTGACCGTCCGCGATCGCGCGACGAGGATGGTGAGCGCGACATTCCGGTTGAGTCCATAAGCGCCCGGTCCTTCCTCCCCATCGAGCGAGATCCCGACGGGCGCCTTGAGGTTCAAGGAGCTTCTAGCACGTGTCAGATAGCTTTCCGCGCCCGATCGATCCTTGTCGAGCCAGACGATGCGAGGCTCGAGCTTGCCTTTCCAGTTCTCGACCGCGTAATCGGTCAACATCCTCGTCAAGCCGAGAGACGGACGCGTCAGCTTGTGGACGAAGATAATGAGCGCGGGCTTGTCGCCGACTTCGCCCACGAAGTCGATCTCCTCCCCCGCCAGCTCGTCGTAGACGCCGACCACCTTGAGCGCCGACAGCTTCTCGCCCTTCTGCGGCCCTGAAAACACTTTCGGCGCTTTCTCGGGGGCCGCTCCGGGCGCTCCGGCGCGGTCCTGCGCCCCTGCGGATCCGCCGAGCGTGATGACCCAAAGCAGCACGAGGGCAGCTGGCGCGAACGGCGTGCAGAAAGTGCGAGTCGAAGTCATGTCTTCTCCTTCGGCGCAGGAGATAGCTGCACGGAGACGATCGCGCCGTGCTCGCCTCCCACGAGGGCAAAACGGGATGATGGGTCCACGAGAACAGCGTGCGCCCAGCCGTCGATGGCGGGCGCGTCTCCGACGACGTCGATGGTGCTGGGGTCGAGCGCTCGCAGCCGGCCGTCTTTGCCCGCTGCGACGATCCGGGATCCATCCGAGGACCAGTCGAGCGCGAGAGGGGCGCTCGGGAGCCGCACGAAGCGCACGAGCCGTCCGATCCTGGGCTGCCACAGCCTCACGGTGCCGTCGTCCCCGGTCGATGCGATGAATGGCCCCCCGGGGCCGTCGCTCCCCGGGAATCTCGACGATGTCGCCAGTGCTCGAACGGGCCCAGTATGGTTCTCGAGCACGGTGAGCAGCTTCCCCGTCGAGGCGCTCCAGACTCGAAGGCTACCATCGCCGCCCGCGCTGACGAGCTCAACTCCGTCCGGAGTGAAAAGAACCGCATAGACAGGCCGGGAATGACCCTCCAGGGTGTGCTTCGGACGGCCTGCGGAAGCGTCCAGGAGCATCACTTTGCCGTCGTGGCCGGCGCACGCGACCCGGGAGCCGTCGGGGCTCCACGCCACGGCGTGCACCACGTCGCCAGGAATCGTCATTCGCCAGAGGGTTTCTCCGCCGGGCCACGCGAGCGCGACCACGGCGCCTACCTCCCCGGGCACTCCGCCGCCAGCTGCCAGCACGTCGCCGCGCGGGGAGAAGCGGAGGTCGTTCACCGCAGGCATCGGGGAGCCCAGGCGGCGCCCTCGAGCCAGATCCGGCCACGCGATTTGCTCGATACCATCTTGCGAGCCGAGCACAGCGCTCCGGCCATCCTGCGCAAAAGCGATGGCGGTCACCGGGGGTGCTCCGGCGCGAGCGCGACTCTCTCCCGGCGGCGGCGCCGGCTGCGTGGTGAGCGCCTCGAGGACGAACGCGAGCGACGCGAAGATCCCGAAGTGGCTCATGTCACGAGCTCGGAGATCACCTCGCCCCCCGCGTTCACGCGGACCGGCCGTCCATCCGACGTTCGAAACTCTCGGTCCGGGTCGACGCCCAGGATCGTGAAGACCGTGCGGGCGAGGTCGGCCGGAGTCACGGGCCGGTCCTTGGGGCTCTCCCCCATGGCATCGCTCGCACCGATGACTTGGCCCCCGGAAATGCCTCCGCCCGCGAGTGCGACGGAGAACACGCGCGGCCAATGGTCGCGGCCGCCGACGGTGTTGATCTTGGGGGTCCTGCCGAACTCGCCCAGGACGAGCACCAGCGTCTCGTCGAGCAAGCCGCGCTCCGACAAGTCGCTGAGCAATGCGGAGAGAGCTCGATCGAGGATGGGCACTTTGCCTACGGAGCCCCCCGTGTAGCCCTCTCGCAGACGCTGGAAGATATTGTCGTGAGTGTCCCAGCCCCGGTCCGTGACCGTGACGAAAGGCACCCCTCGCTCCACGAGCCGTCGCGCGAGAAGGCAGCTCTGTCCGATCAGCCTCGTCCCGTATCGCTCGAGCGTCACCGGCGACTCCTGGGAAAGATCGAATGCGCTCTTCGCTTCGGTCGACGTTACCAGGCGAAACGCTTTCTCATATTCGGGGCTCATTGCAAGGCGCGGCGCCGCTTCGACCAGCCGGCTCATCCGATCGACGGCGGCGACGAAAGCGCGGCGGCGCGCCCAGCGGTCGAGCGAGACACCCGCGGGAGGATCGAGGTCCATGCCCCGGAGCTGTGGGCTGCGGGGATCCTGCCGGACCACGAACGGGCCATAGTCCGCCTCGAGATAGCCCGGACCGGACATGCCGTTCGGGTCGTCGCCGGCGCTGATGTAAGGCGGCAACACTGCCGCCGGATCGGCCGTGCGCGCCACGACCGAGCCCATGCTGGGATAGGTCAGGGCGGCGCTCGGCTTGTAGCCGGTGAGAAGGTAGTGCGATCCGAAGTTGTGCTCGCCAAGCGGCGAGGTGACCGACCGCACGATCGCAATGCGGTCCGCCAGCCGCGCCGTGGCGGGGAGGAGCTCGGAGTAAGCAACGCCGGGCACGCGCGTCGGGATGGCGCGAAACGGGCCGCGCACTTCCGACGGAGCATCCGGCTTCGGGTCGAACGTGTCGATGTGGCTGGGGCCGCCGTCGAGCCAGATGAGGATGCAGCTTCGCGCGCGCGGACGCCGCGCCACGTCTCCGGCCACTAAGACAGGGGCAGCGGCTCGTAGGTGGAGCCAATCCGAGAGGCTGAGCCCGAGCGCCGTAAGGCCTCCGACGCGCAGCGCTTCTCTTCGCGCCACGAGCGGGCGTCGATCCAAGTGGGTGCGTTCCATTTCTTGCGGCTCCTGCCGAGATTCGGGCGTCTTTCTCAGTGGTACGTCGTGAACTCCCGCGACGTCAACAGGCTCCACAGCAAGTCCTCGATCGTTTCGCGGCGGTCGCCCCGCGCTCGCGCCGCCTGGAGCTGCTCGATCCAAAAACGGGTCTCTTGGGCCTCGGGGGGACGGCTGCAGCTGCGAAGGTAGAGATCTTCCAGGAGGTCGCCGTCGGGCCGATCGCAGAACGCCCGCGCACCGAGGATGCTCTCGGGCGACGCGACCCTGGCGTTGAGTAGGGGCCCATTGAGAAGGCCGAGGCGGCCGGCCAGACCGAGGTCGCGACGTCCGCCGTCGCAGCCGGCGTCCCGGCTGCAGCGTCCCAGCAGATCGAGGAACTGTGAGCCGGACTGGGGATCGGGAAGCAGGATCGCTCGCGTGCCCGCAGGGAAGCCAGTGTGAGGGATCGGTACACCCGTCACCGATACGATCGCGTCGGCGAGCACTTCGGGCTCGAGAGGTCGAGCGATGCTCCGCGAATAGAAGCGATCGTCTGAGGGAGCGCTGGCGGTGCCGGCACCTCGTGCGAAGGCAGCGGACGTGACGATCGACCGGACGAGGCGGCGCAAGCTGTAGCCCCCGCGCGCAAATTCTGCCGCCAAGAAATCGAGCAGCTCGGGATGCGTGGCCGGGTTCGTCTCGCGGAGGTCGTCGACGGGCTCGACGAGCCCTCGCCCCATGAGGTCTTTCCACACGCGGTTCGCGACGGCTCGGGCGAAGCGCTGCCCACCATCGCCCGTCAACCACGACGCGAACTCCTCCAATCCGCCGGCGCTCGAGTCGATGAACGCGCCACCGGGCAGCTTGGGCACTGCGGGCTCCCCAGTGGCGGGATGCGTCACGCTGCCGGATGCCTTCCACGCCACCACGCGGCTGCGGTCGACGCGCGCGAAGACGGCGGCCAGGCCGTGGAAGTCGTCCAGCGTCCAACGATCGAGCGGATGATCGTGGCAGCTCGCGCATCGCAGCCGCGCTCCCAGGAAAATCTCGCTGACGGCTTCCGCTTCTTCGCGCGGTCCTGGGAACATGCGGTGGAATGCCGCCGGTCCGACCTCTTCCGAATCGCCGCGGCCCAGGAGGAGATCGCGCGTGACTTTGTCGAGCGGAGCGTCGGCGCTGACCTGAGCTCTGACCCAGCTCTGGAAAGCCGCGTCCGCCGGCGATTCGCTCCCGACGCTGCGCGCGCGCCACGCACGCAAGGTCTTGTACGTCCAGAAATCGTCGAACGCGCTCGAGGCCATCAGCTTCTCGATCAGCCGATTTCTACGGTCGGGCCGAGGGTCCTCGAGGAAATTCCTGGCTTCGTCCGGCGACGGCAGGCTCCCCGTCAGCGCAAGCCAGACGCGGCGCAGGAACGTCGGGTCATCGGCCGCCGGTGCGGGTCGAATGCGCAGCCGTGCGAGCAGAGAGTTCACGAAGTCATCGACGGCGTTTGCCCGGGCGCTCTCGGGGATCGACACGGCGGTATCCCCCACGGGCACGAGCACGCTAACTGGCACGGTGCGGTTGAGGAAGCGCGCCGTGATGACGTGAAGACCCCGCCGGCGGACCAGCACCCGGAGGGACGGCCCCAGGGCTTCGATGTCCACCGCGTCCGCGTCATCCGGCGCCAACGCGACCCACGGCGTGACGTCGTCAGTGGCTCCGTCGCTGAAGGCCGCGGTCGCGCGCAGCTCGAAGCTTCCGCCGGGCTGCTCGACCTCGATCGTCGAGGGCCGGACGTCGAGGCTCACGAGACGCCGCGCGCCCGTGCGGCCGGCTCCGGCGCGGATCCAGGACTCGAGACGAAGGTAGCCAGGACTCCCTTCGCGCAGGCGGACGTCGCCTCCGTGATCGAGCGCGCCGGAGACTTTGCGCAGGACGAGACTTTCTGGCGGCCGCACGACGTCCACCCGCCGCCCCTCGTCCGCGCGCGCGAGCGCGTCGTGATCCACGGCGGGGTCGCTGCCGAGGAGGGAGAGCTTCAGTCCTCCGCGACCCGCCGCGCTGCCATGGCAAGCGCCGGAGTTGCACCCGGCAACCGTCAATACAGGCACGATTTCGGTGTCGAAATCGACCGGGCGAGCCGGAGGTTCCTGGCCCCAGCACACCGACATCCATGCCAAAAGGTAGAGGAGCGTCGTCGGCATCCGACCATCCCTCGAACGCGCAGAGCTGCGCAAACAGAGGGACTACGTTACGCCACGCGACACTGCAGATCCACTAGCCTTTCGAGGACCGGTCCGCCCGCAGTGCGGCTCACTGCCGCACGACGGACACCTTGCCTGCAGCCTTGTTCGTGAAGTCCAGAGATCCGGCGCCGCTGCTCTGCAGCTTGGCCTGGAGGACCCCGTCCAGATAGACGGCGTGCGACCGCTCCGGGCTCAGACCGAAGAGCAAGTTGCGGCGCGAGCCCGTGAGGCTGTAGGAGACGCTCGGCATGCTCTCGACTTTCACGCTAAAGAGGACGACTACGCCCTGCGTCTCGAGCCCCTTCATCGACAATGCGTCGATGGCGCGCGGGGTCGGCGGCGCCGAAGAACCCTTCGTCGTGGGGTAGAGGACGTGCAGGAACTCATCGTGGACGCGCGCCGTGGTCGGCGACACTTCCACGCGCCAGGCTCCGGGCTCTTCACCAGGTTTCAAGGCGCGGTTGGGCGGGTAGTTGGCGTCTTTCACCCAGTACTCCTTGCCGGGCCCTCCCACGAGAGTGATCGCGGGGCTCTGGGGAAACACGGTGCGCTGGTAGAGCATGCCGGAGCCACTGGCAGCCCCCACGAGCGACCCGGAGATCGAGGGCTTCTCCTGCGTGTGGAGGAGATAGACCTTTCGGAACGTGCTCTTCGTTGCTTCGACCTCATCGAAAATCATGATCAGCGCGTGGGACCAACCGGAGAGCGACTTCAGCCACAGGAAGTGGCGCCACGCTGTGGCAACTTTGTTGGGGTTGTAAGCGCGCGTGCTGTCGCCGAGAGCGTAGGTGAAGAGGGAGTCGTCGCGGTACGCCTTGACGCCGCCGATTTGGAAGGCGTCGTCGTGCGTCAGGTCCGTGACCTTCTCGGGGAAGGGATTGGGCACGCGGCTCGAGTCGAGCCAGTACTGACCGCCATCCGGGGCCTCCGTGATGCCGTAGAGCTTGAAGACCTCGGCGGGGTCGATGACGAGCATCGCGTTGTGCGCAATGGTGCGGGAGTAGTAGTTGAGATGATGCCGGCTGCCAAACTCGTCGTAGATCCCGCTGTCGAGCGCAAGCCCTTCCTTGTAGAAAATCCCGAACGAGTTCTGGTCCAGGTGGTTGTGCCCTCCCATGTAATAAGGCACTGCGCGGAAGTAGGCCTTCACGGAGTCGTCTTTCCACGACTCCCGCGTCATGACCATTCCAGTCCCCTTGAAGCGGCGGGACGTCGACTGGCTGGGCTCCTTGATCGGCACCGAGGGGTCGTACCACAGGAGGTCGAAGACCATGTCCGGCCCGTAGACACCGAGGAAGTCTAGGATCTTCCGTGCCATCCACTGCGCGTCCGAGTTCTTGTACTCGCGGGCGATCAGCGTCAGCAGATGGCGCTCCACTTCGTCGACGCCGCGCTGGAGCACGACATCGCCGTGCCGATTCCACGACATGTCGCCGCGCAGCGAGTGGATGTACCAGTCGGCGAGCTTCTCGAACCACACCCCCTCCGTCTGGAAGAGGTTTTTCCCCGTGGCAGACTTCCACGCGGCAAAAATCTCGTAGTTGAATTGCGTTGCGACCGTCGTGTACCAGCCGCTCTTGAAGCTCCCGCCGTTCTCCGAGCAGTGCAGGCGCCAGAATGGCCAGAAGCCCTCGTGGTACCGGGTGAGCCCGCGCTGGATGATGCCGCTCGCGTTGGAATCCTCGCCGTAGATGGCGAGCGCGGCCAGGAAGGCTCCATTCTCATTGCCGTTCGAGTGTCCGTCGGCGTATTCGTTATCCTTCACCTGGCTCTCGAGACTCGAGGCGTAGATAGCCAGCTTCGACCGAAGAGTCGTCCGCTGGGCCGCGGAAAGGTAGCCGTGGAGCCAGTCGTACGACGGGAGCACGAAGTCAATGCGGTCCCGAAGGATCTTGTTGTCGCCGGTGTTCGAGAGAGCTGCGATGGCGAGCGAGCAGGCAATTGCCTTGTCGCGGAAAGCAGGAACGTCACCGATCAAGCCCGCGAACGCGAGGGCGGCGACGGTCCGTGAGAAGCCGGAGTTGATCTCGGAAGTGCTCTTCCCGACCTGCTGGTTGCAGAACGAGACGAGCGAGCTCCACCAGCCCGACATCGGTGAGGACTGGATGCGAGTCCGGATCGAGCTGATGTCGGCCGAATTGAGGAAGACTCTGGGATGCGATGCCGACACCGCGAAGCTGGGTGTGGAAGTCGGCATGCGGAACGATACGACCGCGGAGCTGGCCGACGCGGAGGTGCCAGCGCTGCTCGCCCGGAAGTAGTAGACCTTGTCGGGGCTGAGCGGCTCGACGAGGACTGAATGCTCGAGGCGGGAGCCCGTCACGGACCGCGTGCCGTCGCTCACGGAGGTGGTCAAGCCGAATTTGACCGTCGAGCTGCCGTAGAAATTGGTCCGCCACGTGATGCGCGCCAGGTGGGGAGTCAGCGCGAAAGCCGACAGCTCCGTGATCTGCGGCGTGACGGAGGATGAAGGCGGTGGCGGTGGCGGCTCCTCGGGCGGGGTCGAGCCGCCCCCCGGGCTGAGGCGGATCGCGTCGGCGCACACCGTGTCGCCGTCGACGACGCGGATCACGACTTTAGCGGATGCTCCAAACGTGTAGTCGCCTAGCGGCGTCCACTGCCCGCCGCCGGTGCGCTGATCGATGCGCACCACGGACGTACCGCTCGAATGCGAGATCTCGTAGGGAACGGAGCTCTCCCGGGACGCCCATTCCGTGTACCACGCGTACACGCCGTACGTTCCGGAAGCGGGTAGCGTCACAGAATAAATGTAGGAGCCGCGGTCCCGCGCGTAGAGGGACGCGGAGCCAAAGGAGTTCGGCGCGGTCGAAGGAGACCAGAGGCCGTCCGAAGAAGTGCCGGGCGCGCCGGTGTCCACGGTGATGTCCCCCGTGCTCGGGGGATCGTCGTCCGGGGGCGGCGGCGCCGTGCCCGCGGGGACGAATCGCACTGCATCGGCGCACACGGTCGCCGAGCTACGGACTCTGACCGTGACTTTGACGGAGCCCGAGAAGGAGTACCTGCCGAGCAAGTTCCACTTGCCGCCGTTCGTTCGCTGATCCTTGCTGACTTTCGCCGTGCCGCCGGAATGAACGATCTCGTACGGCGTCGCAGAGTCCCGTGACTGCCAATGGGTCCACCACGCGTAGACGTCGTACGTGCCGGAGCTCGATAGGCTGCGCTGGAACGTGTAGGAGCCCGTGTCGCGCGCGTACAGCGACCTCGACTTGTAGGGGTTTGGCGCCGTCGACGGCGCCCACGTCCCGACAGATGAGGTGCCCGATGCCCCATCGTCGATCACGAACTCCCCGGCGACGAGCTCTCCACCCGGATCGCCGCCGTCCGCGCCCCCGCTGGCCGTGGTCGGGTTGAGGCACGCCGCGTCAGCGCACGTCGAATAGACGCCGCCGACCGAGCGGATGATCACTTTGGCGTTCACGGAGAAATCGAAGACCCCCAGCGAGTTCCACTTCCCGCCGTTCAGCGTCTGGTTCACGTTGACGGTGATCGTCCCCTGCGCGTGCTGGATGGTGACGGGCACCGACGTCGCGCGGCTCGACCACGCCGTCCACCACAGCAGCACTTCGTACTTCCCGGAGTTGTTGACGGTGAAGCTGTAGGTGTACGTGTCGTCGACGACTTTCGAATAGACCGAGCCGGAACCATAGGCGCCGGCGGCGTTCGAGAAAGTCCACCCGCCGTTCGCGGAGGTGCCCGACTGCCCGTTGTCGATGACGAGCGCTCCCGACGCCAGCGTCAGCGCCCTGCCGGCCAAATGAGTCGTCGCGACCTCCCAGCTTCCAGACCGCGCGCTGCCTTCGTGAGCGCGGCCGTCGCTCACTTCCACGTCGATGCGGACGCCACCATTGCG
>Ga0075418_10004880_pt1 | contig 15214 bp, 16 predicted proteins | sample SoiMetdeltSBSDD2_FD_81776 | JGI IMG/M metagenome (GOLD analysis project Ga0075418, IMG submission 81776) | Bulk soil microbial communities from a Populus tree surrounding site in Tennessee, USA - Soil MetaG P. deltoides SBSDD2 | ecosystem: Environmental > Terrestrial > Soil > Tree plantation...
CGGCGAACCGTCGCACGCTGGACAAGTCGGCCAGATCAAGATGACACACCTCGACGTTGCCTGCCATCTCGGCGGCGGCCTGCTCGGCCTTCGGAATGGTTCGGCACGCGATCGTCACGCTGTGGCCTGCAGCGGCCAGCGCCCCAGCGGTCGCTTTACCGATGCCGCTGTTGCCCCCGGTGACGATGATGCGCAATGTGGTCCCGTTCCTTCAGCGTGGACCGATTTATCTGTGAATTGAGTGTGCTCCGCGTCGCCGCAATGGACGTGAGTATGTGCGTACTCGATTTCGAACCGATGCGAATACCTGGTAGCGGGGGTTCGTTGACGGGTGGCAGCGGGGACGGCGCGACCGTCTGCGACGGTGACAGTTGAAGAGGTGCCGGCTGTACTTCCCGATCACTTGCCAGTGACACAAGATGCGGGCAGTGCGCTGTTGCGCGTGCTCTACGAAGAACACTCGGCCGAGCTGTGGCGCTACGTCCTGCGGTTGACCCGTGACGCGCACCAAGCGCACGACGTGGTGCAGGAAACGCTGCTACGCGCATGGCGGCACCCCGAAATCACCGAAGAAGGCACCCGATCGCCACGGGCCTGGCTCTTCACCGTCGCGCGCAACGTCATCATCGACGACCGCGGCACCGCTCGGTTCCGCAACGAAGTAGCTATGCCGGAGGGTGCCGATATCCGCGAGGCCGTCGATCTGCAGGACACAAACGCCACCATCGACCGGCTGATGGTCAGGCACGCGTTGGCTCAGTTGTCCGCCGATCACCGCGCCGTGCTCTGGCGCTCGTATTACCTGGGCTGGACGCTGGCGCGGATCGCCGAGGATCTTCAGATCGCCGAAGGCACCGTGAAGTCGAGGCTGCATTATGCGTTGCGGGCGCTAGGGCGGACCCTGCAGCAAGGCCGAGAACCAGACGGCGGATGACCGGGAGGTTGCGGCATCCATACGATGTCCCGCATGCCTGAGCCGCTGATCCTGCCCATCCGGGGACGTGCACCCCAGCTGCACGCCGAATCCTGGGTCGCGCCCACCGCGAGTGTGATCGGTCAGGTCACGCTGGCCGCCAGGGCGAGCGTTTGGTACGGCGCGACACTGCGCGCAGAGGCCGAGCCAATCGAGATTGGGTTCGGCACCAACATCCAAGACGGCGTCACAATCCACGTCGACGCGGAGTTCCCGGTCAGCATTGGCGCCGGGGTCAGCGTCGGCCACAACGCGGTGCTGCACGGCTGCGTCATCGAAGACGACGCGCTGATCGGGATGGGCGCGGTGATCCTCAACGGCGCGACCATCGGCAAAGGCTCACTGATCGCGGCCGGCGCACTCGTCCCGCAGGGAGTTGTCATTCCGCCGCGGTCGCTGGTCGCCGGTGTGCCGGGCAGTGTCCGCCGCGATCTGTCGGACGCCGAGATCGCAAACAACCGGCACAACGCGCAGGTGTATCAGCGGCTCATCGAGCTGCACCGCGATGCCGTCAATTAGCTCCCGATCTGGTCTTTGCCACGAATTCCTCACCCGCACAAGGCCTCTGGGCGCAAAGGTTTCTGAGCGAGCAGTCGATGATGAGATTCCTGTAATAATTGGGATTTCGATTCACCGGGTTCGGGTATCTCCGTACGGTGACAGCCGTGCGAATCCTGGTTACCGGTGCGACCGGTTATGTTGGCTCGCGGCTCGTCACCCCCCTTCTCGACGAGGGGTACGACGTCGTCGCCGCCACCCGGAATCCCGACCGACTGGCCGACTTCGGCTGGGACGGCCACGTCAGCGGCGTCACGTTGGACGCGCACGACGAGACATCGGCGAAGGCGGCGTTCGCCAACGCCGGCCCGATCGACGTCGTGTACTACCTCGTGCACGGCATTGGCCAACCGGATTTCCGGGCAGCGGACAACCGAGCGGCTGCCAATGTGGCGAGGGCGGCCAGGGACGCCGGGGTCCGGCGAATCGTGTATCTGGGTGGATTCGTCCCCGATGACGACGACCTGTCCGAGCATCTGACCAGCCGCGCCGAGGTCGCCCACGCATTGAGCGTCGACCGCGGGCCGGACGTGGTGTGGCTGGGCGCGGCGATGATCATCGGATCGGGGTCGACGTCGTTCGAGATGCTGCGCTACGTCGGCGACCGGTTCTTGCTCATCCCGCTGCCAGCGTGGTCGGCGAACCCGATCGACCCGATCTCGATCTCCGATGTCCTTTACTACCTCGTCGCGGCCGCGGATCCCGCCAAAGTGCCGGCCGGTGCTTACGACATCTACGGTCCCGAGACCACGTCCTACAGCGATCTGTTGCGCTCCTATGCCCGGCTGTCAGGGAAGTGGCGCGCCGAGCTACCTGTACCCGTGATGGACACCGGCATGGTGTCGCGAATGACGGCTGCGGTGCTGCCGGTTCCGGGCGGCTTGGCATCCGATCTCGTGCAGTCACTTGATCACCCGATGATGGCGTCGGACGCCCACTTGCGGGAATTCGTGCCGGATCCGCCAGCCGGGCTCGTCGACGTCGACGAAGCGATCACACGTTCGCTTTCAAGTGACCGGCCCAGGCCCGTCAACGATCTCGCTGACCCGCACCATCTGGCCGACACTGACCCATCGTGGGCGGGCGGCGATGTGCTGCGCATTCGGCAGCTCGCGCGGCCGATCACGCCGCCGATCGTGAGGCCGGTCCTCGGTTTGTTCGGCATCGTGCCGGGTCCCCTCGTCGCCGTGCTGCGCACCGGGCTGGACATGGTGCTCAACCTGGTGCCGAAGGCAAGCCTGGCATGACCCAGTCGGCCGGCCTGCTGGACGACATCCGGGGCATCGTCACTACCACAGCCGTGCCGCATCACGAACCCCCTGCCACCGTGCTCCGCCGCCGCATCGTCGTTGTTGTCGTGTTGGTGATCGGCGGTGCGCTGCTTGGGTTTTCGTTGACCCGTCAGCCAGGCGACGAGTCGTTCTACTGGCTCACGTTCGCGCTTGCGGCGGTCTGGACGGTGGGTGCCTTCGCGTCCGGGCCGCTGCATCTCGGCTGCGTGCGGTTCCGTGGCCGCAACCAGCGGCCGGTGATCACCGGCACTGTGGTGGGTTTGGTGCTCGGCGCCGTGTTTCTGGTGGGCGGTCTGGTGGCCCGGGAGATTGACGGTGTGCGTGAATTCGTCACGCGGGTACTCGATTTCGCCAACCATGGTCCGCTGGCACTGGTGGTGTTCATCACCGTGATCAACGGTTTGGCCGAGGAGCTGTTCTTCCGTGGCGCGCTCTACACCGCTTTGGGGAAGGCTTATCCGGCGGTGGTGTCGACGGTCGTCTATGTCGTCACGATCCTGGCTACCGGCAACCCGATACTCGCGTTCGCCGGCGTCGTCGTCGGCTCGGTGTGTGCTTGGGAGCGCCGAGCCACCGGGGGCGTGCTCGCACCGATGCTGACCCACTTCTTCTGGGGTCTCGTCATGGTGCTCGCACTGCCGCCGGTGTTCGGCGTCTAGCGCAACGGGTGGGCCAGCTCGTCCCGGCGCATCCGGGCCGCGTACACCGCGATCGCGGCGAGCAGCACCGGCGCGACGCCGGCCACCAGGAAAATCGTTTGCATCGAAACGACTTTCGACAGCGGGCCGACGATCGCGAACGACACCGGCATGAAGGCGAGCGAGACGAAGAAGTCCAGGCTCGATACTCGGCCCAGCATCTCCGTCGGCACGCGCCGCTGCAGCAGCGTCCCCCAGATCACCATGCCCGCGCCGTCGGTGAAGCCGATGACGAACGTCGCGACGGCCATCAACGGGAAGGACGACGTGACGCCGACGACCACCAGAGGTATGGAGCCCACGCTCCACATCGTCATCATCACCGTGAGATAGCGACGCGGCAGCCGTCCCGACGACACCGCGAGCGCGCCGAGTGCGCTGCCGACGCCGAAGAACGCGAGGATGAAACCGTACGAGCGTGCGCCATCCTCGAAGCGCTGCTTGGCGATGAAGGGCAGCAGCACCTCGATCGGCCCGAGCACGACGAGCACAAACATGCTCGCAAACAGCAGCGTCCACAACAGCCACGGTGTGCGCACCATGAACACGAAGCCCTCGCGCAGATCGCGCAGCAGGTGCGGCCGCTCCTGATCCGGTTGGTGCACATGCGGTTTCATCGCGGGTTTGGTGGCGACCAGCAGTAGCAGGCCGATGGCGAACAACGCAGCGACCACCACCGCGCCCAGAGAGGGGAACGTCATGCCGACCACCAGGCCGGCGATGGCCGGGCCGACGGCGCGCTGGAACACCGGACGCACGACGCCTTCGACGCCGTTTGCGGCGAGCAGCTGCTCGGCCGGAAGAATCCGGGGCAGGATCGCGCTGTAGGCGGGGAAGAAGAACGCCGCGGCGATGCCGAGCGCGGCGGCAGCCACCGCGAGATGCCAGATCCGCAGGACGCCAACGAGTCCCAACACCGCGATCGTTGACACCGCGATCACGTTGACCGTCTCGACGGCGATGATGATGGCACGCTGATTGATGCGGTCGGCGGCCAGCCCGCCAACCAACACGAACGCAACCAGGCCGGCGCCGAAGCAGGTGGTGACCACCGACAGCGATACGGGATCGTTGGACAGTTCGATGACCTGAAGGGCCAACACAACCGCGAACATGCCGTCGGCGAAGATCGACAGCGACACCGCGGTCATCAGCAGGCGGTACTCGCGGAACTTGAAGGGTGCGAGCACGCGCCAGCCGCCGGCGTCGACCACCGGCTGCTCAATGTCGAATTGCGTACTCACCACTAGATGGTCGCGGAGCGACGGGTCTACAGTCCACCGAATTTCTGGCGACTTGTGCACGAAAATCCGCGCTGGGCGCGGAAAAACGTGCACAAGTCGCTAGGAGTCGGTGAAGTTCGGGGACCGGCGCTGCTGAAACGCCCGGGTCCCCTCGCGGAAGTCGTGCGAGTCGATCAGCGCCAGCTGACCCTGCTTCTCACGCTCCAGCGCACCCTCGAATTCAGTGAGCGTCGCGGCGTTGATCGCATGCTTGGTCTTGCGTAGCGCCACCGCAGGCCCGGACACCAGCGTCGCCACCACCTTCGAGACCTCGGCGTCGAACTGATCGACTGGATACACCGCCGTCACCAGGCCCCACTCGAAAGCCTCCGCCGCCGGAATCCGCTCGGCCTGCAGCGCCATCCGCATGGCGCGGTGGCGGCCCACCGATGCGGCGATCAACGCCGACGCGCCGCCGTCCGGCATCAGCCCGATCTTCGTGAACGCCAGCGTGAAAAAAGCCTTCTCCGAAGCTAATACGACGTCGCACGCCAGCGCCAATGACGCTCCGACCCCGGCGCACGGTCCCTGCACCACCGCGACCGCCGGCTGCGGCAAGTTCACGATCGACCGCACCGCGCGGTTGGCCGCGTCTAGCACATCGGCGGGCGTTCCGGCAGCACCGGGATTGGCCTGGTCCTCTTCGCTGATACCCGCGCCCGACGAGAAACCCCGGCCCGCCCCGCCGAGGCGCACCACCTTGACCCGCGGATCGCCCGCCGCTTGCTCCAGCGCGTCGGCGACCCCCTTCAGCATCGCCGCTGTCAGCGAGTTGAGGCTGTCTGGCCGATTCAGCGTCACCGACAGCACACCGTCGGCCAGCTCGACGGACAGGTCGTCGATGCTGGTGTAGGCGTCGCTGCGGGAGTCCGTTGTCGTCATAGAAGGCACCCTAGGTCTGGCGACATGGTTATACAAGTAAGCTATGTCGGCGGTCACCTACGGAGGGCGGTAGACATGGCTGGACCACTGCACGGACTGCGCGTCGTCGAACTGGCCGGCATTGGCCCGGGTCCCCACGCGGCGATGCTGCTCGGCGACCTCGGCGCCGATGTCGTCCGCGTCGAGCGTCCCGGCAAGGGCCCCGGGCCAGCTACCGAACCCGGCCGCGACTACCTGTTGCGCAACCGCCGCTCCGTGACCGCGAACCTCAAGAGTGACGAGGGCATAGACCTCGTGCTGCGTCTGGTCGCCAAGGCCGACGTGCTCATCGAGGGCTTCCGACCCGGCGTCACCGAGCGCCTCGGCCTCGGCCCACTGGACTGCGCCGAGGTCAACGAGCGGCTGATCTATGCCCGCATGACCGGCTGGGGCCAGACCGGCCCGCGCAGCCAGCAGGCCGGCCATGACATCAACTACATCTCGCTCAACGGTGTGCTGCACGCGATCGGCCGCGCAGGCGAACGTCCCGTCCCGCCACTGAACCTCGTCGGCGACTTCGGCGGTGGCTCAATGTTTCTCGTCGTCGGCATCCTGTCGGCGCTATGGGAACGCGAACGCTCAGGCCACGGCCAGATCATCGACGCGGCCATGGTCGACGGCTCCAGCGCACTCTCGACGATGATCTGGGCGTTCCGCGCGATGGGCATGTGGAGCGACGAGCCCGGCGTCAACATGCTCGACACCGGCGCGCCCTACTACGACACCTACACCTGCGCCGACGGCCGCTACGTCTCGGTCGGTGCCATCGAGCCGCAGTTCTTCGCCGAACTTCTCTACAAACTCGGACTCGACGCGGCCGACCTGCCCGGCCAGAACGACGTCAGCCGCTGGCCCGAGCTGCGCGCCCGGCTCACCGAGGTCTTCGCGTCGCAGGATCGCGACCATTGGGCCAAGGTGTTCGCCGACAGCGACGCGTGCGTGGCACCGGTGCTGTCGTTCGCCGAGGTCGACACCGAGCCGCACAACACCGAGCGCGACACCTTCTACCGCGAGAACGAATACCTGTTTCCCGCACCGGCGCCGCGGTTTTCGCGCACGGTGCCCGCCAAGCCGACGCCGCCGGGGGTCCCCGGCGCCGACACCGAAGCCGTCCTACGCGACTGGGTATAGAGAAAGGAACGCAATCAGTGGAGATCAAAGACGCCGTAGCCGTCGTCACGGGTGGTGCATCCGGGCTGGGTCTGGCGACAACGAAGCGACTGCTGGACGCGGGCGCTCAGGTCGTCGTCCTCGACATCCGCGGCAAGGAGGCCGTCGACGAACTCGGTGAGCGCGCCGTCTTCGCCGAGACCGACGTCACCAACGAAGCCGCCGTGACCGCCGCGCTGGACGCCGCCGAAAAGCTCGGCCCGATCCGCATCGTGATCAACTGCGCGGGCACCGGCAACGCGATCAAAACGCTGAGCAAGGACGGGCCGTTCCCGCTCGACCTGTTCAAGAAGGTCATCGAGATCAATCTGATCGGCACCTTCAATGTGATCCGCCTGGGCGCCGAGCGCATAGCCAAGACCGAGCCGATCAACGGCGAGCGCGGTGTCATCGTCAACACCGCATCGGTCGCCGCCTTCGACGGACAGGTCGGTCAGGCCGCCTACTCGGCGTCCAAGGGCGGGGTGGTTGGCATGACGCTGCCGATCGCGCGCGACCTGTCGCGTGAGCTGATCCGCGTCGTCACGATCGCGCCCGGCCTGTTCGACACGCCGCTGCTGGCAGGCCTGCCCGAGCCGGCCAAGGAGTCGCTGGGCAAGCAGGTGCCGCATCCGTCGCGGCTGGGCAAGCCGGACGAGTATGGCGCGCTGGCCGTGCACATCGTGGAGAACCCGATGCTGAACGGCGAAGTGATCCGCCTCGACGGCGCGATTCGGATGGCGCCGCGATGACGATCACCACGAAGTTCACCGAGACGTTCGGCGTCGAGCACCCGATCGTGCAGGGCGGCATGCAGTGGGTCGGCCGCGCGGAACTCGTTGCGGCCGTGGCCAACTCGGGCGCGCTCGGCTTCATCACCGCGCTCACCCAGCCGACGCCTGCGGACCTGGCCAAGGAGATCGCCAAGTGCCGCGACCTGACGGACCAGCCGTTCGGCGTCAACCTGACGATCCTGCCGACGATCAACCCGCCGCCCTATGACGAGTACCGGCAGGTGATCGTCGACGCCGGCATCAAGATCGTCGAGACGGCCGGCTCGAACCCCGCACCGCACCTGCCGATGTTCCACGACAACGGGATCAAGGTGCTGCACAAGTGCACCTCGGTCCGCCATGCCGTCAAGGCGCAGAGTCTGGGCGTCGACGGCATCAGCATCGACGGGTTCGAATGCGCCGGGCATCCCGGCGAGGACGACATCCCCGGTCTGGTGCTGATCCCGGCCGCGGCGGCCAAGATCGACATCCCGATGATCGCCTCGGGTGGGTTCGCCGACGCGCGTGGCCTGGTGGCCGCGCTGGCCCTGGGGGCCGACGGCATCAACATGGGCTCACGGTTCATGTGCACCGTCGAGTCGGCCATTCACCAGAACGTCAAGGAAGCCATCGTCGCGGGCAGCGAGCTCGACACCGAGCTGATCTTCCGTCCGCTGCGCAATACGGCGCGGGTGGCAAGCAACGCGGTGTCGCGTGAGGTGGTCGAGATCCTCAACCGCGGCGGCGAGTTCCCCGACGTGAAGGACCTGGTCGCAGGCGTGCGCGGAGTCAAGGTGTTCGAGAACGGCGACCTGGACGCGGGCATCTGGTCGGTCGGCACCGCGATGGGTCTGATCAACGACATCCCGACGGTCGGCGACCTGGTGGCGCGCATTGTCGAGGAGGCCGAGGAGCTGATCATGGGCCGGTTGGCCGACATGGTTGAGCTCGAAGCAGAAGAGAACGTGGCGTAGAAAAAGGAATATCGACGAAGGGCCCGTACTGGGCAAACTGTCATGGGTGAACGCGCGCCGCGAGGCGCGCGCTTACTCAGACCGCGGTGGGCAGAGTGTGCTCGTCGTCGAGCTGCTCCGAGGTGTCGCCCTCAACCAGGACATCGCCGTGGTAGAGCGCCTCGAAGTCAACCTTGATGACATCAGCACTGGTGTCGTCGATCCACATGTACTGAACAGTAACCATCACCATTAAGAGATCTTTGAGTCACGGTTCGGAAAACGGTGGCAATTCTTACCGCCGGGTAGGTTCGTCCATCAAGCGGCCGAGGCCGGAGCGGTGAAGTGGATCGGGTTCGTCCCGTTCAGCAATATCCAGGTCAGCAGCGCCGCGGCGATCGCCACGACGAGCAGGCCAACCGCGATCCGGATCCCAAAGCGCCAGCTTCCGAACACCTTGGCGTCGACGGAGTAGGCGCCTGCGCCGGTGAACAGCAGCGCGGCGGCCCCGACTGCGATCACGAACGGGACGTTGAACGGTTCTGACCAGAACGCGGGTGCGGAGACATTGACCGCCCACGCGTCGATCATCGCGGCGACGACAGCACATGCCGCCAACGGCGTCAGCAAACCCAATAGCAGACCGATGCCACCCGCGGTTTCGGCCGCGGTCACCATGAATGCGGCGAACTTCGGCAGCCGCCAGCCACCGGATTCCATGAAGCCGACGGTCGTGCTGAAGTCGAAGGCTTTCCGCAGGCCGGCCTGAATCATCGTCGCGCCGACTCCGATGCGCAGGATCAGCAGGCCGAGATCGGCTAGGGACGTCGTGGTGGGGGTACTCACATGAGTGGTCGCCATGACCGGCAGCTTATGCGGCTGTGAGAACGCTGTGAATGCTTGTCTTGTGAACAAGCGGCGGCCGCGTGACGTAGTTACGGGTGGAAGAGAGTTTGTTGACTCCCTTAACTTATCGCGGATAACTTAGCGACGGTATCCAACTTGGAAGGACGATACGTGCTGCAACGAATCGCACTGTTGGCCATTGCCGCGCCGCGACGAATCATTGCGGTCGCGCTCCTTGTGATGGTGGCCTGCGGCATCTTCGGCATACCCGTCGCCAAGCACCTGTCGGCCGGCGGCTTTCAGGATCCGACGTCGGAGTCTGCGCAAGCGACGAAGCTGCTCGTCGACAAGTTCGGCCAGGGCGACATGGAGCTGATCATCAGCGTGAAGTCGGATGACGGCGCCCAGAGTCCGGCCGCCCGCGCCGTCGGGACAGATATCGCCGACCAGCTGAAGGCGTCGCCGTTCGTGGCGCAGGTGAACTCGGCATGGACCGCGCCGGGACCCGCCGCGCCAGCATTGATCAGTAAGGACGGCAAGACCGGGCTGATCGTCGCGGGCATCACCGGCGGTGAGAGCGGCGCCCAGAAGCATGCCAAGGAGCTGACCGAGCGACTGGTCCACGACCGTGACGGCGTCACCGTGCGCGCGGGCGGCGAGGCGATGACCTACGTGCAGATCAACGGTCAAAGCGAAAAAGACTTGCTGACAATGGAATCCATCGCGATCCCGCTCAGCTTCGTGGTCCTGGTATGGGTGTTCGGCGGCCTGATTTCCGCCGCGCTGCCATTGGCCGTCGGTGGCTTCGCGATTCTGGGTTCGATGGCGGTGCTGCGGGCCATCACGCTGGTCACCGACGTGTCGATCTTTGCGCTGAACCTGACCGTCGCGATGGGCCTGGCCCTGGCCATCGACTACACGCTGCTGATCATCAGCCGATACCGCGACGAGCTCGCCGACGGCGCCGACCGCGACCGCGCGCTGGTACGCACCATGGCGACAGCGGGGCGGACGGTGCTGTTCTCGGCGATGACGGTCGCGCTGTCGATGGTCGCGATGGTGCTGTTCCCGATGTACTTCCTGAAGTCGTTCGCCTATGCGGGTATCGCGGTGGTGGTGTTCGCGGCCGTGGCCGCGGTCGTGGTGGCGCCGGCCGCGATCGCGCTGCTCGGCGACCGGCTGGATTCGCTGGATGCCCGGCGGCTGGCTCGTCGGATTTTCAGCAGGCCCGATCCGGTGCGCAAGCCGATCGAGCAGAACTTCTGGTACCGGTCCACGAAATTCGTTATGCGGCGGGCGGTTCCGATCGGGGTGGCTATCGTCGCGCTGCTGCTGGTGCTCGGCGCTCCGTTCCTGGGCATCAAATGGGGCTTCCCCGACGACCGCGTGCTGCCGCAGTCACTGTCGGCCCGCGAGGTCGGTGACGACCTGCGCACCAACTTCGCCGTCGACTCCGCCCGCAACGTCACCGTTGTCATTCCGGACACCAACGGCGTCACACCCGCCGACTTGGACCGCTACGCGTCGGCGCTGTCGCAGGTACCTGACGTGTCGTCAGTGTCGGCGCCGGGCGGCACGTTCGTCGGCGGTAGGAACGCCGGATCGCCGTCGGCCGCTACCGGATTCAAGGACGGCAGCGCGTTCCTCACGGTCGGAAGCACCGCGCCGCTGTTCAGCGACGCGTCTGAGTCGCAGCTCGACCGGCTACGGGCGGTGCCGCCGCCGACGGGCCAGCACGTGCAGCTGACCGGCGTCGCGCAGATCAACCGCGACAGCTCCGAGGCCATCACGTCCCGGCTGCCGATGGTCCTCGGCATCATCGCCGTGATCACCTTCGTGCTGCTGTTCCTGCTCACCGGCAGCGTGGTGTTGCCGCTGAAGGCGTTGGTGCTCAACGTTTTATCGTTGACGGCCGCGTTCGGCGCGCTGGTGTGGATCTTCCAGGAGGGCCACCTCGGCGCGCTCGGCACGACATCGACGGGAACGCTGGTCGCCAACATGCCGGTGCTGCTGTTCTGCATCGCGTTCGGCCTGTCGATGGACTACGAGGTGTTCCTGGTGTCGCGGATCCGGGAGTACTGGCTGAAATCCGGGAAGACGCGCGCCGACAACGACGAAAGCGTCGCGCTCGGCCTGGCTCGCACCGGCCGCGTCGTCACCGCTGCCGCGCTGTTGATGTCGATTTCGTTCGCGGCACTGATCGCCGCACAGGTGGCGTTCATGCGGATGTTCGGTGTCGGCCTGACGCTGGCCGTGCTCGCCGATGCGACCTTGGTCCGCATGCTGCTGGTGCCGGCGTTCATGCATGTGCTCGGCCGGTGGAATTGGTGGGCGCCGAAGCCGCTCGCCAGGTTGCACGAGCGGATCGGGATCAGCGAGTCCGGGGACGACGACGCGCCAACGGAGAAACGCGAACGAGTCGCGGCCTCGGTGGCGGACACTGATTAGCGTGGCGATCCAGCCCCTGCGACGACGCCGCGCCCCGCGCGGTTCCGGCGAACAGTTGCGTGACGAGATCCTCGACGCAACGACCGAACTGCTCTTGGAAACCGGGCACGCGAAGGCGGTGTCCATCCGATCGGTCGCTCAGCGGGTCGGTGTCACCCCGCCATCGATCTATCTGCACTTCGCCGACAAAGATGCGCTGCTGGACGCCGTGTGTGCCAGGTACTTCGAGAAGCTCGACGAGGAGATGCAGCGGGTCGCCGCCGATCAACCGACGACCATCGATGTGCTGCGCGCGCAGGGCCTTGCCTACGTCCGCTTCGCGTTGAAAACCCCTGAGCTGTACCGGATTGCGATGATGGGTGAAAGTCGCGAGGGCAGTGATGTGGACGTGGCGCTGACAACGTCGGCGTTCGTGCACATGCGTAAGTCGGTGGAATCGCTGATGGAGGAGGGTATCTACCCGCCGGGTGATCCCGTCGCCAAGGCGCTGGAGTTGTGGACGGCGGGCCATGGCGTGGCGGCGCTGCTGATCTCGCGACCGTATCTGCCGTGGGGTGACGCAGAGGAATTCGCGGATCGGGTGCTGAGATCGGTGTGTGTCGGCCACATCGTGTCCGGTGCGATCGATCCCGATCTGCCGCCAACCGAGGCCGTTGCATTGCTGAAGGGAATGTTCGATGAGCAGCACCGTCGATAATCCGTTCTTCGCGCGGATGTGGACCGTGATGGCGCGCCACGAAACCCGAGTCGGTGAAGCGGCTGCGTCGCGAGAACCTGGCTGGCCTGTCGGGTCGGGTGCTGGAAGTCGGCGCCGGCACGGGGACGAATTTCGAGCTGTACCCCAACACCGTGACCGAGGTCGTCGCCGTCACCGTCAGCACCGACACGGTGGAACAGTTTTCAGACGGCGAGCCGTTTGACGCGGCGGTGTGCTCGCTGGTGTTGTGCTCGGTCGACGAGCCCGATCATGTTGTGCGTCATGTGCTTTCACTGCTGAAGCCGGGCGGCGAACTGCGCTATCTCGAGCATGTCGCCAGCACCGGTGCGCGGGAGCGGCTGCAGAAGCTCGCCGACGCGACGCTGTGGCCGCGGATGGCGGGCAACTGTCACACGCATCGGCACACCGAGCAGACGATCGTCGACGCGGGTTTCACGGTGTCCGGTGCACGCCGCGAATGGGTGTTGCCGGCCTGGGTGCCCGTGCCGACCTCGGAGGTCACGATCGGCCGCGCGGTCAAACCGGCCTGATTCGCGATTTGTGCACGGTTTCACGCGCTGAGCACCAATTTTCGTGCACGAATCGCTAGCCGAGCAGGGCCGGCAGCCTCTGCAGTAGGCCGGGCAGGGCGGCGGCCGCAGATTCGCGGACGACGGCGGTGGCCGCGTCAGAGAGCGGCGTGCGCTCGGGGTTCACCTCGATGACAGGGATACCGTTTGCCACCGCGAACTCGGGCAGTCCGGCGGCCGGGTACACGATTGATGAGGTGCCCACCACGACCACGAGGTCGGCCGCGGTCACCGCATCGACTGACCGCTGCCACGCCTCATCGGGCAGCGCTTCGCCGAACCACACCACGTTGGGCCGGATCAATCCGCCGCACGCATGCCGCGGCGGGTCGACCGACGCGACGGGTTCAGGCATCGCGGGAAGCTCGTCGCGGTACTCGCTTTGGCAACGGTCGCAACGGAATTCGAACAAGCTGCCGTGCAGGTGGTAGACCTGCTTACTGCCCGCGCGCTCATGCAGATTGTCGACGTTCTGGGTGACGACGTGCACATCAGCGTAGTCCTGCCACGCCGCAACCGCGAGGTGGCCGTTGTTGGGCTGAACCGAGCCCATCATGTGGTGCCGCCACAGATACCACGCCCACACCCTGTCCGGATGGTCGTGCCAACCCTCCGTACTGGAGATTTCGTACGGGTCGACCTTCGCCCACAGGCCCGTTTCGGCGTCGCGGAATGTCGGCACGCCGCTCTCGGCGGAAATGCCAGCTCCGCTGAGCACCGTCACCTGCACACCACCAAAGTAGCCCGTTTAAGCGATACTGATGCACGTGGCCGAGTTGGGGGATTGGGTTCGTATCGATCCGAACGCCGCCAAGCCGCTTTTTGACCAGCTCAGGACGCAGATCATCGACGGGATCCGGGACGGCAAGCTGCCGCCAGGCGCCCGGTTGCCGACGGTCCGCGAACTGGCGGCGCAGATGAGCCTGGCGGTCAATACGGTGGCGCGCGCATATCGGGAGTTGGAGTCGGCGGGCATCCTCGAAACCCGGGGGCGTTTCGGCACTTTCGTCGCGCGAGTCGATCCGGCCGACACCGCGATGGCGACGGCGGCGCATACGTTTGTGTCGGCGGCGCGTGCGCTGGGGATCGACAAGACCGAGGCGATGCGGTACGTCGACGCGGCGTTCGGCTGATCAGCCGCGCCAGCGCAGCACGTCAAGAGCGACCGCGACCTCGACGCTGGAATCGGCGAGCGGCCGGGGTAACAGTTCGTCCGCGCGGGCGAGCCGGCGCAGCAGCGTGTTGCGGTGGGTGTAGAGGCGCTGCGCAGCCCTAGAGGCGTTGCACTGCGAAGCAACGAATGTCCTTACGGTGTCCTGTAATTCGGCTCCGGCGGACTCGAGATCGCCGAGTGTGTGTTGGACGAACTCGGCGGCGCGGTCGGTGTCGGCGGTGATCAGCGCGACGAGCTGGACGTCGGTGAATAGGGCGATCTGTTGCGGTGAATGCAACCGCGCCATCAGCTGCTGCGTGGTGATCGCGTCGAAATGACTGCGCCGAAATCCGTCGACACCGTTGGCAGTCGGCCCGATCGCGATGCGGACATCGGACATGGTGCCGACCGACCGCAACAGCACGTCGGTGTCGACGGTGCCTGCCACCCATACCCACCGCGTCGCCGCACTGGCCAGCACGCTCAGCACGCGGACGGCGCTCGCCGCATGCCCGAAGGCTTCGGCTGCCCCGTCGAGGCGGGCCAGGTCGCCGCCCGGGTCGTCGGTCCAGATGACGGCGGCGGTGTGTGGTCCGGTCAACGCGTAGCCGAGCCGTCCTTCGGCGCGCTGGCGGGGGATCGGTGCGCCGTCGAGAATCAGCGCGACGGTCGCGCGACGTTCGGCGTGTGTGCCGCGGGTGAGTTCGTCGCGCTCCAGGTCGATCTGGGCCGCGATGGCCGCGAGCGTCGCGTCGACGAACGCGCTGATCGACCGGGAGCACACGTCGAGGAACTCGTGCAGTTCTTCCGGATCGGACGTCAGCTCGAACGCGAGCTCCATCAGCCGCCGCCAGGCCACCCCTTCGCCGACGCGATACGC
>Ga0075418_10004882_pt1 | contig 15213 bp, 15 predicted proteins | sample SoiMetdeltSBSDD2_FD_81776 | JGI IMG/M metagenome (GOLD analysis project Ga0075418, IMG submission 81776) | Bulk soil microbial communities from a Populus tree surrounding site in Tennessee, USA - Soil MetaG P. deltoides SBSDD2 | ecosystem: Environmental > Terrestrial > Soil > Tree plantation...
AGCGTGGCGTCCTCTGGAGCTGTGAAAAAGATTCGGCTGTCGTAGGAAACGGCTCTTGACTAATAGGTATTTAGAGTAGCGATAGCTGCCATCTCAGTGCACTGGAGGCGACGGCCGCTAGGGCTCGCCATCCTTGTCTCATTCCCGTTAGTGTCGTTCCCGCAGCATGAAAGCTCTATCATCCTGAATTCATAATTGAGAACTCACATTCAAAATCTACCTCGATTTGACCTCGGTCCACAGGCGGTCATAGAGGAGAATTGTGTCGCCGATGTCTTCCAACATTTCACACTTGGCCACGGTGGCAGAATCTGGGAACAGCGCCGGATGATTCAACAGGGCCCTCTTCACAAGAGGTCGCGCTGCGCGATTCGCCACAGTATAGCCGGTGTGATTCATTACCGCTGCCGCAGTCTCGGGCTCCAGCATGTAATTGATGAACTGATGTGCCAGCGCTTTATGGGCCGCGTTCAATGGGATACAGAATGAATCCACGAAGAGCATTGTCCCTTCTCGGGGTATGAAATAGCCGATATTGGGGTTCTCCAGCGCCGCCCTCACAATCTGCCCATTCCAGCCTTGAACCAGCCAGGCATCACCTGAAACCAGCAGTTCCTGGAAGTTCGAACTGTTGTATGCCCGCAACAGCGGCTTTTGCCGCTCGAGGAGTTGCCGGGCCCGCTGGACCTCGTCCGTGTTTTGGCTGTTGATCGAATGCCCCATCAACTTGAGTGCCGCACCGAAGTTCTCCCGCATGTCGTCGAGCATGACGATTCGGTTGCGATAGCGGTCATTCCAAAGAATCCGCCAGCTTTCCACTGGCTGTGGCACAAACTCCTTGCGGTACCCAATTCCAGTCGTGCCGAAGATGTAAGGCACGGAGTAACGATTCCCAGGATCAAAAGCACGGTTCAAAAACTGCGGATCGAGGTTTTTCCCCAGATTGGGAATCTTGCCCTTGTCGATGGGGCTCAGCAAACCCCTCCGCCGCAGAATCTCGACAGTGTAGTCCCCAGGCACCACAATGTCGTAGCCAGCATTCCCTGCCTGAAGCTTAGCCAGTAAGGCTTCATTGGAGTCGTACAGATCGCACTGTACCCGCGCCTGAAACCGCTGCTCGAAAACCTTCAGCGTGTCGGGAGACAAATAGCTGGACCAGATGAAGAGATTCAACTCTTGGGGGCTTTGGGAAGCCTGTCCCCAGTGGCTCCAGGCCAGGGGGCCTCCCAGCAAAACAGCCAGCAGCACGACCGCCGGCGTCGCCTTCCTCCAAGAAAGAGCTGTGTTCTGCACCCAGTGGGCCAGCAACACCATCAGCAACGTGGCCACCAGCAGGATAGTGCAGATCGCGTTGATTTCGGGAGTCAGGCCTTCTTTGGCCATCGAGTAAATCTGAAGGGGCAGAGTCGTGCTGCCAACACCTGCCACAAACGACGTGATGACATAGTCATCCAGAGAAATCGTAAAGACAATCAGGGCCGCCGACACCAGGGCCGGAACAAGATGGGGCAGAATGACGCGAGTGAAGACCACTCGCTCGGGTGCATTCAGATCCAGAGCGGCTTCAACCAGGGCTGGATCAAGCCGGGCCATTCGTGAACGAACCAGGAGGATCACATACGACAGGCTGAAGGCTACGTGGGTGATGATGATGGTCAAGAAGCTGAGTCGGATCTCAGCCACCCCGTAAACACCGGCGAAAGCGACAGCCAGAATGATTTCCGGGACAATCAACGGCAACAGAACCAGCAATTCAAAGGCACGGTTTGCTCTTGGCAGGCCTTGCGCGAGCGCGACTCCGGCCGGCACGCCAATGCCCAACGAGAGCAGCGTCGTCCACAAAGCGACCCAAAGGCTGTTTGCCAGGGAGTCGAGCATCCGGCTGTCCTGGCTCAAAATGCGATACCACATCGTCGTGAATCCCTGCCAGTCCATCATCAGACGTGATTCGTTGAAAGAAAAAACGATTAGGACTAATAGAGGGACGTAGAGGAACCCAAAAACTGCGAGGCTGAACAGAAGTAATGGCCAGGTTTCACCCCTTTGAGTCGTCGCACTCACGGGACCTTTCCTTCCACACTCTGTCTCAGGGCCCTGTAGCTCAGGACCAGCAAAAACAGCACCAGGGCAGTCAGCAATGACGCGATGGCCGAACCGAAGGGCTGGTCGCGGATGACCGCAAACTGGCTCTGAACCAGGCCACCGACCATGACCGACTTTGCGCCACCCAGCAGGTCCGGAATGAGGAACGCGCCAAGGGATGGAACGAAAACAAGAATCACTGCTGCAGCCACCCCTGAGCGGCTGAGCGGGAACAGAACCCGCCAAAACGTCCGCCACGCGCCGCAGCCCAGGTCGGCTGAGGCTTCTACGAGGGGTTTCTCTATCTTTTCCAAGACCGAGTAGAGGGGAAGGATCACGAATGGCAGCTCGCCGTAGACTAACCCAACGAGAATGGCAAAGTTGTTGTAGAGCAGGGGCAGCGGATCTTGAATGAGTTTCCAGTGCAACAGCGTTTGGTTAACCACCCCTTCGGTGCGTAGCAGGATGATCCAGGCGTACGTGCGCACCAAAAAACTGGTCCAGAATGGAAGCGTTACGAGCAGCAGAAGCAGGTTTTTGACGGCCGTGGATCTTTGTGCGGCGACAAACTGGGCCACAGGAAAACCCAGCATCAAACAGAGTATTGTTGTGACAGCTGCCATGACAAAGGATCGAAGATAAATGAGAAGATAAAGACGATCGAAAGCGCGCAGGTAATTCGTCAGCCCGAAAGTCCATTCAATGGTACCACTTGCCTCACGTCGCGTCAGACTCAAGACGAACACAAAAATGAGAGGCAGGCCGACCAGGACAGCCAGCCAGGCAAACGACGGAAGCACCAAAAGCCATGGACGGCGAAATGTTGCTGCGGGAATGGGCATGAAGAAAGGATGATCTTGGCCGGAACTCGAAGCCGCTCCCTGAATCTAGCCGGAGTTGGGCAGGCACCAGCACTCAGCGCAAGGGCCTGCGGCTGGATGAGACCAAACAATGCCCCTGGATTCGAATCCGATGTTGTTGCCGGTTTCGCTCTTGGCGAGCGACCCGGTGGACTGCCTTGAGGTGGGCCCCGGATCCTTCAAAGGAGCCGTCCTGAGTCCACCTTGTCTCTGCTCAGGCGACCTTTCGATTGTGCGCGCCGCGATACAACTCAGACCCTAATAACTATCGCCATTCCGAGCCCACCCCACGGCATTCATCGAATTCTCCGACCATTTCTGAAATCGTGGAGGCCTGTGACATTGTCTCAAGAAATCAGAACGCCACTCTGTCTGTTCCATCCAAGAAAGACGTGCTCTCCCACCGAAAACTGGCCAGACTCTGTTTGGCGAGAACTCGTCGACTGAGACACAAGCCACCTTTCCCCGCTGCCATCATGAACGGTCCACAGAACCACATCGCCAAGATAGTTTCGACTACGGATGCGTCCTCGAATTGCGTTAAACCTTCCGGGGTCTGGCGCTGACCTGGAAATGAGGACCTCCGATGAACGGATGGCCAGAAAGCTCCCATGGACATTTAGATCGTTGGACTTCTCGACCTGAAACTCAGCGCCGCTTTCGAGGCGACACACGACCAATGCGCCGTTCACTTTGATTTCGGAGATGCCGAACACATTCTCGACACCCATGAACTCGGCAGCAAAACGCGTTTGGGGGCGACTGTAGATTTCCTCTGGTTGTCCTACTTGCTCCAATTGTCCTTGGTGAAGCAGGACGACCCGGTCGGAGAGGCTCAATGCCTCTTCCTGATCGTGAGTAACAAAGACGAAGGTCAACCCAAGCTCCCGCTGCAGGGCCTTCAGTTCGGCCTGCATCTCTTTGCGCAGCTGTTGGTCTAAAGCGCCAAAGGGCTCATCCAGCAGCAATACCGCCGGCCGCATTACCATGGCTCTAGCCAAGGCGACTCGCTGCTGCTGGCCGCCGCTCAACTCACGAGGAAACCGCTCTTCTAGGCCTCTCAGTTGGACCATCTGCAACACCGAAGCCACCCGTTCACGCATTTCATTTCGCTCAATGCCTAGATTCTGCAGGCCGAAAGTGATATTCCGGAAAACGCTAAGGTGAGGAAACAGCGCATAACTCTGGAAGACGGTGTTGACGCGCCGTTTGTACGGTGGCAGTCGGGAAATGTCTTCACCGTTTAGAAGGATCTTGCCGCCATCCAACTGCTCGAAGCCACCCACAAGGCGAAGCAGAGTTGTCTTGCCGCTGCCGCTCGGCCCCAGGAAGGTGAGAAACTCACCCCCTTCCACGGACAGGCTGATGTCTTTCAGGATGGACCGTTCTGCAAATGTCTTGCAGACGGATTGGAATTCAAGGACAGGTGTCATACTGGCCGTGAGACTCAGCTAGGGGCCCACTGGCGGGGAATTTAGTACAAGAATCTTCCGCCTGCAACGGGATCTGGCATGCGATCAGCTGGACAGAGAACAGCGGGCAGGAGGGCGAGCAGGCGAACGTGCACGGCCGAAGAGAACACTCGGCGGTTTTTTCCTGCCTCCTGCGTTCTGTCCCTCTTGATTTTCAGTTCGCGGTCAAACTCTCAATCGTTCTGACAACAATATCTCCCGCCACCTTCAAGCTCTGGGGGCTGACCTTGTCTAGTGTGTCATTCGGGGTATGCCACAAACTATTGTTGAAGCCGAAATCATAGTCGATCAAATCAACGGACGGAATACCAGTCATAATGAAAGGGATGTGATCATCGACGATCCCCTTTTCAACGGAGGACAGGTACCTCCCGTAGCCAAAGTCTCTTGCGGACTTCCTCACGACTTGCATGAGCCATGATGTTGAAGAGAGATCGTTTTCGATTTTCAAATCCCTGTCCCCAATCATGTCCATCAGAATCATGGCCTTGATTTGCCCAAGGTGGCCTTCAGATTTCAGTCTGTCCACAAAGTAACGGCTTCCGTAAAGGCCATCGGTCTCCGACCACTGCCGTTGCGCCTCTTCGCCATCAAAAAAGACAAACCAAAGGCTCAGCTTGTTCTTTGTTTTCGAAAGGACCCTGGACAGTTCGAGAAGTAAACCGGTGCTGGAACCGCCGTCGTTGGCTCCGACAAATACAGCATTCTTCATCAGCAGTGTGTCGTAATGCGATGCCAGGATGATTGCCTGAGACTGCTGGCCGTGCGACTTGCCCACAATATTCTTCATGCTGGTCGGGCCATTGGGGGTGCTGGCGAGAAAATCCTGTTGTTCGACCTCGAGAGACAAGCTCCTCAGAATCTCCAGAATGTAGGCCTGGGCTCGCCCGATGCCTGGCGAACCCGGTGGGCGAGGTCCAAACGAGACCAGTTTCTCGACGTGAGCAAATGCCAAATTGCCGCTAACCACCGTAGAAGAGGGCTTAGATGTTCGAACAGGCAGGCCTTGGAAGGCCGGGAGGAAGAATGGCCAGAAAAGGAGGGGGACAAACGGGAAGCCCCCCAATGCAGCCTTTAACCCCTTGACTAGGTTGTCTCGGTAGAATTGGGCTTTGCCAGCCACGTTAGAGTTTGCCGCGGTCGACTCACAGCATTTGGTTCGGAACAACTACTCTCGCACAACTTCAACATTCGATTTCGGCACAGCTAGCTTCAGCAACTCGTGCGCTTCATTCAGCCAGAGGCTGATCTGTAGCTCTCCGGTATCGACTAGCAGGTGCTGAAGCTTGAGATCCTTCCCGCCGGCCTGCACGGCCTCCATGCCCTTGTCGCTGACACTTACTCCACCCGCAAGGAACTGCTGCGGCACGAAAGCGGAAAACTCCTGAACGCCCCCTTTGTTGAAATCGTAGCGCTTTGTCAGAATGATGTAATGGTGAAAGACGTTGTCGTCGAGAACCATCACATCCTTTTTCAATTCAATCCGACGCGTGTCGGTCTCTTTGCCGGAATCATAGGTCGCTTCAGTCATTCCAGCTTTGAAACTCACTCGAGCCTTGGTCTTGTTCGGGCCGGCATCCTGGGTGACCTGATAGTCGACAGGTTCAAAGAATCGACTGAACTGAAAAACTGGACGAACAAGGAACGTGACCTTGCCTTCGTTGCGTTCCACAGTCAAATGAATCTCGGCAGTGGCCTTGACACCCGGTGGCTCTTCGACAATTTGAAACTTCTCTAAGCCGATTTCCTGACCACTAAAGAAAATCCTAAAACTTCCACTTTCGTTACCAGCGTAAAGCAACGGCGCGATTTGGGGCTTGGCCTTGCTCTGGGCACTTATCGAGGGAGAAGCCCAGCAGAGCCAAAGGCCAAATGCCAGCAAGATCCAGCCAGTCCCCAAGAAGCTATGAGGGTAGAATGAAGGTTTCATTTCGATTCGATCCGAGTTGTTCGAGAATAGAGTGCACGATTTGATACGGCGCCATTTCGGAGACGTCGATACACAAATCACTCTCGCTGTAGAGCGGCTGCCGAACGGCGAACAGTTCCCTGAGTTGGCTCGACCGGAACAGCGGTCTTGTCCCATCATCGGTGCAGCGAGTCAGAATAACTTCCAAACGACAATCGAGAAAGACGGAGGTACCAAGTCTGGCAATGCTCGCTCTATTGGAAGCCTGCGCGAACGCCCCACCACCCAGAGCGACTACGATCTGAGATTTGGTGGCAAGCGCATTCAGCATTGCCGTCTCAATTCTTCGAAACTCGGGTTCTCCCTCGGCCTCGAAGATCTCCCGAATCGCCTTGCCCTGCTGCTTCTCGATGGCCTGATCGAGATCGATGAATTCCCAGCCCAGGGCTCCGGCCAACAACGATCCTACGGTCGACTTTCCAGCCCCCATAAAGCCGACGAGGAAGACTCTTTTCTTATCCATGCCAATCTTTTCTAGGCTCAAACCCAACACGCTGCCGTTGGCTGGTCCGCTGCGTCGATGTTACAAGAAATGCCCTGATTCACTGAAACAAAAAAGCCCAAGAGAATCTTGGGCTAGTTTTGGCGAAGCGACAGCAGCGCTTACTTGCGGTTGATTTTGATCTTGCCGCTAAACGTAGACAACTGCACTGTGGCATCTCCTTGGTTCAGAGTCCCCAGGAGCGATTGTCTTGGTACTGAGCTATGGCCGGAAGGAGCATGGTTCTTAGACTTAATAGGCAGATTGGTTGTGATACCTCCCTTTACGGTCTGAGCATCCAATTCCACCGAGGCATGGTCTGGGCACTGAATTAGAATCACACCCTCATTCGTTTCGAACTTGTATTTTCCCCGACTCACGAAGTCGCCCTCGTAGGAGATATCTCCGAGCGTCGACGTCGCCGTCAAATTATTGCTGTCGAGCTTACTGAAAGACATGTCGCCGCTTACAGTGTTGGCCTGAATAATGCCGCGCGATTCTGTAATTGTCATGGGGCTGCCTAACGACCTGGCGTGAAGGTAACCGGAAACGCCAGTTACCCTAACTGCCGCTTCAACCACGTCAATTCCCACTTCGCCCTTGATGTTTTCTATTTCGACGCTACCCATGTTCGACCGAACGTCCAAGTTCGACTCCTCGGGAACCGAGATCTGGTAGTCCACCCTAGCCCTTTCAGCGGATGCGAGCTTATCAAGAACGTGGGTTGTAACTCTTACTTTGTTGGTAGTTGACTCGATATCGATCTCCACATTCTGCGAATACTTCATACAAGTGACCTTGATTTCGGGGTTCTGCCAGCCCTTCACGGTGACCGCTCCGGTATAGTTGGTCAACAAGAGGCTGGGATTCTTGGAAACGGGAAACGTCCTTTCGACTCTGTCTGCAGCGAGCGACAGGAACGCAAACGAAAGAGCGAGGAGCGGGAGCCTGCTGCTTAAGGAACACCATCTTGTCAAGAAGCGTCTCAACTGAAATCCTTCCTGAGATTCTTCACAGAACATCGGAATTCATGATGGACTGCATGATCTCGACCTTCTTCTGATAGGCCGTCAAGAGATAGCGGTGGACCAGCGGATTGCCTGGATTGTTCTTGACGGCCTCCTGGCATTCCTTGACGTAATAGTCCATGGTCGCTAGATTATCATTCAAGATCTGGGCCATGGCCGGGTCCAGACCCTCGATCTTTCGTTGCGACACCTCGCTCAGCGTCTCAATGGCCCTCTGATAGTGCCGTTCAGCCTGCTGCAACTCCTGAAGTATCACTACTTCCGTTGGAGGACCCTCTTTGCCCGAACGCGTGTAGAAGTAAAGGACGGTTGCTGAGAGAACGAGCGCCAATATAGCACCGGTCAGGGCTGGTTTCAAGCCGGGCCACAAGCCCGACAATCCAGCCGGGAAAATTCTCTCCCACAGACCCTTGCTTGGTTCCTGTGCATGGATCAGACCTTCGGCCACAAGTTGCTCCCGAAGATGCATCCACAGGTGACCCGGAGGATCGAACAGCCCCAATTGACCCGAGTTCTCCTTAAGCCGCTGGATATCCTGGTAAAAGGAGGCACAATCCTTGCAGAACTTCATGTGCCGCTGAATGCCGCTCTCGTGCTCCAGCGCCTCACCATCAACCCACTCTGAGATCTTGAATTGAACTTCGCTGCAATTCATAACAATCCTTAATGTTAAGCGTACGAAAGCCTGATTCTTGAGGAACGCTCCATCGATATGAAGGTACCCAATGTTTGCCTTAGATATCGAAAACAGCTCAGATGATGCCTCAGGTTCTTCTTTTTTCCAGCCTAATTCCTTTATTTTGTAAGTAAGCCCGCAGCTTAAGGCGCGCCTTGAACAGTTGGGACTTGGAATTGCCGATCGAGCAGCCGATCAGACTAGCGATCTCATTATGTTCATAGCCTTCAATGTCATGCAGAACAAAGATCGTTCGATACCCTTTCGGCAGATCCGCAATGGCTTTTTCAAGGGTGACCCGATCCACCGTGCCCACTAGGTTCAAGTCCGAGTCGCCGTACTCCTTCTTCGGCAGATCCTGGTTTTCGTCATCCGCATCCTGATCCAGAGGAACTTCATCTAGCCCTTTCTTCCGAAGATGCATGAGTACAATATTGACCGTCAGACGATGAAGCCAGGTAGAAAAGGCCGATTCACCCCGAAAGGTGCCAATTTTTCGAAACAGCTGCATAAAGGCTTCCTGAGTAAGATCCTCGGCTTCAGCTGTGTTGCCGACCATGCGGAGGCAGAGCGAGTAAACTCGGCGCTTATGCAGACTGTAAAGCCGCTCAAACGCCCGCTGGTCTCCAGCAAGGCAGCCTTGTATGGCCTCCTCCTCAATTGTTTTGGCAGAGGGTGTTGTTTCGCTGTCCAATCTGTCGGTCTCGAGGTCCAGATATCTAGGGCGGCAGAGCGAAGTTTGCTGCAAAAGAATGCCGAAGATCAACCCGGTAAACTGTAAGCGTATAGAAGGATTACACAAAAGGCGCGACTCAAATCAAAATAACGTAAGGACTTTGGAGCTGTCAACTGCAGATTTTTGTGAAGCCGGAGGAAGTGACGTAGGGAGCGACGATGGGGGCCCAGAAGGACGAGGAAGTAGTGACTGGAAACCTAGGAAGCATTCAACGCTATGTCTCGGTACGAGGTTGTGATGGTGATGGTCGGTCCACCGCGCCCGGTTGAGCCCTTAACTCGAAGACTCCCTCCTGCAGTGGACTCATGAAGACTCACCGAATCGAAGCCAGACACAAATTTGCCATACTTGGAGCTGGCGTCCAGCTCAAACTGGCTTTCCTTGGGCAGCGTGATTTGGACACCGGAGTATTCGGCTTCGACAAGAATCGGCTTGACCGGCGGCTGGCCAGTCTTGATGTCGATATCTCCATGTTTGCCTCTTACGATAATACCACCTTGGATGTTCTCGAGTTCCACGCCTTTGTATGATGTAGTGACATCGACATCGCCGGCGATGTTTTGACCCCTGACGTCGACATACTGCCCATTGACGGACAACGTGCTGTCCAAATCCATGCAGACCACAGGCCCGTATCGATTCGACAGATTCGCAGGTCCCTTCAGCCTCTTGAGATCGACTGGACCGTAGGCGTTCTCAATGTCAGTCTTACCGCCCACAGATTCGATCTCTACCGGACCGTACTTGTTCTCGACGTGGCAATCCCCAGTGATTGACGACAATTTCACGACTCCATACCTGTTTTCGACCCGGAGATTTCCTTCGACATTCATCACTGTCACCGAGCCCTTCTCATTCGCGACGCGGTGATCACCAGAGATCCCCTCCAGTGAGACAGATCCGTAGCGATTAGACACGTTCAGCACGGTCGATTTGGGAACCCACACTGTCAGGTTGGTCTGTAAACCCTTCCTCCAGGTTTGCGGCAGGCTGGAGCGGTTGGTGGAAAGTGCGTATCCAGCTTCTCTCCGATCAATCACGATGTTTACCCGATCAGCAATCTCTCTACCTCTGGTCTCATCCTCGGCTTTGACACTCTTAGTCAACCTGACGCGGATTTCCGGTGAGTTATGAACCAGAATTTCCACGTTTCCGAATTGGTTCGTGATTTCCAGCTGGATGTTGGTTCCACGAACCAGCTGACTGGCTTCTTGGCTAAACTCAAACCTCTCCCCGGAGCTGAACAAATCGAAGTCGTCGTCGCCGAAACGGAAGCCTTCGTCGTTCCCAGTCCGATCCCAAGGACCTCGCACAGCTCTCGTCAAGTTCGTTGCGGCTGTGCCAAAGATTAGCAGGAAAATCAAAAGGACGATGTCACCGCCGCTCAGCACACTACGCTTTCCCGCAGCCGCATCTTGGTCTGAGCGAAAATAATTGACCAGCTTGATCAGCCCCCACACAATGATAATGACCGGCCAGAAGTTTGCAAACAGCCACCAGCCGTTTGACCACAGTCGAGCGAGTAGTCTCCAGGGGCGTAACTCTGGCAGAATGTGGCCAAGCAGAAAAAGCGTCCCGACGGCAATCAAAGCAAGAGACCCAACGAGTGAAGCTGGCCGATTCCTCATTCTTGCACCGCCTCCAGAGGCTTCGATTTTCCAAAATATTCTCGAACTTTGTATACTCCGAAACCAATCAAGACGACTGGCCAGAATGTCAATACGTGCTCGAGGAATCCGTTAACCAACTGGTTCAGAAACAAGAGACATCCCATGCCGGTAAGAACAACACCGCTCCAGAGAGCCTCTTGCCTCTGGTCTCGAACAGGACTATCGACCTGAAACCCACTGGCTTCCAGAATTCGGCGTTTGGCCGTGTGATAGGCTTCGACGGGCATGAAGAAGTAAAAAGCCGTCACTATGAGTCCAAATAGCGGCTCAAAACTGCCCACGTTCTGGCTATTCGAAAGGGAGACTAAGAACCCAAAAACCAAAACATGCATAAATGCTTTGAGGTATTCCCCGTTGCAGATCGCACCGACCCCAGGAATGAAACCGAGGCCAAAAGCAATCCCTGGGGCGCTGTGTGACTCGATCGGTTCCGCGGTCGACCTTGTCGAGGAGGACGGGGGACGGTTGGATTCGTGGGTGAAACAGGTCAGACAAATCTCTTGATTGCCGGCATGCACTAGGCATTGGCCACAGACAGGTTTGAAACAGATAGGACACACTGCGTTAGCAACCTGTTCAGGATGATTGGCACAGTTCATAGCTCAGGTTTCCAAAAATTCAAGATCTGGATCCGAGCGGCGGCGGCGGCGGACTCACCAGGAATCTGAGCACCATCAGATGCTCGACCGCTGAATTCTGTTGGGGCCGCTGCTTGGGTTTCGGCTGCGCTTCGGGCTGCTTCGGCTCGTCCGCTTCTTCGGTCTGCAATTCCTCAATCTTCGACTGAATCTGATACAGGAGCTTCAAGTCGTTCAGCCGGCGCAGGCCATTGTCGTAGGCGATATTCACGGTGCGATTCAAGCTGCTGACGATATTGCGCGGCGTCAAATCGCTCCAGCTGATCTCATGAAGACTTATCCCGAAAGCATTCATGACAATCGAAATAGAAATCGCTGCCAAACAGGCCCCGGTTGCAAACCGTGGCGACGCATACACTGGCCGGAACAGTTCACGGAGGTACTCCACCCAGGACAACGACCTGTAAGAGCCAGCGGTCTGCAGGAGGATTTTCTCAACCAAGTGCGGAGGAGGTTCCAATTGAGGGTAAGCCCTACAAAGCGAGATGGTGAACTCGATCTCCGATGACAAAAGTGCACACGTCTCGCAGGTGTTCAGATGCGAGCGCACCATGGTAAGCTCCGGTTCGCTCAGCGTGCTTTCGACATACCGGTCGATGAGCCGCTCCGCCTCATGACACTCGATTTTCATGACCCTCTCCTGAGAATCGGCCCCGTTGTCGTGCCCGTATCGAACCAGTACCGGTTACGAGAACAACCCCCATATCTGCATCAATGGCGATGCGGGGCAGCGACCCTCGGCAAACTTTCGTGAAGGCAAGCAGATTTCCCTCCTGGGCCAAGGACTGAGAGAGGACTACCATGCCCGTTGCTCGGCCACCCGTCATGCTGAAAAACCCCTCCCGCGCGCTTTCATTCTCTGCAGAAGCTTGGCCAGTTCCACACGGCCTCGATTGATCCTGGACTTGACCGTACCCTCTGGAACTTTGAGAATTTCTCCAATCTCCTCATAAGTCAGTTCCTCCAAGTCCCTCAGAATAACGGCCTCCCTCAGTTGGGGCGGCAAGCGTCTGAGCGCTCCTCTCAAAACGATTGCTCTTTCTTCGCGCTCCAACTCGGATTGCGGGCTAGGCTGGTTAGAGGGAACAGTATCGAGGAGACTGAACTCCTCGTTCTCGTCGGTAGAAACTGTAGCTCGGTCGTCTTTGCTGTGGCGATAGTGATCGATAAGAAGATTGCGCCCCACGCTCATGATCCAGGTGACAAACTGGCCCGTTTCAGGATTATAGCTGCTCAGATTACGAAACACCTTGATAAAGACTTCCTGAGTCAAGTCCTCTGCCTGGTCCATTCGCCCGACGAAGCGGTAACAGAGATTGTAGATTCGCTTGCTATGTCGAATGACCAGTTTTTCCCAAGCCGCGGGGTCGCCTTTCCGGGCCTGCTCTATGATTTCGGCATCCGCTTCCGTCAAAGTTCGGCTCCCGGCTGTCCCCAAGGTCAGTAAACGCAATTAACGAGGTTTAGGTTCAAAGTTTCTCAAGCCTTGTGGTTTCCGCTATCTGGAGATGACTTCTTCCGCAGCCTGGCAAGCGAACTTTGGCGCTAGTCGATGGAGGTTCTGAGAGTCTGGGTATGGCCAAGGTCAAGGATTCCAACTCTTGCCATAGACCCGGAGCGTCAGTTTCGCGCGATTATCCATTGAGAGAGTGGAGCTTAGTTGACCTCTACCTTGACTTGAGTGGCTTTCTTATGTAGCTTGCGACTAGCAGCCGATACGGACTGGGGTCAGTGTGAAACGGCAGCCCGCACCCCCTCAGGGCTCCGTCATGCTATCCGCTGGAAGGAAGCAAACAAGACAAGAATCTGCTTTCGAGTCCCGATTTTCGGGCTATTATTCCCGTGTCCGGCTGAGGCTTGCAATGGATTTTTGCACAGCAGCTTTTGCTTGTCATTGGAGAAGAACGGTTAAGCCGGCATACAGATTGATTGCTGCTGCCCAACAACCTATGAAATGCCCTTTTTGTGGCCATCTAGAGGACAAAGTCGTGGATTCCCGGGAAAGCCGGGAAGGTGATGTGATCCGGCGGCGCCGTGAGTGTATTGAGTGTGGACGGCGTTTTACCAGCTACGAACGGATCGATGAGATCCCCTACATGGTCATAAAAAAGGATGGGAGCCGAGAAAAGTTCGACCGGCAGAAACTCATGAGCGGATTGCTCAAGGCCTGTGAAAAGCGCCCGGTGAGTTTGAACCAGCTGGAAGCGATTGTCAACAATGTGGAGTACTTCGTCCAAGAGGCAAATGATCGGGAGCGCAGCACCACGGAGATTGGCGAAATGCTAATGGAGCAACTAAGAAAGCTGGACAAGGTGGCCTACGTGCGTTTTGCTTCGGTCTACCTGGACTTCAAGGACATCAAAGAGTTCATGGCCGAACTGAGGGAACTCCTGAAGACTAAGTGAGGACCCTCGGCTAGGCCATCGCCACAAATGTGAGTGGGCTCTGGTTCACAGACGGGTTTAACCGACGGCCATGATCAAGCGCAGTCCCGCCATCGCCGAACTGATAAAGCTGCAGGAAGACATTGGTCACCTGCTATCCGACCTTACGGGAATCTCGAGAGAGTTGTACAACTCTGCCAACCACTGGACTCCCAACCTCGATTTGAGTGAGAACGACACTGAAATCACCGTGACGGCCGAAGTCCCTGGCGTTGGGCAGTCCGACCTGGAGGTCGTATTTAACGACGGTTGTCTGCAGATTCGAGGAGAAAAGAGACAACCCTCCCATTCAGAAAAGGTTCGATACCTCTGTTTGGAGCGGGGATACGGCAAGTTCGATCGGACCATTTATTTAACAGCCGCCGTGGATATCAATGCTGCCAGCACGCGGCTCCGGGATGGAGTCTTGACAGTCACTCTCCCGAAGCTATCCAACCGGCGCAACCAGCAACGGGTCCTTCCCATTGAGTTGTAGTTAAAAAGTGCGTTAGAACACTCTTCTATGCCAGAGGAACAAAAGACAGACGAATCACAACTGAAGATTCCCGAGATTCTGCCGGTTCTGGCCTTGCGGGACATCGTGGTCTTTCCGTTTATGATTGTGCCCCTCTTCGTGAGCCGCGATCGGTCCATCAAGGCGGTTGATCAGTCCCTCTCGGAAAACCGCCTGATCCTGCTGGTTTCACAGAAGGAAACGGAACAGGAAGAACCCGCTGCCAAGGACCTTTACCAGATGGGAACGGTTTCAGTCATCATGCGAATGTTGAAGTTGCCCGATGGCCGTATCCGCATCCTGGCGCAAGGCCTCTCAAGAGCGAAGGTCGAAAGCTTTGATGAGGAGTCGAAGCCGTACCTTCAGGCCAAGATTTCCGTGGTTTCTGAACCTCTGCTGGAGAATCCGCCGGTTGAGATCACTGCCCTAGTGCGCAACGTGCGGACTTCGCTCGAAAAGGCAGTTAACTTAGGAAAAAACATTTCTCCCGAAGTGATGGTTCTGATGGCCAACTTGGAAGACCCGGGCCGGCTGGCCGATGTGGTGGCTTCTAATCTCGATCTTAAGACGCCCGACGCGCAGATGCTGTTGGATCTGGTCGATCCCGTGATCCGGCTCCGCAAGATTAACGAGTTATTGACCAAGGAGTTGGAGCTATTGACTG
>Ga0075418_10004883_pt1 | contig 15212 bp, 10 predicted proteins | sample SoiMetdeltSBSDD2_FD_81776 | JGI IMG/M metagenome (GOLD analysis project Ga0075418, IMG submission 81776) | Bulk soil microbial communities from a Populus tree surrounding site in Tennessee, USA - Soil MetaG P. deltoides SBSDD2 | ecosystem: Environmental > Terrestrial > Soil > Tree plantation...
GATACCTCCACCTCGACGTCTTCACCGACCGGCGCTTCGAGGGCAATCAGCTCGCGGTCTTTCCGCAACCGGGCCGACTGACCAGCGCCGAAATGCAGCAGATCGCCAACGAGATGAACTTCTCGGAAACCACGTTCATCTTTCCGAAGGAGGGAACGGGCGACGTGCGGATGCGGATCTTCACGCCGAAGGCGGAATTGCCGATGGCGGGGCATCCGACCATCGGCAGCACGTTCGCTTTGGCGCTCGAGGGCGTCATCACTCCCGATCGTCAGGAATTCGTCTTCGAGCTGGGCACCGGGCCCACTCCCGTCGCGCTGGAGTGGTCCGGGTCGACACTGACGTTCGCGTGGATGACCATGCCGCTGCCGACGTTTGCCGAAACCATTCAGGATCGCGGCGCGCTCGCGGCGGCGCTCGGCTTATCGCCGTCCGATCTCGGCGACGGATTCCCCATTCAATCGGTGTCGTGTGGCGTGCCGTTTCTGTTCGTGCCAGTGGCGACGCGAGCGGCAGTTGACTCCGTCACGATCGACGCGAAAGCAATCTCTCGTTGCTTCGCGAACGCCGCGATGGCCGAGCTGCCGGTCTTCATCTTCACGCTCGATGGATCCGTCAACGAAACGGTCTACAGCCGCATGCTTGCCTCGGCGTTCGGCATTGCCGAGGATCCCGCGACCGGCGGCGCGAGCGGCCCGCTCGGATCGTACTTGCTCCGCTACGGTTTGGTGCCGGCCGACACAGCGCGCGACATGGTGAGCTTGCAGGGTGTGGCCATGGGACGGCCGAGCCGCATCCACATCTCGATAGACAGCCAGAACGGCTCAATCACGCGCGTACGAATCGGAGGAACGTCTGTGCTGGCTGGACGAGGAGAGCTCATCTAGATCAGGGACGTCGTCCACTGCCACTGCGCGCTCGATATTCGTCTACCACGAAGTCAATTATCTCGGAAGATTCCCGGCGCTCTTTGAGCGTCGCCAGCAGGTCGCTGAGCGCCGTCACCTCGCTTCCGCCATGGCCCGACGCGACAATGTTCAGCGGAGCTTTCCCACCATCGAACAAGCTGACATGCGTCGCTGCGTCAGGTAACGAAGGATGATCCCATTCGAGTGCAAATCGCTCGTGTGTCATGTCGAACTCTCCAGAGGATCGACCGAGCATCACTGCTACGCCTGAGGTTTCGCAACGCCACTCGCTCGATTATCGCGAGTTCGAATCCTGAAAACTATTGAGGTTGGATTGGTTCGCCGCTAGGCGATCACAAAGGCCGGCACCTGTCCGCCGCCAGACGTGACGTTGGCGAGTCCGCTTCCGCTCAAGCGCGTGAGATATCCACCCATCCGTCCACGGAACAGGTACGGAGCCAGATCCACGAGCATGTCGCTCATGCTCACCCTGCCTTGTGGATCGAATTGCGGGAACACTTCTCGCCTGATGGGAATGCGTTCCTGCACGATCCAGGTGCCGTAGGGGTCATCGAGCGCCGACTCCATCGCGGTTGCCCAGTCGGACTCGGATGTTTCCCATCCGAGCGTCACGCCCTTTCCGCCGTACTCGTCGTTCGGTTTGAGCACGAGATTTTCGCGCCATGCCCGGACCAGTTCCAGCAGGTCGCCGCGCCACTCCCCCTTCTGCGTCACGTCGTCATTCAGCACCCGCGTCCACGGCACGTGGGCGTTGATGATGTCCAGCTCGGCTCGCGAGAACATCGACTCATAGGCAGGATCGGTCAGGACCGCGAAGAAGGCTTTTTTGTGCGCCAGCTTGCAGCGGAACGAGTTGGCCATGCAGACCGCGCGCGCAGCACACGCGTCGACCAATGCCTTGCACTCGGCAGGGCGCGCGACGATGTCGTTGACGAGTACGCGCCGGTAAACCAGATCGATGCGTACGCCCTGGGCCACGAGCTTGCCGTGGGCGAACACCAGCTCGCGCGGATCGCAGACGACCGTCGGTACGCCAGCGGCCTTGAAGGCGTCGCGGAGGACCTCGAACTCGGTCCACGTCGGCACTTCCCGCCAGTCAACGATTCCGATGGTTGGCGGCGCGGCGGTGCCGCCCCACTCTCGATAACTTGCCACAAGCGCTTCAAGCAGCGCGTCTATCACCCGGTGGTAGCTCACCTGCCGTTGCGCGCGGAACCGCTCCATGATCGCTGTCGCGTCGAACAACTCGCAAAGCCGCTGCGTGTAGCCAACGCCCGCGGGGGATTCGGCGTTGTATTCGGCAAAGTGCAACGAGTCGGGCAGGAGAAACGCGTCGAGCCTCGACGTCGTGCTGGTGGTTCGGTAGCCAGGGTCGATGTTGAGCAACGGATCCTCGGCCTCGGTCATGCCGAGATGCTCGTACAGATCTTCAGACTGCATGGCGGCCTGCACGACGCGCTCGCCCAGCGCAGCGAGCGTTTCGGCTGCGACGCGGATGCGGGCTTCGTCAGCGGCACTGAGGAAGAACGGTCGCAGGAACGGACAGTGCACTCGATGGCCGAACGTCAGCTTCTGAGCGCGCATGGACGCCGCAAATGCCGTCGTGAATCGCGGCGTCAACTCCTCGTCAGGCCGCAGCAACGCGTGCCACTCAGCGATGAGATCCATGAACTGTCCTGGGCCCCTGAGCCCTGAAGCTATCTCAAGGCAACCCCGGCGCTCCGGTAAAGCCGGCCGCCGGACCGATGCCGAGCATCTCTTCCCACCGCGGCCAGCATTGCGCGGGATGCCCGTTCAACGCGCGGTCGACGACGAGGTGCGCCATCTTCTCGACGATGTGCGAAAAGTAGAATGGCGTGATGCGATCGCGTTCGAAGTCCGGCGCCGGGTTCAGGTAATCGATCGCGTACGGCACATCGCCCTTAATCGCAAACTCAATCGTGTTCATCTCGTACCCGAGCGCGAGATTGATGAGCTGCGCGTCTCTGACGACGCGGGCGCCGACTTCGGCCGACAGATACTCGTGCTCGACGAGGTAACGCCGCTGCTTCGGGTCGTAGGCCACGGGTGTGATGTCGCTTTTGCCGAACGTAAAACACCGCACGTACGAATCGAAATCGATGAACTGCTGCAGCGTCATGCAGTACGGCGACGTGCGATCGTAGGCCTCCAGCAGCTCCTGCTTGTTCTCGACTTTGTACACATGCTTCCATCCGCCGCCCGAATACGGCTTCAGGATTGCCGGGCGGCCAACATAGTCGAGCAACCCATCCCAATCGATCGGGTACGTCAAGTTGTGCAGAGACTCCGACGTGAGATCGATGTCGGCAGGATAGCCTTTCTGCGGTAACAACACCGTCCGCGGGATCGCGACGCCCAACTTGGCCATGACCGAGTAATTGAAGTACTTGTCGTCGGCCGTCCACCAGAACGGATTGTTGATGACGTACGTGCCCTGCAGCACGGCATGCTTCATTGCGCCGCGGTAGTATTCGACCTCGTGAGAAATCCGGTCGACGATCACGCTGTAGCGCGCAGCCTCGTCCATCTTGGTGCCGCCCAGCTGCACCATTCCGCCGGAGATGCCGTGAGGTGCACCAAGCTCGTTGACCCGCTGGATGAACGCGGGCGGGAAACTGTACTCGCGCCCGCACAGAAGTCCGACGACTCGTGTGGCTGCGTGACGATCCATGGCTCCCCCGTTAGCGAACGCCGGCCCTGGTTTCCTCGATCAAGTACCGCACGACGGCCTTGAGATCGTGAGTCTGCCGAAACACCGCGAGTTGGCGATCGGCGCTGGTACCCTCCCGAAGCACGGTGTGGATGTACGCGATGTCCCGCCGGCTGCCCAACTCATCGACCACGTCGTCGATGAACTCCAGCAGCTCCAGCGCCAATTCGCGCATCGGGACTTCGGCGCGCCGGCCGAAATCGATTAGCTTGCCGTCGATGCCGTAGCGTGCAGCGCGCCACTTATTCTCCTCGATCAGCGCCCGCCGATAGAGGCGGAAACCCTGATTGCGCACGCGCAGCCGATAGAGCTTCACGACGATCGCCTGGACGAGCGCCGCAATCATGACCGCCGCTTCCGGGCGAGTCGGCACGTCGCAGACACGGAACTCCAGCGTCCCAAACGTCGGGTGCGGACGCACGTCCCACCAAATCTTCTTGGCGTCGTCGATGCTGTGCAAGTCGACGAGCAGTTGAATGTAGTTCTCGTACTCGCTCCACGATCCAAAGTGATCGGGCACGCCGGTCCGTGGAAAGCGCCGGAACACCGTCGTCCGATACGACTTCAGCCCGGTGTCGCGCCCCATCCAGAATGGAGAACTCGTCGAGAGCGCCAGCAGATGCGGCAGGAAGTAGCGGACCTCGTTCATCAGATCGATCATGACCGACCGATCCGGAATGCCGACATGAACGTGAAGGCCAAATATCAGCAGCGACCGGGCCAGTTGCTGCAGCTCCTCGACGATGCTGTCGTAGCGAACGCCGGGAGAGAGGACTTGATCTTCCCAGTGCGAGAACGGGTGGGTGCCGGCAGCAGCAACGGCAAGACCGACGCGCTCTGCGGCGCTCGACAACTCGCGGCGGATGCGGAAGATCTCCTGACGCAGCTCCCCCACATCCCGGCAGATCTGTGTCCCGACCTCGACGATGGACTGATGGAGCTCCCGTTTGATCTGCTCGCCCAGCACCGACGCACTCGACGCCAGCAGTTCGGACACGTGCGACCGAAGCTCGCCGCTCTGAGGATCGACGATCTGGAATTCTTCTTCCACGCCGAGCGTAAAACGGTGCACGAGGAGGATATTACTTCAGTCGCTAGTCGATAGTCGGTAGTCGTTCGTCAGAGTCGCTAGTCGTTAGTCGGAGTCGTTAGTCGGAGTCGTTAGTCGGAGTCGTTAGTCGGAGTCGTTCGTCAGGGTCGTTCGTCAGGGTCGTTCGTCGGGGTCGTTCGTCAGAGTCGTTCGTCGGGGTCGTTCGTCAGGGTCGTTCGTCGGGTCGTTCGTCGGAGTCGCTGTCGAGCCTTTGCCCCCTGGCACTGGTGGTGCAGTGCAGGAGGGAAAATGGCTCAAAACGTCGAGGAATTGAAAGTTTGGCAACGTGCGAACGAGTTGTGTGATGCAGTTGATGCGATCCTCGATCGTCCCCGGCTCGTCGCCGATCGGCGGTTGCGGGACCAGATTCGGGACGCCGCTGACTCGATGATTTCCAACATCGCTGAGGCTTCGAGCAGCCCACGGATCGGGCATTTGCGCAGTACCTGTACATCTCGAAGGGCTCAACCGCCGAACTCCGCACCCGGCTTCATCGAGCCCGCAGCCGACGTTACATCGAAGACGACGAGTACCAGTCCCGCAAAGCCCTGGCGAACGAAGTCGGTAAGATGCTCACGGGGCTGATCAAATACTTGCTGAAGAGCGACCGCAAGCGCCGCGGTCTTGGCCGAGAAGTGGCTAACGACCGCGACTAACGACCGCGACTAACGACTGCGACTAACGACTGCGACTAACGACTGCGACTAACGACTGTGACTAACGACGAACGACTAACGACTAACGACTTCCTCCCTGCCGGACACGCAGCGGGCATCCTCTTCCCTCGCTCGACCGCCGATGTCGTCGAGATCGTTACCGCACATCGAGCCATCCTTCCGATCGGAGCACAGTCGTCGCTGACGGGCGGAGCCACGCCGATGGGCGAAATGATCGTCGCGACGTCCAAGATGGCGAGGATTCTCGACGTCGAACCAGGACGGGTGACGGTCGAACCGGGCGTCACCGTGGCCGCGATGCAGGAACGGCTCGCCGAATCAGGCGACTGGTTTCCGCCCGCGCCGACGTTTACTGGGGCGTGTGTGGGTGGGATCGTGGCGACGAACGCTGCGGGGGCGGCCACGTTCAAGTACGGCAGCACCCGCCAGTGGGTCGACGCGATCACGGTCGTCCTGGCTGACGGCACGGTGATCGATCTTCGGCGCGGCAAGCACAAAGCGCGCGGACACGAACTCGAGCTGGAGACACAGCGCGGACGAGTGATGATCCCACTCCCAACCTACGAGATGCCACGGGTGGTCAAACGTTCAGCCGGATACCACGCCGCGTCGGACATGGATGCCATCGATCTCTTCATTGGCTCGGAAGGCACGCTCGGCATCATTACTCAAATTACCTTTCGAACGGTCAGCCCAGCTCCGCAGATCGCGATGGCCATGGTGCCGTGTGTGAGCGAGCCGCAAGCTCTGGCGCTCGTCGATGCGTTGCGCGACGCGTCACTCGACACGTGGCGAACGCACGCAGCGGCCGGCATCGATGCGTGCGCCATTGAACACATGGACCGCAGGTCACTCGAGCTTGCACGAGCTGATGGCGCGAATGACAGACATCAAGTAACGTTGCCGGAGCAGACCGAGGTCGCGCTATTGGTGCAACTCGAACTTGGCGCGGACGTCGATGCGTCCACGGCGTTCGATCAGATCCAGAACGCGTTGGGTGATGACGGCTCTGACTCGCCGCTCGCGAGGTTTTGCCGGTTGCTCGATCGAGCCAACGTTCTCGCTGATACGGAGATCGCGCTGCCGCAGAATCGGCGGCGAATTGCGGACTTTCTGGCCATTCGCGAGGCCGTTCCGGCAGGCGTCAATCAGCGGGTGAGTACTGCGAAGCGGACGATCGATAGCAGAATCGAGAAGACCGCAGCAGACATGGTCGTGCCATTCGATCGCTTCGCCGAGATGATGGCGGTGTATCGGCGCGGCTTCGACGATCGTGGACTGGATTACGCCATCTGGGGACACCTCTCTGACGGAAACGTGCACCCCAACGTCATCCCGCGATCGTTCGACGATGTGCGTCGAGGAAAGGAAGCGATGCTGGAGTTTGGCCGCGAGATTGCCCGCCTCGGCGGGTGCCCGCTGGCTGAGCACGGTGTTGGACGCAACCCCGTCAAGCAGACGCTGCTTCGAAACCTGTATGGCGAGGGAGGCGTGGACCAAATGCGTGCCGTCAAGCGAGCGCTGGATCCTGAGTGGCGCTTGGCACCCGGCGTCATCTTCGAGCGGTAGATCGTCATGAGCATCCGCACAACCTTCCGCGGCTGGCCGCTCGTCCAGCAAATCACCTCGGGCGGCGACGGCACCGGAACCGAAGCAATGACGGACAGGACCAGAGCGCTTCGTCCGCGGCATGAAGGTACGGCTGCGGCGCGATCGGTCTGTCCGTACTGCGGGGTCGGTTGCGGTCAGCTGATTTTTCACAAGAACGGCAAGGTCGTTTCGGTCGAAGGCGATCCCGAATCGCCCATTTCAGCCGGCCACCTCTGTCCCAAGGGAGCAGCAACCTTCGAGCTCCTCACACACGCGGCGCGAGCGACGCGTGTGAAGTACCGGGCGCCCGGCAGCGCAAGCTGGCAGGAGATCGATCTCGACACTGCCATGGACATGGTGGCCGAACGTGTCTGGTCCTCACGGGCACGGCACTTCGAGCGCTCGCGGATGGACGGCGGGGCCGAGCGGCCGCTGATGCAGTGCACATCTATCGCGCATCTTGGCGGCGCCACGCTCGATAACGAGGAGAACTACCTCATCAAGAAGCTGTTTACCGGTGGCCTGGGCATGGTGGCGGTGAGCAATCAGGCCCGCATATGACATAGCTCCACGGTGCCCGGTCTGGGCACCTCGTTCGGGCGTGGCGGCGCAACGACCGCGCAACAGGACCTCGTCAACGCCGATGCGATCCTGATCATGGGATCGTCGATGGCGGAAAACCATCCGGTTGGCTTCCGCTTCGTCATCGAAGCACGTGAACGCGGCGCGACCGTCATCCACGTCGATCCTCGATTCTCACGCACGTCCGCGATGTCGGATATGTGGGTTCCGCTCAGGGCCGGCAGCGACATCGTGTTTCTTGGCGCGATGGTGAACTACGTCCTCACCGAGGGGCTGGATTTTCGTGAGTACGTCGTTGCGTTTACGAACGCGGCGACGATCATCAGCGAGGAGTTCCAGGCCGCGGACGATCTCGGCGGCCTCTTCTCCGGGTGGGACGAGCAGCGGCAGCGCTATTCGCAGGAGAGCTGGGCGTACGCCGGGCAGGACTCGGATCCGTCGCTCCAGCATCCGCGCTGCGTGTTCCAGATTCTGAAGCGGCACTTTGCGCGCTACACACCACAGATGGTGGAAGACGTCTGCGGCGTGCCTACCGACGCGTTCGTGCGGATCGCTGACGCGTTCTGTCGAGCCTCCGGACCCGAGCGTACCGCTGCCATCTGTTATGCCGTCGGCTGGACCCAGCATTCCGTCGGCGTGCAGATCATTAGAACCGCGGCAATTCTTCAGCTGCTGCTCGGCAACATCGGCCGGCCGGGCGGCGGGATCCTCGCGTTGCGAGGCCACGCCTCCATTCAAGGATCGACCGACATCCCGACGCTGTACGACATGCTGCCGGGTTACCTGCCGATGCCGGCGTTTGGCGCCGAGTCTGCAACCTTGAACGCCTACCTGCCAACGTTCCAGGCGAAGACCGGCTGGTGGGCAAACGCTGACAAGTACATCGTCTCGCTGCTCAAGGCCTGGTACGGAGACGCGGCGACACGCGACAACGAGTTTGGGTTCGGTTGGCTGCCGCGCACGACCGGCGATCACTCGCACCTGGGCTACTGGTTGGATCTTGCCGATGGCAAGCCGATCGAAGGCCTGTTCGTGATGGGACAGAATCCGGCGGTCGGCGCGCCAAACGCGCGGCTCGAACGGCGCGCGATGGCCAACCTCAAATGGCTCGTCGTCCGTGACATGGTCGAAACCGAAACCGCGACGTTCTGGCTCGACGCTCCCGAGATCGCACGAGGTGAACTGCGCACGAGCGACATTCGGACGGAGGTCTTCTTCTTCCCTGCCGCCGCGCACGCCGAGAAGGAGGGATGCTTCACCAACACGCAACGCCTTCTGCAATGGCGCGAGAAGGCTGTTGACCCGCCCGGTGACGCGCGCAGCGAGGCCTGGTTCATCTATCACCTGGGCCGGCGACTCAAGGCACGTGCCGCCGACGATTCGAGTTCGGAGAACATCGGATTGAACGCGCTGACCTGGAGCTACACGACGACCGCGCCGCACGATGAACCCGACATCGAAGAGATCCTCCAGGAGATCAACGGCCGCGTCGTCAGCGACGGCACGCTCGTGGACGGTTTTCGCGCGCTCGCCGCCGACGGCAGCACTGCATGCGGTTGCTGGATTTACTCAGGCGTCTGTCCGGAGCCGGGCCGAAATCGCGCGCGCGAACGTCAGGCCACAGGTCCGTACGGCCAGGGCTGGGGCTTCGCATGGCCGGCGGATCGGCGCATTCTCTACAATCGTGCGGCCGCGCGGCCCGATGGTCAGCCATGGAGCGAGCGCAAGAAATTAGTCTGGTGGAATGAGGCGGCCGGCGTGTGGACCGGTCTCGATAACCCTGACTTCACGAAGGACAAACCGCCCTCGTACAGGCCGCCGCCGGGCGCGGTTGGCGATCAGGCGCTCCCCGGTGACGCGCCGTTCATCATGCATTCCGACGGTCTCGGCTGGATCTGGGTCCCAACCGGGTTGAAGGACGGACCGCTGCCCGTCCACTATGAGCCGTTTGAATCACCGGTCGCGAACGCCGTCTACCCGCAGCAGATCAATCCTGCGGCGGACCCCAAAGAGCGCGACGACAATGCGTACGCGCAGTCGCCGGGAGATCCCGAGTACCCGCACGTGCTGACAACCTACCGCCTCACCGAGCATCACACTGCCGGCGGCATGTCGCGGACGCTCTCGCATCTCGCCGAACTGCAACCGGAGTTGTTCTGCGAGATCTCGCCGGAGTTGGCGGACGAGATCGGCGCAACCAACCGCACGCCTGTTACCATCTCGACGCCGCGCGGCTCGATCGCGGCGCGAGCGCTGGTCACATCTCGCATGCAACCGCTGCGCGTGCAAGGCCGCATCGTGCACCAGGTCGGGCTGCCGTATCACTTCGGCGGACGTGGTCTGGTCCGCGGCGACGTCGTGAACGATCTCGTCGCCATCTCAGAGGAACCAAACGTTCGCATCATGGAAGCCAAGGCACTGGTCTGCAGGATCGCGACGGCGAAGTGACGCACATGCCGACGACCGCCTTCCTCACCGACTCGACACTCTGCATCGGCTGCAAGGCGTGCGAGGTCGCGTGCAAGGAGTGGAACGGTGTGCCGGACGACGGGTTCGCGTTGACGGGTTTTTCGTACGACAACACCGTTGGCCTCGGGCATTCGACGTGGCGTCACGTGAAGTTCATCGAGCGGGGCGAGCGCCCCGGTCCCGCCGGCGACGCCGGATACCGCAGCAACACCTTCCGCTGGGATTTTTCCTCGGACGTCTGCAAACACTGCGAGCACGCGGGCTGCCTCGAAGCGTGTCCGACGGGGTCGATCGTTCGCACCGAGTTTGGCGGCGTGTTCATTCAGCCCGATGTCTGCAACGGCTGCGGATATTGCGTCGTCGCATGCCCCTTTGGCGTCGTCGATCGCCGGCCCATTGACGGCAGGGCATTCAAGTGCACCTTCTGTTACGACCGGCAGAAGGCCGGGCTCCAGCCTGCCTGTGCAACCGCGTGTCCGACACAGTCGATTCAGTTCGGCGAGCTGGACGATCTCCGGGAACGGGCGGCGCGGCGGGTTGACGAACTCCGGGCCCGAGGCATGGCGGATGTGCAGTTGTACGATCCGCGGGACTCGAGCGTCGGGGGGACGCACGCAATGTTTATCCTCAGAGGAGCGGCAGAGGATTACAATTTACCGGCGTCTCCGGAGGTTCCCACCATTCACCTCAAACCGGGTTGGCAGTCGGCGGCCGCAGCGGCAGGACTGATGGTGGCCGGAATCCTGTTCGCTTTCAGTACGACACGCTCTGAGCCTTGAGCCGGCTGATCCTCGTGCCTGCGGCGTTGCTGTTGACACTGGGCGCCGAAGGCCTTTACCACGCGTTTCTCGGTCGCGAGCGCGTGGCGATCGACTGCGCCGAGTTCACGCGCGCGCGGCCACGTTCACATCGAGTGCTCATCACCGGTTGCGAGATCGACTACGCAGCCGCGGCCTATCGCGAATCTGGCGGTGAGATCGAGGAGATCTTTCTGCCCGCGCGACCGCGCGGCCGCGCGATTCCAGCGCCCATCGTCATCGCCGCCCGCGACTCGTCCGCGCTCGCGATCTTCACACCGGTGCTGAGCGCCGATGGCAGCATTCCGCCTGAGCAGTCCGTCGCCGTCATGGAGAAAGTCGCGGGACTCCTGCAGGTCACTCGCGCGATTGACGGACTGGTGCGTTCAGGTATGGTTGATTTGATGCGCTCGCGACGGATCCTGTCCGGGCTGACGCAGTCCATCGCCCCTGATGCGGTCATTGTGGATGCCAACGGCAGGGCTGATTTCATGCGACCCATACTCCTCCTGCTGGCGGGTCTCGCGCTCGCTGCGCTGCCGTTCATCCGCCGCAAACCCGCGCGAGCCGCGCCGCCCGCGGTGGCCGCCGCCGGTCCCGCAACGATGCCAGCCGCCGTTTCGACCACCTTTCCGAAGTTGCCCAAACTGCTCCTGCTGAACCTTGAAGTGACGGCGACGCCGGAGAGCGTGGAGAAGGCGCCGCCGCTCGGGTCGCGGCGCGAAGTGACTCAGATCCTGTCCGGCGTGATCCAGGATCTCGAGGCGAGTCCGGCCAGTCATGTCCTCACTCGCGCCGACGGTTCGCTGACGCTGGACCTCGGACGGCACGACCCGGTTGCGACCGTCGTGGTTGACGCGCGCGGCGAAGCGGGTGTCGCGCTCGTGAAGGAAGTGTTGCTGATGACCGGCTGGCGCGCGTTCGCACCAAAAACCGGCCTTTTCGTTACTGTCAACGACCTCGATGCGATTGGAGCGCTCGCAAGCCGCTGACCACCCTGAACACTTCCACCTTCAGGATTCCCGCTTCATACTTGACTTCACACTTCAGACTTCAGACTTCAGACTTTCTTTCATGTCTTCTTACTACTCGCTTCCCACCCTGAAGCCTCCCGTCTGGACCTGGGAGGTGCCGACCTACTTCTTTGTCGGCGGGGTTGCAGGAGCGGCGGCGGTCGTCGGTGCGGTGGCGCGTATGACGGGCGGATCGCCGGCGCTCGTGCGTGATGCGCGGTGGATAGCGGCTGTCGGCGGAGCAGTATCGCCCGGATTGCTGATCTCCGATCTCGGTCGGCCGGAGCGGTTCCTGAACATGCTGCGCGTGTTCAAGCTCCAGAGCCCAATGTCGGTCGGCGCCTGGACGCTTGTGGCCTTCTCGAACACGGCGGGCGCCGCGGCGTTTGCCGATGCGCTGGTGCGAATCACCGGCGGACTTCCTGTCAGGATTGTCGCGAACGCCGCAGAAACGCTCGCGGCTGCAAGCGGTCTCGTGCTCTCGACCTACACCGGTGTACTCATCGGCGCGACAGCTGTTCCCGTCTGGTCGCGAAATGTCTCGCTGCTGCCGATCCACTTCGGCGCGTCTGGGCTCGGCGGCGCCGTATCGATCCTCGAATTGATGGGACACCGCGATCGCGCGTTGAACCGGATCGCGATCGGCGCGGCAGCCATTGAAACGGCGATTGGCGTGGCGATCGAAAGCCGGACCGATCCCGCACTCGATTCGTTGAAGTGGGGTCCATCCGGCACGATCACGCGCGTCGGCGGTGTGTTGTCGGGACCGCTGCCGTTGGCGCTCCGAGTCCTCGGACGGCACTCGATGAACATGCGCCGCCTCGCGGCAGCCTCGACTATCGCCGGCTCGCTGCTGACACGGATCGGATGGCTGGCGGCGGGTAAAGCGTCCGCATCGGCTCAGGCCGAGCCACCTGCGTAAGGCTTTCCGCCAACCGTCTCACAGCATCGTCTATTGCACCGGGCAGCACGCTCGAGAAGCAGAGCCGCAGCTCGGACTCTCCCGCCGGATCCGGATAGAACGCGTGCCCGGCGACGAAGGCGACGCCCGACGCGAGCGCGCGTTCGTGGAGCGCTCGCGCGCTCAAGTTGCCAGCCAGACGGCACCACAAATACAAGCCGCCCTGCGGGCGATTGAAGCGAAGCATGCCGGATGCGACGTGCCGCTGAATCGCCGCGACCATCATCGTGCAGCGACGCGCGTGTTCGGCGCGCAACACGCGCAGATGACTGTCGAAGCTGCCTTCGCGAATGAGGCGCGCCATCGCGAATTGGACGAGGTTCTGGGTGTGCGGATCGAGCCGCTGCTTCATGATCGCGATCTGCTCCACGATCGATGGCGCAGCGGACAACCAGCCCAGGCGAAGTCCCGGGGCGAGCACTTTCGAGAAGCTGCTGAGATGGATCACGATGTTCTGCGCATCGAGCTCGCGCAACGATGGCGGCGGCGCGTCGTGAAAGTACAGCTCGCGGTACGTGGCGTCCTCCACAATCGGCACGCGGTAGCGCTCGGCCAGCTTCAGTAATTCCCGCCGCGCTCGAATCGGCATCGTCAAGCCGGTCGGATTCTGGAACGTGGGGTCGGTAAAAATCAGCTTGGGCCGATAGCGAACGAGCAGATCCTCGAGCTCGTCGATGTCCGCGCGCAGCACGTCCCAGCCAATCAGCTTGGCGCCGGCCGCGCGGAACGATTGGATGGCGCCCAGATAACCAGGACGATCGACGATCACGGCATCACCCGGATCGACAAGGCAACGTGCCAGCAGATCGAGACCCTGCTGCGCGCCACCGAGCACGAGCACGCTTTCCGCCGGCACTCCGAAGCGCTCCGCGATTGCCTCGCGCAGCGCCGGCTGCCCTTCGGTCGGCCCGTGACGCCATACTGCGTACGACTCGCGCTTGATCACGTGGTCGATTGCACGCTGAAAGGCTTCTGTCGGAAAGCAATCAATGGCCGGTTCGCCCGCGGCAAGTGAGAGGAGACGCGCGTCCGAGGAATAGCGCATCGTGTCGCGAAGGATGGAGTCGCTCGTGCGCAGTGCTGCCGCTGCGATCTTGCCGCGCCAGGCGAACGGCGCACCGGTTGGATCTGGCGCCGCACACACGAACGTGCCGCGGCCGACATATCCGCGCAGCAACCCCCGCGACTCGAGCTCTCGGTAGGCGCTGACGACGGTCGTACGGCTGATGCGGAGGTGCTGCGCCAGTTCGCGCTCCGGCGGCACGCGGGCGCCCGACGGAATGTCGCCGCGCGAGATCGCCGACTCCAGCAGGCTGACCAGGTGACCGTAAAGCGGTCGCGCGGTTCTGACGAACTCGCGCTCAATTAGTTGAAGCATGAGCCGCTCCCAGGATTCGAACTCGAGTGCTTAGCTTGGACTGGATCGAAGTACCAAAGGTACTCCAATCAACGATTGGGCGGTTGAAAACAGAGTCGGTTGGCCGGAAACGGGCGGACCAAGGCCGAATTGGACTGGGACCAATGGCGGGACGAACACGAATCAGCTGAGGTCTTCGCTAATCAGGTCGGTATTGATTGCAAATGCGGCTTCGGCCCCTTCGGCAGCGGCGACGACCACCCACTGGACCGCGCGTGACGCGTCGCCCGCGACATACAAACCTTTGAGGTGAGTCATCTCGTACTTGCCGGTGCGAACCGTGCCCTTTGCATTCACCTCGCATCCGAGCTGGAGCGAGAGATCCGATTGCTGAAACTGCCCCGTCGTGAAAAACAACGCTCGTCTTGGCAAGCGGCTGCCGCTCTCGAACACGACGTGCTCGAGAATCCCGTCACGGCCCTCGAGGCGTGCGACGCGCTCTTCGCGCAGCGCAATGCCATGGCGCTGCAATCGCGCTCTCCCCGCGTCGTCAATCTCCGACGGACCGTCGGTACAGAGGACGAGATCGCGGCTCCACGCGGTCAACTCGAGCGACAGTCCAAGGCCACGCTCGCCGCGGCCGTAGATTGCCAGCGCGGCATCGCGCACTTCCCAGCCGTCGCAGTATGGACAGTGAAAGACACTGGAGCCGTAGAACTGGGCGAAGCCGTCAATCGAGGGTGCGTTGTCGACGACGCCGGTTGCGAGCAGCAGTTTGCGTCCATGGACGGTCTTCCCGTCGGCGAGCATGACCTCGAACCGGCGGTCTGGCAGACATCGGGCAGCGGTTACTTCGACGTGCCGCATTTCGATCGTGGTGTATTGCCGCAGCTGATCGACGGCAATCGCTAAAAACTCCGACGGCGGAATTCCGTCGCGGGTGAGGTATCCGTGCAGGGATCGGGACGCCGCGTTTCGCGGCTTGCCGGTGTCGCAGACGAGCACCGACCGACGGC
>Ga0075418_10004884_pt1 | contig 15212 bp, 14 predicted proteins | sample SoiMetdeltSBSDD2_FD_81776 | JGI IMG/M metagenome (GOLD analysis project Ga0075418, IMG submission 81776) | Bulk soil microbial communities from a Populus tree surrounding site in Tennessee, USA - Soil MetaG P. deltoides SBSDD2 | ecosystem: Environmental > Terrestrial > Soil > Tree plantation...
CTCGTGGATGATCGGGCCGAACCACTTCATCATGCGGTGCTTGACGTCGACCGGGCAGGGCGCCGCCGCGTGGATCACACACTGGAGGCTGGACACGTCATAGCGCTCCCTGACGGCCTCGGGCAGCTTGAGCATCCGCACGAACATCGTTGGGACGAACTGCGCATGCGTTACCCGGTAAGTTTCGATCAGGCGCAGCACCTCGTCGGCGTCAAATCTCGGCATCACGATCGACGCCGCGCCGACCCGCTGCACCGCCATCGTGTAATTGACCCCAGCCGCGTGATAGAGCGGCGCCGGCGACAAGTACACGCTCGAGGTGCTCATGCCGTACCGCTGAGTCAGCGTGTACTCCAACACCTTCTGCGCCCATGACCCCCTCCCGTCCTCCGGGAGAGGCCTTCGGACCGCCTTGGGCCGACCGGTGGTCCCGGACGAGTAGAGCATCTCGGAACCGTCGGAGATCGGCGGAGGATCCCCTGCGGTGGCCAGCACTTCCTCGTAGGAGCTCCAATCCGGCCCGTCGCCACCCGCACTGATGCGGATGTCAGCGCCTGTGTCGACGAACACCGCCTTGGCCTCGGAGTCTTCGATGATATAGGCGACCTCGTCTGAGGTGAAGTGGGTGTTGATCGCGCTGTAGTAGAGCCCGGAAAGCTGGCAGCCCCAGGTGATTTCGAGGAACTCGGGCCGGTTCGGGAGCACCAGCGCAACCCCGTCGCCGCGCCGCAGTCCCGCGTCGTACAGAAGCGCGGCAACCCGTTGGCTTCTCGCGTATAACTCGCCGTACGAAACGGTCCGGCCACCCGCGACGATCAAGGCCGGTGACTGGGCCCCTCCGATCGCGTGGTCGCCAATATGCACGGCGGACCTAGGTGGCGGACGAGCCGTCGGTCGATGCGGCGGCCTGACGTTTCGCCATCTCCGACGGCAGAATCTTGTCCTTGAACACCTGCTGGATCAGCTCCTGCACGTCCTTGCTGACCGATGCGAGCGCCACGAGGTCGTTAGAGCTCTGCCAGTGCACCCGCATGCCCATCAGCTCCCACGCGCGCTTGAGATTGGCCTTGGTCGCCAACAGTGTCGTCAGCGGTGCCTGGGCGATGTGGCGCGCGATTGCGTCGACCCGCGCGTCGAGTTCCTCACGCTTGACCACCTCGTTCACCAGCCCGACTTCCAACGCCTTCTTGGCGTCGATGACCTCGGCGAGGAACAGGTAATAGGCCGCGCGGCGCCAGTTCATGAAGACCCACGGCTCGATCGAGCACTCGCCTGATGGCATGCCGAATCCCTGCAGCGGCGGGTAGGAGAAGTAGGCATCCTCGGAGGCGATCACGATGTCGGTGACGAGACCGTAGTGAGTGCCACCTCCCACGCAGTATCCGTGGACTTGAGAGATCGTCGGCTTGGAGAACTCCCACAGGTTCAGGATCGGCTTGACGAACAGATCGGTCTGCGGCTTCCACGGCATGCCCGTGGCCTTGAATCCCTCGACGAACTCCGGATAGTCCACCGCGTTGTTGCCGATGGCGTGGCCTGAGCAGAACCCGGGCCCATTGGCCTTGAGGACCAGAACCTTGATGTCGTAGTCGCGGTCAGCGTCCCGCAGCGCGTCATCGATCTCCTCGACTTGCTTCTGGTCCTGGGCATTTGCCTTCTCGGGCCAGTTCAGCGTGATCTTCGCGACGGGACCGTTCTTTTCGTAGATGATCCGTTCGCGGGTCTCGTTGAGATCCATTCCCTCTCCTAGGTTTTGATGACGCCGATCTCGACGCCGATGTCATACGTGGTGCCGACTTCGCCGGTCCATTGGACGGTGCCCGATGCACCGGCCTCGATCTCCTGTTCCGCCTTGTCCGTTGCGATCACGTATATCGGCGTGCCCTCCTCGACATGCTGACCGTCCGTCACGAGCAACTCGACAAGCTCGGCCTCGGATACGGCTACCGATACCCGCGGGATGCGGATGAGAAAGTCACCCACGCGCGCCGGCCTTTTCGAGCGTTCGTTGCGCGGCCGCGGAGATTCGCGCGGATGACGGGTAGAGCTGCGCTTCCAGAGTCGGGGCTGCTGGCGTCGGGACAAACCTGGCTCCGACGCGCTCGATGGGAGCGGTCAACTCGCTGAAACACTCGGACTGCAGCGTCGCCGCGATTTCGGCTCCCGGGCCGGCGAATTGGACCGCGTCATGCACCACGACGGCCCGGCGGGTGCGTCGCACCGATTCGACGATGGTGTCGATGTCGAGCGGAACGAGTGTGCGCAGATCGACCACCTCGGCGCTGACACCCTGCTCCTGTAGCGCGTCGGCAGCAGCAAGCGATTCGAGCACGCTGCGGCCGTAGCTGATGATGCTGACGTCGGTACCCGACCGCTTGATCTCGGCCTGGCCGAGCGGAATAGCGAACCCGGGATCGGTTGGCACAAGACCTTTTTGGCCCTGCAATCGGATCGTTTCGACGAACAAGCAGGGATCCTCGTCGAAGATCGCCGACGTCAGCAGGCCCTTGCCGTCGCGCGGGGTGGACGGCACGATGACCTTCATCCCGGGAATGTGCATGAACCAGGCCTCGAGCGTCTGCGAATGCGTTGCGCCCGTTGCCAATCCCCCATACACCTGGGTGCGGACGGTGATGGGCGCCGTCGTCCGGCCCGCGGTCATGAAGCGCAGCTTGGCGGCGTTGTTGATCAACTGGTCGGCTGCGATGCCGATGAAGTCCATGATCATGATCTCGGCCACCGGCAGCAGGCCGTCGATCGCTGCACCGATGGCGGCACCGACGATCGCGGCCTCCGAGATCGGTGTGTCCAGCACGCGGTCGTGGCCGTATTTCGTCGACAGCCCCGCGGTCGGGCCGGACGCACCGGGGTCGGCGATGTCCTCACCGAGCAGGAAAACCCGGTCGTCGGCCTCCATCGCCTGGTCGAGCGCGAGGTGCAGCGCCTCACGCATCGTCATCTCTTTCTCGTCCATGCGCGTCGTCCTCAGACCGGGTAGGAGATCGGGGTCGCGTACACGTCTCGGTCGAGCTCATCGATCGACGGCGCCTCGGCGCTCAGCACCGTCTTCAGTGCCGCCTCAACGTCGATGAGCGCACCTCCGTCGATTCCGTTCAGCTCGTCGTCGCTGCACACGCCGGTGTCGATCAGCTGACGGCGGAACCGCGGTACGGGGTCGGCCGCCATCGCTTCTGCCAGTTGCTCTTTGGGGATGTAGGGCATCCGGTCGCCGAAGTAGTGGCCGCGGAAGCGAAACGTCACGCATTCGACGAACGTGGGGCCGTCGCCACGGCGTGCCCGCGACAACGCTTCGTCCAGTGCCGTCGCTACGGCCAGCGGATCGTTTCCGTCCACACGGACACCCGGCATGCCGTAGCCGGCCGCCCGCTCGGCGACCGTCTCGAGCTTCATCGTATCCGCGGTCGGCGTCATCTCGGCGTATTGGTTGTTCTGACATACAAACACCATGGGCAGGGCCCACAGCGCAGCCATGTTCGCCGCCTCGTGGAATGAGCCGGTGTTGGTTGCGCCGTCGCCGAAGCTGACCACGGTGACCCGGTCGAGCCCCTTGCGTTTGGCGGCCATCGCCAGCCCGACACCCACCGGCGGTCCCGCGCCGACGATCCCGGTCGACAGCATCACGCCCACCTCGGGTTTAGCGATGTGCATGGTCCCGCCCTTGCCGCGGCTCGCGCCAACGGTGCGGCCCATCATCTCGCCGTAGATCTCTTCCAGCGGAACGCCTTTGCCGATGAGATCGTGCAGTCCGCGGTAGGTGGTCACCAGCTGGTCGTCGCGCCGCAACGTGACACCCATCGCGGCGGCGATCGCCTCCTGCCCGCGCGACGGCCAATACACGCACATGAACTCGCCGGTGCCGATGCCCTTGGACAGCCGGTCGTCGGCGGCCTTCATCAACACCATCAGCGCGTACATCCGCCGCTGAACGTCCGCCGGGTACGTCATGATTCGTACGACCCGATCTCGCGGTACACGCGGGGAATCGGCTTCGGATCCATGGCGAGGTTTTCCAGGCCGGTCATGTTGCCGCTGGCGCCGAGCTCGCCCAACCGCTGCACGGCCGCATCGAGGTCATCGCAGTCGAGTTCGTAGATCGCGATGAACGGACCCTTGCCGTCCGTCGGCGCGAAGCGACGGGCCGAGACGATCCCCTCGACCGACACGATTTGCGCCAGATGGGTTTCGTTGTACCACTTGTGGTACTCGGCTTCCCTGTCCGGCGAGACCGGCATGGTCTCCACGTACATGATCCCCTTGGGCATGCTCACACCCCCGACCACGGCTTGATCTTCAAGAAGCCACCCGCGTCGACCCGGAGCTGTTGGCCGGTGACGTAGCGGGCCGCGTCGCTGGCGAGAAACACCACCGCCTCACTGATGTCCTCCGGTTCGACATAGGGAATCGGCATTGCCTGGATCACCGGGAACACCACCTCCGCGTCCTCGCGAGTCGGATTCTGCAGGTCGGGTCGGAAGGCGCGATACATAGGGGGACTGTGCAACATGTCGGTGTTTACATTCGTCGGGTGGACCGCATTCACGCGGATCTGCTCGGGAGCCAGAGTCCGCGCGAGGTCGTTGACATAGTGTGCGACAACCTGTTTGGCGAACGCATACCCCGCACCGCCGGGTCCGCCGTCCATCCCGCTGGTGTTGACCGCTGTCGCCATGAAGGCGGCGACCGAGCCCGTCGCGATAATCGACGCGCCGGCATGTAGGTGCTTCATGCTGGCGTGAATGAGATTCATTACGCCGACCAAATCCACGTCGACGGCGTCGACGAACGCCTGCGGCGGCAGTCCGGCGGTCATCGGGCAGATGCCGGCATTCGCGACCACGATGTCCAGATGGCCGAACTCGGCAACACCCCGATCGATCGCCGCGGACAGCGCAGCACGGTCACGGACGTCGGCGATCTCGGTGTATGCGCGCTGGCCCTCCTTCTCCACCAACCGGGCCGTCTCATCGAGGTCCTCGGGCCGCGCGAGCGGATACTCGTTGGTCTCGATGTCTTCGCAGATGTCCACGGCGATGATGTCGGCGCCCTCGGCTGCGAGCAGCCGCGCGTGTGATCGTCCCTGACCGCGCGCGGCTCCGCTGATCAGCGCCACCTTGCCCGTCACCCTGCCCATCGCCGGTCCTTCCTCACACCGTCAACACCAACGACCCGCACTGGGGTCCGAAACCGTTCGCTATGGCCGCGACCTGGGCGTCGGGCACCTGACGCTGGCCGCACTCGCCACGCAATTGGGCAACCCCCTCGGCCAGGAACCCGAGGCCGTGCAGCCGGCCTTCTGCCAGTTGGCCGCCGCTGGTGTTCAGCGGCAACGCACCGCCGGGCCCGATCGTGTTGCCACCGTCGACCCAATCGCCGAACTCGCCGATCCCGCAGAAGCCCATCGCCTCCACCCAGGCCATCGCGAGATGAGTGAACCCGTCGTACAGCTCCGCGACGTCGACGTCGGCCGCGGTCACCGACGAGCGCTTCCACATGGTGTCGGCGCACGGTCGCGTGCCGCCGAACAAGAAGTCGTCGCCGTAGGTGAAGTCGGGTTTCCACCCGGTCCCCATCGCGATGGCGTCGATCCACACCGGTTTCTTCTGCGCGTCGGCCGCCCGCTCCGCGGTGGTGATGACGACGGCGCAGGCACCGGTGACCGGATAGTCGCAGTCGAGCAACCGCAGTGGTTCCGAGACGTAGCGGGAGCCGAGGTAGTCATCCATGGACAAGATGTCCCGCATGACTGCGCGTTCGTTGAGCGACGACCATCGTCGGCCGTTCAGCGAAATCCAGCCGTACTCTTCTTCTTTCGTGCCGAGCGTGGCCATCCGCCGCTGCTTCTTCATCCCCATCACCGGGATGATGCCGCCGGCCGCCCCGTATGGGAACTCCCATTGCCATGGGCCCGCTGCCTTGGGCAGCGCCCGCCCGCTCATCTGGCCCCACTCGCGGGTCACCGAGCGCACAACCAAGGCCACTTCGCACGTCCCTGACACCACCGCCATGTGCGCGCCCATCGCCGCGGCCAAACCCGAGGGGCCGCGGGGTGTGAAATCGCCGTACACCACCATGTTCTCGATACCGACCAGGCGGGCGATGTCCATGGCCTGCTCGTCGCCTGCGTATTCGAACACCGCGTCGACGTCGCGCACCCGCAAACCGGCGTCGGCAATCGCGGCCCGCGAGGCCTCGACAGCAAGCGGCCGCCCGTCAATGCCCTTATCTCGGAGGATCTTCGAGTAACCGACACCCACGACGGCTGACCGGCTGGCCGACTTGCTCACTCAGAAGCACCATCCACGACGTTGTGCGGCGATATTGCAGCCAACTCTAACTGCAGCGGTAGCTATACTACCTAAAATTATAAAGAAACCATCGGACCGATCCTGACAGGACACCGTGGACTTCTCATACCCGCCGGAGGTCGAGCAGTTCCGCAAGGAGCTGCGCGCATGGTTGGCCGCGAACCTGACCGAGGAGGTGGTGGCGGCCGGGCGGCGGCGCGGCCGTGACCCCGATACGTTCGAGATGCTGCGTGCGTGGGACGCCGCGGTGGCCGACGCCGGCTGGGGTGCCGTCTCCTGGCCCCAGGAGTACGGCGGGCGCGGGGCCACCGTGCTCGAACAACTCGCCTACGCAGAGGAAACCATCCACGCGCGAGCGCCGGTGCCGCTCAACGTGATCGGGATGAACAACATCGCGCCGGCGATCATGCAGTACGGCAGCGATGCCCAGAAGCGCGAGCTGCTCCCCCGCATGGTGCGCGCCGACGACATCTGGTGCCAGGGCATGTCGGAGCCGGAGGCGGGCTCCGACCTCGCCTCGCTGCGTACCCGTGCGGTGTTGGACGGCGACGAGTACGTGGTCAACGGGCAGAAGATCTGGACGTCGCTCGGGCATCGCGCCGATTGGTGTCAGCTCTACGTGCGCACCGATCCGGACGCCCCCAAGCACAAGGGCATCTCGTGCCTGATCGTCGACATGGCGTTGCCCGGTATCGAGGCGCGCCCGCTCGTGACGCTCAACGGCGACGCCGACTTCGCCGAGGTGTTCTTCAACGATGTGCGGGTGCCCGCCAACGCGTTACTGGGCCCGCTGAACGGTGGGTGGCAGGTCGCGACGACCACGCTGAGCCATGAGCGCGCCGGAGCGGCCCGGCTGTATGCGCAGCTAGAGGTGCAATTGCACGATCTGGTGGCCGATCTGGCCGAGGCCAATCTGCTCGACGACGCGGCAACCCTGCAACGGCTGGGCGAGGTGGCGGTGCGCATCAAGTATCTGGAGGTGCTCTGCCAACGATCGATCTCAGCGACGCTGCACGGCGGCGACGCGCTGGGGTCGGCGAGCCTGGCCAAGAGCGTGTGGGCCGAAGTCGGCCAGGAACTCGCCACCCTGGCCTTTGACGTGCTCGGCCCGCTCGGTGGTCATCGGCGATGGTTGGACCGTCGGCTCACGTCGCGCTCGCTGACCATCGCGGGCGGCACCACCCAGATCAACAAGAGCGTCACCGCGACGCGAGTGTTAGGGCTGCCGCGGCGATGAACCTGGAGCTCACCGACGAACAGCTGGCCCTGCGTGACACTGTGCGCCGCTTTCTGACTGAAAAAGCAAGTGTGACAACCCATGTGCGGCCGATGCTCGATGATCAGGCCGGCAGCACCCGTGAGGTGTGGAGTGGGTTGACCGCGCTTGGGGCCACTGGAGTTCTGGTCCCGCAAGAACACGGGGGCTTGGGCCTGACGATGGTCGAGGCGGGGGTTGTCGCCGAGGAACTCGGTGCCGCACTGTATCCGGGGCCGTGGCTATCGAGCGCGGTCGCCGCGACGCGCGCACTGACGCGGACGGGTAGCGAAGCCGGCTCACTGCTGGCCGGTATCGCCGACGGATCCACCATCGTCACGGTCGGCGCGCTAAGCGGTGAGCGTCCTGAGGTCGAGAACGGGATTCTTCGCGGCAAGATCTCGGCGTTGCCGGACGCGGTCGCTGCCGACGTCGTGCTGGTCCTGGCAGACGACAGCGGGGATACAGGACTGTTCACCGTCGACGCGATTTCGGCGGGCGTGTCCGTGATGGAGCGGACCCACGTGGATCCGACGCGCAAGCTATTCGACGTCACGTTCGACGATGTAGCCGCGCCGCGGCTCGCCTCCCCGTCGGCGGATGACATCCAGGCGTTGATCGACGACGTGCTGATCGCCTACGCGGCCGATGCGCTGGGCGCGGCGACAGCGGTGATGAATATGGCCGTCGAATACGCCAAGGTGCGCCGGCAGTTCGACCAGCCCATTGGGAGTTTTCAGGCGGTGCAGCACCTCTGTGTCGACATGTACGAGACGGTCGAACTCGCGCGCAGCGGGGTGCTGCACGCGCTGTGGGCGGCTGACGCCGCACCACCCGCGGAGCGCCATCTGGCCGCGGTGCGCGCCAAGGCATTCGCGGGGCAACTGGCGACGGTCGCCGACACCGCGATCCAGGTCTTCGGCGGCATCGGCTACACGTGGGAGCACGACGCACACCTGTATCTCAAGCGCTTGCTCGGCTGGAGCACCTTCCTCGGGGGCTCCGACCGATATCTACAAGAGGTCGGAAAGGCGTTGCTATGACACAAGTGCTGCGCGGAGTGCGCGTCATCGAACTCGCATCGTGGACGTACGTGCCGTCTGCCGGTGCGGCGCTTGCGGATTGGGGTGCAGACGTCATCAAGGTGGAGGACGTGAAGGGCGGCGATCCCGGCCGCGCGCTGGTGATCGGCGGGTTCACCCGGGAAAACGCCCGCGCCAACGTCGATTTCATCCTCGAGATAGGAAACCGCGGGAAGCGCAGCATCGCGATCGACATCAAGTCCGACACCGGCCGCGAGTACTTCGGACGCCTGCTGGCCACCGCGGACGTGTTCCTGACCAACTGGCTACCTGCCGCACTGGAGCGAGCGCGGCTCACGGTCGACGAGATACGGGCGTTCAACCCGAACATCATCATTGCTCGGGGCACCGGTACCGGGGTCCGCGGGCCCGATGCCAACAAGGGCGGATTCGACGCGGCCACCTATCTATCCCGCGGCGGCGTGTCGTACACCATGACGCCGTTCGGCACCGAGACGCCGGCCGTGCAGGGTCCCGGTTTCGGCGATCTGCAAGGCGGCATCACGCTGGCCGGCGGTGTATGCGCCGCACTCTTCCACCGGGAACGCACCGGCGAGCCCTCGGTCGTCGACTCTTCTCTACTGGCGCAGGCGATGTGGACGATCGCGCCGTCGATTTCGGTGGCCGACCTGTTCGATATCGACGGCATACCGGGTGCACCGCCCGGTCTGGCGATCAACCCACTCGTGAATCGCTACAAGACGCGGGACAACAGGTGGATCCAGTTGGTGTTCCTGCAGCCGGATCGCTTCTGGGCGGGCTTCTGCGAGCGGATCGGCTTGCCGGAACTCGCATCCGACGAACGCTTCGTGCCGTCGAGCAATCTCATCGCCAACGCCACCGAGGCGTGTGCGCTCGTCGGGGAGGCGATCGCAAGCCAAGACCTCGACCATTGGCGCAAGGCGCTCGCAGACGAACCCGGTGTCTGGGCTGCGCTCGCGACGCCGAAGGAGACGCTGAACGACCCCCAAGTCACGCCGAACGGCTATACCGTCGCCAATGTGGACGACAAAGGCAGCGAGTACCAGATCGTGGCCGCACCAGTGCAATTCAATGAAACGGCTCCGCCGCCGGCACGCGCTCCCGAACATGGACAGCACACCGAGGAGATCCTGTTGGAGCTCGGCCTCGATTGGGACGACATCTCGGCGGCCAAGGACAGCAGCGCGATTCTGTAGGAGAAGACCATGGAGCAGCGCACCCTCGAATCGGTGATCTACGAGCGTGAACCGCCGATCGCGCGGATCATTCTGAATAAGGCCGATAGGGCGAATACCAAGGACGCGCAGCTGGTCCAAGAAGTCGACGCCTGCCTGCACGAGGCCGATCGCGACAAGGACATCAAGGTCGTCATCCTCAAGGCCAACGGGAAGGGCTTCTGCGGCGGGCACGTCGCGCGCTGGGGCCCGGACGAAAACCCCTATCCGGATTTCGGGGACACCTTCGAGGACCTGTACAAGGGCACTGCCGACTTGTTTCTGTGGCCGACGCTGTATCTGTGGGAGTTCCCCAAGCCCACCATCTCTGCGATCCATGGCTATTGCATGGGCGGCGGCATCTACCTCGGCCTGTTGACGGATTTCTCCGTCGCTTCGGAGGACGCGTACTTCCAGATGCCGCTGGCGCAGAGCCTCGGCGAGCCCGGCGGGCACACGATGATCGAGCCGTGGCTGATGATGAACTGGCATCGCACCATGGACTGGTTGCTTTTGGCGCCAACGCTTTCCGCGCAGGAGGCTCTGGAGTGGGGGCTACTGAACAAGGTGGTGCCGCGCGACGAGCTCGAGGCAACCGTCGAGGAGATGGCCCGCAAGATCGGGCAGATCCCGTTGACCACGCTGATGGCGGTCAAGAACAACGTCAAGCGGGCCTGGGAGTTGATGGGGATGCGCGTGCACCTTCAAGTGAGCCACATCCTCACCAACATGGTCGGCGCGGCCTCGGACGTGCAGGCGCGCCGCGCAGAGCTCATGCAATCAGGTTTGAAGCCAAGAGATTTCGTCGAGGGCGAGCAGACGTAAAACTGTCCAAATACCCCAGAAAATGGGTACTTTAGCGTCTGCTCGCGCTAGGAAAGTTATTGCCCGCCGCAGCCTGCGGCGTGGCGGGCGGCAACGTAGCCGAAGATCATCGTGTTAGCGATGCTGCCGCCGGCGCCCAGATACGTGCGGCCCATAACCGTGGCCGTGATGTTGCCCGTCGCATAGAGACCGTCGATCACCCGATCTTGTTCGTCGAGCACCTGTGCGTGCTCGTTGGTGATCACTCCCCCGCATGTGCCGACGTCGGCGGGGTACACCTGGGTGGCGTAGAACGGCGCATGGTCGATCGGGCCGAGCGCGGCATTCGGCTTGTATCCGGGGTCACCCAAGCAGATGTTGTACGCCGACTGGCCGCGTCCGAAGTCGGGGTCGAGGCCCTTGACCGCGAAACCGTTGAAGCGCTGGACCGTCTGCTCCAACGCTTGTGCGGGGACATCGATCTGGCGGGCCAGCTCGGCGATCGTGTCGGCACGCTTGACGGCGCCCTGCTCGATCACCGCTTCGGGGATAGTGCGCTTCTGGAACGGGTTTGCACCCGAGACGTATCTGCCGAGATAGCCCTCGTCGAAGACCTGCCAGCACGGCACGGCCTTGTTGGCGTACATCGCCTTGCCGACTTCGACATACGAGTTCGACTCGTTGCAGAACCGCTTGCCGGTTCCGTCGACGTAGATGGCCCCCGGCCGCTGCCGCCCCGAGCCGATGGCGCGGGCGCGGGGGTCTGCGACGAAAACCGTTGGGAGCCACCAGGCCTCGTCCAGTAAGTCGGTCTTCGCGCCTAGCCGCATCGCCGTCTGCAGCACTTCACCGGTGTCGCCGGGGTTCGCGAGCGACCACTGCGCCTCATTGGGCTGGTCGCCGCTGTACCGACGGCGCATTTCCGCGTTGCGACTGAAGCCTCCCGCTGCGAGCAGGACGCCCTTACGCGCCTGGACGTTGAGGGAGGTGCCGTCCCTAGTGAGTCGGGCGCCGACGACGCGACCGTCCTCGACAATGAGATCGTCCATCGCGGTGTTCGTCCAGATTGGCGGCTCACCGCGCTGATCGATCAGGCTCTTCAGCATCTGACCGATGAGTGACGCACCGTTGGTCAGGATGTCGCGACGCCGGAGTCGGGCAACCCTGGTGCGCAGGAAGACCCGCATGGCCACTGCGAACGCTCGTGGTGAGCGGTTGAAGTACTGCACGATGACCAGCTCGCTGGTCTTCACCACGAATCCGCGGTTCCAATTCTTGTCCATCCGCTGGAGCTTGTCGCTCCAGTCCCCCAAGGCTGCCGCGTCGTACGGGATGCCCTCGACCGAACGACCCGCTGCGTTGCCGCCCTTGTGATTCGGGTAGTAATCGCTATAGCCGGGGCATCGCGCCATGCGAACGCCTTTACCGACGAGGAAGTCGATCATCTCGTTGCCGGCGGTTAGGAACATCTCGCGACGTTCCGGCGAGGACGCCGCACCGATGTCGCCGACGACGTCGTCGAAGTACGCCAGGCCGTCCTCATGCGAATCGGGTATGCCGTCGGCAACCATCAGCGGGTTGTTCGGCAGCCACACCATGCCGCCGGACATCCCGGTCGCCCCGCCGATAACGGCCTGTTTCTCGACTACCAGGGGTTCGATCCCCGAGTCGAGAGCCGCCAGCGCAGCGACCATTCCGCCGCCGCCGCTTCCCGCGATGAGCAGGTCGACGGACTTGTCCCAATTCACCATGCTGGGGCCCTCTCGGAAAGCCCGAGATCGGCGACGGGTACGTCGATGGTGGTGTTCGTGCGCTGGATCGCGGGCACCAGGCGCTCGTACGGCACGCCGGACAGAAAGCCGTCGATGACCCGCTCGAAGTTGGAGATCAGGCCTTCGACCTGGTTCGACAGCCGCATGTATTCGAACCCTTTGGCGTGCAAGCCCTTCTGCTGACGCGGCAGGTTGGAGAAGTCCTGCGCCGGAATGGTCGGCCAGCTCGGGTCATCGGGGGCCAGCGGCTCGGGCGGCGTGGGCCGTCCTGGCGAGCGGTCAGCGGGATAGCGGGTGAGCGACCAGATCTCGAAGAGCGTCTCTTCGGGCCCGAGCGGCCGGATCCGGTACGACGACGCGCTGCTGTATTGCGGCAGAAGGAAGTAGTGCGGGAAGCAGAACCCGATCGGGTCGATGACGCGGCGACGATCGAGGTCATTCAGGTCCGGGAAGTCGCAGTCGCGTGCCCGGTGCCACTTCGTGACCGCGTCGTTGACCGCGCCGCGCCAAGCCGCCATCGCCTCGGTGGGATCGTCAGGGAGCGACATGTGCTGCAGCCCCTCGGCGATCCGGACGTCGTTCTCGTGGGTCATCCCACCCATGCCGGACCCGAGGGTCCGCATGAAGTGCAGGCTGGTCTCGATGATGGGATGGATTGACGGGTCCGGGGTGTGCGACGACGGCAGAAGTTGCGGGTGCGTCTGCGGGACGTGGTAGCCCTCCATGAAGGCTTCGGTCGCCAGCTTCCAGTTGACCGGGAGCAGACACGACTTCCACCACTCGGTGCGCAGCGCGCCCACCTTCCATTCGTCGTGCCGGGACGCGAACGGCTCGATGCACTCGCGCAATGGCGGTGCGCTGTCGTCCAGGTTGATCCACGCGCAGCCGCCCCAGAGCTCACAACGCACCGGGGCAAGGCTGAGATCATCGGCTGCGAGGTTGCTTTCGTCGAAGATCTCGGGTCGCAAGACGAAGGTGTTGGCGCCGTCGAGACCCCAACACCACCCATGGAATGGGCAGACAAAGTTGCGACGAGATCCGCAACCTTCCACGATCTTCGTCCCGCGATGGCGACAAGAGTTATAGAAGGCGCGAACATTGTCGTCGTCGAGCCGAACGACGATGACTGACTGGTCGAGGATCTCGTACTCGACGAAGTCCCCGCGCGACGGAATCTCTTCGAGTCGGCACGCCATCTGCCACACGCGGGGCCAGAACAACTCGGCCTCGAGCGCGTAGAACTCTTTGTCGTAGTAGCGCTGTTTGGGGATCCGGTCCACAGCCTGGACCGCCCACGGAACGGGAAGCGGAGTCCAGTTCACGAGTTCGTATCTTAGCAAAAATAGCAACTTCGCCCCGGGCATTCGTGCGCGAATACTAGAGCGATGGACACCTGGATCGATGACCTTGCCCGCGCCCTTGGCGAGGAACCACTGACCGCTGCCGAGACGACCGAGCTGCTGGACGCGGCCCGCGATGTCGCGCATCGAGTCGAGCGCAAGTGGACTCCGCTCTCCACGTTCATGGTCGGCTGCGCCGTCGGACGCGCGGGCGGGGCGGACCGCGGCGAGATGCTCAGCGCGACATTGCGGAAGCTGGCATCACTGCTCCCGCCGGAAGAGTCTTAGGCCGACGGGATCAGCGGAGACCGGCACACGTTGGCGACCGGATCCCAACCGTGGGCTAATCGCCCGGGCGACTGCGCCGACGAATTGGCGTAGCGGTTGTTGGGCGGTCGCCCAACCGTTAGTCTGCCTTCATGATCAGGCGACCCGCTGACGAGCGGCCGCGAGTCGGCCGGGAGGAAACGCGGGAGGCGCTGATCGAGGCGACCGCCCAAATCATGCTCGAAGAGGGTTATGCGGCGGCGACGTCGCGGCGGGTGGCGGCCAAGGCCGGCGTCAAGCCCGCGCTGGTGCACTACTACTTCCCGAGCATGGACGACCTGTTCGTCGCCGTGCTGCGCGACAAGGCCGAGAACAATCTGGTACGCCAGCGCCAGGCGATCGCCGAGGCGAAACCGCTGCACGCGCTGTGGCTGCTCAACAGTGCGACCGACGCCCAGCTGTTCACCGAGTTCTTGGCGATGGCCAACCATCGCAAGGCCATCCGCAGCGAGATCTCGGCATACGCAATGCGTTTCCGCGATCTGGAAGAGGGCGTGGTGACCCTGGCGTTGAAGGCCCGCGGTGTCGACCTCGAGCTGTTTCCGCCGGTGGTCATGTCGATGATCATGGGCGGCCTGGCCCGCATGGTGCTCCACGAGCAAGGACTCGGCATCACCCACGGACACGAGGAAGCCACCGCCTTCATCGAGCGGTGCCTCGAGCGCTTCGAAATGCCGTTGTGGGACGAAAAGCAGCCCGGATCGGCCCAGCTCAGTGACCCAGCCCGCGCCGACGGCAAGGAGGTGACCGGCAACACAATCGCTTGAGATATTCCGTTTCGCGATGAGAAGTTATACCGGCTAAGTTATAGCCGCGATTACGTAAGACAGGCAGAGAAGAGGGCGTACATGCGTACCGAGGGTCGGGGGCGAATCGTCTGATGTTGCGTTTCTTCAAGCGCATTTGGGTACTGCTGGTGATCCTGCTGGTGGTGGTCATAGCGGCGTTTGTGGTGGACCGCTTCCGTGGATTCTTCGGTCACACCGTGCTCACCAAGCCGGGCGCGGGCCTGGTCAATGACCCCGAGCCGTTCAACCCCAAGGTGGTGAAGTACGAGATCTTCGGTACGGGGGGCGTGGCGACCATCAACTACCTCGACCTCGACGCACA